>Ga0210396_10006377_pt1 | contig 11320 bp, 8 predicted proteins | sample IncBWH17OmetaG_FD_155466 | JGI IMG/M metagenome (GOLD analysis project Ga0210396, IMG submission 155466) | Forest soil microbial communities from Barre Woods Harvard Forest LTER site, Petersham, Massachusetts, United States - Inc-BW-H-17-O ...
CCCCATGTCCCACGCATGCCGCCATGCCGGCGAATGCACCTTGCTGCGGAATTCGATCGACGTGGCGCGAAAAATCAGCGCAAATAGCAGCGCCATGAAATAGGGATAGAACCCGGAGAAAATTGTCGCATACGCTTCCGGAAACGCGGCAAACAGCGCGCCCCCGAACGTCACCAGCCACACTTCGTTTCCGTCCCAGATCGGCCCGATCGCGTTGATGAACAACCGCCGGTCGTGATCGTTGCGGGCCAGCGGATGCAGAATCCCTACGCCCAGATCGAATCCGTCCAGCACCGCGTACCCGGCCAGCAGCACGCCGAGGAGAATGAACCAGATTGCGTGCAGGTCCATGGCCAGCTCCCGCTGTAGATTCAGCCTTCTTTTGCTTCGCTCATCGACCCCTGATGTTCAATCCGCTCGGCGGCGACGGTTGTGAATGCTTCGGCGGTCGTGTGGTCCAGGATCGCAACCGGCTGCGGCCCCTTGTGAATCTTGTCATTCAAAACGTAAATCCACACCACAAACAGCAGCAGATAAACGAAGGAGAACATGATGATCGACCCCAGCACCTGGCCGCCGGTTACTGCTTCGGAAACCGCCTGAGAAGTTCGCAGGCCTTCCTCGCGTTGGTAAACGATGAACCCCTCCGAATCGAGCGCGAAATTGCCGGCGCTATCGCGCACCATCCTTGGATGCACCACCCACGGCTGCCGTCCCACTTCCGCCGACATCCATCCCAGCTCGTTTGCCGCCATCGCCCCGATCACCGACGCCACAAAGACTCCCATCAACCACCGCCGCTGGAACAGCGTCTTGCGCCATCGCAGGAACGAAGCCACCAGCGTCAGCGCGATGAAATACGTCCCCAGTGCCACCATAATGTGATAGCACGCAAACGCCAGCCCGACCGGCGGGCGGTCCTCGCGTCGAAACTTGTCCAATCCAGCGACCGGCTTGTGGGCGTCTCCGCTCACCAGAAAACTGAGCAACCCCGGCACGCCGACCTCGTAATCGACTTGCTGCTTCTGGTCGTCTGGCAGCCCGAAAAGGCTCAACCGTGCCGGCCCGGTGTGATAAAGTCCCTCAAACGCCGCCAGCTTGTCCGGCTGATGGTTGGCGACCATCCGCGCGTTCATGTCGCCCGACAGAAGCTGCACGCAACTGAACACCGTCGCCAGCACCAGCGCCCCGGTGAACGATCGACGTGCGAACTCCTCATGCCGCCCCCGCAAGAGGTAATAGGCGGAGATGCTCATGATGAAGAACGTGCCGAGGATGAACGCGCCGATCAGCGTGTGCACGAGCCGGTTGACGGTCGACGGGTTGAACACGACCGCCCAGAACTCCACCACTTCCGCCCGCACCACCGGCCGGCCGTCGATGAACCACGGCTTGCCATCGCGCATCATCTGCACGATGTGATGCCCCGCCGGCGTCTGCTGCCAACTGTTGGCCACGATGATCCAGACCGCCGAGAACATCGATCCCAGCGACACCATGATCGTCGCCACGAAATGAAAGACCGGCCCCACCTTGTCCCACCCGAACACGAGCACCGCCAGAAATCCCGATTCCAGGAAAAAGGCGAAGATCCCCTCCGCGGCCAGCGCCGAGCCGAACACGTCGCCCACGAACCGGGAATAGACCGACCAGTTGGTTCCGAACTGAAACTCCATGACGATCCCGGTGGCGACCCCCATCGCGAACGTGACGGCGTACAGTTGCGTCCAGAACTTCGCCGCCGTCTCGTAAATCGCCTGCCGCCGCACCAAATACGTCCCCTCCAGATACACCAGCACGATCCCCATCCCGATTGTGAGCGGCGGGAACAGGTAATGGAACATGATCGTCAGTCCGAACTGAACGCGCGAAAGCTCGACCAGGTCGAGATGCATCGCCGGGTATGGTAATCCACGGACGGGCAATTCTGCGATGAAAGAATTATCCGAATCTACTGAAGCGTCTGTTTATCGGGATTTGACTGGAACAATCTCATCCCACTCCGTCTTTTGAGACCACAAGCTGCTCGCTTTGATCGCCACGCTCAACCTGTATGAGGCGACACTGATCGCCCTCGGGCTTTACCTGATTCGCCGGGGGATCCTGCGCGATGGCAGAACCCTCCTGCTGCTGGAGGCGCCGTTTCTGGTCGACCTCGCTTTTCTGGACGCCGATGCTGGATCGGTTTCAGTCGCTGGCGGGCTCTTGCTGAATCTCTTCATTCTCGGGCTGGGCGTGCTGAAAGTCGGAATCATCTTCCGCACCCTGTGGGGCAGAATCTCGTCCCAGTTGTTCGCGTTCATCGTCCTCGAATTGTCGGTACTGTTCCTGATGCCCAGCGCCCTGGCGCATTTTGAGCACCAGGACGGCGTGACACCCGCCCATTTCTACGCCGCGTGGTGGATCGTCGGCGCTTTGCTCGCCCTGTATGGCATCCGGGGCGGAATTCCCACCGCTGCGTCGCTGGCCACCCCCGATCCGCTCCGCATCACGATGCGCCACCTCTACACGCTGCTTCCCCTGGCGTCCCTGGTCCTGCACCTGTGGATGCAGCATTGGGTTTACCGCGTCGATTTTACCCCGGGCAACCTCTCGCCCGTGCTGATCGGGGCCGCGCTGGCGCTCAACTCACTTGCCAGGCGGCCCGACATCAAGCGCCTGCAAATCGTGCTGCCTCTGGTGGCCCTGTCTCTGGCGGCGCATTTTCCGCCCGAGCTGCACTGGCGCATCGCCCATGTGCCGATCACTCCGGTCTTCCTCACCGGAGCGGCGGCATACGTCGCCTGCGTATTCTGCTTCTTCCCACGTCTGGCCGTCCCGCTTATCGGGGGCGGCGCGGCAATGACTGCGCTTGCCCTCTTTGGCCCAACCTTCCAACAGATATGCTTCATCGCGGCATCGGCCTGGCACCGATTGACCACGAGCGTGAATCGTCTTCTCCCGCAGACCGCCATCCAATGGGGCATCGCCGCCGTCGGCAGCGGCTTTGCCTTCCTGCTCCTGGGCGCGGCGATCAGCCTGAAGAAAACCGCACCACAGGACCAAGGCGATTCCACTACCTCAGCATGATGGGGTGTCGCTTAACCGCGGGATGGATTGCCATTGGTTGGGCAGACATTCGTGCATTCGTGTCTGCCGGTGGGGCAGGCATTCTTGCCTGCCTCCTCGGAGCGATTCTACGGCAGCACCTGATCGCGGAAATCGCGGGCGGGAAAATAGGCGCCGATGCCGGCGGGCGTGGCGGGCTTGGGGTCGAAGAAAATCCGCGAGCCGGGCACGTGCAAACGAGCCTGAAGCGCTGTCACCAACTGGACCAGTTGACGCTGCTGAGTTGGCGTAGGGCGGCCCTCGTTGAAGTCGCCCACCAGGCAGATGCTGATGCAACTGGGCAGGATCCACTGCGCCCCGCTGGTGCGGCCGGCGGCAAGCTGCTGTTTCCAGCGGATCCCGATCTGCACTTCCCCGTCGCCGCAACCGTCTCCGTTGCCGATCACAAAGTGATCGGCCAGCATCGAATCGGATCCCTTGATCGTTTCCGCATTGCCCGAGGGGGTGGCGCTCTGATGGATGTAGATGTATTGCCAGCGCTTGTTCTCGATCGGAACGCTGGGTGAGTCGAACAGCTCGTCAAAAGACTGCGGCGTATCGACCGCCAGCAGGCTTCCGGTCGCCTGCGGGTTGAGCGGCGCCGGCGCGATCGCCAGCAGCAGGGCGCTGGTAAAGGTCAGGACCGCCACCAGGCTCACCAGCACGACCACCCGACGGCGGGCTGACGGAGCTGCACTTGGCGTTTTTTGATTTTTCCCCGTTGAAGTGTTGCGACGCGCCACGGTGTCCACCCTTCTCGCACATCCTTGTGCCCGGCAGGTCCGATAAAATCGACCCTGCTCCTTCTGATCCATCATCGGTCGCAGGCGGCAGATGACTCCTGAAAATCCCTCAAGTCGACCCGATCGGAGTTATCCACAGCCCTTGACCACGGCGACAGAAACAGCCTAACAAACATTCAGGCACAAAAAAAGAGATAACGGCCCGCGGCAACGTCACAATATAAGATTCTGTGAGCGAATTCCGGTCGGCCGGGGCCGATAACCGTTTGAAAAAGTGTTCCGGATGCCCATGTCGCGCCGGTCCTGTCAGTCGGCCAAGCTTTGATCGTTCGCGCAATTCTCGCGATTCTCTCCATCCGGGCGATTCTCGCGATTCTATTCGTTCGCGCAATTCTCGGGATTCTTCGAATCGCCCCGACCACACCCGCGTTGATCCGGTTTTCACCAAACCAATCTTCGTGATCTCTACGCGCGACTTGTCGCAACGGTCGCCAGCGTGTCATCATGGCGCCATGACCTCCGGCGATCTCAAACCTCATCAATCCGAGAAGCTGCGGACCGACGTGGCGAAAATGCTGCGCTATCTCAATCGACTGGTCGAGCGGATGACGCGGCTGGGATTTCCCGTCGACGACCCACTCAACATCGCCGGCGCCAGCGCTCGCAACGCGATGCAGGACCTGCACACCGCCGCCCACTACGCCACCTGCCCGCACGGCGTCGGCCGGGAAGCAAGGCAGTCAAACTGAGCAGTTTCGTGCGATGAGCTGCTTTTCCAAGCCGGGTGCGAAGCGCAGCGCAGCCCCGGATCCCCGGCGCGAATCGAGAATCCGGGGCTGCGCTGCGCTTCGCACCCGGCTTGGCGGCAGAGAATCGCTCGGTTTGAGTAACTAAGCAAACGACGGCCGTTGCCCGGTTACGCCTTGGCGTCACTTTTGAGAAACCGGCTGATTCCCGGCTTGAAAATCACTTTCCCCTCAACGACGACCAGCTCCTCATCCAGGAAAAGCCGCACCGCACGCGACAGCGTCCGGGCCTCCAATTCCAGCCCTTTGCTCTTGACGTTGTCGACGGTGTCGCTGCCGACGTTGATGTGAAAGACATCCTGGAAAATGACCGGGCCTTCGTCCAGTTGCTCGGTGACGAAGTGGGCGGTGCACCCGTGCACGCGCACGCCGCTCTCGTATGCCTGCTTGTAGGGGGCGGCGCCGGGGAAATACGGGAGCAGCGACGGATGGATGTTGATGACCTTGTGGCGATATGCACTGACGATGGCCGCGGGCAGGATTCGCATGTACCGGGCGAGCACGATCAGGTCCGGGTTTTGTTCGCGCAGCGATTTGGCGAGCCACTGAAAATGTTTCTCCGGCTCGTCCGCCGGGTGAAACGCAAATGGGACCTGCGCCTCCCTGGCGACCGGCTCCAAATCCGGATGATTCGCCAGCACCCCGACGATCTGGCCGCGCAGGCGGGCGTCGCGGAATTCCTCCAGAAGCTGATGCAGACAGTGCGGCTCCCTGCTGACCAGGATCGCGACTTTCTTCTTCCGCCGCTCGCTGTGCAGATGGACGCGCACCTCCATGTCCATGCGGCGGCCCAGCTCCAGCAGTCCGGTGATCAGCTCCGAAAGGTCGATCGCCAGGTCCTTGAGATCGACCAGCATGTCCATCAGGAAAAATCCGTGAACCACCCGCTGCTCGATGTCCTCAATGTTGATGCCGCGCTCCGCCAGGTAGGTCGCGAATTGCGCGACCACGCCCTTCTGGTCCTTGCCCAGCACGCTGACCACTGCCAATACCGGTTGCGCCAAATCGAGTCTCCAGCGAATGAATCCCCGGCGAATGCACGGAAGTTTAGCGGCCGGTTGGCACGACCGCTATCGCCGATCGATGACGACCGTTGAAATGGACTCGGCGCTCGACGGGTCCTGAACCACCGTCTGCCCCTCGATTTGATCCGTGGACCTGAGGTAGTGGTCTCGTATGAAAGCATTCCAACGCGGGTCGACAGGCTGCTGTATGCTGAGATTGACGAAGGGCCGCACAATCCGAGTCAACATCGCCAGTGACTCTCCCGGCTTGAGGCGAAAGACAAACCGCTCGGGCTGCCCGTCGGATCGGCAGATCATCCGTGGTTCAAGCTCCTGTAGTTGCGACAGAGACCCAAAGATCGGATGCGCTGGCGCCGCCGCGGGAAGGCTCACCAGCGTCTCCCGCATGCTCGATTGCCAGGACCACAGATCGTATTGAATCAGACCCGGCGTGCGGATCGCCACGCCAAGCCTTTGGGTCCGCACTGGCGACTGAAGCCGATACACAACTCCCAGCAGCCCGATTCCCGCCGCCGTCAGCACAACGATGCCGATGACCGCGTACCGCGATCGCCACAGAGAGACCGCCAGCGCCAGAATGCAAAACACGCACGCGCCGCCGAGCAATTCCAGCCGAAACGCCCGCGGCCATCCTGCATCCCACGAATATGTAGGCCCATAGACATCGCCATCGAGCGCCGGCGCCGAACCGGCGGGTTCCAGCCGCAACACCCAATTTTCTCCCATTCTTTTCCACGGCCAGCGCCCACCCGGCGGATTCGCCGAGTGGACGACGATCACCGTCCCCGCCGCAAGCAGCGTTTGAATCTGCCCGTCGTCCAACTGCGCCGCCGCCGGCGCTCCCAATAGGAGCCCGTCGAGAACCTCCCACGCCGACGCCGGCGACAGCAGTTGCCCCGCCGAGTCCAGCGGCAAGACGATGAGACTCTTCCGGGGAAACAGCGCTTTGGCCGATTCCACATCCCCGCCCGCAACGCCGATCATCGCTTCCTGATCAGCCAGTGCATGAAGCTCGCCCGCCACAGCAAAGGAACGATCGCCGGTCCCCGCAAGCCCTCGATCCTCGCCCCCATCGCGCCACCGGCGCCTACTTCAATCGCCCCCGCCCGCCCCTGGCCGCCAATCCGCACCGGAAAAAACCGTCCCGGCCGGTAGTACCCCTCTGCCGGGAGCGAAATCGTCACCTCCGCCCGGCTGCTCAGAGCCGCCGACATTAGCACCAGCAACGCTACCGCCGAGGTACGCATCGCGGCGCAGTATAAGGCACCGAAACCACGGAGGCACAGAGACACGGAGGCGCGTTCGGCGCGTTCGGCGATGGGGAGAAATCCAAGAGAGCGATGGGGAGAAAACCAAGAGAAAGATTAAGATCAAGATTAGGATTATGAACAGGATTAAGAGAAAGAGCAGGATTAAGATTAGGATGCGCCCGCAGCGAAAGCTGCCTTGGTCCTACTCCTAATCCTTCTCTTACTCCTACTCCTCTTCTTAATCTTAATCCTGATCTTAATCTTGCTCTTTCTCTTCCGTCGTTTCGGATGCCCGGCGCGCCTCCGTGTCTCCGTGTCTCCGTGGTTTGCCGCTTCCCCGGCTTTCATTTTTGTTTGAATCCCGTACGCTCGTGGCATGGAAGTGAAGCTGCTGGATTTGCAGGAACAGTACCTGCCGATGCGGAACGAGATCCGCCGGGCCATGGACGAGGTGTGTGATGCGCAGGCGCTGATTCTGGGGCCGCACGTCGAGAAGTTCGAGAAGCACCTGGCGGAATACTGCCAGACCAGGCACGCGATCGGCGTGAGCAGCGGCACGGATGCCATCCTCTGCTCGCTGATGGCCATCGGCCTCAAGCCGGGCGACGAGGTCATCTGCCCCTCGTTCACCTTTTTCGCCACCGCCGGCTGCATCGCCCGGCTGTGTGCCAAGCCGGTCTTTGCCGAGATCGAACCGCGCACGTTCAATCTCGACCCAGCCCGGATCGAGGAGAAGATCACGCCGAAGACCAAGGCGATTCTCCCGGTCCACCTCTTCGGCCAGGTCGCGAACATGGAGGCGATCAACCAGATCGCTCAGCGGCACGGGCTGAAGGTGATCGAGGACGCCGCCCAGGCGATCGGCGCCAAGCGCCACGACAAGGCCGCCTGCTCGATCGGCTTTGCCGGGTGCCTCAGCTTCTACCCGACCAAGAACCTGGGCGCGTTTGGCGACGCCGGGGCCATCTGCACCAACGACGACGAATTCGCCCAGACCTGCCGCCTGCTGCGCGTACACGGCTCCGGGCACCAGTACCATCACCGCCTGATCGGCGGGATGTTCCGCATGGCCGCACTCCAGGCGGCGGTGCTCGACGTCAAGCTCAAGCACCTGGACCGCTGGCACGAAGGCCGCCGCAAGAACGCCCGCCTCTACGACAAGCTCCTGTCCGGCAGCAAGGCCGTCACCCCCCAAATCGACGACGGCAACTGGAGCATTTACAACCAGTACATCATCCGCGTTCCGGATCGCGATCGCGTCAAGCAGAAGCTTGCCGACGCCAAGGTCGGCACGGCGGTCTACTACCCCATCCCCCTGCACCTCCAGGAATGCTTCGCCAGCCTGGGCGGCAAGGCGGGCGACCTCCCCGAAACCGAGCGCGCTTGCCGCGAGGTCCTCGCCCTGCCCATCTACCCCGAGCTCCCCGAAGAACAGATCAAGTACGTCGCCAAACAGGTGCTCGAAGCGGTGAAGTAACGCGACTGTCTCTCCTGCGCGGGAGGATTGCAATCTTCATTGCAGCCCACCCCGCACGCCGCGATAGAGCGGAGCGGCAGGGTGCCCTTCGCGCCTTCGCGGTGAAAAATCCGGCCGGCGTGGTGCGCGCCATTTTCGTACTCGCCGGCAGCGCATCGAGATTCGTTAAATAGCACTCTGTTTTACGCAAACGGCGAAAAGGTTTTCAGTTTCTTCTTGCCTTGCCTTGCCGGCTCGCCTATGAACACGACTACTCCTGCTGCATGAGCTTGTCCCGGTTCGCCTGCACGACCTTCCCGGTTTCCACCGACAGGGCCTTGGCCCAAAACGCCACGGCCATCGAGAGGGCGTCGAGGCGGTCGTCCTTGGCGAGCCGTTACTCAGGCGGGATCGGCCCGCCCGACCACGCGGCCAATTGCATCACGTCGGGGCCGTTCCCTTGTGTAAATTCTTCCCTGAAAGGGCTCTCAGGATCACCGCCCGGGCTGGCCCCCGCGAAGCGTAGTTCCAAAAGATCGCGGGTCCGTCGGCAAAGGAGATGCTGCATCCTTCAGTTTTGGCAGAGGCGTTCAAGTGGAGCCTGCCGTTCGGCTCGCGTGCCCTCGTTTCTTTTCGGGGTCGCGAGACAAAATACGGCTCTTATGTCAAAGATTGTCGGGTTGAATTACAATTTGCGCATTGAGGAGGGCCTCGCGGGGATCAAGGTGAGCGATGGAGCAATTCTTTCCAATTGACGGGGAACTCAGTTATGCACGGGCGGGCACCGACCAACCGCCAAAAACTCGGGTTCAGGTGAACAATGTTCGTGATCGCGTGAGGTTCATCGATCCGCCACTGGCTACGAGTCGGCTCGGTCGCAGAATCCTGATTCGCATGGCCTTGCAGCTTGCTCTTCTCGTTGTTTTTCTCGTGCCGTTTTGCGTCGTCTGGCATTTCTCTGGTCTTGGCGCAGTTGCCTTTATTTCTGTGGTCGCACTGATCACCATATGGTCATACATGCGATATTGGTTTCTCTCCTCCCGGTATCCCACAATTATCGAGGCAAGCTCGAAGTCCGTGATTGTAATCCTGCCGACGCGCAGACGAATCGAAATACCTCTTACCGAGCTGGGCGACATTCACGCCTCTCGACCGCGCCGAATGATCGGCGTTCGCGGAAGAACGAGCTCTCTGATTATTTCTGCATTCGGGCGGAAGTTCTGGCTTCTCCGTTACCGGGATTACATCGAGGTGAGGTGGCTTGCCCGCGAGCTTCGGGTCGCCGCCGGCCGAAGCGCCGACCACCCCGCCGAACCGGCGGTGCGAATTGCCGCAGACGCACAAGAAATGAGCGAGGCTGAGAAGTCTTGGTCAGGCTCTGTGCCCCAGGTGAAGGACGTACGGCGTAGCCGCTGGAAGAATGCCCTGAGAGAAACCATTTCCCGCGAATACGACAAGCTCGGAGGCGCACCTTTTCTGTGCCTCGCATTATCTGTCGTCATCGGAATGATGATCATTGCAAACGTCAACTCGATACTCGTGCTCTGCATCAGTTACGGCTCTGATGCCTACTTTAAAAATGGGTTGCGATTCGTACCGCACAGGGGTTTCCTGCTGACGAATGGTCGGACGATTGCGGCCCAGTATCAACTCCTCGCGATCATTTTGGATTTCGTCGGGCTCCTACTCTGGACGGCGGTGTCTCTTGTCGCCGCAATTGGACTCAACCGATTGCTTCACGCAATTCGAGACAGGCGGCTAAGAGCACGACGTCAGAACTAAAGGTGTCAGGACTAAAGGTGTATCAGAACTAGTCAGAACTAAAGGTGACGCGATCAGAACTAAAGGTGACGCGAACATCCGAGGGTTCTGCTTCAACTGCTCTGCGAAGGGCAATGTAGCGCTGCCTGCGGGCCATGTATCATCTGCTGGTTTTAGTGGGGTACTCCAAGTATTTTTGCAATTCTATTTCTTTCAAATAGTTGCAACGAAACTGGGGCACTGCAAATGATGCAAAATGATACAAAATGAAGCGCTCTTTGAGTTTTTGGGCGGAATGATACATCCATACTTGTCCGGAGAACCGTCGGATTCCCACTCCTGCCGGCGGCAGCCCGCGCGAAAACTCCGAGGTTTGGGGCGGAGTCCCAGAGTAATCGCGATGAATGGCGCGATTTGGCGTGGTTTGGCGTGGTTTGGCGTGGTTTTTTGAGGTGCGCCGCGCCACCCGCTCGCCAGGGGCGAGCGAGAACAGTTGAGCAGCCCGCTCGCCAGGGGCGAGCGAGAACAGTTGAGCAGTAGATCAGTCGAACAGTAAGAGAGACTGTGCGGCGGGCTGGCGAGCTTCTGGCTTCGCGCGAAAAATGGGGCAGGCCAAATGTCGCGAATGTCGCGAAATGTCGCACTTTTTTGGGTGTGACAAGTGCGACATTTCTGGGCTCACTTCTCGACGATCCAGACGTTGCGGAAGAAGACGGGGTTGTGATGCTCCTGGAGCCAGATGGGGCCGGGCTGGGGGCCTTCGGGGTGGCCGGCGCCGGTCTTTGCCTTGAGCTTGTAGTGGTCCTGGACGATCACGCCGTTGTGGTTGAGGGTGACCTCGGCGTCCTGGATCTTCTTGCCGCCGGCGTCGAACTTGGCGGCGTGGAATTCGATGTCGTAGGTCTGCCACTGGAGCGGCGGGTAGCACATGTTCACGCTGGGGGCGTGCTGGCGGTACATCGAGCCGGCCCCGTTGAACTCGGCGGGGTGGCCGAAGGTGTCGAGGATCTGCACTTCGTAGCGGTCCTGCAAGTAGACGCCGCTGTTCCCGCGTTCCTGGTCGCGGGCCAGGGGCTTGAAGGGAAGGATGTACTCGACGTGCATCGTGAAGTCCTGGTACTTCTTTTTGGTGCGGGCGCCGTCGACCAGGAGATGCCGCTCGTCGATCTTGCCGTTCTGCCAGTCATCCGTG
>Ga0210396_10006381_pt1 | contig 11316 bp, 10 predicted proteins | sample IncBWH17OmetaG_FD_155466 | JGI IMG/M metagenome (GOLD analysis project Ga0210396, IMG submission 155466) | Forest soil microbial communities from Barre Woods Harvard Forest LTER site, Petersham, Massachusetts, United States - Inc-BW-H-17-O ...
GCGGCATTCCTGCATCGCGCTTCCTCTGATCCAGGTGTAGGTTTTTTGTCCCTCGAGCATTCCCTGTTCTTCCGGCGAGCCAAGCTTGGCAACGACCGCGCTCAGCGGCTGTCCTTTAAAATCGTTCGTTCCCAGTCTGATATTGCCGGCAGAGCATCCGGCCAGGGTCGAGACCAACACCGCCAGGATCGTCAGATTGCGCATTCGCCGATCTCCCCAAAAGTCGAACCCGACGCGACCAATGTTGACGCCGAAGCGCCCGCTGCGCGGGCAGGTAATCGCTTGTAAGGTCGTGGCCGCAGACACGCCAACTCACAAATCGCTAGCCCCGCGCACGCCGGGTGCTGGTTAATCGCGGACCAATCATGTGGCTAAGCCATTGAAATGGTGACGCTCCCCAACGGAGCAGGTTTGTTTAGCAAAATCAATGGGTTTGCCAAAGCAATTGAGCTTTTCGGAGAAGTGGCAAACTCACCGTCGGCTTTCCGTTGCTTTTTCATGGCTCCGCGCCAGCCGAAGCTGATCGGCCTTGCGGGCGGATGGCCTAATTCAAAATTTAGGGTCCGCAATCGTGTTGTATTCATTCTCTTCGCCCTTCTATCTCGCAATATCCGTCAGTGGAGACTTTCGGGTGGCAGATTTATCGGACTTATACCGTCCTTGAGGGATTTAGGCCCTGTGAAGGGCATGAAGGGCGTGAAGCAGCACGAGGTCGTGGCGGACTTTACCCTTCGAGGCCTCCTCATCTTGATGCATGGGATGAGGCCTGGACGACGTCCATCTTTTGTGCGGAACACCGGTCTAGAAGATCGTCTCCACCGTCAAACCAGCGCCGATGATGGGTTGCGTCGATAAGCTTGCGACGCCGCTCAATCGATCGTGACGTGAGCCGACCGGATAATCTCACCCCACCTGACGCGTTCCGCGGCGATGAATTTCGCCGTCGCGTTGACGTCCATAGTTTCGACCTGAACGCCGAGCTTCTCGAACTTCGCTTTCACGTCGTCGTCTTTCAGGATGTCCGTAACGGTTGTATTCAACTTCTGTATGATCGCATCCGGCGTGCCTTTAGGCGCCATCAGCGCAAACCAGGTCACGGAAGTGAAATCGGGAATGCCGGACTCCCGAAGGGTGGGCACGTCGGGCAGGGACGCGGAGCGCTCCGGGCCGCAGCCTCCGAGGATCCGCAGCTGGCCGCCGAGGTGCGGGCTCAAGGACGAGCCGAGATTGTCGAAAAATACGTCGACTGTGTTGCCCATGATGTCCTGAAGCGCCGGTGTCGTGCCGCGATAGGGCACGTGCACCATCTTGGTGCCTGTTAGCTTCTCGAAAAGAATAGCCGTAAGGTGCGATGTCGATCCGTTGCCCTGTGAAGCGAATGTGACCTTGCCCGGATTGGCCTTCGCGTAGTCGATCAGCTCCTTGACGGTCTTCGCCGGGAAACCGGGTCGAACATCGAGCACGTTCGGCGCGGTGCCGATCAAAGCGACAGGCTGCAATTCGGACGGGTTGTACGAAAGCTTGGCATAGAGCGTCTGATTGATTGCGATCGGCCCCGGCGGGCTCGCTAACAGCGTATAGCCGTCCGGAGCGCTGGTTGCGACGGCTTCTGCGCCGATGTTGCCGCCGGCGCCGGAGCGGTTGTCGATGATTATGGTCTGGCTCCATTTCTGTCGAAGCTTCTCCGCTAAGATCCGCGGCAACGAGTCCGCGGTGCCTCCCGCGGGGAAAGGCACTACGATCCGGATCTGTCGTGTCGGATAGCTGGCGGCGTCCTCCGCTCGGCTGGCTTCCGGACGAAGCAGACCGAGCGCGCACAGAGCAAGGGAGAGCGTGATGGCGCGTTTTTTCATGATCGGGCGGCGACGGGTTGGAGGTCGTTGGACGTCGAGAGCCCGGATTGGACGAATGCGTCCGCGAAGAATTGCGCGTCGGGCAGCCTGTGGCTCTCGGTGAAGTCGCGCTGCGCCGCGTCGACCATCGATGGATTGCCGCAGGCGTAGACGTCGGCCGCGGACAGGTCGCAATGGTCCTCGCGGACCGCATCGTGCACGAGGCCGGTGCGCCCGGTCCAGGACGAAGAAGGGTCGGAAAGGACCGGTGTGAACGAGAACCACGGCAGGCGCTTCGACCACTTCGCCGGTAATTCTTCGAGATAGATGTCTTCGCGCGTCCGAGCGCCCCAGTAGAGGTGCATCGGCCGTTGCCCGCCGCTTTGGATCGCGCTTTCGACGATCGATTTCATCGGCGCGAAGCCCGTTCCGCTCGCCACCAGAATGACGGACCGGTTGGAGTCGCGCAGATAGAAATTGCCGAAAGGCACCTCTACCCGCACGCGATCGCCGACGGACATTTTCGGCAGAATTCGTGTCGAAAACTTGCCGTCGGGGACATGCCGGACGTGGAGTTCCGCGCCGTCGTTGTCTCGGGTGGCGTTTGCCAGGGAGAAGTTGCGCCGGTCCTCGTCGTCCATGACGATCTGCAGGTACTGACCGGCCTTGAACGGCGCCCGCAGGCCGATGGGGAAACGCAGCGTCAGGATCGTGACGTCGGGCGCGGCCTTGACGAGCCTGTAGACCTTCGTCGTTATGATTTTGCGGCGGAAGATGTCTGTTCGTTCGAACCGCTTGGGGCGGATGCTCACGTCGCTGCGGGGCCGGGAGCGGCACATCAACGCCGCGCCATCCTTTGCGGTCAGCCGCCCGCGACCGCGCTGATCCACTTCGCCCTCGACGAGACCGGCTTCGCAGGTGTTGCAGACGCCTTTTCTGCAGGAGGACGGCATAGTGTAGCCGGCGCGTTCGGCGGCATCGAGCACGGACTCGCGCGGTTCGCACGGAAAGCTGACCCCGTGCTCCGTAATGGTGACGTTGAACGTCATGCCACGCCCGCCGACTGAAACTTGGGGTTGTCGGCCGGCACGTTGCCGATCAGCCTAAGCGTACGGAGCACCGCGGCCGGGTCGGCCTTATCCTGTCCGGCGATGTCGAAGGCGCTGCCGTGACCGACACTGGAAAACAGCACGCCGGCGCCAACCGAAAGCGCCGAGGCGTTGCGTCCTGCCAATAACTTTACCGGGATATGACCTTGATCGTGATAGATCGCGACGAAGCCGTCGATGTCCTTGCGGCCGAGGATGATGTCGGCGCCCACCGGACCTTCGGCCGCGATCCCGGCCTTGCGCAGTCGCGCGACCGCGGGAGCCGTGATGTGGTCGTCGTCGTCGCCGAACAAGCCGTTCTCGCCGGCATGCGGATTTATGCCGAAGACACCGATGCGAGGATTGGCGATGCCGAGCCGCTTCAGCGTGGCGGCGCAAGCCAGGCCGGCTTCCTCGATCAGCTCCGGAGTCAGCCGCGCCAAGGCGTGATGGATGCGCTCGTGCAGCGTCGCATGCAGGATCCGCAGGCCGCCGCCGACCAGCATCATGAAGACTTTCTCTTCCGGCGTTCCGGTCAGGCGAGCGATCAGCCCGGGATACCCCGAAAAGGGGATGCCGGCGGCATTCACAGCCGTCTCGTTGTGGGGACAGCCGACGATTGCATCAATGGCGCCCCTACGGACGAGGTCGATGGCAGCTTCCACATAGGCCACGGTGGCGCGTCCGGCGGCGGCCTCGATCCGGCCTGGACGGAAATGCAGCGAGGGCAGGGCGTCGACAGGGTGGAAAAGGATATCGTCGGCCGCCGACGAACTGCTTGTGAAAGATCGGAAGCGAGCGTGGGGACCGACCCGCTCGCCGTAGTGCCGAATGACGTGCTCGTCTCCAACGAGGACGACGCGCAGGTCTCGCTTGCCGAGTAAATGGACGGCCGCCTTGACTGCAATCTCGGGACCGATGCCATTGGGATCGCCGATCGTCAGCGCGATCGTCTTGGCCATTTCGCTCATAGCGGTAACGCCAAAAGAGTGTCGAAACGTGAACTGTCGCAGACGACGATGCGCTCGCGCAGTTTGGGTCCGGCGGCGCTCAGTTTGTACGCGTCGATGTAGCGGCCGGTGGCGTAGACGTCGGTGGTGCCGTCGCGCATGATGCGCGCCACGAAGAACGAGGTTTCGCTGCGGACTTCGCTGGCGTCCTGGGCGACGATCCAAGGTTGACCGAGGAAATGCCGGTAGACGTGGGGTTCGTAGATGTTCGCCTCACGCAGCGAAGCGACGCGGTCGCGGAGCATGCCTTTGGAGTTGGCGAAGATCACGCCGGCTTCCAATTTCTGCGCGTAGTTTTCCGCAGTCGTGATCTTGTAGGTGCATTCATCTTCGAAGAAGTCGGGCCATGCCTCGAGATTGCCACTGTCGATGCAGCGCGCGTAGGCGTTCTGTGCATGACCGATCAGGCCGACAGCGTCGTTCACGTTCGTTCGCTCCTTAAATACCCATCCGAGTGCGATAGGCTTTCCAGAAGCCGCGCACGGATGCTTCGGTGACCCGGCTTTCGCTGGATTCCGCGCCGGCTCCGCCCATTTCGATCACGGCTTCCTCGCCGGATGCGCCGGCGATGCCGCGCTGCACGAAACCGCCGACGCAGCCGTCCTCCATCGAGATGTATCCGGCGGGCCCGACCAGGTTCGCCTGTTTCAGCCGTATCATCCGCTGTTCGGCAGTGTCCTCGGCGAAGCCGAGTAGGGTCCAGTGCAGGTCCGTGCGGTCCGTACCCCGGGGAACAATCTGACGCACCGCGATGGCGTTCTGGATCTGCTGCAGCACGAAGGTCGGGAAGACTGATAGTATCTGCAACGTCGTGGTGTCCGGAAATTCCTTGAAGCTCTGCAGCAGCGACGGGTCTGCGAGCTTGAACTCGCTGTCGGAGCGGAGATCCTGCGCGGCATATTCGTTGTTTTTCGCCGCGGTCGTATCGACCGCTGAGAAGCTGACGTGGTGGCCGCCGCTGGGATCGACAATGATCCCGCCGGTCTGCGATAGGCGGTTGAGTTCGAAGGTCGTGAAGAAGAGGTGCAGGATGCTCGCGTGGTAGGAGTCCTTCACGTTCTCCATGTAGAGCTTCCAGTTGTTGGGCAGGGCCTGCGTGTAGCGGCCAAGGATAACTGGGGTGCGTCCGCCCATCACGCGGCCGATGCGGGAGTAGATTTCCTCTCCCAGGTGCTCCTCGAGCGGAGGAACGTCGTTCGAGAAGCTGCCGAACACGATCCCGAAGGCTTCGGCGAGTCTCAGCTTGCGCGGATTATGCTGCTCCATGCAGAAGGAGGAAGGCATACCGCCCTTGCCCTTGATGCCGTCCTTGAAGGCGACTTCTTTGAGATTGCCCTGCCGGTCGTAGCTCCAAGCGTGATAAACACACGTGAAAGCCTTCGCGTTGCCGCGGCTTTCCAGGGCGATCAGGGCGCCGCGATGCGCGCAGCGGTTCTCGAAAGCATAGAGTTCGCCGTCGGAATCTCTGCTGACGATGACCGGCGTGTCGCCGACGAAGGTCGTCACGAAGTCGCCGGTGTTCTTCACCTCGATCGACAGGCATAGATAGTTCCAGGTCGGCCCTTGGAAGATCCTTTGTTGTTCGGCGGCGTAGACATCACGGTCCTGGAAGATCCGGAACGGCACCCGCGTCACGCCATCGTGGGGCCAGACGTGGCTGATTTGGTTTGGCTTGTGACTGACCTTGTCCAGCATGAAAACCTCCCGGCCGAGAGGCGCACGATCATTGTCGGCGCCCGATTTTGTTCGTATAACGAACAAGAGATCATTACATAGATTCTTTCTAACTTAATCGGATGTCAACACGACTCCAGCGGCTTGCAGGATTGCAAAAGAATGGGACGATTACCTGAAGGAATGGCCGGGCTCGCGAAGGGGTTGGCGATCATCGAATCCTTCACACCGCGCCGTACTCGTCTGACCGTCACGGACGCCGCACAATCGTCGGGGACATCCCGTGCTTCGGCGAGGCGATGCCTGCTCACTCTGACGGAACTCGGCTACCTCGAATTCGACGGCAAATACTTTCGCCCTCAGCCGCGGCTTCTGGTATTGGGCGCCGGTTATTCCGGAGGGCGCTCTCTGCCGCAGATTGCCCAGCAGTTCCTCGAAGCCGCGCGAAAGCAGCTCCACGAGTCGATATCGCTCGCCGTGCTCGACCGCGAGTCCGCTCTGTTCGTAGCGCGATCCGAGGCGGAGCGTTTGGTGACGACCGGCATTACAGTCGGGACACGCATCGATCTTTATTGTTCGGCGACCGGAAGGGTACTGCTTGCTGCGTGGCGGGACGATCGTGTCGCCGAATATCTCGATCGGGCGGAAATCGTGGCCCGCACCAGACATTCGGTCGTGAAGAAGGCGGCCTTGCGAGAAGTCGTTCGACTCGCGAGATCGGCCGGATACGCCTGCACCGACCAGGAACTGGAAGTCGGACTGCGCTCCATTGCCGTACCAGTCTTCGACATCCGAGGGAACGTCGTTGCCGCCATGAGCGCGAGTGCGTCTTCAGCGCGTGTCACCATCTCGCAGATGGTGAAGAGCTTCGTGCCTGTCTTACGAAAGAACGCCGATGCGCTCGGGCGCACCCTATGACGGTATTTCGGGAATGAATTGTTTGCCTCAACCGATGCAATCGCTCTTAATTGCCTTCCGAAGAGCGAAAACGCTCCTGCAGCTCCTTCCACAGTCATTAGAACGGGCGCGCCGTCAGGAACATCGTATTGTCGGTGGCGGCTTGATAGGTGAAGCGGCCCGATCCACGGGGTTGGACGGGAGCAAGGCTGGTTGCTTGGCTGATGCGTTCGATTGATTCGCTGATACGCAGCGAAATCGAGACTGGGCGCCATTCCATGGGACGCAATAGATTCCATGCATCAGAACACGACTTTCGGGCGGGTCAAAATCCGTGCGGCGAGGCAGCTCATCGTGAAGAGGGCAAAGGCGACGCTCCGTTGGGATATTGAATATCGGGCACTTATCGAGTGTGCTCGCGCGAAGTGATGCGGCGAAGCACGGACCGCACGTCCGCGTTCAATATCTCCTGCCCGCTGTCAAAACGCGGGAAACCAACGCTGGAGTCGTGTTACTAGCCGCTGACGAAGGATGCGACGAGTGCGTCGACTTCCTTCTGATCTGGACCTTTGCAGCGGGCGTTGACGCGTGGACCGGTGGCGTAACCGATCCACAGTACTATCTCGTGGGGCCGCGGCGCGTCGTGGATCAGCACCGGGGTAGAATCAAAGGCATCGAGATCCCAACCCTCGTCGAGGGGCCCATAGATCAGGTCGACGGTCGTGCCTGGCGGGCCCACCTTGGCGTGGCCCGGAATGATAACGCGACCGCGTTTGATCGCGCGACGCATAGCCATGCCGAGTCTCGGATGTATCATCGCCGCGCCATGCTCGAGGTCGCCTCCGATGCCGACCAGCGCCGCCTTGGTGTAGGCGCGCAGCTGCGCTGGGCTCGCGCCAAGTGTCGCCAGCGCCGTCTTGGTGAGCGAAGCCCCGAGCTCGAGCGAATATTCGATCAAAGGTTTAAGGTCGGCGCCGGCCGCCATGCCGGCGAGCGGGTTCTCGAACACCGCGCCAATCGCGACGCGTCGCAGCGGAGAGCTGGCGGGTGCGCCGTACTCGCTATTGATCTCTTCGACGAGAGTGACGCTCTTGCGGATGGTCATGATGTGCTCCCTCTTCCAGAGTCTATCAGTTCCCAGCAGATACTATCGGGTTCAAGTCAGTTGCACGAAGGGTGGTGCCAAGACAGCACTGCTGCCGTATCGCCTCCTTGCGCCAACGCCGCCCACTCGACGCTCACGGCTCCCCCAAAGGTCATTTGGAAAGCAGCGGAACCAGCCTTGCCATCCGGCGTTGTCGTTCCTATTCCAAGGAGGGCTTGGCATGGATCGAGATAATCCTGAACAAGCGGCCGACCGTCACGCTAGCGCTGCCGTCATGGCAGTCTTTGCCGTCATCTTAGCGGTTGCAATTATTGCTGCCTTCATCACGACGCTTGAGGATGTCGACACGAGGCACGCCGGTAACGTTACGCAGCCAGGTACGATTGGCCTAGCGAAACCGCATCCGCCGCTCGATAGAGGGCCGGGAGCGCCTGTTCGAGATTAGTTCTCCGCCACCTCTTTAAATTCTTGGATGCAATTATGATAAGAAGCACCTTAATCCTCGACCCGAAATCGCATGTTTGGGACCGTCTCGCAAAGGTCATGCGGTGTGATGCCCGCGTGGCCTTTTGTCTTTTATCGTCTCAGCGGAAAATACGGACCTTGAGCGAACGGCCGTTTCTGGCGCAAAGCGGCCGGTCGCGGCATAGATCTTTCCGCGACAGAACTCCGCGTCGGGATGACCCCGGTACGAAATTCCAACGCCATCGGCCTGTGCGAATGAGGTGATCGCGCCCGCCATGCAATGCTCCGGATTCTCAAAAGCAACACTTCAAGCCGCTGGTGTTGACCTGACAGAGAATTGCTACATTGCGAGATAACGCCGGCGGATATCTTCATTTCCGGCAAGGCCAGCCGTATCCTGTCGATGCACTACCTTTCCTTTGTCAATGACAAGTGCTTCCTGAGCAATTCGTGAGCAGAAATGCATGTTCTGCTCGGCGAGCAGGATAGTGGCGCCATTCGCTCCCAGCTCCCGCAGTACCTTGCCGATGGTGGCGACGACGATCGGCGCCAGCCCTTCACTCGGCTCGTCGAGAAGCAGGACCAGAGGATTGCCCATCAAGGCACGCGCGATCACCAGGAGTTGTTGCTCGCCGCCGGACAGGCGGCCCGCCTGGCGCGATCGGAGCCTTGCGAGCAGCGGAAAGGTTTCCCAGACGCGCCGCAAAATCCAATCTCGCCGTCCGTCAGGACCACTCTTTGCCGCGATCAGGAGATTGTCCTCCACGCTGTGCTCCGGAAACACCTGCCGGTCCTCGGGGACGTAGGCGAGGCCAAGCTGGGCGCGCGCATGCGGCGGCGCGTGGGTGATATCGCGGCCTGCGAAGAAGATGCGGCCACTTCGGGCGGGCACGATTCCAGCAAGCGTCTTCATGGTTGTGCTCTTGCCCGCCCCGTTACGCCCGAGCAGCGCCAGCGTGCACTTTTCCTGAAGGGCGAGGTCGACACCAAACAGGATCTGGCTGGCGCCGTAGCAGGCGCTCAATCCTTCGGCGCGCAGCAGGTCCGTCATGCTGCGTCCTCCGTGCCGAGATAGGCGTCGATCACTGACTGGTTGTTGCGGATCTCGTCCGCTGTGCCTTCGGCCAGGACGCGGCCGTAGCATAGCACTCGGATGGTACCCGCGACCTGGAAGACGATGTCCATGTCGTGCTCGATGAAGACCAGCGTGAGCTTGCGCAGCTCCCACAGACCACGAACGCGTTCGACCATACGCCAGCGCTCTTCGGGGCCCATGCCGGCCGTTGGTTCGTCAAGCAGAAGCACCTTGGGTTCGAGCGCAAGCGCGATGGCGATATCGAGCAGCTTCTGGTCGCCGTGGGAAAGGATCGCTGCCTCTACGTTCGGGACTTGTGTCAGGCCCACCAGCTCCATTACCTCTTCGGCGCGCTCGCGTACGCCGGGTGGCGGAAAGCGTCGCGAGAGATTTCCCCACTGGCCAATATGGGCGGTGACGGCGGCCATCAGGTTCTCCATCACCGTCATGGTCGAAAAGCAGCTTGCCACCTGAAAGGCCCGCCCGATGCCCCGGTGCATCCGCTCGGCCTTGGAGAGGCGAACGATGTCCTGACCGTCGAGCAGCACTTCTCCAGAGTCGGCCTGAAACGCGCCGCTGATCAGGTTGAAGAAGGTGCTTTTGCCGGCACCGTTTGGACCGATCACCGCCGAAAGCGATCCTGACGGAAAGTCCAGCGACACGTTGTCGATAGCGCGCACGCCGCCGAACGTCTTGGTAAGATTTCTGATATCGAGCTTCATTTCAAGCGCCCCGGCCACGCCAATCTGACGAAATCTAGCACGCCGCGGCGCAGGCCCAGCGCGAAGGCGAGGATCACGAGCCCCAGAACCAGCCCTTGATATTCGGTGAAGCGTGTCACCACATCGTTCAGCGCGAGCAGGATCATCGCGCCCAGGACGGGTCCGAGGAAACTGTTGATGCCGCCCAGCATGACGGCAAAGATCGCCTGGCCGGAATTCGGCCAGTCGGCGAGTTCGGGATAGGCGCCCGAGACGAACAGCGCGGCGAGCACGCCCCCCAGGCCTGCGAAGGCGCCGGCGATCGTGAAGGCGCAGAGCCGAGATCGCCATAGAACGATGCCCAGGAAGCTCGCGCGGCTCTCATTGTCGCGGATCATGCGCAGCGTCTGGCCAAACGGGCTCGTCGTGATATGACGCAGCGCGAGGAGGCCGAGCACCGCCATGACTGCGCAGAATTGGTAGAGGTGAAGCTGCGAGGCGAGCTCGAACCCGAAGATCTCGCGACGCGGAATGCCGCCGCGCAGGCCCTGGTCGCCGCCAGTGAGGCTCTGCCAGGAGATGATGACGCTGAAGAACAGCATCTGCACTGCGAGCGTGATGAAGGCGAAGTAGTCCGTGCTCAGGCGTACGCAGATCGCGCCGACGCAGAGCGCAGCAAGGGTCGTGACCAGCACCGCGAGCACGCCGGCGACGGGCAGCGAGAGATCCGTCATCTGCATCGTCAATGCAAAGGCGTAGGCGCCAAGGCCATAAAACATGCCGTGGCCGAACGAGACCATACCGGTGTTGCCGACCAGCAGGTTGAGCGAGGTCGCAAATAGCGCCATGGCGCTTAGGCGGATGATGAAATCCTCGAAGGCGGGGCTGCGATGGAAAAACGGGATCGCCAGCACGACGACCAGGGCGATGGCGGCGATCGCGGCCTCGCGCAATGCGGGGCGGCGCTTCATGACCGTCGACCGAACAGGCCCTGCGGGCGCAGGAGCAGGATGACAATCATCATGATGTAGATCAGTCCATCGGTGAACTGGGGGAAACCGATCGTGCCGAAGCCGCGGACCATGCCGATCAGCAGCGCGGCGACCAGCGCTCCCGCGATAGAGCCCATGCCGCCGATCACTGTGACGATGAAGCTCTCGATCAGGATCGAGAAGCCCATGCCGGGCGACAGCGAGCGCACCGGGGCCGCGAGCGCGCCTGCCAACCCCGCCAGGCCGCCGCCGACGGCGAAGACGATCGCGAAAAGCAGCGTCGTGTTGACGCCCAGCGCCGAAACCATCTGGGGGTTGATCGCGGCGGCCCGCACCGTCTTGCCGAACCGTGTCATCGAAAGCCCGAGACCAAGCACGATCGCAATCAGCGCCGCGATGCCGATCAGCACGGCGTAAAAGGGCGGCACCACGCCGCCCGCGATGAAGAGCGGTGGCACTTGGAAGGCCGGCGGCATC
>Ga0210396_10006382_pt1 | contig 11316 bp, 6 predicted proteins | sample IncBWH17OmetaG_FD_155466 | JGI IMG/M metagenome (GOLD analysis project Ga0210396, IMG submission 155466) | Forest soil microbial communities from Barre Woods Harvard Forest LTER site, Petersham, Massachusetts, United States - Inc-BW-H-17-O ...
GCGTCGATTCCGCTAACTACACCTTCAACACCACGGCCACGACCATCGCCAACATCACGCCCCGCACTCTGCTGGTGACCGCGACCGGTGTGAACAAGGTCTACGACGGCGCCACGACCGCCACCGTTACGCTTTCCGACAATCACCTGGCCGGCGACACCGTCACCGACAACGACACGGCCGCCACCTTCTCCGACAAGAACGTCGGCACGGGCAAGACCGTCAGCGTCTCCGGAATCAGCCTCACCGGCGCCGACGCCGGCAACTACACGGCCAACACCACCGCCTTGACCGTCGCCAACATCACTCCCCGGAACCTGACCATCACCGCCACCGGCGTGAACAAAGTGTACGACGGCACGACGACTGCCAGCGTCACCCTTTCCGACAATCGCGTCACCGGCGACAGCCTCACCGACAACTTCACCGCCGCCAGCTACGCCGACAAGAACGTCGCCAATGGCAAGACCGTCAGCATCTCCGGAATCACCGTTAGCGGCACTGACGCCGGCAACTACACCGCCACCAATACCACCGCCTCCGCCACCGCCAACATCACGCCCCTGGCCCTGACGGTCAGCGCCACCGGCGTGAACAAGGTCTACGACGCCACCACCGCCGCCAGCGTCACCCTCGCCGACAACCGCGTCACCGGCGATCAGCTTTCGGACAACTACACCACCGCCACTTTCTCCGACAAGAACGTCGCCAACGGCAAGACTGTCGGCGTCTCTGGAATCACCGTCACCGGCACGGATTCGGGGAACTACACCTTCAACACCACCGCCACGACGACCGCCAACATCACCCCGCGCTCGCTCACTGTCACTGCCACCGGCGTCAATAAGGTCTACGACGGAACCACTGTCGCCACCGTCATGCTTTCCGACAATCACGTGGCCGGCGACAGCGTCACCGACAACGACGCCGCCGCAACTTTTGCCGACAAAAATGTGGGCGCCGGCAAACCCGTCAGTGTCTCCGGCATCAGCCTCACCGGCGCCGACGCTGGCAACTATTCGCTGACCGGAACCACCGCCACCACCACCGCGAGCATCACGGGTCGCCCCATGACCATCAGCGCCACCGGCATCAATAAGGTTTACGACGCCACCAACGCCGCCACCGTTACCCTTACCGATAACCGCGTAACGGGAGACAGCTTCACCGACAGCTACACCGCCGCAACCTTCCCCGATAAGAACGTCGGCAACGGCAAGACGGTCAGCGTCAGCGGCATCACCATCACCGGCGCCGACGCCGGCAACTATTTCATCAACACCACCGCCACAACCGCTGCCAACATCACGCCCTTGACTCTGAGTGTCACCGCCACGGCGTCGAACAAGGTCTACGACGCCACCAACGCCGCGTCCGTCACCCTCTCAGACCATCCTCTCGGTAGCGACTCCGTCTCGGCCGCCTTTACCTCCGCGACCTTCTCGGACAAGAACGTCGGCGCCGCAAAGACCGTCACCGTGAGCGGGATCTCCCTCTCCGGGGCCGATTCCGGCAATTACTCCGCTCCGTCGAGCGCAACGACGACCGCCAACATCACCCCCCGCGCCCTGAGCATCACCGCGACCGGCCAGGACAAAATCTACGACGGCACCGCCAACGCAACGGTCGCCCTCTCCGACAACCGCCTGACCGGCGACCAGTTCACCATCAACGACACCGCCCTGTTCCCCGGCAAGAATGTCGGCACCGCGATGACCGTCACCGTCTCCGGCATTTCTCTCACCGGCGCGGATTCCGGAAACTACACGCCCAACACCTCAACGACGACCACCGCCAGCATCACCCCGCGGGCGTTGGTCGTCAGCGCCGCCGGTGTAGACAAGGTCTATGACGGCACGACCGCCGCCACCGTCATGTTCTCCGACAACCGCATAGCCGGCGATTCGCTCAGCGAAACAGATTCTTCCGCCGTGTTCTCCGACAAGAACGTCGGCGCCGGCAAAACCGTGTCGGTAACTGGGATCTCCCTCTCCGGCGCCGACGCCGGCAACTACATCTTCAACACGACCGCCAGCACCGCCGCTAATATCACCCAGCGGGTTCTGATGATCACCGCCGCCGCTCTGGACAAGCCCTACGATGGGATGACCGCGGCAACGGTGAACCTCTCCGACAACCGCCTCAGCGGCGATCAGCTCAGCGTCACCTTCACCAATGCCGTCTTCTCCGACCCCAACGTCGGCAGCGGCAAGACCGTCACCGTCAACGGCCTGGCCGTGGGCGGCACCGATGCGGGGAATTACTCCTTCAACCCCGCCCTCACCACCACCGCCAGCATCACCCCCGAGCTGACCGTCACCGGCACGGCGTCAGCCGACACGATCACGCTGATCGCGACCCCCGACCAGCAGCACATCGACTGGTTCCTCAACGGCTCGGCCGCCTTCGGACAGCTTGCCGTCAACGACCCGTCGGGCCTCACCATCAACGGCAACGGCGGCAGCGACATCATCAATCTCCAGTACACCAATGGAAATCCGCTCCCGGCCAACCTCCACGTCAACGGCACCTTCACGCTCAACGGACTGACCGGAACCAATCCCCTGGCCAACACCACCCTCGACATCGGCCGCAGCACCATCCTGATCACCTACGGCACCTCCGATCCGATCGCGGCAATCCAGAGCTACTTGCTGAACGGATATAAGAACGGGACGTGGTCCGGAACCCCAACCGCTTCGACCGGCGTCATCACCTCGCTGGCCGCCCAGGCCAATCCCAACCACACCACCGCCATCGCATATGCCGACTCGGCCGACGGCCAGGGCTTCAATACTAGCCCGAATACCATCGAGCTGAAGTACGACCTGTATGGCGACGACAGCCTGGACGGCCAGGTTAACAGCCTCGATCTCCAGGTTCTGCTGTTCAACCTCAACCGCCCCGGCGGCTGGGACCAGGGGGATTTCAACTACGACGGGCAGGTCAACAGTGCCGACCTCCAGGCCCTGCTGTTCACGCTGAACACGAGCCTGGGCAACCAGGTGGCCTCCACAACCGCCACCGCAAGCGCCACCGCCTCAACCGCGCCTGCCAGCCCCGCCCTCCCGCCCACTCCGGCGCCGACGGTGACGCCTTCACCGGCCACGACTGTGTCCCCGTCCCTTGCGCCGGCCGTTACTGTGTCCGCGCAACATGCGACGGCGCCCGCCAAGTCCGTGGTTACGCCGGTCGTTCGCCCGCACAAGACCCCGCGGCACTCCAAGCCGCCGCGCGACAAAAAGCACCACTGAAGCTAAAATGTGATCGATGGCGGAAGCGGTCGCCTTACCCCTGGAAAAACCAGCCCATGCGCAAGAGAGCCGTGTCTTTCTGCGGCTGCTCAAGCTATTGCGTCCCTACTGGCCCATGCTTGCGATCGGCTTGCTTCTGCTCCTGCTGTCGACTCCATTCGACCTGTTCCCGGCGCTGGCTTGGAAGTACGTCGTCGATGACTTGATCATCGCCCGCGCGCCCACGCCGGTCCTGAGCACCCTGTTTTCGCTTCACGGGCTGCTCCACGGCAAGTTCGTGCTGCTGTTGTCGGTCTGCCTCTGGATGTTCGTCATCAACGTCGTCGGCGAGACGATGGGGACGATCAGCAACAATCTCATGAACCGCGTCGCCCAGCGGTTCATCCTCTACTTCCGCAATCGCGTGTATCACAAGCTCCAGTCGCAGAGCCTGGGCTATCTCCAGCGCCAGCGGACCGGCGACCTGATGAGCCGGGCCATGGGTGACGTCGACGAGCTTCAGTCCTTCATCGTCAACGGCATCGACGTCGTCATCGGCGAAGGCACGACCTGGCTCGCCACCGTGACCCTGGTCATGCTGATGAACTGGAAAGTCGCGACCATTTCGCTCTCGCCGATGATCGTCGTCTACTTCCTGCTGCGATATTTCAACGCGAGGATCAAGCCGATCTATTTGGCCGCCCGCGAGCGGCTGGGCGACGTCAGCACGCGCCTCCAGGAAAACCTCTCCGGCGTCGTCGTGATCAAAATCTTCGGCCGCGAAAAAGAAGAAGCACAACGCTTCCAATCCGCCACGCACGATTACTACGACCAGCAGATCCACGCCACCAATGCTCGCAGCGCCTTCTTCATGCCGATCCGGGTCTTCGGCTTTTTCAGCAACATCCTCATGATCGGGGTCGGCGGGTATTTCATCCTCGCAGGCAAAGATTTCACGCTCGGTAAACTTATCGCGTTCCGCGCCTATTGGTGGCGCCTCTATGGCCCGGTGCAGACCCTGGCACGGGTCGATGACATGGTGCAGCGGGCCAGGGCCGCGGGCAGACGCGTCTTTGAAATACTCGACGCCCCCGATGAGCTTCCTGATGCCCCGGACGCCAAACCCATCGCCCAGGTTTGCGGCACGATGGAGCTGATGGACGTCTGCTTCCGCTATCCCGGCGAAGGGGGCGGCCGCGAATCTCCCGTCGTCCTGGAAGACGTCAGCATCCGGATTCAGCCCGGGCAAACGGTCGCGCTGTGCGGGCCCAGCGGCGCAGGAAAAAGCACGGTGCTTAGTTTGCTGTTGCGGTTTTACGATCCGATGTCGGGGCAGGTGCTGCTGGACGGCCGCGACCTGCGCTCGATCCGGCGTGGCGATCTGCGAAGCCACTTCGCCCTCGTCCAGCAGGAGACGTTCCTGTTTAACGACAGTATTCTGGACAACATCCGCTACGGTCACGCCGAGGCGACGATGGAGCAGGTGATCGCCGCCGCCCGGGCCGCCAACGCACACGGCTTCATCACCCGTCTGCCCAATGGCTACGACACGAAAGTCGGCGAGCGCGGCATCCGTCTGAGCGGCGGACAAAAACAACGCATCAGTATCGCCCGCGCCTTCCTGGCCAATCCCAACATCCTGCTCCTGGACGAGCCGACCAGCAGCGTCGAGCCCGATTCCGAGGCGGCGATCATCGCCGCCCTCGATCGCCTCATGGCCGGCCGCACCACCGTCCTCACCAGCCACCGCCCCAGCCTGATCAACCAGGCCGACAGGGTCTACGTCATCGAGGACGGCCGCGTCACCGAGCAGGGTTCGCCCGCGGAGCTGCGCGGCCAGGACGGCTGGTTCAGCCGCTTCATCCGCTCCGCCGAGGACGCCATGCCCGCCGTCGAGATCGAGCCCCACCTCGACGCCGACACCCGCCGGTAAAGTTCAACCCGGACGCTACACCACACGGAAACCGTCGGCCTTGACGACAAGCGTACCGGCCATGATGTCGTGAAGCGCCTGCTTCCGCTCGGTGAAGCCGGCCATGACGTAGCCGATCATGAGGATCAGGCTGGAAATGATCTTGCCGAAGAAACGTCCGCTGGCCCGCGCGAAGGAGATGCGCTGACCGCTCAAGTCGGTGACCCGCAGCCCCAGCATGCTCTTGCCTGGAGTTGCCTGTTTCGGGCCGCTCTCAAAGAGTGCGAAGTAGAGCCACTCGATCCCGAGGCCCAGAAGCTGAAGAAAGACCTGGAAAATCGGGAAAGCCTCTTTCGTTCCCCCCAGCATCGAGTAGAGGAACCCAGCAACGAGGCCGACCACGAAGCAGATCACCGCGAGCAGGATGCCGTCCACAATCGCCGCGACAAACCTGAGCCAGAACCCGGCATAGGCCACCTGTTGCCCGGCGGCGTAGTAGGAGATGGCCGCGATCGCGCCGGGCGGTGGCTGCGCGCCGCCAAACAGTCCGGGCAGTGTCCCGCCCGCGGTCCATTGCGACATTCCTTCGCTCCAGAATAAGTCGGTCGGCAGGACAGTCCCCGCCGTGGCCATGTGTTGAAGCTGTTCCCACCCCACCGGCCCCGCCTGCTGTCCGCCGCGCGCATAATACCATTGCTTGCTCATGGCCCGCACCTCGCCCAAATCTGCCCTGTTTCACGCAAAGCATACTCGAACGAAGCTGAGGCAACCAGACGGCTCTGCCAGCCGCAATTGCGGTTAACTGTCTGGTTTCTTAGACTTGTCGATCGAAATGGCCGGCGTGGTTGTTTTGCGCCGGCACGCGAGTTTTCACGTCGAAGGAACAGGAGCCGTCCCATGGCAGACACCGCCGCGTTGAATTACGCAAGCCCTTCCGCCAAGCCGCCGCTGGACATGGGTGTGCGGCTGCGGCTTTCGGTCATGATGTTCCTCCAGTTTGCGGTGTGGGGATCGTGGGCGGTGGTGTTCGGAAACTACTGTCTGGCGCCGACTTCTGCCGGGGGTTTGGGATTCAACGCCGAGCAGACCGGAATGCTCGGCAGCACGATGGCCCTGGGGGCGATCATCGCGACGATGTTTGCCGGACAGCTCGCGGACAAGGTGATGTCCAGCGAATATCTCATGGCAATCTTTCACCTGGTCGGCGCCGGGTTGCTGTACGCGATGTCGCAGATTCACAGTTACTGGCCTCTGTACTGGACGGCGCTGGCGTACGCGCTGGTTTACAACCCGACGCTTGCCATCGCGAATTCGCTGTCGTTTGCGAACATTCCGGACGCGACGCGCGACTTTCCCACTCTTCGCGTGCTGGGGACGATCGGATGGATCGCGGCGGGCATGGTGGGAATCGATATCGTGCTTGGGAAGGCGGCCACCACGACGAACAAACCGCTGATTCTTGCCGCCGTGCTCTCCGCCGTGCTCGGCCTGTTCAGCTTCATGCTGCCTCATACACCGCCATCCGGAAAAAAGGGCGACGCTCTGCCGTTTCTACGCGCGTTCAAGCTGCTGCTGGACCCCGGCTTTGGCATCTTCTTTGGAATCAGCTTTGTCATCACCATCGCCCTGGCTTTCTATTACACGTTCGCCGGACCGTTCCTCCAGAGTCTCAACGTCGGGGCGGTGGCAACCACCATGTCGCTCGGGCAATGGTCGGAGATCTTTTTCATGCTGATGCTGCCGTTCGCGCTGAAGCGATTCGGGATGAAGGGCGTGCTCGCGGTCGGCATGGCGGCGTGGGCTGCTCGATATGGTCTTTTCAGTCTGGGTCACCCGTTTGCCCTGGTGCTGATCGGCGTCGCGCTGCACGGCGTCTGCTTCGATTTCTTCCTGGCCGCGGGTTTCATTCACACTGACAACAAAGCGCCCGCTTCGATCCGGGGTTCGGCCCAGGCGCTGTTCAGTTTTCTGACCTATGGCGTAGGCATGTGGCTCGGGAACATCATCGCTGGGGCCGTGGTAGGACATTTCACCGTCAACGGAGTGGCCAACTGGACGCGCATCTGGGCGGTTCCCGCCGTCGGGGCGGCGATCTGCCTGGTGTTCTTCCTGCTCTTGTGGCGCGACACGCCGGGGAAAGTCGAGGAAGTGGACGTCGTCGCCGAAACCGCGGCCTCGCCCGCCGATCCGAAGGACGTCAGCCAGACGGCGGTGTGATGTCCAACGTTAGCGCCCCGGCGGCGCTGCTTTATTTCTCACCACCAGCACCTCCACCGGCTTGAGCGAATCGGAATAGTTCAGCCCTGTGACGGGCGGGCCCACGATCTCCAGCGTCGCGCACTGCTCGGGCGTGATCTGGTTCCACAGATCGCGGGTCATGACCAGATAGCGCGGCACGGGCGGAGCGTATTGCACCGCCGGGATATTCAGCTCGGCCTCGCGGATGGTTCCGCCCTGGTAGAAGCCGAGGCTGGGTTCCTTGTAGTCGAGCATCTGGGCGTCGCCGGGATGGATGGCGTTGTGGTCGCGAAGGACTTGCGCGATCCGCGTGGAAATGCGTAACGGCTGGGCGCTGGGGAGATAGATTCCGAAGAGCACGGTCGCCAGCACCAGCGAGCCAAACCCCATCGACACCAGCGTGGCGCGGATACGATTCATGTACGCAAACAGCGCGATTGCCCCCGCGGCGCAGATCCCGGCCATGGTCAGCGCAACCAGCGGCAAGCTCGGAACGTCGTGAAACCGCACGGCCAGCCACCACCACGGGACGGTCGCCAGCCCCACGAACACGACCGCGAGCACCATCGCGGCGATCTTGAACCCGCGCGTCTGCAAATCGTTCAGCTCTCCCTGGAGGCAGCGGATGACGGCGTCGGTGGTCAGCAGTGACAACGCCGGGAACGCCGGCAGGATGTAGTGCGGGAGCTTGGTCCCGAGCACCTCGACGAAGATCCACGAGCCCAGCGTCGCCGCCAGGGCGAATCGAACCAGCGGCTCGCCGCGATTTCTGAACGCCGTCACCAGCGCCAGCGGCAGCAGGATCGACCAGGGCAGGAACGTGAACCAGATCAGCAGCAGGTGATAGCCCGGCGGGCCCCAGTGCCCCTCGCTGCCGTGCTCCATGTGCTGCATCGCGTCGGCAGTGGAAGCCCGGATGAAGTCGGGCTCGCGATGATGAACGAGCAAAAGCCAGGGGGTGACAATGGCAATGACGATGAGCAGCCCAACCAGGATTTGGACAGCTAACAGGAAAGCGCGCCGCGTATTTGCTCCCTCTCCCTCCGGGAGAGGGTGGGGGTGAGGGGAAATCGGAGGCACCTCTCCCTCGGCCCTCACCCCAACGCTCTCCCGGAGGGAGAGGGGGAAGGAGCTGGTCTCCCGCCAACGATCCACTACTTTGAGGATCGCAAGCACGCCCAACGTTCCCCCCAGCACTCCAAGAACAAACGGCCCCTTCACCAGCCCAGCAAACGCAATTGCAATCGAAAGCGTCACGACCGCGGCCCAGCCGCCGCGGCGATGCCACAACAGGTAGATCGACACCATCGCCACCGTCGTCCAAAGGAGCAGAATCGAATCCGTCATGCTGACTTTGGCGCAGAAAATCGTCAGCAGGCTGCTGGCGAAAATGAAGACGGTCCACAGCGCGTGCCGCGGTCCGGCTTCGCGCCAGACGCAGACCGCCAGCAGCATCAGCGTCAGCACCATCGCCACGGCCGAGGGCAGCCGCGCCGCGAAGGCGTTGTCGCCAAGCAACTCCATCGCAGTTGCCTGGCACCAATAAATTCCGGGTGGCTTGGCGGCGCGGATCTTGTCGTACAGGCGTGGCACGACCCAGTCGCCGCTCTGGAGCATCTGCCGCGAGCACTGGGCGTAACGCCCCTCGTCGCGGTCGAACAATTGCGTCCGCCCGTTTCCGATCAGGTAAATCGCTCCCGCGACCACGATCAGCGCCAAAAGCTTGAGAATAAATGGACCGGTAGAGGCTGGGATGAAGCGATCGCCAGGAGAACAGACGGCCTCGGCGGGCGGGTTGTGGACGATCGGTTCCGACCGCATGCTATTTCTTGGGCTATTTCTTGGCCGCGTCGTCCAGCTTGCGGAAGCGGATGTTCTTGAGCGCCGCCGTGCTCTGATACGAAGCCAGTCCGAGCGGCTGGCTGGCATCGACCTCGAACCGCACATTGATCTTGCGGTCCTTGATGTTCACGTCGACGATCTGCTGGTCGTCGATCCAGGCCTGGATTTTCTCGGGCTCGACGCGCAGGCGGATGTGATACCACTGGCCGTTCTTGAACTCGCGGATCTTGGTGGTTTCGTTGTTGGCGGCGTCGTTGTCGTCGAGGTTGGAGATTCCGCACAGCCCGCCGCCCCACCCACCGACGATCAGGGAGGCGCAGGTTTTGTTCACCGGGAAGGTGAGGCCGCAGAAAAAGTCGCTGCCATCCACGCGCTGGGCGTCGAGCTCGATTTCGTAGTTGATGCGTGCCGGCGGCTCGCCCTGCCAGGTGACGCCGGTCAGCGATTCGCCGTGGGTGAGAAGGAGCTTGCCGTCCTCGACCCTGGATTCGCCCTGTCCGCCGAAGTCGGTCGCCTTCCAGTGGCCCAGGGTTTTGCCGTCAAAGAGGCTCTGCCACTTCGCGTCATCCTTCGAGTCCGCCCCCGAAAGAATCGCGCAAGCGACCAGCAGGGATGCGATCCCCAGGACCGATTTCGGCAAAACGCGGTAGCTCCTCATAGTCACTCCTGAAACACGCACTCCTTTACACACTGGCACATTCTATTCATACCGTGGTCTGGCGATAGGGGTTGTGGTGCAGAGCGTCCGCGGAAATTCGAAACTCGAATGACGAACCGCGAAGCGAAATGACGAAACTCGAATGACGAATGACGAATCAAATTCGAATGACTGAAATCCGAATGACGAAACGGGAGCCTTCTGCCAGCAGTGGCTTCGAGCTTCGATCATTTGGATTTCGAATTTGATTCGTCATTCGTCATTCGTCATTCGAGTTTCGAGTTTGTCCGGGCGCTTCGCACCCGATTTGGACGACTATCTGATCCCAATCAACTCCCGCAAATTGCCTCCGAAAATCATCGCCCGCTGGGCTTCGCTGAGCCCAAGCGCCTCAATCGCATTGATACCCATCTTTGTGTTCTCTTCCAGGTTGTAGGGAAAATCGAGGCCGAAGATGAGCTGCTCGGCGCCGACCTGGGCGATCAGCTCGAGCATGCGGTCGCGCGGCATGTACCACAGGCGGTTGTAGTGCGGCGTGAAGACGCTGGTCAGCCCGCCGTACACGCGGCACTTTCGCCCGGGCACCGGCGGGAAGGGGATGTTGTTGGTGATCACCGCCACCGCCTCGGCGAAGAACGCCCACCCGCCAACGTGCTCGAGGCTGAAATGCAGGTCGGGGAAATTCCAGGCGACCTCGTCGAACTTGAGCAGGTTGTAATCGGCGATGCGGTGCTGGTGCACGCCGCTGTGGAAGCTGATGAATAACCCGAGCTCCTGTGCGGCGGCGTACGCCTCCAGCGCCCGCGGCGAAAGGATGTCAAACTGCTGGGCATTGGGATGCAGTTTGAGCCCCCTGAACCCCAAATCCCGCGCCTCCCGCACCTGATCGCGGATGTCATCCCGGCCAAAATCCAGCGTCCCGAACCCAAACAGCCGCGAGCGATTCTTTAGTTCCTCGTGCAGCCATCGATTGTGATGGATGCCCAGCGGCCCGACCTGGTGCGAGAACGGTGCGAAGCAAACCGCCTGCTCGATCCCGCAGTCATCGAGCAGCACCAGCAGCCGATCAATCGTGCCGCTGGCATTCACCGACTCGGGAAACACGTGCGCATGGTTGGCCAGAATCCGGATGCTCATCGACCCGGCAGTATACACCGACGGGATTCACCGCCGAGGCGCAGAGCGCGTGGAGATGCCGAGACAGGCAGTTGATCCACAGATTTCGCAGATGACGCAGATTCTGGGAAACCAAATCTGCGTCATCTGCGAAATCTGTGGATATATCTGTCTTTGTTCAATCGGTTCCTGTTTTCTTCGTGTCCTTCGCGTCTGCTCCGAAAATAGCTTCGTCTACGCGGCCTCCTTCTTCTGAAGTGTGACGGTGTAGCCGAGTTTCTCCAGGCGGTTGACCAGATGTCGTTTCACGCGATCCT
>Ga0210396_10006383_pt1 | contig 11315 bp, 13 predicted proteins | sample IncBWH17OmetaG_FD_155466 | JGI IMG/M metagenome (GOLD analysis project Ga0210396, IMG submission 155466) | Forest soil microbial communities from Barre Woods Harvard Forest LTER site, Petersham, Massachusetts, United States - Inc-BW-H-17-O ...
GGTGCGGTGGCGCACGGCGATGCGGCATCACATGGTTCAGGAAAAGGGCCGCTCCGACATCTTTTTCGACTATCATCTGCGTGTCGGTCAGATCACGAACGACAGCCGCATCCCCGATGGGTACACGATCGAGGAGCAAAGGCTGGATGAAACCGAGATCGGCGAAGGAACGACGATCACCCTGATCGATGCGAAGCGGCCGGCCCAATCGGCTGATCAACCGAGTGCAGCAGATTGCGCCGGATATCTCGGGCTCGATTCCGGTGCGGAGGGAATGGTCGCCTGGGATGTGCTGGATGCGGTTTTGACGCCGGGCGATCTTATCCTGCTGATCTGCTGGCGCACCAATGCCGATGCGCAGGCTTTCGAGCGCAAATCGAGTTTGCCGGGGGATGCGAGAGTGCGGCGGGTCCGGATCGTTCGCGATTACGGCATGTTCGACCGCCGCGAAGCGCCGCAATACTATTCCCCGGTGGAGCGCCGCGGGGACGGTGCGTAACGGCGGCTATCGTCAACCCTGGAGAAATGAGGATGCCGTACTTTCTTTTCTCGACATCCCGGAAATCCCGGATCAGCGAAGTCTTCGTGACCGAACAGGAAATATGGGTCCACGTGCGGGCACAGGGCTTTTGCAGCGAAGTCATCGACCGCGAGGACCTGGATCCCCGGCGGATCCTGCATCCGGACTATGAAATCCATTTTTGCGATGCGCCGGGCCGCCGCATCGCAGACTGAGCGGCATTCGGGTTATCGGCGCGAACCGGTGAAGCAGGTCGTTCGGCCCTCGGTGGCCTGGTTTCGCCGTATAAATCCGGGTGGGGAAATTTCCTTACTTACTGCGGAGCGCCATTCGTGGGTTAACACTCTCAGCTCGCCGAGCGGTCCCAGAGGGTAGGGACGCCTGTTCCGGCCATGCTGGGGACCGGATCAACCCTCTCCCGGTCCCGCCTATATTTTGCGGGAGATTGACTGACGTTAGTAGCGCATGCCGATGTTCCAAGCCGATCGTTGCCGAATGCTGGGCGCCGAGTGCCGTGAATTGGCCTTGGCGGCAAGAAATGCGACTGAAAAAACCTTGCCGATGAACCCTTAGCTGGAACAGGATAGCCAACCAGACCGATCGTTATGTCGAGTTTTTGAAAAGGCTGCCGCGCAAAGAGCAAGGCGGTCTCGATACATCACGGCGACCACGTCAACCTAGAACATCGGATTCACTTAATTCAGCTCGCTATTTGTCCGTGATAGGCGCAGCAATGGCTGTGCCTGCCGGATTTCGCCTGACAGCTCGTGACTCAAGACTACAAAGGCGTCCTGTCTCGTCCCTGAACGCCGCCCGGACGCTGTCCAGGCTCTTCCTCAAAGAGTCAGTTAGGTCTCCCAATGCCAACAGAACCAGCCGAAGTGCCGAAAGTTCTCATCGTCGAAGACGAGATGATCCTGCGCATGCGTGCAGTCGACATCGTGGAGGATGCCGGGTTCCATCCTATCGAGGCCGTTAACGCCGACGAGGCAATCTCTATTCTTGAGTCCCGCTCGGACATCTCCTTGCTATTCACCGATATTCAGATGCCCGGCAGCATGGACGGCCTGAAACTGGCCCACGCGGTGCACGATCGTTGGCCCTCCATCAAGATCATCCTGGTTTCCGGTCAAGTGAGGCCATCAGACGCAGAAAGGCCAGCGGACAGCCGCTACTTCGGCAAACCGCTGGGCGTCGAGCAAATGATCGCCGAATTGCAGGCAATGGTGGGCGAGGGCGCATTAAGGATCGTTCCGAACGCAGCCGTGTTGCCGGCGGATGAAGTGCTTCAGGCCACAGCGCCAATTCGCCCGTCGCGCCGTTCCGCGCAGGAGGCCGTCTTGTCGGCGGAGAACGACAGCCTCCGTCTGTTGCTTGAACAAGCCGGCATTGATGCCAAAACCTTGCTTATCCAGGCCGGTATCGACGCCAAGGAGCGAGAGGCGGCCGACAAGTTGCAGAAGCTGATCCTGGGGGAACTGCACCATCGCATCAAGAACACCCTTGCCACGGTGAGCGCAATTGCGTCCCAAAGCTTCCGGGCTGCGGCCAGTATTGAGCATGGACAGAAGGCCATGGAGGGTCGGCTGATCGCATTAGGACGAGCCCACGATCTGCTGATGCAGGTCAGCTGGGCAAATGCAAGTCTTACTCATACTTTGAGCAGCGCGACGGAGCCCTATGACAGCCAAGGGGCCAGACGTTTCCATTTCAATGGACCGGATATCAGCATTACCTCCGGCGCCGTCATTGCAATTGCGATGACCTTCAACGAACTGTGCACCAACACCACCAAATTCGGTGCGCTCACCATCCCCGCTGGCCGGGTCGAAATCGCATGGACGATCGACGAGCCGAAGCAGAGGCTTTGCCTTATTTGGACCGAGAGAGGTGGTCCGACGGTCGAGCCTCCAACACGGCGAAGCTTCGGCACCCGCATGATGGAGTCTCTCGGCCAACAGTTGAACGGCCAGGTTCGGCTCGCCTACGAACCAGCTGGGTTCATTTACTCGCTGGATGTACCGCTTGGCTCGGTCAGAGCAGCGGCGTGACGATCATGATCTCGGCGCCTGCAGACCTGGGAGACCAGGCTGACGGTGTCCGCTCGTGGCCGTAGAGCCGACCGCGATCAAGAGACGCCAACCGGGTGGTCTTACTGCGGTTGCTCGGGGTGAAGCGCGGCCTTTTGGGCTTCCAACTCGGCAATCAATTCTTTGGTGCGGTCGACCGTCACCTGATCGCCGATCGAGAGCAGTATGCGTTGATATCTCGCAATCGTTTTGTCGATCTCCTCGCACTTCTCACACATGATCAAACCGTCCGTATTCGGAACCGGAGCGGCTCTCGCTGGCCGCCGCTAGGCTAAGACGGTTTGACGGCTCATTTGTTCAAATGACTTGTCGAATACTTTCGAAAAACCGTTGGAGCATCAAGGGACCTTGCGCTTGTGCCAAGACGCGACCTGGCGGCCCGCGGCCACAAAATCATTCGAGAAACGTTTCCGATTTCTCGTCCGCCGTCGCGCCCTGAGCCAGTTCCTTCTCGGCCTGATGCCAGAATTCGTCTTCGCGCCCGTCGGGCTTTCCGGCTTGCTCCCAAAGTTCATGCGCGCGAAGGCGTATCTGTTCTTCCGTCGGCTTTGCCATTTCTCTGCTTTCAGTTGCGAGCGCGGCAGAAGACGAACTTCCTAAAAGGCCGCGCAGACTATGGTTCATAAAGTCAATGCGAGTCTTTGCGGCTTGTTCCGGACTTTTGTTGCGGCATCAGAGCCAACCTGGGCCCGGGCCCGCGATTGATCTGTCATTTCCAAACCGATAGGGTCTTCTCGATCCCCGCCGACAGTGTCTTCTCGATCCTCTGAACGAGCCCCTGCGTCAATTTCCCGCGGACGCGGGGTCCATTCAATTTTACCGAACGTTTAGGTATTTTCCTTATGAATCGGCATTCGCTTAGAATAGCGCTCCACAACGCTCAGGATGAGCGATGCCAGCTGCAGATTTGTCGATTGTCGACGACGTCGAAATAGCGATCAGCGCCGGGTCAGCGGAACAGCGTCTGGAAACGATCAAGCGTGTGACAGATCTTTTTCTGTTATCCGCCGGCACCTTCAGCGGCGAGCAGATCGAGCTGTTCGACAGTGTTCTTGACCGCCTGATCAAGACGATAGAGCTGCGGGCGATCGCGGATATCAGCACCCGCATTGCGCTTGCCGAAATGAGCAGTCAGCTCGCTCCGATCGCGCAAGCGCCGCCGTCCGTTGTCCGCCGTCTTGCCCATAACGACGAGATCGCTATCGCCGGACCCGTTTTGACGGAGTCCGCGCGCCTGAGCGGGGAAGATCTGGTTGAAATCGCGAAAACAAAAGGCGAGCAGCATTTGCTGGCCATTTCCGGCCGCTGGTGGCTGAAGGAAATCGTCACGGATGAACTGCTGGCCCGCCGATACCCGTCCGTTAGCCGCCGGATAATGAACAACCCCGGCGCGCGGGTTTCGGCCACTGGATTTGCGATTGTTCTGACACAGGCTGAATCTGATCCTGAACTTGCTGTCGAAACCGGCATACGTGTCGATCTACCCGCTGATCTGCGTCAGCAACTATTGCGCAACGCGACGGAAGCGGTCCGATCCCGGCTGTTGTCACGCGCGCCGCCGCATCTGTTCGAGGAAATCCGAAGTGCGGTTGCCGCGGTCTCGGCAGGTGCACACCGCGAGATGTCCACGGTTCGCGACTTCACGGTAGCCAAACGCTTCGTGGCGTTGCTGAAAACCACGGGCGAGCTGAATGAGGCGACCTTGCTCGGCTTTGCCGGGCAACGCCGATATGAAGAGACCGTGGCCGCGCTTGCCGAACTGTCGCGATCCACCATCGAGGTCATCCGGCCCTTGATGCAGAGCCTTCGCGACGACGGCGTCCTGATCCCGTGCAAGGCGGCGGGGCTGAGCTGGGAAACTGTTCACGCGGTCCTGGACAGCCGCTTCGCGACGGGCAGAATGGGCCCGCATGAATTAGCCAAGGCCCGGGATCAATTCGCCAAGTTGACAACGGAAAACGCGCGCCGGTTGCTCAGGTTTTGGCAGGTTCGGTCGTCATCTTGATGCATGCGCTGTGCGCAAGCCGGCTCCATCGTCGACGTCGAGCCGAGGCGTTCGTTAGCAAGTTCAAGGTATGCCGTAATAATCGTTTACGGATTGCGCCCGCGCCACGTCGGACCAGTTCCACGCGTTGCCGTTGCCATACTTCGGAGCGCCTTCAAGCTGTTTCAAGGTAACGCCGGTGATATAGCCACCGAGGCTGGTGTCGTATTTCAGGGACTGCCATGGAAGCGGATAGTGGTCGTCACCGATTCCAAGGAAACCTCCGAAGCTGAGAACCGCGTAGGAAACCTTGCCGCTTGTCTTGTTGATCATCACCCGCTCGATGGTCCCGATCTTCCGGCTGTCGGCACCGTACACGGGCGTGCCTTCGACCTTGTCGCTTCCGATCAAGTTACCTGTCTCTCTCGATGCCGTTGCCATCTGACGTCTCCATGGTTGCGAGAGAGAAAAACAGACGGTTTGGAGGATTGTTCCGAAGACCGGCTTAGCGAAGGCGCCGCGCCACCGCTATCCCGAACAGGAATGCGACGAACAAACTTGCCAGCGGAGCCTCGCGTGTAACGGCGGAGATGGTCGAGAGCGGTTTACGAGGCTGACGCGACGTCGCGATGGCATCACTCAGCCGACTAACCGCGCCCTGCAGCACTGCGGAAAGTTCTGCGATCGTGCGAGACGCATCGGTCGCGGTATCGATGGTTCTTTCCGCGAGGCTGCATTGGAGATCAGGTTTCGATGTTTCAATACTCACCAGGATATCCGCTCATGGGCCGAAGCTGCGATTTAACGACGGTGATGAGGCCGCCGCCTTTGGCTATCCGCGCGCGCGCTCGTTCTGAACAGCGGGTCAAAGACCTTTGGCTATCCGCGACAGGCGCCGTATTGAACGGCGGGCGACGACCTCGCTTGAGAAATGCGATGGCCGGAATTTAGTTCCTTGCGGACTGCGGCTCGCGGGCGCGCGGAGAATGCGGCCTCACTGAAACCCGTCCGATATCCGACTCCTGGAGACAAGCTTTTGTCACAACTCCGGGAGTAGGAAACGTCTTTAAAAGCAGGAGGTTGTTATGAACGCAAAATTTAACCCGACAAAGTTCCTAATCAAGACATCATCTCGGGGGACTGTCGGTCATTCAGGAAATACACAATGCGAAACCCAACAGGGATGCAAATTGTCCGCCGCGCCTATCAACTATGGGAGCAGGCCGGAAAGCCCGAAGGAAGGGACCAGGAATTTTATCATGAGGCCGAGCGGCAGTTGAAGAACGAAGAGGAACCAGTAGAGGAACCAAAGGAAAGTCCCGAAAACACTTAGCTGACGCGACGTTTTCAACCCGGTTGGCTTCCACTCTTTCGGCACCGCTGCCGGGAACCTCCCTGTCTGGCGCAGGTTAGCTCGGCGAGGAGCTTGTCCGCCGATGCCGGCCGCAAAATCATCGTTGCCGGGCGCGCCGGTCAAAACTGATATCCCCGCTCGTCTCGACCGGTTGCCCTGGAGCCGGTTTCATCTCCTGATCGTTGTCGGCCTCGGGGTCACCTGGATTCTGGACGGGCTTGAGGTCACGATTGTGGGCGCGCTGGGACCCGCGCTGCAAAATTCCCGGACGCTTCATCTTTCGAGTGCGGATCTGGGTGCGGTCGCCTCGTTCTATGTGATCGGAGCGGTGACCGGCGCGCTGGTTTCCGGCTGGGTGACGGACCGCTTCGGACGCCGGCTGGTATTCTATGCAACGCTGATCGTCTATCTCGCCGGTGTATTGCTGAGCGCGTTTGCCTGGAATTTCCTGAGTTTTGCGCTGTTCCGGATGCTGACGGGAATGGGCATCGGCGGCGAATATGCCGCCGTCAACTCGGCGATCGACGAACTCATCCCGGCAAAGTACCGCGGCCGCATCGACCTGATCGTCAATGGCAGTTTCTGGGTGGGCGCGGCGGCCGGCGCTGCCATTACTCCGCTGTTGCTGGATCAGCGGCTGTTTGCGGTCAACGTCGGCTGGCGGCTTGGTTTCGGAATCGGCGGTGTGCTCGGGCTCTCGATCCTTCTGCTCAGGCGCTTCGTACCCGAAAGCCCGCGATGGCTTGTGACCCATTGCCGGGCGGAGGAAGCCGAACGAACGGTCCAGGAAATAGAGAAGGACATCACCGCGTCCTCGGGACGCAAACTTTCGCCGGCAGAAGGAAGCCTCACAGTCCATCCAAGGAAATCGTTCGGGCTGGGCATGATCTTTGCGTCGATGCTGGGAGAGAATCGCACGCGAAGCGTTTTGGCGCTCGTGTTGATGGTGGCGCAGTCCTTTCTCTACAATTCGGTGTTCTTCAGCTACGGAATTATTTTGTCCCACTTTTATCGCGTGCCGGAAAATCATGTCGGATTTTATCTGCTGCCGCTGGCGCTCGGCAATTTTTGCGGTCCGCTGTTGCTCGGCACGCTGTTCGATACCGTCGGACGCCGGAAAATGATCGGAGGAACATTCGCGATCAGCGGCCTTCTCCTGCTTCTGACCGCGCTGTTATTCGGCGCGGGGCTTTTGTCGGAAGTAACCCAGACGGTTGCATGGCTGATCATTTTCTTTTTCGCGTCGGCGGCGGCGAGTTCGGCTTACCTTACCGCCAGCGAAATATTTCCCCTGGAGACAAGAGCGCTGGCGATCGCCTGTTTTTACGCATTGGGGACCGCGATCGGAGGCGGCCTGTCGCCGCTGCTATTCGGCTGGCTGATCGAGTCCGGTTCAAGCTGGATGGTAAGTATCGGTTATGCGCTGGCGGCGCTGCTGCTTCTGGTCGCGGCAGGCACGGAATGGAAGTTCGGCATCGACGCCGAAGGCAAATCCCTGGAAAACATCGCCAGCCCGCTCTCCAGCAAGCAGCAAGTTTCCAGCAAGAAGTAAGTCGCGCTTGTTTCTGCTGGAATAAAGCCAGTTCACGATATCGCGGCGGCGCCGCGATGTCGTGGTGAAGCCCGCTTCGAAAGACGAAGGGGATATCAAGCGGCACTCCGCTTGGCATGCTTACCCTCGCTGACCTCTTCGATGATCTTGGCGCTGAACGCTTCCAGGTCGCCCGGGTTGCGGGAGGTAATGACTCCGTTGTCGACGACAACCTCGGAATCCTCCCATTTCGCGCCGGCATTCGCGACGTCGGTCTTGATCGATTTATACGATGTCATCTTCCGGTGTTTGGCGATGCCGGTTTCAATCAGCAGCCATGGAGCGTGGCAGACTGCGGCAACGATCTTTTTCTGGTTGAAGATGTCCTTGATAAAAGCGAGCGCCTTGGGTTCGACCCGCAGAAGATCCGGGTTGATCTGGCCGCCCGGCAGCACAACCGCATCATAGTCGTTTGCGGATACCTGATCCAATGTCTTGTCAACCTTGACCGATCGTCCCCAGTCCTTGTTGTCCCATCCCTTGATTTCGCCAGCCTCGAGCGAGACGATGTGCACGGTGGCACCCGCCGCTTTCAGCCGGTCGCGGGGAACTTCGAGTTCCGACTGTTCGAACCCGTTGGTTGCGAGAATTGCTATCTTTTTATTGTCCAGTTGCATGGTCGCTTCTCCGACGTGATGACCCCACCGACATAAATAAATCCTCAACCTATCGTTCCCCGGGCGATATGGGCCCGGGAATTCCAATCGGCCAAGAGCGGAATCAATCCAGCGGCGTGTACGATGTGACGTTCCCTGGTCGGGATCAGCGCTTCCAGCGCTCGACAGGCTGTTGGAACATCCAACACGGCTGCGGTTTGTTTCATGATCAATGACTGGATGAGGAACCCCATCATGAAGCTTTCATCAATCGCGCTGGCCGGCATGCTCGCTCTGTCCAGCACGCTCGCATTTGCGCAAGCCGGATCAAACCAAGCCGGCTCAAACAATGGCGGGCCGAGTGGCCGGGGTTCGACAATGGGTGATCCGGCGGCAAGTTCTGCCACGCCCGGCACCTCGCCGACCGTCGGGAGTTCCATGAAGGCGAATCCGAGCGGAAGCGGCCGAGGCGGTTGGGATGGACAAGGGACAGATCAGCCGGGCGTTGGCAGGATTGGTGTCGCGCAAGCTGGTTTCCAGAGCGGTCAATCCCCGGGATAACAGGGAAGTGCTGGTCTGTCTCACCCGGACCGGGCTGATCGCCCATGAGACGATCGTGGCGGGGGCACTGGAGCGCAATCAGCGTTTGCTGGAACAGCTCAGCAAGGACGAAGTGACGATGTTGCTGGGACATATCGATTGTCTGACTGACACTGCCGCCAAAATGCTCGAAGCCGAAAAAGACTTGAGCTGACGAAAACCTCGCCGCCGGACTTTTTCGACAGTATCGACCCATAGCGGATATCAGGACTTGACTGCCATATACTTGAGGACCCGACGGCCATATAGTTGGCCGATGACAGAATCTTGTGCCCCGCCACAGATTATCTTGCCGCTGCGATCCGACCGTCCACGCGGACGCGATGGAAGCGGTAAGGTGCGGAGAGTTATCGCTCGTGGTAGTCGTAAGCCTAGCCGCTCAATGGCTTGTCGGCGGATGGTGGGTTGGCGGCGTGGTTCACTGTAATCGTTTGGTTCTTGGTCAAGGAAGGCCGCGAGGCACGGTCCGTCGACAAATGCGAATCCTGCTGCTGATCGGCGCTCCGCTGCTGTTCGCAGCGAATGTGCAAGCCCAAGATGTGCAAGCCCAAGAAAAGGAACCGTCTGCGATAGTTGAAATCGGAGGCGCGGGCGAATGGGGCCTCCCCGGCAGTTTCAGTTTCGGCCCTTCGGCCGCCGTGGAATTTACCCCGATCAGGAATTGGCTGGAAATAGAGGGGGGCGTTTCGACGCTGTTTGGCGGTGGCAAGACGGAGTGGAGCACCGATCTTCTGTTCAAGAAGCCTTTCACCTTGTCCGATCAGGTAGAGTTCATGGTCGGTGTTGGGCCGGAATGGACGTTTTCGCGAGACGGGACGAAAATTGCTGGTGAGGTCGCGGCCGATTTCATGTTCTGGCCGACGCCGGATCGAAGGTACGGCTGGTTTGTGGAACCGAGCTACAGCTACTCTTTCAGCCAGGGACATGAACAATCGCTTAGCGTGAGCGTTGGCTTGCTCATCGCAATTCCATAACGTGAAGGTTGCTCAGTAACATCCACAGGATGTCTGATGGTGACACATAGCGTCGTTTCGCAGGGCTGCAGAAATTGGTCGCTATCAGAGACATAGCGGACATCGAGCCAGCCGCACCAGCCAAACTCGATTTCCGAGTACGCGCCCTAATCGATATCCATCGAAGGCGAAGGCGTGATTTGCCCGTCGGGCTCTCTCCGCGATTTTGTGTCTAGTCCCCTTTCAAAAAATATTCTGCTTCGCGGGTGGGTAGAAACAGCAATACATCAGGCAAATCCCGTCCCGATCAGAGGGGCGTTTCGCGATCGTCACGGACGTTGGGTGCGGGATGCGATGGACGTAAAGCGCCGCAGCGCAAACATTTTGCGCGGACGAACGGCGTATTTACGGACGGCGAAGTCGTGTGGTCCTGTAGTCCAGCACTTTTTTCGCTCGCCAAAGATCGAAGAAAACGCACAAGAACCAACCGCTTATGAGATATGCGCTGAAAAAGAAAGAGGCTCGCCCGAATGAGGCAGGCCCCAATAGGCCCTAGTTTCAAGCTGCGGCACGGGTGCGACTGTACTTTGCTCCCTGCCACGGTTCGGATTGAATTCTTCAACCGGACGCGCACCACAAGCGAAGGCAGGCTGCTTTGCGTCGATGTCCGGTTCTGGGGGGAGAACAGACCTGCTGGGCGGACGATCAGACTTCTCAGTTTGACCCCGAACCGGACATGTGGAACTTCGGCGTGAAGCCTTGCGCCGCGCTGAGGGGACTCCAGTCCGAGTTTGCTGTCCCTAAACAAACAAGCGATTGGACATTTGCTGCTAGAAATCGCGGAATCGATCCCTTGCTCTCCGGGTCCACTTAGTGTCCCGCATGAATGGCGTCGTTGAGATAGATGCAGGTCAGAACCGCAAATACGTAGGCCTGCAGGAAGGCGACCAGCAGCTCAAGCGCGGTCAGCGCAACGGTCAATATCAGCGGCACTATCCCACCGATCCAACCAATTGCGCCGAGCGAGGTGCCGAGCAGGGCGACGAAACCGGCGAATACCTTGAGCGTGATATGACCGGCCAGCATGTTAGCGAATAGACGTACGCTGTGCGACAGCGGTCGCGACAGGAAAGAAATAATCTCGATCGCGACGACCAGCGGCAGGATGTAGATCGGAATACCCGACGGCACGAAGATCTTGAAGAATTTCAGGCCGTTTTTGTAGAAGCCATAGATCAAGACCGTGAAAAACACGAGCAGCGCGAACGCGGCCGTGACGATAATGTGGCTTGTGACCGTGAAGGTGTAGGGAATAATGCTGATCACGTTCGAGACCAAAATAAACATGAACAGCGAATACACCAGCGGGAAGAACTTCATGCCGTCCTCGCCGGCGGTGGAGCGGATCATGTTGGCCACGAACACGTAGCTCAATTCGGCCATCGCCTGGAAACGGCCGGGAACCAGTTGCAGGCCTTTAAGGCCGCGAACCGCCAGCAAGCAAATCACCGCCACCGTGAGCAACATGTAGGCCGAAGAATTGGTGAAGTAGATGGCGTGATCGCCGATCTGGCCGATCTTGAAGAGGTTGTTGATGTTGAACTGGTGGATCGGATCGAGTGTCATG
>Ga0210396_10006387_pt1 | contig 11307 bp, 10 predicted proteins | sample IncBWH17OmetaG_FD_155466 | JGI IMG/M metagenome (GOLD analysis project Ga0210396, IMG submission 155466) | Forest soil microbial communities from Barre Woods Harvard Forest LTER site, Petersham, Massachusetts, United States - Inc-BW-H-17-O ...
CGAGGTCATCGACCAACACGGCCGGGTCGACATCCTGGTCAACAACGCCGGCATTACCATCGACCGGACCGTAGCGACGATGACCGACGAGGACTGGTACACGGTGTTGGCGGTCAACCTCTCCGGCGCGTTCTTCATGTCCCAGGCCGCCCTAGCCCACATGGTCGCGCGCGGCAGCGGTCGGGTCATCAACGTCTCCTCGCTTGTCGGCGAGACCGGCAACATCGGCCAGGCCAACTACTCCGCCTCAAAATCGGGACTGTTCGGGTTGACCAAGACCCTCGCCCGGGAGGCCGCCTACCAGCTGGCCAAGGCCGGCAAGAACACCGAAGACGGCATTGGGCTCACCGTCAACACGGTCACCCCAGGCTTGATCGCCACCGAAATGGCCGCCGCGGTTCCGGACAAAGTCATCGAGAAGCTCAAGAGGCAGATCCCCGTCGGCCGCCTCGGGCAGCCCGAGGAAATCGCCCGCGTGGTGCACTTTCTCGCCGCCGACGCCTCCTCATACATCACCGGCCAGATCTGGGGCGTCAACGGCGGAATGGATATGTGACTCAGAAACCCTGCGAAGCGCCGCGGACCGTCAGAGACGCTTTTCTATCTCGTCCCGCCTAAGCCGCGAAACTCGTGACGAGCAGCGGGTTGTTGACTGCGGCACCGCCGATCGTTCGCGCCCGCAGAGACAGGGCTTGAAAAGCGTTGGGACAGTGGATAATAGAGTGGCCACGGAACGTTCATGTCGGACGACGGTCTCATATGTGGGCCGTTCGGTGACAGCTGGGCCACCTCGCCGTAGCCGAAGTTACCGTGATTTCATTCCTGTCCGGTCTTGTCGCGGGGGCGCTGACTGGTCGCGTTGAGTTCGGTGAGGACGGCTTCCGATATGCGCCCGAGTTGGCTTAGCTGCTGCTTCGTCAGCGGGTCGATGATCAATCGGCGGACTGTGTCGACGTGGGCGGGCGCGCTCGCAACGAGTTTCGTGTAGCCGGCCTTGGTGAGCGTCGCCAGCGTAATGCGGCCATTAGCGGGCGCCGGGTGGCGGCTGACCCAGCCCTGGCGCTCCAGGGCTGAGACGGCATGCGATAGCCGCGACAGGGATCCGCCGGCACGCACCGCCAGATCGCTCATTGCCAGGGTCCGTTCGGGCGCCTCGGACAGCGCGGCGAGCACCACGTAGCCGAATAGCGACAGCTTCGTGTCGCGCAGTTGCGTGTCAAGGGCGCTCAGCAGGCCTATTAGCATCCCGCTGAACGGGATCCATGCGGCCAGCTCCGTGTCGCTGAGCCAGCGGGTGTCGGCGGTCTTGGCCACGGCGAAACTCCTTGACTTGAAATCTCAAGTATAGTACTGATTGAACTTGAAGTTTCAAGTGTATCCATAGTAGGCGGCCAGGTCCAACCCCCACCTACCCGGCAACCGTTCACACACTGACTGGGAGATGTCATGTACCAACTCCGCAAGTACACCCTCAAAGATCGGGAAAGCCTGGACTTCTACCGCAACGTGGTCTACCCGCGACACTTTGTGAGCTTCGCAAAATTTGGCATGGCGATCCACGGCATTTGGACGGCCCCCGACCCCGTCGACCTCACGCTCTACGTCCTCTTCTCCTTCGCCGAACAGGACGACCCGACCGCCGTACTGGCCGAGTACGTGAAGAGCGAAGACTTCAAAGCAGACCTTGTCGGCTGGGATAGCTCCACCATCCTCGACTACACCGACACTTTCATGACATCAAGCACGGCCTCCCCGCTGCGGTAGCGAGCGACGAGTCGACAAAAGGAGCTACTCCGGCGTCGGGGAACAGTGGTACAGCCCAGAGCACGGCGTGCGCCCAGCTGATGGAGGCGCTGGTGGCCGAGCGCCGCCTACCGTCTATTGCTGGCCTGACGGTCCGGCCTCACTTCAGGTGGCGGGTGAAGAACCGGGCCGCGTCGTCCACCTCGAACCACGGGACACCGCCGTGCCCGCCCAGATTGGCGTGCAGCGTCTTCTCCCTGGTGCCGAAGGCGTCGAACAGGTCCAGGGTCGGCTGCCGTTCCATGCCTTCGTCGCACTGCAGCAGGAACTGCAGCGGCATGGTGACCTGCCGGGCCGCCTCGCGCAGGACGTCGGGCACGAAACCCCCGGCGAAGAAAACGACGGCCGAGATGCGCGGCTCGACCATGGCCAGCCGGATGCCGATGGCGGTCATCCCCTCGTACCCGACCGGGCCGCCCGTCTCGGGCAGCGAAAGGAGGGCGTCCAGGGTGGTCCGCCATTCCGGGACCGCCCTTTCGACCAGCGGGACGATGAAGGCGTCGACGATTTCGTCGACCGGCTCGCCGGCCTCCATCGCCCGGCGGAGGTCGGTGCGGGCCTGCTCATCGACGGCGGAACGGGGCCGGTCACCGTGCCCGGGGGAGTCGATGGCCGCCACCGCGAAGCCGTATTCCGCCGCGTAGTGCCGGGCCCGGGCCACCAGCCGGGGGTGCCGCTTGTGCAAGCCGCCGTTGTGGCCGCTCAGGATCAGTGGGGCCGGTGCGGATCCAGGCGTCCACAGGACGCCGGGGATCTCGGCGAGAGTGAATTCGCGTTCGAGGACGCCGTCGTCGAGGCGTTGTTCAGAAGTGAATCGCATGGTCGTGCCTTTCGGGAGTGCTCTTGAACGGCGCTCCCGGACGACCTATCGCCCGACCGTGACCCCAGAGGGGAGCACCCATGTCGATACTGCGTTCACGGGTACCACCTCCTCGTTCTCTCGCACGGCCTGCGGAAAAGTAGCAGTGGTCGCCGTGGTCCGTCAACGGGTTTTTGCGGAGGCTCCCCACACGACGGTGACCCATGGCGGTCACAGCATTTAGCTCTTGACTTGAAATCTCAAGTGTGCGCACAATTAGACTTGAAGTTTCAAGTTAGCTGTAGTCCCGTAACCGAAGGAGGACCTCATGAATATGGCGCTATGGGTTGTCGCGATTGTCTTAACAGCCAGCTTCACCGGAAGCGGGTTGATGAAACTGGCTGTGCCCAAAGACAAACTCGTCAAGGCCGGCCAGGGCTGGGCGCAGGATTTCGACCCGAACAGCATCCGACTCATCGGGTTTGTCGAGGTGCTCGGCGCGGCGGGGCTGATCTTGCCAGCCGTCACGCACATTGCACCAATCCTGGTCCCGCTGGCAGCGATTGGCTTGGTTCTCGTCATGGGGGGCGCGGCAATCGTTCACGCTCGTCGGCACGAGGCGATGAAAATCGCGGTCAACGTCGTGCTCCTGGCGCTCGCCGCCTTCCTCGCCTGGGGCAGGTTCGGCCCATATCCGTTCACGGCGTAGGACAAGGCGCACCTTCACCGCCGAGTTGGTTTCTCCGAGAGTCCGGAGTACTCGATGCGGATCAGCGAGCTCGCGGCGGGGCCGCGTTCACGCCGAGCGGGCTGGCCTGTGTGGTCATCCGGCCTCACCCGCCGAGTCGACCGCGCGGACGTCCTCGCCGAGATTGCCCATCGAGCCTCAGCAGGGAGCCCGTCATGAGTGTCAGCGTTCTCGTGCGAACAACCGGAGAGTGGAGCGAGGTCGTCGGCTATGCCAAGCTCGCGGTGAGCTAAGACCTGCAAAGCATGAAGGATTACGTTAGCCGCCTGACCGGTTGATGGGGACTGAGGGCGTCCCTTCTGCTGGTGGGCGCCAGACCGGGCCGGATCACTGCGCGTCCTGCTTCTTTGGCCAACATCACCCCAACAATGCGCCGCGCGCGCAAGGCGGCGGCATCCGCCTGGAATTCCACTCCGCCTCGCCATCCGTCGTAGCCCGAATGGTCGGATGCCATCTCCAATATGGAAACATCGCGCTCAGCGACCTCGGCCAGGAACAACGCCAGGCGATCGGTCACCGCATCGTCATCGAGCCCGTAGTTACGCGATGCCTGCATGAACACGTGCGTCGAAATTTCTGTCTCGGGCGTGATGCCGTGGGTTCGGGTAGTGGTGTAGAGCCCGCCATTCGGGCCGGTAATCTCCCAGTACTGACGGTGCACCGCAGGGGAGACAAAGGTGCCGCCCTCGCGACGTTTGTAGGTTCGTTCACGGTCGAGTCCGGTGGCATCGGCTTCCCAGTCAGTGAGCGCAGCGTCCGGCAATAGCCGGGTGTAGGACACGGTGGTTTCGGTGACTTCAACGTCGTTGAAAGTTGGCATGCTGCTGATTTCAATAGGTATGTCACGCCTATGCAGGATGGGCGCGTAGCTGAAGTCCAGGTAGTGTTCGTGGACCATCATGTAGTTCGCGCTCACCTGCCAGGCATTGGCGAACGTCGACCACGATGGGTCGTTGATCCACTTCATGGGCGGCGGTTGGCCGCCCGCCGCAGCGGCCGGCGGTCCCAGCCAGATCCAGACCAGTGGTGGCCGCTCGAGCACGGGAAACACCGACACGCTCATTCCCGTCGGGACTTGAGGTTGGGTCGGCGTGTAGACGCACTTGCCGTCGGTGTCGTAGGTGCATCCGTGGTAACCGCATACCAGCCGATCTCCGTCGACCGTACTGTGCGAGAGCGGGAACGCCCGGTGCGCACAGCGGTTTTCAAATGCGGTGACGCGCCCGCTCGCGCCACGCCATAGGACGACATCCGTGCCGAGTAAGCGGCGTCCAAGTGGTGATTCGGCGATCTCGTCGCAGGTGGCCGCGACGTACCAGCATTTGCTCGGATAGTTGGATTTCACAGGTCCAGCACCAACCTTTCGGTGCGAGAGCGTGATACGCAGGGCAGCATCACTTCGCCCGCTGCTTTCTCGGCATCGGCGAGCACCGAGTCGCGGTGGACTGGGATTCCGTCCAGTACCTTCGCCTCGCAGGTGCCGCAGACACCCTCATAGCAACTGCCCAGGATTGGGATGCCTGCTTCTTCAAGGACTTCCAGGATTGATTGGTCTGAGGTTATCTCGAAAGAAACCCCCGAACGCTGGCACACCACCTCAAACTGTTCGAGGGCTTCAGCTGCGTCGTCTGCCGTGGTTGCCTTGGCAGCGAACCGCTCGATATGGAGTATCCCTGGTGGCCAATGGGCGCTGTGCTGCTCGACTGCGCCGAGCAGTGCTTCGGGCCCACAGCAGTACACCAACGTGTTGTCCTCGGGATCCTTGAAGAGTGATTCCAGGTCCAATAGACCGCGTTCGTCCTGCGGCCACACGGTCACCCGCTCGGGGTAGCGCTCGGCGAGGTCTTCCGCGAAAGCCATTGACGCTCCGGTCCGGCCACCATAAAGCAGTGTCCAGTCGCCGCCTGCTCGCTGCACGGCTTCGAGCATCGCGAAGATCGGAGTGATGCCGATTCCGCCCGCAATGAACCGGTAGTGCGGGGCGTCGATGAGCGGAAAATGGTTGCGGGGGCCACGTACGCGCACCGTTGCCCCCTCGTTGAGGTTCTCGTGAACGTACTGCGAGCCGCCGCGAGTGTTGGGATCAAGTAAGACCCCGACCCGCCAGACTCCCGAATCGTGCGGATCACCGCACAGCGAGTATTGGCGTGTCAGGCCGTCATCGAGAATCAAGTCGATATGGGCTCCCGGTTCCCAGCGCGGTAGTTCTTCGTTCCCCGGATGGGCAAGGTCAAGCACTACCACACCTTCTGCCGGTGTGCCGCGGCGCCGAACGATCAACTCAGTTGTGAATTCATGCACGTTGGCACCGGGCGTGGTGACGGCGGGCGCAGACATTAGTTACTTGCTCCGATCCGCGAGATGGCACGAAATCAGTTCGAAGCCAGTCGTATTACAGCGGCATGGCCCGTCATTGACTGGCATTCGGAGGGGGTGGCAGGTAAATGGTCTTGAATACCTGGAAGGCGTGCAGGCCTTCGGGGCCGAGTTCGCGACCCATGCCGCTTTGCTTGATGCCGCCGAACGGAGCGACAGGGTCGTTGACATAGTGGTTGACACCGACGGTCCCGGAGCGAACGCTGCGAGCGACGTTGGTCGCGCGTTCTGGATCTGATGACCACACGCTCCCACCCAGGCCGTAGACGCTGTCGTTGGCGATTGCAATGGCTTCCTGTTCGTCGGAGTAAGGGATCAGCGCCAGCACCGGGCCGAAGATCTCTTCGCGTGACACCGTCGCGTTGTTGTCCAAATCGGCGAAGATCGTGGGCTCCAGGAACCAGCCTCGGTCGAAACCTGCTGGCCGTGAACCGCCCGCGGTCATTCGGGCGCCTTCACTCTTGCCTTTCGCGATGTAGCCTTCGACGCGCTCACGCTGCCGCTTCGACACCAGCGGACCGACCTTGGTCTCGGGATCGAGAGGATCGCCCACCTTCAGCGAGCGCGCCAAATCCGTGATGGTGTCCACGATTTCGTTGTATCGGCTACGTGGAGCCAGCACCCGGGTGTTGAGCCAACAAATTTGACCGTTGTTGAGCAGGGTGACTCCGAAGAACTGCTCGATGGAGGCGGCCAGGTCGGCGTCGTCGAGGACGATTGCCGCAGATTTGCCGCCGAGTTCGAGGGTCACCGGCCGCAGCAGTCGCCCACAGGCTTCGGCGATCCAGCGGCCTGCGCCGGTGGAGCCGGTGAACGAGACCTTGTCGACCCCGGGGTGCTCGACCAGGTAGGCGCCTACTTCACGGCCGCCTGGAACAACGTTGATGACACCATCGGGTAGGCCCGCTGCGGCCGCGGCCTCGGCCATGAGGAATGCGTCGAGCACGGTTTCCTCGGCCGGTTTGAGCACCACGGAGCAGCCGGCCGCCAACGCAGGTGCGAGTTTCAGGAAGGCAATCCCCTGTGGGACATTCCAGGGCACGATCGCGCCGACGACGCCGATGGGCTGCTTGGACACCAGCGATGTGCCGCCGAGCATGCCGGGACGCGATTCCTCCACTGGTGCACTGGTCATCAAGTCGCTGTAGTAGCGCACCAGCAACGGCGGAAAAACGGCCTCGAACTGCTGGGCGAGCCAGATCGGCATCCCGTTCTGCATTGACACGCGTCGCGCTGTTTCGGCGCCACGAGCTTCCAGTTCCACTGCGAACCGTTCGAGGACGTCGGCGCGCTCCTTCGGATGCCAGGTCGCCCACCCGTCGGGAGCGTCGAACGCCGTCCTGGCCGCTGCCACGGCGGCGTCGATATCAGCTTCGGTGCCCCTGGGCACCGAACCGATGCGCTCCTCTGTAGCGGGGGAATGGACGCCGATGGTGTCATGGCCGGCGGGCGCCGTCCACGTGCCGCCGATGTAGAGCTGTGGGTAATCGATGGTGGTCATGGCGATTCCGGCCGATCAGGAGATGGTGAGCTTTGCGGGCAAGTGTTTCAGGCCGCCGACGAAATTGGTCTGCGTCACACTGCCGGGTCCGAGGATCTCGATCGACTCCAGGCGGGGCAGCAGTTCTTCGAACATCACCTTCAGCTCTTGCTTGGCCAGGTGCTGGCCGACGCAGGTGTGCGCACCGAAGCCGAACGCGAGGTGGTTGTTGGGTTTGCGGTCGATGTCGAATTCGTCGGGGTGGTCAAAAACCTCCTCGTCGCGGCAGCCCGACTGGAACAGCGGCATCAGCCGGTCACCGGCCTTGATGGTCTGTCCGCGCAACGTGTAGTCCTCGAGCGCGACGCGCATGAAATGTTTGACCGGCGCCACGTACCGCAAACCCTCCTGGATGAGGTCGGGCACCAAACTCAGGTCCGCTTTGACCCGCGCCAGCACATCGGGGTGTTTAGCCAGAGCCTTCAGCGTGCCAGCCAGGGTTGCTGAGGTGGTGTCGTGACCGGCGGTGAAGATGGCCGTGTACCAGCCGTAGACGAAGGACTTGGGCCAGTACTCACCGTCGGGCAGCTTGGCGCAGGCGACCACCGTGGCCAGGTCGTCGCGAGGATGAGCGCGGCGGTCTTCGGCCAATACATCGAAGTAGCCGAAGAAGTCCTGGATGGCGGCCGAAAACTGTTGGGCCATCGCCTCTGGGGAGAGCGCCTCGACGTCTTCGCGCTGATGCTCCGGATCGGCGGTGCCGAAGAACTCCTGGGTGAGCGACATCATCTTCGGCTCGTCCTCCCGCGGCACCCCGACCAGCGTCATCATCACGTGCAGCGGGAAGCCCAGCGCCCAGTCGTCGACGAGGTCGATTTCTCCGCGGGCCGAAAGCTGCTTGAGATGCTCGATGGACTCCTTGGCGAGGTCGCGGATCTGGTCTTCCAATTTCTTGACCGACGGGGGCTTGAAATAGTTGAAAGCCATGTTTTTGGCATGCGTGTGCTCGGGCGGGTCTATGTAGGGGAGGGCATCGAGGATGCGCAGGCTGCCGCCGAGGAGTTGCTTGGTGAACTCGTCACCGGCGATGTTCTGCAGGATCGGGTTGTGCGAACCGGGGTTCTCGGTGCCGCCGCCGGCGGCAAAGACTTCGGAGAGACTCTCGACCTCTTGGATGTCGGCGTGCTTGGTGACCAGCCAGATCGGGTCGTAGCCCTCGATGACGGCCTTCGCCACCGGCATGTTGTCGCGCATCCATTTGTAAGCGTCGAACAGGGCGGTGAGGTCGGCGTGGCCCTCGGGGAGCACCAGCTGCCGGGCGATTTTCTCTGGAAGAACTGCCGGTTCGGCTTGCTGCGCGGTCGTCATGGACGTCCTCTTTCTGTGGTCTTGGGTGCCCTACAGCCCTCGTTCACGAGGCGTCGTGGGCGAGGTCCGGTGACTCAAGTCTCATCGTGAGGGGCTTCTTTGTGCGTCACCATGACGGGGGGTCATCGCTCCCGCGTTGGGGGTAATCGGGTCCCGGTCGGCATTCGAAGAGAGAGTTCACAGCCGCTCAGTCCGCCGGGCAGCCGTCGTTTATCCATTGCTCGATAGCGCTGATTTCCTCCGGCGGCACGGGGTCGAGGTACGCGGGCATGGCGGGCGTCACGGCGCCCACGGGAGGATCGTCCAGATCGGAACCAAATGGTGCTTCGCCTTTCAACGACAACACCAGGTTTGAGTTCGCGCCATCACCGAGGGTCACGAGTTTCCTCCCGCCGACTTTCATTTCGACGAATCGGTCCCGCGTGACACCCCGCCAGAAGGGGCCGTGAGAGGCTACGTCGGCGTCCGGCCCGCCGACCGCCTTGTCGAGGATTGCGACGACGTCGTCAAATTTCATGACTCTGTCCTTCCGCCTGCGGTGGTTGATCTTTTTCATCCGGCTGGACCTGCTGCTCGCTTCGGAAGGCCCCCGCGAGGGCAATCACTTCGTCGAAGCCTTCACGCAGGCAGGTCGAGAACGCCGCGGGGTCGGCGATGGCTTCAGGGTCGAAGTTGACGGCGATGCAACAGGTTCCGTCGTACGTCAGCATCGCCACCATGGCCGGGATGCCGGGTCGCGGACCAATCGGGTAGATGCGCGTCACCCGTGCACCCGCCAGATACAGCGGACGACCGATCGCCCCGAGGTTGGAGGCCTGCAGGTCAGACAGGCCGGTCATCTCGCCGGCGATGCGGGTCAGCACAATCCCCGGCAGGCGGCTCAGCACCGGTGCGATGAGGTCGAGGAATCCGAGCGCGGGCTCCATTCGCGCGTCCACAATGAAGTCGTGGATCGCCGCGATGCGGGTCGCGGGATCGGGTTCGCCGACCGGTGCCACAAACCGTGCGCCTGCGAACTTGTTGGCACCCATCGGGTCGGCATCAGTGCGAAGGCTGACCGGTATCGCTACCGGCATGGAATCGACGGTGAGAGAGAGCTTTTCGTGGTAGCGCCGGACCCCACCGAGCAGAGCGGCCAGGAACGCGTCGTTGACCGAACCTCCGGCAACACGCCCTGCTGCTTTCAGGTCGTCGAACGGCACGTCGAAGGTGTCCAGCCGATAACCGGATCCGGCGCCGGTCAGCGCGGGCGAGTGGGGTGTATCCGGCGGTCTGAGCACGCGCCGCAGCGACATCGCGAATTTAACGGCGTCGGTCGCCGTTCCGATGGGGTCGCCGGCGAACTGGCCGGCGACGTGGAAAGCTTCGCGCAACGCACTCCCGGGTGCACTAACGGCCTTGCCGGCCAACCGGTTTATCAGCAGCCCCTCCGGTGACTCCGTCCGTCGAGGCTTGGGTACCGGTCTATCGTCGGCGGGTCCGGGCTCCCGGCTCTGCCCGTGGGCCAAATCGAGCAGTTGGAGCAGACCGATCCCATCACTCAGGCTGTGATGCGGTTTGAACAGGTAGGCGGCCCGAGCTCCGTTGACGCCGAGCACGAGCAGGGCCTCCCACGGGGGACGTTCGGGATCGAGCGGGCGGGCGGCGAACTGTGCCGCCAGGTCGTGCAGTTCGGTCATCGACCCGTCACCCGGCAGCCGCACCCGTTGCAAGTGGTACTTCAAGTCGAAATGCGGGTCTGGAGACCACGCCGGTGCAACCAGGGGCACCACCGGCTCGACGACCCTTTCCCGCAGCCTCGGCACCCGCTGAGTAAATCGATCATGGGCGGCCACCAGTCGATCCCAGTCCGGCTCGGTGTCGAGCAGCTCGATCATCACCCCCGTCGAGCGGGTGCGGTGGTCGCCACCGGTGCGCCACATTAATGCTTCCCACGCGCTGAGGTCTTGCCCTCCGCCCCATGAGGCAAGTGCGTCGCCGTCGCTGCTAGTCATTTCGGTCGCCCACTTAGGTTGACACTGCCGCGTTGTCCACGGCACGCGTTACTTCGAGAATCAGTTTCGCGACGGTGATCGGGTCGTCGGACATTGGGACGTGCCCCACGCCGTGAAGGCGGATCAGCTCCGCCCCGGGTAGCCGTTCGAGCATCGGTGCACCGAAACCGTCGAATGGCAACACTCGGTCCCGGTCGGCCCAGACCAGGCGCACGGGGTAGTCCCGAACGGCAGGAAGGGGTTGCACCTGGCGAAGCGGGAATTCCCGGAGCACTGGTGCGACTACCGGCGCCAAACTGCCGGCTCGGATGAAGGCCGCCAACGCTTCGGGTGGGACGCGGTTGGGGTGGGCGACCTGCCCGGCCAACAGAGACCAGCGTAGCAAGCCGTTGGCGGCGATGGCGTCGGCGCGCGACGCGTAGCGACCGAGCGCGCCGAGGGAGAGCCGTACCCCGGTTGCCCGTAACTCGATGCTGCGCTGTGACCGCCAGGCCCCTGGCGGGCTGAACAACACCAGGGATCGCGCCCGGCCGCGGCGCGCGAGCTCGATTCCGATTCTCCCGCCGAGGGAGTTGCCGGCGATGTGCACTTGCTGAAGGCCCAGCCGGTCGAGCTCGTCCTCGACGGCATCAGTCAAGGCCTGAATCGACGGCGCAGTCTGCGGATCCAGTGGCGGCCCACCGCCGTGGCCCGGCAGGGTCGGCACGATGACGTCGTGGTGGGGCTCGAGATACGGCAG
>Ga0210396_10006388_pt1 | contig 11306 bp, 8 predicted proteins | sample IncBWH17OmetaG_FD_155466 | JGI IMG/M metagenome (GOLD analysis project Ga0210396, IMG submission 155466) | Forest soil microbial communities from Barre Woods Harvard Forest LTER site, Petersham, Massachusetts, United States - Inc-BW-H-17-O ...
GCAGCAAGATAATCGTTTTCAAAACGTAGGTCGTGGTCGATCAGAGCAGAACGGAGATAGGCGTAGTAACCGACACCATCGCCCCGCACCCACGGATTTGCCAAGGGAAGGGTCAGCAAGAACAAGAAAAAGAGAAGTTTTCCATTCGTCGCGAAAAGTTTGAAACCCGGCGCCGCTCTCCATGAAAGGGGAGCCGCCACGGCGACACCTTCACGACCAAGCGCATCATCGGTCGGCAATTCGCGCATGCTTCCATTCGTCCATTGGTTCTGTTCGAGACTCCTGATCGATCCAGCAAGCAAAGTTCATCTCGTACCTGAGCGAGACGCGCGCGACGTTGGTGGAACCGAAATATAGATTTAGACGCTTGCGTTCGCGGCTTTTCTCGGCGCGCCCACAAATTCCCTTTTTCTCTTGTGATATGCTGCAACCCGGTCAATGATTTCGGGCAATTTCGTGGTTGGACGAAAACCCGTCAGCAGCCGGAGCTTTTCGAGAGAAGGAACGCGCCGGAACATGTCCTCGAAACCGGGTTCATAGGCCTGGTCATAGGGGATGAACTCGATCACCGAGGAACTGCCCGTTCGTTCCTTCACCAGGCGCGCTAGACTCTCAATGGTAATTTCATAATCGTTCCCCACATTCACGACCTCGCCAACCGCCTTGTCAGTAGCAGCCAGCCGCAGGAGCGCCTCTACGGCATCTCCCACATCGCAAAAGCAGCGAGACTGCTGCCCTGTTCCGTACACGGTGATCGGACTCCCTTCCAAGGCCTGCCGCACAAAATTGGGCAGAACCATGCCGTAACGCCCGGTTTGCCTAGGCCCTACGGTGTTGAAGAGCCGCGCAATTACCACGGGCAACCGTTTCTCCTTCCAATATGAAAGCGCGAGGAACTCGTCCAGCGCCTTTGAAGCGGCATAACTCCAGCGGCCCTTCGTGGTCGGGCCAAGCACCAAGTCGCCGTCTTCCTGAAATGGAAAGTTTGTACTTTTTCCGTACACTTCCGAAGTGGAAGCAGCAAATACCAGTTTTCGCTTTCTAACAGCCGCTTCCAGCACCATCTGCGTGCCATTTACATTGGTTTCAATCGTTCGCACTGGACTTTCGACGATCAGTTTTACGCCCACCGCAGCGGCCAGATGGAAGATAACGTCAGCCTCGTCGACGAGTTCCGCCAGGAGTTGGCGATTTTCAAGTGGTTCCAGAAAATAATGCATTCGGTCATATTTCTTGAGTTGCCGAATATTTTCCATGCTCCCGGTGGAGAGATTATCCATCAACAAGACCTGATCGCCTCGTTCGAGCAGTCGCTCGGCGAGGTGAGATCCGATAAAACCCGCACCACCTGTGATGAGATAAACCAAGTAAGCCCTCCTAGCCGTTTAGTCCTGGCCCAATTCCGATTCCGTTCCTTCAGCTCGGCGGTCTTTACGCGATTTCCTAACGTCTTCTTCCCGGCCGTAACCGCCGTAGGAATAGGGATAGTATCGATACGAGTAGTAGTAATCGGGCGAGCTTGAATCCACAGCGTTCAACACGACCCCCAACATGTGGCTTTTCACGCCAACCAGCAGATCCCGCGTGCGTGTAAAGGCTTCCTTTGGAGTCTCGCCGCTGCGTACCACCAGCAGTACTCCGTCCACCAGCACCGAAAGAATCACCGCGTCCGTGGCGGCCATGATGGGAGGAGAATCTATCACTACAAATTTGTATCGGGTGCGGAGTTCGGCAATAAGCTCAGTTAAACGGCGAGACGAAAGCAAATCGGCGGGATTCGGTGGAATTGGTCCAGTGGGAATCGCCTCCAGATTCGCAATTGCCGGGTGCGGCACAGTGATCAAATCCAGGGTTGAAACGCCCGCGAGATAAGAACTCAAACCAGCGTGTTTCCCGTCAACCAAACTTAACGCTCGATTGATTCCGGGTTTGCGCAAATCAGCGTCCACCAGCAAGGTCCTATCACCAAGCTGAGCGAGAGTCACGGCCAGGTTGACTGCGGCTGTGGTTTTGCCTTCACGCGGCAAGGCGCTGGTCAGCAAAATAACCTGCGGAGGATGATCCGCCTGCGAGAGGAGCAAAGACGTGCGCAGCGCACGAAATGCCTCTGACATTTGCGACTGTGGCATGTTGTGGGAGATCAGCTCAGCACGACCTTCCTTGGCGGTCACTACTGGGGCGTTTAGGAGTTTTGAGATACGACTGCGGCGCTTCCCGTTGGAGCCATTTAGCGCGGGAACGACGGCAAGCGAAGGGAGGTGTGCCATCCTCTCAATGTCGTCCGGAGTTTTTACGGTGTTATCGAGATACTCGCGCAGCACCGCTAGTCCAATTCCCCCAATTAGGCCGATCAATATACTCAACAGAATGTTTCGCGTTTTATTGGGACGGGAAGGGGCGCTCGGAATCAGGGCAGGGTCCACAATTCGAAGATTGGAGGACCGCAAGCCGGCGCTGATCCCCGCTTCCTTCAATTTTTGGAGCATGCCGTCGTAGAGCTGCTTATTCGTGTCGGCCTCTCGCTTCAGAATGTTGTACTGAACGAGCTTCTCGGCGGTTTGGTTCACTTCGACTTTCTGTTCGTCAAGCGCCTGCTTCAAGAGAAGCTCGCGCTGACGTGCGCCGCGATAGTCGGCCTCGACCTGATTGCCGATATTCAACTTCTCGCGAGTGATCAATTGATCGAGGTCCTTAAGTTGCGCCTGAATACGTAAAACCTTAGGGAACTTGGGCCCATATTGGCTCACCGCGTCGGTGTATTGGGCGCTCAAGGTAGTCTGCTGCTTCAGAATATCTTGAATCACCGCGCTTTCCCGCACGGCGGCGATGGCGTCGTAATTCCCTGATTGCGCTAGCTGGTAAACAGCTTCTTTGTTGATCCGATCCGCCTCCGCATCAGTGAGCTGCTTTTCAAGTTCGGCGAATTTCTGTGAGCTGATATCGCTTTTTTCGTCGATGGTCCAGATCTGGTTTTCGCGCTCATATTCCAGGCGCGCATCTTCGGCGTTCTCGACCTTGATCTTCATCTCGTTCAATTGCCCAGCCATCCAATTCGAAGCCTGTGTGGCAGCGTCAAAGCGACTGCGAAAATTCTGCTCGATGAAATTATTCAAATGGGAATTCACCACTCGCGCCGCGAGGACAGGATCGGTGGTCTCAAACGTCACGTCCAGCAGGCGGGAGTTCGGCACTCGCTTCACAGTTAAGTCTGCAAGAAAGGCGCCCAGGGCAGGTGGGCGTATCAAGCTGGCATCGCTGCCCGCTGGCACCGGTTTCTCAGATTTCCCGGGATGGCCGCCAAATTGGGGGAGATGGTCGAGGCCCATGGATTTGACCGTTTGCATGGCCAATGTTTCACTCTGAAGAATCTTGGATTGCGTAATGATGTAATCCTCCAAATCCTCGTACACGCCGCCCTGTTCCGATTCGTTGAAGCGAAATGCATTAGGAGTGTCGCGGTCAATCTCAACTCTTGCCGTCGCTTCGTAAATCGGTTCCATACGGAAAGTGGCAATAGTGACAATCGATACAATTGCGAGCAGAAAAAAAGCAATTAGCCATTGGTGCTTTCGCAAGACAAGCAGGTAGTCGAGTAGGTGCGGTTCCCGCGGCATCAGGTCCACTGGAAGAAAAGAGGTACGACTCTGAAGGGAATCCGCGAAGCTCGTGTTGGAACGCTCTCGAGGAGCTAAATTACTTGACTCGTCCATAAAATCTTCGCAAGCTCCAATGATTCAAATCGAATCGATCCGGCAAGCGCAGACCTACAATTTACCCGCGGCTACAATCCCGACCCCTGTAGTAAGAGCCACTGCAACGTCGCCCGCGCGATGCAAGGCCTTCAAACCCGTGCTATCAGGCACAAAAAGGATGTCATTGGCTTGCATTTGGACATCTTGCTCCTTCATGTGCATGACCTTATTCAAGTCAACAGGAACCTGATCCCGCTTGCCGGTATCGGGATTCTTTCGAAGGATGACAGCATTTTTCAACTTCGCCGTGTTCGTCGTCCCGCCTGCAAGAGATAGCATCTTCAGCATAGTCATGCGGTCTAGGTCGTTTTGCAGCAGGAAGCCGCCCGGTCTGATTACAGCGCCCACGACATAAATAATGCCAGCACGAGGAACAGAGACAACGTCACCGCCTACGAGGGGAATATTGAATCGCGCATCGCCTGACTCCAGAACGTCGGCCAAATTGATCGTAAAGGTCTGAGGTGCCGATGGCGGCGATGCACCACCTGTATCTACTGGATTGGACACATCCGAGAAAGAGCGTGTAACGATTACAGTGCTGCCCGCATCATCGGCGATCCCGCCAGCTTGGGACAATGCCTGTAGAAGCGTCGTCTTACGGAGTTCTTGGATCACCATCGGAGTTTTGACGGCACCTATCACTGTAATGGGCTGGCTGTGCTGTTCCTTTACGGACACGGTAACTTGGGGAGCCGATACTAGGCCGTTTGTTTGTAGAAGCTCGGCCAGCTTATCTTGCAGTTGAAAAGGCGTTAGCCCTGCTGCTCTTACCTTGGAGGGCATGAGCGGCAAGGAAATATAACCCGTTTCGTTAACGCGAACGTCTCGCGAAAGTTCAGGAACATCAAATACATCGATACCCAGCAAATCGCCGCTGCCGATCAAGTAATCGCCCTGTTTCACATCCGAGGCAAGGGCCAGCTGCGCGATTCGGTCATTGGTTTCCGAAGCGACAACACTTATCGGCTTAGTCGCTGTTTCAGGTTCTGCCGGCAATTTTTGCTGCTGAGAAGATGCGGGGTAAACAGCAAGAAGCAAGGGAAGCACGATGCGGCCGGAAAAATAGACCGCGGGGCGCACTGCACCCTTCCATCTTGGAACACTCAAGTTAAGTAGACCCCCACGCGCCTGCCATTATACAGTCTATATTCCTGAGTCAAGGGGATTTGTTGGCGCGCGATCACAATGTTTCACAACGGTATACACAGCAGAAATGCTGTGTCCTCTCCTTGGAAATCATAAATTTGGAAATCCCAATTGAGGATTAGTCCCGTCTTGGGAAGACCCGAAATAGTCCAATTTCAAGTTTGAGGACCGTCAGGAGGCAAGAGGGTTCCCTGCCCACGCGACAAAGGTAGGGCTGGGAATACAGATGTGGCCAGGGCAGACTGTAGAAGAAAAATGAGCGCGTTGGAGGGGATATGGAAGTTGAAGTCTACTCCGGCGTGTACGAGAAGCCCCAGGCAGGCAACCAGGGCGCCTGTATGATAGGCAAAGCTTCGGGGATCGCCTTCCACCTTGAGAATCTTCCAGGACGTCCAAAAAAGGCATGCGAGAAAAGCAAGTCCGCAGAGGCCGCCAATCGAGCCCGTTTCCGCAAGGGCCTCCGCGTAATCATTGTGGCTGTGATTCACAACCAGGCCGTCGTAAACCGTCTCGTAGAGCGGAAAAACTTCTTGCAAGGTTCCCAAGCCCGTTCCGGCGACCGGATGATCCCGGTAGATCCGCAAACTATCGTGCAGCATTTCTCCGCGTCGTCCCTCGCTGGCCTCCAGTTTTTTATAGGTGGCGAATCGATCCATAGCCCGGCCGATTCCCAGCCACGAGACCAAAATGGCGGCTAGCACCAAAATCAGCGCCCCGGCGATTAATACACTTTTCTCTCTCCGGCGCGCGACAATCACAATTACGAGAAAGCCCACTTCCGCCACAAAACCTATAATTCCGCCCCGGGAAGCCGACAAAAACAAGGCTCCGATCGGCAGTAAGGTAAAAAGGGTCACTAACGGCAATTGGTCGCGCCGCTCCGCGCCAAGGAGTGGAATGGCGAGCCCCGGCGGGATGAGCAGCTCCATCAAGCCGGCAAAATGATTCCGGTTGACGTAAGGGCCGAAGGGGACGCCTCCGTACTTTAGCTCCCGAAACCAATACAATTTTCCGTTGAATGTAAAATGCTGAAGGATGGCAAACAAGGAAACGGCAAATCCGAGGCTCATCAAAAACCATACAAAATTGCGCCACTGCGCGCGGGTTCTGTAGGACTGCACGCAAAGAAAAAACAGGGCCAGCAGCGCCGAATATTTGAGCAATTCGATGCGCGTTAGGAATGGAACAGCCGTGATTCGAGCGGCCCACTGGAACGCAGCGAAGACCCAAAAAGCGAGAAGGGGCCACAGAAGAGGATTCCAAACTAATTTCAATTCCTTGTTCGTGAGCGCGTCCAGTGCCCAGACCAGCAGCAGAATGGCGGCTCCAATTTCCAGCACGGCTTCCGACCAGGGCTCCACCACCCCGTGAGCGAGCACAGAGAAAGCCACCAAAACGCAGATGCCGGTGCGGACGGGGCCCAGAGTCATGGCTCGGTAAGGGCCTCCGTCATAGGAACTCTCTGTCCGAAGCTCTTCTTTTGCACATGCGAACAGTTCCCGCGGTTTTCATTTCGCTTCTTTGTCACGTTTAGTGAAAATCACGCGTCTAGCGATTTCCTTGCTTTGGCATGTTGTTGCCACCGGCATGCGGCACGAGCGATACGTCGTCAATCCAAACTGTGCCGCGCAGCCGATTATCCAGGCGCTGGCTCGGCTCCCGCACGAGTCGAATAACAATCAGATGCGTTTGAGGCCCGGTGGTGAAGTCAACCTGTTCCAGTGTCCACGGCAGGCTGCCCGTTTCGTTGGGCGTGAGTATATTTACGTGCGCCAGGTCTTTAAGATCCACGATTTCAAAGCGCATCCCGCTCTCCGTGGAAATTTGGTCAGTGTGAATAAACCCTTGAAAGCGGTAGTGGGTGGATGGAGAAACCAGCACCTCTTGGAACAGTCCCTTGTACTCCAGGTTCTCCGTCCCGTCAAAAATCAACCGAGCGGAGCGGCTGCCGGAATGCTTCACCTCAGTGTCGATATCGAAGTCCGCGCCTTTAGCGTCCACCTGCCGCCAGCCGAAGCCGCCGCCGGAGATGTCCTTCTCGAATCCGCCATCGAAGACAAGTGAGTTACCTGTGTAACTCGGCGGTGGACCGGGGTCGCTCGCGACAGCTTGCCGCCAGGCAGTTCCGGCCTCCTCGAATTTTCCCTGCGCGACCAGCATATCTGTGAGCATGAAGACCCATTTCCAGTCCGCGTGTGGATCCCTGGCAATCAGCCGGCGCCAGACTTCGAGAGACGCCGCGGGATTCTGCGCATCGGTTAAAAAAGCCAGCGCCTGCGTGTACGCCTCGGGCGTGTCCGGCAACACCTGATCGAGCAACAGATGAATATCGGGGTCGCTGTGCCAAACCGTGGATACCGCGACGGGGATCAGCTTCGGGTCCACCATCACCGCGCGGCGAATTTCTGCGTACGCTTCCGGCAAGCGGTCCTGGCGAAGAAGAAAATTGCCGTATTTCCACGAGACTTCGGCGGAAATCGGGTAGGCGGCTTGAGCGGCGCGGAAATCGCTATCCGCTTCGGCGTTGTTCCCCGCCGTTTCCAGCGCGCCCGCGAGATCCAGCTTGTAATAAGGGGAACGCGGATTGAGCTGGATCGCGCGCTGATAGTACGAAATAGAAAGGGGTATGTCCGCGTTATCGAAATCAAGCTGGCGATAACGGCCTAGTTGATACCACGCGTCCGGGTTGTCCGGCTCGATACGCGTGGCGCGTTCCCAATCCGCGGGATTTGAAGACGCCACGTAGTGGCTGGCCAACGCATGCTTGCCACCGGAATAGCAGAACCACACCGCCGCCACGATCGCAACGGCAGGAGCAACCTGTCGCCAGGCAGAATTGGCAGGTCCTTCAGGCATCCGCGCTTAATCTGCTACGAATGCACGGCCATGCGCAACTAAAAACCCGAGAAAGGAGGGAAGCCATGGCGCATCCAGCAACAAAGAAGCGGGGGACGAACTGCGCGGCAATATCGTTTACCGGCGTTTTAATCCTGAGCCGTACTCCCGCAGAAGCCTCCATGGACGAACCAACATGTAAACCGGAGTGAGCCAAAGCGGCAAGCTCACTTTCTGACGGTCACTTTCCGTGGGGCTCAGAGCCAGGCGCCAAGTGTGGCGCAGCCCCTGCGCAATCCCGTCGCGCATCCGAATTCGGAGCAACGCGCGCGGCACCACCCCTACAGCCGGACCCGAAACGCCCGCGAATTGTTCACCCACTTTTTCGGCGAGTTCCCGGATCGCGCGGTCCCGGCCGATCTCTTCCCGCAATTGCACCGGCAAAGGAGCGCCGAACCAGTCGTGCGCCAAATACAGACCCAACAGGACAACACGAGTGGAATCCAGTTCCGCAGCAATCGCTTTGAGCAGCGTCCAATCCACTTTCTGAATGCGGACCAACTGTGCCACATCGAGGATCCACAACAGCCGATCCCAGAAATGTTTCGACCCGTGGACGCACAACATCACCAGCGTGTCCTCGATCGAAAACGTCGGCACGCGCCGTCCACATAATTCCACGATGATCAGCCGCCGACTCATTTTCTCGAAGTCGAGCGGAACGGGGAAATACCGGAGCGTGCGCTCCGTGTGCAGCTCGATCTGCGCCCGCGTGGCCGCGCGGAAAAATGCGTACTGGCCGGGCACGTTTTCGGAGCGTGTCGCTGACCGACCTGGGATTTCAAATTTGGCTTCATAACCGCCCGACGCGAGCAGATCCCGGGCGCGTGCTGTCTCCTTGTGCGGCACGAAAAAATCCAGATCAACGAATCGCCGTTCCGACGGGTTCCCGTAAGCGAGCTGTCCGAGGACCGGACCCTTGTAGGGAACAATCGGTGCGGCCTCCTTTTCAAAAATTCCGCAGATGCGTAGAAGCTCGGAGGAAAGCAGGACCGACATTCCCGCCGCTTTACGCGCGCTTTCGTGAAGATTGCCGGCCCATTCGGTGGGGACGAGCCCGCCGCCAGCCCGCTTCAAATTCTCATGGAGGAACGTCTCGAGGTGATGGTCGTGTGCCAGGGCTGCAGCGCTCGGCCAGTCCAAAGGGCCGCGAAGAATTTCGCGGACGCGCGAGGACGCCGCTTGATCAAAATTTGGGAGGGCGCAGAGCAAAACCAATTCCCGCTCGGGGCTTAGCGCGCTCCTCCAATTTGGATTTTTCGGCATGGCGCGTTCATTTTGACAGGATTGGAGACAGGCGAAACATCAAATTTCAAACCGTGCGCGTTCTCGACAATGGCTTTCAATAGCGAGGATGAACAATCGAGGAATCGCGGCGATATTTTTTTCTACTTGGAAGCAAATTGCGGCGCGGCGGTCCGCAGATTCTGAATTTGGACGAGGTGCGAGGAATCAAGACCAAGCGAGGAGGCTTTTCTCTTCTTCAAATTTTCGGAAGGAATCCCGGTCCGCGCATACGATTTTTCGCAGTCCTGGGAGGAAGGCCCGCGCATGTTTCCCTCCATGTAGGCCAGCCCGGGGCAGCGCGAGCACGTCGCGCCGTGAGTGCATACGGAACACGAAGGCAGGTCCCGCACCGTGATGGAGCGGACTTCCTGGAACTGCGGCGAATCGCACCAGATGTCCAAAAACTTGGTCTGGCGGACATTCCCGGTGGGCAGGGGAAACTGCACGCAGGGATAAACGTCCCCGTAGGGAGAAACGTAGCAAGCCGTGTGTCCGGCGCTGCATGGCAGCATGTCCAGCGCCTCATCATCCACGCCGCGCGGCGGAGCGCAAAATTCCTCGACGTTTCCGACGATCGCTTCGTCGCGAAACACTTCGCGCAGCGCGGCTTCGTCCACGTTCAGGCTGAGAATGCCGCGGTCGCCGTCCATCATCGGCGTGACCGTGGGATCCATAATGAACTGCGCGCCCAGCTCGGCGGCCAGCGCACGAACAGCCGTGTAATCTTCCGCGTTCTTGACCATCAACACGTTGGCCATGATGACGTGGATGCCCTGCGCCCGCAGCCTGCGAATCGCTTCGATCGAATCCGCGAGCGACCCCGGAAGCTTGGTAATGGCATCATGCACTTCCGGGCGGTGCGAATAAATGCTGACCTGGACCGATTGCACGCCCAGGGCCTTGATGCGTTCCGCTTCCTTTTCCCGGATCAAAATTCCGTTGGTCTTGAGCTTGATGCAAAAAGTTTTCTTGCGGGCGTGTTCCAGAATCTCAAAGAAATCCCGGCGCATCATGATTTCGCCGCCGCTGATGGTCAGGTAAAACACGCCGGCATCCGCCATCTGATCGAGAAGCTCCAGGATTTCGCCGGTCTTCATCTCGCCGTGATCGTGGTGGTCCAGATAGCAATGCACGCAGCGCTCGTTGCACCGGTAGGTCAGGTCGACTTGCACGCTCAGCGGGATTCTCAGCTTGAGCGCCTTATCGGCCATTTCCATGAGCAACGAACTCATCGGACCGCCTGGGCTGCGGCGGAAGCCTGCCTGATGGGCCGGTCGGAGAGCAGAAGGAGGCCATGGCCGGCAAGCTGTTCCACGAGCGTTTGGGCGTCCTTCAAGGCGACTTCCAGAGGCACGTCATATTGCGCGCAAACTTTTTTCCTGACGATTTCCTCGAGCGGAGTGGTTCCGTCGGCGGCTTCCCAGATGACCGTGGCGACTTCATCTAATGTAAATAAGGTCGAGTCGCTGGCGGACATGACCATGGTTTCGTCGCCGAGGACGCGCGCGGCGATCATGGTACTTCGGGCCACATAGGGTTTGTCGTTCATACTATCATCTCCCACACCCGTTCGTCGGGCGCGAACGTCAGCCGGCGGACGGGCACGCCTCCGGCGAAATCGAAAGCCGCGCTGAACACCAATTTTACGAATTCCGGGTCCCGTGCAAAGAACAGAATGTTTCCGAGCAGGCCGCGAACCGCATCGGCGTCCGCCACCGGCTCGATCTTATTCTCCGGACCTTTCACCAAAAGATACACACAATCCACGGGCGCGTGCAGATTTTTTCCGACGCGGGCCAGTTCGCCGAAAAACGGAGTGCCCACCGCGGAAAACGAACCGTCCGGTTGCGGAATGACATAGGAAATCTCGTCCGTAAGGAGCGCGGCATCGGGCGGGGCCAGTTTCGCGATCGTGGTTTTTCCCGCACCCGAAACCCCGGCAAAAAGAAATGCCCGGCCATTGCGAATGGCACTCGAAGCGTGCATCAGGAATCCGCCCTTTTTGGCCAGCAAGAGCGAATGCACGATGCGCAGCACGGAATCAAGCGAATAGGGATTGGCGGTTTGCTGAATGCAGCCGCAAGAAGAGGCCGGATCGAACTCAGCGTAAAAATCCCCACGCTCGATCAGCCATCGGCCGGAAGTCCATTTCACGCTCAGGTCTTCGTCGCCGGATTTTTGGCGGGGCGGGCCGACTGCAATTTCAAAATCGAATTTGGCGCG
>Ga0210396_10006389_pt1 | contig 11305 bp, 12 predicted proteins | sample IncBWH17OmetaG_FD_155466 | JGI IMG/M metagenome (GOLD analysis project Ga0210396, IMG submission 155466) | Forest soil microbial communities from Barre Woods Harvard Forest LTER site, Petersham, Massachusetts, United States - Inc-BW-H-17-O ...
AAACGGAACCGGTGTCTGCGTTCATACAATCGTGGGGTGGTTGTTCATTTTCAAATTTATTGCATCCGTGGCGGATTCGGCGATAAATTGTCGGTCATGACTAAGACCAGCACCGTGAAGATCATCCTCGGCGGCGGCGGCGGCGGCCGCCGTGGTGGCGGCGGGGGCGGCGGCCGCCGTGGTGGCGGCGGGGGCGGCGGCCGGTAAGGCCGAAACCGCTCCTCCCTTACGATTCGCCCCTGAGCTACCACCTGGGGAGCTAGGGCGTGCTGGCGGCACGGCGCCCTAAATTCCGACGGTGCAGTCGATTTCGTTGCGCTTCGGCTCGGAGCTGTTCTCCTTGTCGTCGGCAGGCTCGTAGATGAAGCTGCGCGACGTCGCGCCGACGAGCAGGGTGATGGCAGTGGCGATTATGGCGTCGATAGTCGCCTTTCTTGACAGCACCGTTGTGAACTTGGCGCTGCCGGCTACCGAACGCGCCATCGGCGATCCTGATCACCGGGCGCGTTATCCAAGGATTGGGCGGCGCGTACTTGGTGCCCGGGTCGCTGGCGCTGATCGACTCCGCATTCGACCGCGCGAACCGACCCGCAGCTATCGGCTCACCAGCACACCGTTGACCGCACTGAATTTGTCATCCGTCGCGCCCGAGCACGGAGGAATCGCCTCAGCGATCCAAAACGCGGCGGGCCGCCTTTCTGCGCTGATCGCGACGGCCTGCGTGGGGCTGATCGCCGCCAGCACACTGACCGATGCCAGCTTCGGACGGGTGCTGCAAGTCGCCGCGGTGTTGTTCTTCATCGCCGCCGTCGTCGGCGCCTTCATCAACCCGACCGTTCCCGTTGAGCCCGTTTCCTGTGAAGTCGCCGCGCTATGCCACGACCGCCACGACGCCCACCCCCAGCTCGCCCATGCGTCCGTCGACGGCGGCCGCCTCGCCGCTGAGGATCAGGGTTCCTGAAATCGGCGATGCCCACGCGAAGCCGTCGGCGGCTGGAAGACTACTGGCATGCAGGCGATTAGCAGCATCGTGCGTCAGGCTGTCCCCGAGGATGCGAACGCCTGCGTGGCGATTTACCGCCCCTATGTCGAAGACACCGCGATCAGTTGGGAAATCGCAGTACCGCCGGTGGACGAGATGGCTGCGCGTATCGCCGGGTTGCGCGCCACCCACGAATGGCTCGTCCTGGAACGCAAGGATCAACTCGTCGGCTTCGCCTACGGGCAGCCGCTGAAACGCCTGGGTACCTTCCAATGGTCAACCGAGACGGGCATCTATATGCGCGCGGACCATCATCGCACCGGCGGCGGCCGCGAACTCTACGCGCAACTACTGCGCCGACTCACCGAACGTGGTTATCGCCAAGCCTTCGCCGGCATTACCCAACCGAACGCGGCCAGCAACGGTTTTCATCGATCCTTCGGGTTTCAGGATGTCGGCCTCTACCGGCACGCGGAATGGAAACACGGCAGCTGGCACGACATCGCATGGATGCAACTCGACCTGCTCGACGCTGCCGAGCGGCACCGACCGCCTGGGCCAATCGTCTGACCGGCGCTGATTGACAGGGTCCGGTCATGACAGTCCTGAGTGGACGCCTGGCGGATTTCGTGGCCTGATTACCTTTAGCCGCAGGCAGGCCCGGCTCGTCGACTAGACCCCATGGCCGTGTATCTGAACGAACTACGAGTCCCTTTGCACCACAGGCAGGTGCAGCTTGATGACTTCAGTCAGGTGACGCCCGACATCGTCCAGCGCAGCTGTCGACTGCGCTGCGACCGAGAGGATGACAGCACCTTCGATGGCGGCGACGGTCAAGGCCGCCAACGAGCGTGCGTTGTCACGATCGGCGCCGGATCTGGCCAGTCGATCGGCGAGGAGCGTCTGCCACTCACCGACGGCCGCGGAAGCCACCTGCGCGGCTGCCGGCGCTTCGGAACGACCGAGGATCGCTGCCACAATCGGGCAACCTGCTTGCATCTCCGTCGCACTCAGCTGCGCCTTCCATTCATCGATGAAAGTCTGGACCGCCTGCGCGGGATCGCCGCCGTCGTCGGCTGACTGGATCACCGCGGTCAAGGCTTCCCCGGCGAGGCGGGTGGCTTCAGCAACGAGTTCCGCCTTGCCGCCGGGAAAGTTCAGGTACACGGTTCTGCGGGCGACTCCGCTGTCCTCAAGTAGCGCGTTGAGGCCGGTCCCGGCGACACCCCGCCGTCGCACCAATCCCGTCACACTGGCGATGAGCGCATCCCGCGCGGACATCTTTTGCCACCTCCGCCTGTCCCCAAGCTTTCCTTGCCTCGGGGTTGTACTATACCAATCGGTCTACTAGCGTCGAGAGCTATGACGAGCGCCAACGGAGACAAGACGCTGCGAAAGTTTCGCAGAGAACGTGCGATCGGACGCCTGCTCAACCCTGCGGTGCAGGGGCTGAGCAGACTGGGGGTGCGCACCGCCATGGCGACCGAACTGGAGACCATCGGGCGCAAGACCGGCCAGGCACGCCTGGTTCCCGTGTCGGCTCAATTCGACAACGACGGTGCCTGGCTGATCAGCCAGCACGGCACCCGCTCGGGTTGGGGCAGAAATATCGCCGATAATCCGAATATCCGTGTGCGACAGGGGAATCAATGGCGCTCCGGAGTCGCGGCATTCAGGCCGGACGACGATGTGGTCGCACGCGGCCGCAAGTTCGGACGACTGGGAGCCAAGGTGGCAAAGGCGCTGGAAACGACTCCCGTGTCGGTTCGGATCGACTTCACGGACTAGTCGGTTCTCTTCGACCGGTGCTAACCGGGCGTTTGAGTGGCGCCGGCGGTATGGCCGTCGACTCGCGACGCACCAGTGAACTGACCGTGTTCGAACCTTCCGGACCCCACCTGTAGCGGCTCACGCTGGATGCTGCTTATCGAGGCGACGACAACCGACGGATCGAACAGGGTTAGCCGAACTCCAGCAGTGCCAGGGTTCGACGCAGCGGGCTGAGGGCTCGTATCCGGTAGGCGCTCGACATCAAGCCGTTGAACAGCAGCCTGCGAGTGACCACACCCTCAAGACCTAATTAGCGCTCCCGACAACCAAGCTTAGATCCTGGGGGCGGGGACCCCGAGCCCTGGGGCTTCGCGGGTTTCAGCCGAGAGCAACGCCAACAACGTCTCGCGCAGCTCTCCGAATCGGTGTTCTCCCAAAGCATCGCGCCAACCCTTCTCCACGTCGAGCGCGGTGGAACGCATCACGCGCAGTGCGTGCCGGCCCCGGGGCGTCAGCTCGATGATCCGCGCACGGGCGTCGGAGGGGTGAGGCCCTCGAAGGACGTAGTCGTGACGTTCCAGCGCGACCACCGCCTGAGCCACCGCCTGTCGGCTGACCCTGAGCCGGTCAGCCAGATCTGATGCGTGCAACCCGCCGGCTGCCAGCGGCACCAGGGCAACCGCCTGCGCGGGCCGGATCCCGTCGAGCCCGGCGGCCGCGAAAGCCGCCCTCAATCGGGGCGCTCCGGACCTGGCCACCTGATTCACCAGTGCCGGCACCGTGGGCTCCCACTTGGCATCTCGAACAGTTCGCATGGCCTACGAGTGTGCCACTCCTATCACAATTGACAAGTTGCTTGTCAAATATCGGTACGGCTGTCACGATGGGGACATGCGGTCTCGATACTTTCGCGCACCTGTCGTGTGTCTCGTCGGAGCCTTGGTCGTGGCACTCGGCGGGTGCATCGGTGGCGGTCGCGCACTCGGAATACCGGGTGCGCAGTCGATCCCGGTCGGGCAGTCCACACAAACCATCGACGTCGGCGGGGTCAGCCGAACCTTCCATCTGTACCGTCCACCGGGGCTGGGCGAGGGTGCGCCGCTGGTGGTGATGCTGCATGGCGGCTTCGGAACCGGGGCGCAGGCCGAACGCTCCTACCACTGGGATAGCGAGGCCGACGCCGGGCATTTCCTGGTCGCCTACCCTGACGGAGTCATGCGCGCCTGGAACGCCGGGACCTGCTGTGGCGAGCCGCAACGCAGCAACACCGACGACGTCGGCTTCATCGCCGCCATGGTCGGCGCCATCGAGCAAGAAATGCCGATCGATCGGGCGCGCATCTATGCAACGGGCATGTCGAACGGGGCCATGATGGCGCTTCGCTTGGGTTGTCAGACCGACACATTCGCGGCGATCGCCCCCGTGGCGGGCACGCTGCTGACCGACTGTTCGGGGGCACGGCCGACATCGGTGCTGCAGATACATGGCACCGCCGACGACAGGGTCCCCTACAACGGCGGGCCGGGCAAGGCGTTCTCGGCCGACGGGACGGCGCGCGTCGACGGTCCTTCGGTGGAGACCGTCAACGCGACGTGGCGTGGGATCGATGGGTGCGGACAACCCACCTCGACTACCGCAGGGGACGTGACGACTCAGACGGCAGGGTGCGCCGACGGGCACACCGTGGAATTGATCTCGGTCAAGGGGGCGGGCCACCAGTGGCCCGGCGGTGACCCGAGCCCACTCGCGCAGCGGATCGGCAACATCCCGCCACCGTCGACGGCGCTCAACGCTACCGACACCATCTGGCAGTTCTTCGCCCCCAACCATCGATAAAGGCACCGCGGCGGGCCGCCCCACCTGTGCGCGCCACGCGCTGGGCTTGGCACATCGAGGGCCGAACAGAGCGTGACCAGGACAAACATCTGGTTGACGCACGACACAGGATATCATATCGTGAGAGCGACGGGGCGTGCGGTCGTCGGCGTCGAAGAGCACACGAGGAACCGCCCGGCTTTTCGAGTGGAGGAGTCCGGCGTGGAGAAACGAGCGCGGCCAACCGTGACCCGTAAGTCTTCCCGGGCCCCGAGCGCATCGAATTCTCGATCCGAGCTCTGAGGCGTGGATAGCCCAGACGGAGACGATCCCCAAGGTCCGGCTAGCGGTTGGGAGAGTAAGCATGGTTGCTAAATCTGCGCGGGTCGAGGTCGACCGTCGACCTGTACCTGAGCGCCGGTATCGCGTAATTGTCTGCGGCACAGGCGGGGTCGGCACGGCCGTCTTACGTGAGGCGCTGCGCCTGCCGTGGATCGATGTAGTAGGTGTTCAGGTCTACACCGGCGCCAAGGCCGGTGTCGATGCCGGCGACCTGGTGGGGCTGTCCGCCGCCGGCATCATGACCACAGCGGATCCTGATGAGATCGCCGCACTCGATGCTGACTGCGTTCTGTACTGCGCTCGTGACTTCGGTGACTGGCGGTCCAATGATGTGTTAGTACGGTTGCTCGAATCCGGGAAGAATGTGGTCACTTCGCTCGCCTACTTCCGCGCCGAGTCACTTGACCCCGAGGTGGTCGAGCGCTTGGAGGACGCATGTCGGCGCGGCGGCACGAGCCTGCACGCCACGGGGCTCAACCCGGGGTACATCGGCGAGCGTCTTGGCGTCTTGCTTACCGGTTTAAGCCACGACGTCAGCCGCATCAAGATCGAGGAGTTCTACGACATCACTCCACTCTCCAGCGAGCTTGCGCACCTGCTCGGAATCGGACTCCCCGTCTCGGAATCCGAGAAGGCCAGTGCGGCGGCGCAACTCGCACAGCTGTACCTGGAGCAAACCATTGGACTGATCGGCGATGCGCTCGGCGTCGAGATCGATGGCATCGAGCACAGCCAGGACCAGCGCGTCGCGGGCGAGCATATCCAGGCCGACAGTTATGCGGTGGCAGAGGGCGCGGTCGCATCGGTCACTCATCGCTGGACCGCACTCGTCGACGGTCGTCCCTTCTTGTTGTACGAAACCACGTGGTTTGTTGGGAAATCGATGCAACCCGAGCACTCCGATATCGAGCACCACTGGTTGCTGACTATCGAGGGAAGGCCATCGGTGCGAATGCTCCTCGAGGTCAACGCAAGTATGGAGAGTGGAGCGGCGACGTACGAAGGCGATCCGACCTCAGCCGGTAACTACGCAATCGGAATCCCGCTCGTCCAAGCGATCACGAGAACCTGCGAATCAAAGCCAGGGATAGTTGGGCCGCCGCCGGTCGGACCGCATTGGACCGCCGGCCGAGGACGCAGTGCAGCAGCCACGGAGCGGATCGATTACGCGGAATCATTGCCTTAACAGCAGCTGTCGCCAAAGCTCTCAGCGGGGATTCTGGACGGAATCGGCCGCCTGATCGTCATCGCCAGCGAAATTGCGACCAACAAGGCACACCGCTCAGTTAACGGGCGACGAGGGCAGCGGTATCGAAGTAGTAAGGTTTGATCTCGCCGATCAGTCCGTCGCGGATAACGAACGTCTCGACCACAGATACTTTGTGATTGCTTGCCGAATCCCCGAACGAAATCTCGAGGAATGCCGCAGCCCGCTCGGAATTGACCAGGATATCGCCGACGACGACCGCGTCGAGATCGATCATCGAGTACAGCTGTGCCAGCAGTTGCGAGACCTCAGCACGGCCAGTGTGCGTGCCACCGTAGGGCAGTGACGCCGGTTCGTAGGTGACGACGTCAGGGTGCAGAATTTTGGCAACCCCCTCGAGGTCGGCCCGCAGTGAGTAGTCGTAGAACTGTTGCACGACCGATCGCGTCCGATCCTCGGCAGAGAGATCCGGGGAATCGCTAACTACCGCCATCTGGACCAATTTCCTTTCCTTGTCACCCGAACAGGGCGGCCGCGTTCCGACTGCCTGGCAACGGGTTATCGGTACGCCTATCCGTCGGTGGATAGAGCTTGCCGGTCTCTTCGCCGAAATGAAGGTGACTACGGGTAGTCGCTTCGGCGGTAGATCGGTCCGCCGTCAGTCGGGCAGGGCGGTGCACCGGCCTCGCCGCAGATCCCGTTCGTGAAATAGGACGGGACGTGGGCCGGAGTGTTACCGCTGTACAGGCCCAGCACCGCAGAGCAGACGGAGTACAGCCCCATCGCGGCAGTAGCACAACCGATTAGCGAGAACGTGCTCAGCGCGGTGCGCGCCGCGCCCTTCACGGGTACCCGGTCGATCCCGCGTTCGACCGGTGCCTGCCCGCGGGTGTCGTAGGCATAGATCTGGTAGCTCAGCACCGTGATCGTGAACCCCCACAGGGCCATTTCGGTTAGTGGCATGGCGTTGGCGGTTCCGCTCCAGAAGGTCAGCGCATCGAGGTTGCTGGCCCACCACACCCATCCGCCTCGGATGACAACGAGCTCTTCGATGGCGAAGACGAACACCATCATCGCTATCCAGGTTGGCGCGAACAGTCCCACCAACCCCACCCCGGGCCGGCGACGCTTGATGTAGCTCATGAGCTTGGCGGCCGTGATCGTTACCGCAACCATCGTCATGTAGTTGGCGGTCTCGATGAGGAATGGCTGCGGCAGCAGGTGTCCTTTGGCGCTGATCCACCAGGGGATGTATTCGACCCAGGAGCCACGGTTGAAGTAGTAGGAGTTGAACATCATCTGGGGCCGGATCAGGTTGGCCCAGGGATCGAGCCAAAGGATCGCCATCCAGGCGATCCACATTTGGCCGTAGAAGGTGAGACGGCGCTCGCGCGCGCAGCGCCAAACCAACCAGCCGATCGTGGCCACCGCGCCGGCGGCGAAGGTGCCCTGCAGAATCCAGGCTTTCACCATGACGTCATGCGGCACGGGATCGGCCCCGGTGGGGGTGGGCGCAAAGTTGCTTGAGGTGACCCACCTGCCGTAGACGTAGAGTTGCATCGCGACCGCGGCGGCGCCCAAGGCGGCCCACCACAGAACCGGGCGCGCCCGGCGACCCGGGGCAATATCGGGCGCCGACGGTTCCGGGCCCACCGTCGCGTCCGCCCCGCGTCGCGCAGCGTGTTTCGCATCGGCCCGCACCGCAGAGGCTTGCGCGTCTATGGTCATCCTGCCTCCTAATTTGGGGTGGCGCCGCCGGCTCTCGGCCAGTCAGCCGGCGCCCGGGACCCAAGCCATGATGTCATATACTATATCGCCAATCGCGCGATCAAAAGCAAGCACCCCTGTCGGGTCACCGCGACTTGCGATACGATATATCCATCTAGACGATCGGAGGGCCAGTCGAAGATGACGAGTACCGAGCTGTACTACGAGCCGTGGGATCCAGCCTGCCGCGTGGGACTCTTCGATACCTACCAACGACTCATCCACGAGGCGCCCGTCTACCGCGCGCCATCGGGCACCTGGATTGTCTCGAGCTATGAGGGCGTCGAGTACATCTTCAACAACCATGATCTGTTCTCCAACCGCCCGAATCAGGATGAGTCAATCGGCTTTCCACCGAAGGTGGATTTCGACAACGAAGAGAGCGTGGCCATGATGACCCATCTGGCCAAGCTCGCGGAGACCCTTCCGTTGGACCTCGGCGACCTTATGGTCGCCCGGGTAATCGTTGGCGCCGACCCCCCAAACCACACCCGTCAGCGCAAGATCGTCAACCGTGGGCTGACTGCCCGCCGGGTCGGAATGTTCAAGGACCGAATCGAGGAAATCGTTGCCGAGTGCCTGCACGGCATCGAAGGGCGTGACCGGTACGAGCTTGTCAGCGAGTTGGCGATCCCGGTCCCTGTCGGCGTCATTGCCGACCTTTTGTCGGTCCCCCACGACCGCTACGCCGACGTGCGGCGCTGGTCGGACATGGTGGCCAACCTGCCCCAAAGCGAGGGCCGCGGCAGCCCCGAGACCACGTTCAAGCTCTTCGGCATGCTCAAGGAGTTGTCGGAGTTCTTCGTGCCCCTGATCGAGGATCGCCGCGAAAATCCCCGAGACGACATGATCAGCGATCTTGTCCGCGCCGTCGACGTCGACACCATGACTGTCACCGAGACAGTGCTGTTCATCTTGGTGATGATGTCGGCCGGCAATGAGACGACGACCAACTTGATCGGCAATACGGTGGTCGAGCTGCTGCGAAACCGCGATCAGCTTGACCTGTTGCTGTCCCGACCGGACCTGGTGCCGTCGGCTCTCGAAGAGGGCGCACGCGCGCAGGCGCCGTTCCAGTTCCTACACCGCGAGGCACTGCAGGATGTCGACGTTTGCGGGACAACGATACCCAAGGACAGCATCATCGCCATCCTCGTCGGTGCGGCCAACCGCGACCCGAGCCGCTTCGAGGACCCGGACAAGTTCGACATCACACGAACCACTCCCCACCTGGGCTTCGGCAAAGGCATCCACTTCTGCTTAGGCGCCCCGCTCGCCCGACTTGAAGCGAAGAGTGCGCTGACGGCCCTGCTGCCCCATCTGGAGCGATTCACGCTCGATCCCAGCGCAGATCTTGAGTTGGGTGACAGCCTGCTGATCCGGGGATACAAGCAGATTCCGCTCGTCGCGCTCTGACTGCGCTCGCCGGCCGGCAGGGCTGAAGTTAGCGCACCGTAGCGCGAACCTCTCTAGACGCCCCGTTCTATTTACCGGCCTCCGATTGCAGATCCTGGCGACGCGCGCGCAAATGCCCCTCGGTGAGTTGCGTGCCGAGAGCCGTTAACGGCAGCGAGGTCTGGGTATCGCGGCCCAACTGCACCGAGTGCCAGAGCTCCTTCGACATCAACGGATAAATGGCATCGGTTCCGGCGAGCGGGTGGTCGACCATCATGGCGTCAAGCAAACCCCAAGTCTCAGTCACCCAGGATCGCCCGCTGGAGATGTTCGCCGTCGCAATGAGCGTCGCCTCGTCGACACCCTGGCTGCGCGCGAACCGCACCGCCTCCAGGGCCACCAGGTAGTTCATATGAAGCATGACGTTGTTGGCGATCTTGAGGGCCTGACCCGCGCCCACCTCACCCGCCCGCACGACGTTCGCGGCGAACGTGTCGAGCAGCGGCTGAAGCCTCTCGAGGGTGTCTTGGTCGCCCCCGGCCATTACTGTCAGCGTCCCGGCATCCGCGGCGGGACGTGAGCCGCTGACCGGCGCATCGATCACCGCAACGTCCACGGTCGCGAGGTCCCGGGCAAGCTCAATGACCGTGTCGGGCAGAACACTGCTGTGAACGAGCACGACCGATCCGGGCCTCAACTCCCGCCGTAGCTGCCCGATGACCTCGCGCAACTGTGTGTCATCGACAACGCAGATGCTTACGACGCCGCACTGGCGGCCGACAAGCTCAGCCTGTTCGGCAACTGCGGCGCCCCGTTCACGCAACTTGTGGCAGGCATCCGCGCTTCTGTCGTACACCGTCAGAGGAAAACCAGCGGCCAGTATCCGTTGGGCGATGCGCCCACCCATGTCGCCGAGGCCGATGAAGCCGACGCCGGGCTCAAAGCCGCCGAGAATGCGGCCGGATGTCGGCAGACTCTGCGGGTGCTCATCAGTCACAGACATGAGCTTTCAACCCAGCAGGATGGACTGGCTGGACAGGTACGCACGCAACCCTTCAGGGCCGCCTTCACGCCCGATGCCACTGAGCTTGACGCCACCAAACGGCGTGCAGGGCTGACAACCGAAGGTGTTGATCGCCATGGTGCCGGTCTGGATGCGCGTCGACAACTCGAGCGCGTGTGCCACGTCAGTAGTCCAAATCGAGCCCGCCAAACCATAATCGGTGTCGTTTGCGATCGCCACGGCCTCGTCCTCGTCGGTATAGGGCAGCAACGCAATCACCGGTCCGAAGATCTCCTCACGGGCTATCGTCATCGACGGTTCGACGTCCACGAACACCGTTGGCTCCACGTACCAGCCGTGGGGAAGGTCCTTGGGACGGCCACCGCCAACCACCACTCGCGCTCCCTCGGCAACGCCCTTCGCGAGGTAGCCTTCCACCCTGTCCCGTTGCCGCTCACTCACCAACGGGCCCACGAACGTCTCCGGATCGAACGGATCGCCAACCTTGAACCCGGCCACCGTCGCACCGATCGCCTCGGCGAATTCGTCAAACCGGGTGTCCGGTAACAGAATTCGACTGTCGAGGGCGCAGATCTGCCCGCTGTTGAGGAAGGAGTTGAACGCGAGCCCGGCGACGGTGGCGGCCAGGTCCGCGTCGCGCAGAACGATGGCCGCCGATTTACCCCCGAGCTCGAGGGTCACCGGCCGATGCCGCTCACCGCACAGCCTGCCGATGCGCTTTCCAGCCGCGCTCGAGCCGGTGAAGGCGACCTTGTCCACACCGGGGTGAGTGACTAGATATTCCCCGAGTTCACGACCGCCGGGAACGATGTTGAGCACACCGTCGGGCAGCCCGGCGGCCATGGCGGCATCGGCGAGCACGTACGAATCCAGCGGAGCCTCGGGTGCCGGCTTCAACACCACCGCGCACCCCGCGGCAAGCGCCGGCGCGAGTTTCATCATCGTCAGTGTCGGTGGCCCGTTCCAAGGGATGATGGCACCGACAACACCCACCGGTCGCTGG
>Ga0210396_10006391_pt1 | contig 11303 bp, 7 predicted proteins | sample IncBWH17OmetaG_FD_155466 | JGI IMG/M metagenome (GOLD analysis project Ga0210396, IMG submission 155466) | Forest soil microbial communities from Barre Woods Harvard Forest LTER site, Petersham, Massachusetts, United States - Inc-BW-H-17-O ...
ACTCCGGCTTGACGACGGCGGGGAACCCGATGTCGGCGGCCGCGGCGAACAGCTCATCCAGGGAGCGGACGCGCTGGGCCTTCGGTGTGGGCAGCCCCAGCCGTGCGGACAGTTCCCGGGTGCGGACCTTGCTGCGCGCCGCGTCGACCGCTTCAGGCGGGTTGCCTGGCAGTTCCAGCGCCGCGGCCACGCGCGCTGCCTCGCGCACATAGTTCTCGAAGAACGTCAGGACGCCGTCGGCGCGAACGCCCGAACGGTCCAGGATGTCGAGGATCGCTTCGGCATCGGTATCCGGGTTGCCGCTGATGGGCGTGGCGGCCCATTTCGTCCCGGCGATCTCGTTTGCGAGTGACTCAGACCAGTGTCCTGGCTCATCGACGATCACCAGGCCCGCGCCAAGTCTGGCGAGCCGCTGGTAGTAGCGGCGCTTGCCCTCGTAACCGGCGCCGACGACGACTACGGTGGGCCTGTCGGTACTCATGCCTCCGCCCAGCGCGGGTCATCTACCACCGCGGTCTCGCCGGACGGGACTTGCACTCCAGGTGCGGTGCTGCTCAGATCGAGCGCGGGCCGGAGGTCTGGCGCCGCCTCGAGGGCGTCGAGCAGCGCGTGGCCTTCGACGCGGAGCAGTGTGGTGTCCATTTCCGTGGTGACGGTGGCGTTCCGGGGGACGTGGTCGAGCAGGCCGCGCTCGCCGAAGCTGGCGCCGGGGCCTAGATGCACGACGGCCTGGCCGTCCCGGTGCACGACGACGCGACCGTCGACGACAGCGTAGAAGGCGTGCGCCGGAGCGCCCTGAACAACGACGTCGACCCCTGGTGGCAGCGGGCAGAACTGGGCGGCCGAGGCGAGCTGCTCTAGGACGATCTGCGGTACTCCCACGGTGACCGGAAGGCCCTGCAGGACCTTCACCCTGGAGGCGAGCGCGTCGGCGCGCCGCGCGTTGAGCGTATCGAGTCCGCGCAGGCCAACACCGCACAGCAGGGTGATCGCCAATGCGACAGCGCCGAGGATCAGCAAGCTGGCCCGCAACGATATGACCGCCACCAGAACCGATGCCAGGACCGCGCCGGCGACCATCGCGGCCACCGACACGGCGTTGAAGGTCCCGATTACGCGGCCAAGCGCCTCGCGGGGGACGATCCGGGCCAGTGCCGTCTCGCCGACCACCTCGCATGAGACGAGAGCAGCATTTCCGATCACGGTTACCGCCAGCGCGATCGTCAGCAGCTGAACCCCGGCGTAGGCGAGCTGGGCGGCGCAGGCCAGCGAGCCGGCGACGACGACGATCAGGGATATCCGCCTGCTGGTGGACAGACGGCCGTTGGCGAGCGCGCTCACCAGCCCGCCGACGCCCGCGGCCGTGAGCAGGACGCCGTAGCCCCCGTTTCCGAGGCCAAGTGAGCGGGTAGCGTACACGACGAGCTGCACGGTCTGGGCTCCGTAGGTGAATTCGACCATCGCCACGATCACGATCAGCCACGGCGCGAACGCAGTCGTGCGCACCGTCCGCAGCCCCCCGGCCAGCTGGGCAACCCCGGACGTACGGCCGCCGGCCGGAGCCGCATCGGGGCGCATTGTCGAGATCAGCAGCGCGGAGATGGCGAATGTCGCCCCGTTGGCCAGGAATGCGATCCAGGCGGGAGCCACCCCGAGCAGGATCGCTCCGATCGCCGGGCCGATGAGGATGCCGAGGTCTTGGACGGTGTGCAGTAGCGCGTTGGCCGGGCCGAGCCGGGCCTCACCGACCAGGCGCGGCAGGAGCGCCATCGCGGCCGGCCTCTCCGCGCAACCGGCGGCCGACGCCAGGGCGGTGAAGGCGATGACCAGCGCCACCGGGCCGGCGCTGGCGACTGTCGCAGCCAAGGCAGCCATGACCAGCACGCGCAGGACGTCACCGGCCAGCAAAACGGCGCGCCGCGGATAACGGTCGGCGATGGCCCCTCCGAACGGGCCGAGCAGCACATACGGCACAAGCCTGCAGATCGTGGCGGCGCCGACCCAGCCGGCCGACCGGGTCTCGCCGTACACGTATCCGAGCAGCGCGGCGTTGTACAGCCAGTTACCGATCTGCGAAGCGGCGCTGGCCCCGATCAGCGCGCGGGCGCCCGGGATCGCCAGAACATCTCGATACGCCCGGACCGTCGGCTCAGCCATCGCGTACGACTGCCGATTCCTCCGGCCCGGGTGCCGTCACCATCGGGGTCCGGATCTGCGGCTCTGCGGGGGAGAGGTCAGCGGCCCGGTCCAGCAGCGGCTGGCAGCCTAGCCGCTGAGCGATGTCGCGGGCTTCACCGATCGCGGCGGCATCGGGGTCGCCCCCGCGTAGCAGGTACCCGGCGTGATCGAGCAGCCCGTGAGCAAGATGGTAGGGGGTGGAATGCTGGCGCAGCCCGGCGATCGCGACCGTGAACGCCACGGCGCCCGGGTCGCCGTCGCGGGCGGCGAGCCGGGCGCGGGCCAGCTCGCGTTCGGCCCGCTGCATGGGTGCGAGGCGGCCCGGCGGGCAGGAGTCGAGCAGGGCGAGCAGTTCGCGGGTGGTGGCGGCGTCGGCCAGGTCGTGCGCGGCGCGGGCGGCCAGCGGCCAGGCCCACCGCAGGTACTCGTGGCCGATCCCCAGCGCGGCGGCGTGATCCAGGGCGGCACGGGCGTGGCGCAGCGCGGCGGCGGGCTGGCGGCCGGCGGCTCCGGTGAACGCTTCCGCGACTGCGATGAGCGCCTGGTCCTGGGGGTCGTCGCTGGCCCGCAGGTCGCCCAGCCCGGCCAGGATGGCCTGGGCGGCGGGGACCTCGCCGCGCAGCGCCGCCAGCCAGGCCCGGCAGCAGGCCAGGAAATCGAAGCCGGCCAGCCCGTCGGCGTCGGCGGCCTGAGCCAGCTCGGCCCCGGCGGCGTCCCAGTCGCCGGTCATCAGCAGCGCCTGGGCCAGGTTCTCGACCGCGACCGCGAGCTGGTAGCGGGCCCCGGCCCGGCGCGAATGGGCGGCGGCGGCCCGGGCGGCCTCCGCGCCGGCGGCGGGGTCGGTGCCGGTCACCGCGTCGGCCAGGTTGACCAGCGCGCGGCTCAGGAGCAGGCTGTCGCCGGCCTGCCCGGCCAGCCGGGCGGCCTCCCGGAGGCTAGCGGCCGCCTGCGGCCTGCGGCCGGCGTAGCCGTGGCAGGTCCCGCGGGTGGTGAACAGGCCGGCCAGTGTGGCCTCGTCCACGGCTAGGTCTTGGCCCAGGGCCAGGGCCTCGGCGGACAGCGCGTCCGCGGCGTGTGACCCGGCGAAGATCTCTAGCGTGGCCAGTTCGCCCAGGGCGCGCACGGTGTCGGTGTCCGGGTCGTCCCGCAGCACCGCCACGGCGCCGGTGAGCTGCTCGCGTGCCTGGGCGTGCCGGCCCCACCGGCGCAGCGCCTGCCCGGCGATCACCTGGGCGCGGGCGGCCGAGCGGGCATCGCCGCCCTGCCGGTACGCATCACCGGCCTGGCCGGCCTGCTCGACCGCCGCGGCCCAGTCGGCACTGGTGAGGGAGGCCTCGGCGGCGTGCTCCCACAACACCGCGGCGGCGGCCGGCTGACCGTCTCCGGGGCCGGCCTGGGTGAGCCGCGCGGCGACAGCGTAGCTGGCGGCGGCCCGGGCCGGGGCGCCGGTGCGGCCTGCCCGGTCGGCCGCCCGGGTCAGCGCGGCGATGGCCTGGCCGCGGATCTGCCCGGCATCGCCGTCATCGGGCACCGCATCCAGCGCGTCCAGGTAGTGCCGGGCGATCACCTCGGCTACTTCCTCGCCGTCGCCGGGGAACGCGACCCGCAGGTGCGCGGCCACGGCCAGGTGCCGGGCCTTGCGGTCCCGGCGGGACAAGGTGTCGTAGGCGACCTGGCGCAGCATGTCCTGGGCGAATCCGTAGCTGCCCCGCTCCGGGGACAGCGGGTCCGCCGATACCGACAGCACCTCCCGGCGGACCAGCTCGGCCAACGCCGCCCGCACCGCCGCCTCGTCCTGCCCGGACACCGCGATCAGCGCCTCGGCGGGGAACGTGGCACCCAGCACGGCGGCGTCGGCGACCAGGCGCCGCACCCCGGGTTCCAGGGCATCCAGCCGGGCGGCCAGCAGCGCGTGCAGGCTGTCCGGCACCACCAGCTCCCCGACATCCCCGGTCAGCCGGTATACCCCCTCGACGGGCTGCACGATGTCCCGGTCGACCAGCGCGCGCACGGTTTCCACCGCGAACAGCGGGATCCCCTGAGCCTGGCGGGTGATCTTCGCCCGAACCGGGCCCGGCATCCCCGGCACCAGCGCGTCCACCAGCGCCTCCATCGACGCCACGTCCAGGGGATCCAGGGTCAGCATGCTCCGGTTCCGTCCGGCGCCGAACCCGGGCCGGCCCTGACCCAGCTCCGGCCGGGCGAAGACCAGCACGTACACAGGCAGATCCCGCACCCAGTCGATCAGGTAGTCCAGGAAATCCAGCAGCCCGGTGTCGGCGTACTGGGCGTCCTCGACCAGCAGCACCACCGGGTTCTCGGCCGCCAGCCGCTCGAAGAACAGCCGCCACCCGGCGAACAGCTCGTCCCGCGACAACGCCTCCCCGCCGTCCCCCTCCGCGGCCACGCCCAGCAGCCGGCCCAGCCGCACCGCCACGTACCCGCGCTCACCAGGATCGGCCACGTACCGGGCCAGGCCCTCGGCGAGCTTGACCGCGGCGGTCTCGGGCGGATCTTCCTCTGCGATGCCCAGCCGCTGCCGGACGATCTCGGCCAGCGCCCAGAATGCGACGCCGTCCCCGTAGGACAGGCACCGGCCCCGGTGCCACCACACCTGCGCCGTCAGCCCGTCGGCGTACTTCTCGAACTCCCAGCCCAGCCGGGATTTGCCCACCCCGGCCGGGCCGGACACCAGCACCAGCCGCGGCACCCGCCGGTCCGCCGCGGCGTGGAACAGGTCCTTGACCGTGCGCAGCTCCGCGTCCCGGCCGGTCAGCGGCGCCTCCAGCCCGTCTACCCGTTGCGACCCGCCCACCGCCGCCAGCACCCGGGTCGCCCGCCACAGCTGGGCCGGCTCCGTCTTGCCCTTCAGCGCATGCTCCCCCGCGTCGGCGAATCCGATCGCGTTGCCGGCCAGCCGCTGCGTCGCCGCGTCCGCTAGCACCGCGCCCGGCTCGGCCGCGGCCTGCACCCGGGACGCGGTGTTCACCGCGTCCCCGGCCACCATTCCCTCACCGACCGCGCCCAGCGTGACGGCCACCTCGCCGGTCACCACCCCGGCCCGCGCGGCCAGCCCCGGCAGCCCCGATTCGGCTCCCAGCTCGGCCACCGCGGCCACCAAGTCCAGCGCGGCCCGGACCGCCCGCTCCGCGTCCCCCTCGGTGGCCACCGGGCTTCCCCACACCGCCATCACCGCGTCCCCGATGAACTTCTCCACCACCCCGCCGTACCGGGTGATCACCGTCCGCGCGACCCGGAAATACTGCGACAGCAGCTCGCGGACCGCTTCCGGATCCCGGGCCTCCGACAACGGGGTGAACCCCACCACGTCGCAGAACAGCACCGAGCACACCCGCCGCTCCGCCGCCGGCTCCCGGCCCCCAGGACCCGCCGCCACGGCCGGCGCAGGCACAGCCGGCACCGCCGCGATATTGTCGAGCGCGAAGCCGCAGGCATGGCAAAATCGCTTGCCGGGAGTCAGCGCCCCGCCGCACGCCGGGCATCCCCCGACCGGAGCGCCGCAATCCCCGCAGAACCGGTGGCCTTCACCCAGAGCCGCACCGCACCGCCTGCACTGCACGCAACACCCCCACGCTCAGCACGTTAACCGCGGTCAAACCCGCAGGTAACCGACATTGTAGGACCTGACCGCCCAGCCGGTAATAGCTCAAAGACCCCAGCTGGTTTTCTTTGTTTTGCTAAAGGACCTCAGCGTTGACCGGGCCCCGGCGGTGTCACGTCGGCGGGGCCGAGAATCCCACGTCAGCATCACCGGCCACCTCGAGGAGATGCGGGAGGACACCGACCTGGCCGACATCGATCGGCTGGCCCAGGAGTACATGGCCAAGCCGGGCCCGCAGCGCGACCGCCGCCGGATCAGCGCCTGGATCGCCGTGGACGGCTGGCTGCGGTGCACTAAGGCAAGCCAGGCCAAATGACTCGCTGCCCGTCCTGACCAGCCAGAACCGGATGTTCTGCGCGCGGCGCAAGGATCATCAGATGCGATCGCGGACCGCACTGAATCCGCGTTCCGCGCAAACTCAGTGCACGCATGGCCAACTGAGTCAATCACATTCCGTGATCGTCGCCACAAAGCGGCGTCTGGCTGCTGGCGCCCTCTGACGGCGTCCCTGCATGCATACTGCCGAGAATGTCTTCGTGATCCTGAAAGCCGGGCGGCAGGGCCTGGATAGCCGTCATGAAAGACGTTGCCGTTGATCATCGATCCGTGCCCGGATAAATAGACCGATGACATCGTGTTAGCGGCAATGGTCAGCCGGGAAGATGCCGACCCAGGTGTCCGGCTGATTCGGTACGGAATGGCGCCAGCAGGGTGTCGAGCGACGCAACCGTGGAATGCGGGTCGATGGCGGCACGTTCCCGCAGGGATTCCTCCCATCGGGCCTGAAGGGCCGCGGTCAGCTCATCGCGCATCCGCTGTGAGGCGTGGGCGTACAGGCCTCGCATCCCGGGCACCTGGTGCCCTAGCCGCTGCTCGGCCAGAATTTCGGGAATGCCGTCCTCAGCCATCTATGTCTTGTGGCTGTGCCTGAGGCCGTGAGGCGTCAGCCCCTCCTTGATCGGCAGCCAACAGGCCAGCGGTGCGTCGCTGGCGGGCTGCTCGCCGCTGCCGGGGCAGGCGCCAGCATCGTTCTTGTGGGGCGATGGTCCTCCGTCGAGGCGCAACCTGACCGCGTACCCGCAGGCTTGGCAGCGTCCCGAGTTCTCCGTACTGATCAGCCGGGGTGAGCCCCGGCCAGACGGCGTCCCGGGGTATCGCTGGCGGCCACGACGCGACCGGGATGCCTGGCCATCCTGCGGCGTCCACGACGACTAGCCTGCCTTCCGCGCCCTTCGCTGGCGGGTGCCGACCGTCGCACGCCGGCCGGAAGACGCGCCGCGCGAAGTTGCTGCGTCGGTGGTGGCCGCCGTCGGGGCCGAGGAACGCGTACCGGCCACTCCCGCCGTGCTCTGCGGCGCAGGCAAACTGCCGCCGTGCGCGCTTGGGCGGTCAGCAGGTCAGCGAGGATGTCGACCGGGACGAACGGTTCCACGTTCGTGCTCCGGTACGAGTCGTCCTTCGGAGGGAGCCGGTGAAAGCGGCCATTGATCTCCCTGAGCTGCCACTCAAGGTTGATCAGAGACGGGAGCAGCAGATCGCACTCCAGGCCGATCGTCTCGCCCCACCGCATCCCGGTGTAGCCGATCGTGACCAGCATGGTGAACTCATCGTCCCGGCCCGTTAGCAGCGCAGCCCGTTCGGCCACGAGCAGCGCCTCTAGCGGCGTCGCCCATGCGCGCTGCACGCTGCGGTCAAGGAGCCTGCGGCCGGTCCTCTCCCCCGGTTGCGCGGGCGGACGGCGGGATTGAAGGGATCAGCGGGGGTTCCGCCGCCGCCGCGTCGCCGAGGATCGTGTGCAGCAGGCCGCGCGCGTCCTTTGCCGTGCGGCGGGACATGCCCTCGACGTCGTGCAGCTTGCGCTGCCAGACGGTGATGTCCTCGCCGGTCAGCGAGTTCAGCTTCCGCTTGTCCCAGTACGGCAGGATGAACCGGCGGATCTGGTACTCGCGGTTCGCCTCAGTGCTGGGGCCGACATCCTGCATGGCCTGCCAGCGGTCGATCCACTCGCTGATCGTGATCGCACCTGCTCCCGGATCGGTCCACATGCCCGCGCGCACCTTCGCCTCCTGGTCGCGGCCCCAGGTTCGAGCCTGCGTCGGACGCGCTTTCCAGCATGCTGACTTACTGTGACATGACCACCAGCCCGGACGGCGAGCCCGTGCCGGTCGACAGGCGGCTCGCCGAGATACATGACCGCTACGGCCCCGGCACCCGGTGAGCCGGTCAATCCAGCCGCAGGCTCGGCCAGCGCTGGGTCCGCCACGAATTCGCCACCTCACCGCGCTCGAGCACGACGTGGTCGATCGAGCGCTCGGACAGGCGGCGGCTCATGGCCAGGCCGACTGCCCGGAACCGACCACGATCGCCGAAGTGTGCATCATGGCGACGTCCGGCCGTGGCGGTCAGGCCAGCTCGACGAGCACCTTGGTCGGGTTGGAGACGATGTCGAAGACCGCCGAGCGCTTCTGCGATTGGGCGATCAGCGCTTCGAGGTCCTCGCGGGAGGCGTCGGCGTCGATGGCGAACCGGACCGTGACCGCCTCGAAGCCGTTGCGGACGTCAGGGTCGGCGCCGAGGATGCCCAGGACGTTCATGTCGCCGTCGATGGTGGCGGTGACCGACCGGAGCTGGATGCCCCGGTGCTGGGCGACCGCGGCGACGCCCGCGGTCAGGCACCCGGCCAGACCGACCAGCACGATCTCCACCGGCGTGGCGCCGTTGTCCTCCGACGCGAAGCACTCGGGGTGGTCGACGTCGAACTCGTACGTGTTGCGGTGCTGTTGCTCGGCACCGAGGCCGCTGAACCCGGCCACGGTGGAGTGGCTGTGCGTACCCTTGCGCCAGGTACAGCTGGCCCGCCAGATGAACTGGGCCGCTTCCGGTGCGCCGGACAGCGCCTCGCGCGCCCCGAGCAGGGCCTCGACGTTCACGCCATTGTCGACCGGGCTGTCCGTGATGGTCATTGCCTTCTCCTTGGTTTCGATGGGGTTGGCCATGGGACTGAGAACGACGGGCAGCGAGACGAGGCCGCGCAGGACCAGGCCGTCGCCGTGCGCCCAGGCCAGGGCGTCACGGCCGACGGCGAGCCGCAAGCCCGGATGCCGGGCGAGCAGTTCTTCGAAAGCAACCCTGGCTTCGAGCCGGGCCAGCGGCGCGCCCAGGCAGTAATGGATCCCGTGGCCGAGTCCCAGGTTCGATCCGTCGTCGCGGCTGATGTCGAGGACGTCGGGCGCCGGGAAACGGCTCGGGTCGCGGTTGGCTGCACCCAGGCACACCAGCACCTGTTCGTGTGCGGGGATCTGGACGCCGCCGAGCGTCACCGGCTCGGCCGTCATCCGGAACGTGGCGTGCGGGACCGGGGCGGAGAAGCGGATGAGCTCGTCGATCGCGGCGGGAAGCTGCCCGGGATCGGCCAGCAGCGCCTGGAGCTGGCCGGGATGGTCCAGCAGGGCCACCATCCCGTTGCCGATCAGGCTGGCCGTGGTGTCATGGCCGGCGACCACCAGCTGGAACAGGCTCGACAGCAACTCTTGCGTGGTGAGAGCGTCGCCGTCGCTGGCCGCGACCAGGACGCTGACCAGATCATCGGCTGGACTGCGGCGCTTGCCCTCGACCAGCTCGCGCAGGTAGGCCACGATGCCGTCCGAGGCCTCGACGGCCTCCGGCGGCGGGTCACCGGCCCACCCGGTCAGCAGCACCTGGAACCAGGCGTGCAGGCGCGGGCGGTCCGCAGCCGGGACGCCGAGCAGTTCGCCGATCACCCCGAACGGCAGGGGATAGGCGTATCCCTCGATGAGGTCGACGGTGGCGTCGGGGCCAGCGACATCGAGCTCGTCGAGCAGGCCGCTGGCGATCGCCCGGATGGTCGGCTCCAGCGCGGCGATCCGTCCCGGCACGAAGGCCCGGGACACCAGCCGCCGCAGCCGGGTGTGGTCAGGCGGGTCGACGTTGAGCATGTGCCGGGAGAACTCCGGCCCGGGCAGCCCCTCGGCCACCACCTCGTCGTTGGCCTCCAGCGCGGCGAGCATGTCCTTGGAGATGCGGGGGTCATTGAGCGCCTGGCGGGCTGCGTCATAGCCCAGCACCACCCAGGCCGGGTGGCCATCAGCCAGGCGCACCTTCTGCACCGGGCACCCGGCCCGGGCCGCAGCGAAGTGACCGAACGGGTCGTCGCGGATCGCCGGCTCCCAGCCGCCCCAGGTGGCCAGGCTGTCAGCCATTGTCGCCCTCGGGCCGGTAGCCCGTGCAGAGCAGGTCGAGCCGGGTGATGCGGCCGCCGTCGCCGGTATCGGCGTAGGCCTGCTGTTCGACAGTGAACCAGCCGGCGCCGAGCCGTTGCGCCTGGAGCCGGAGCCGCCAGTGCAAGTGCAGGCGGCCACCGACCTCGCCGACGGTCGCCTCGACGAGCTCGAAGTCGTCGGTGTCGCCGAACCAGCACGCGAACTGGCCGGCGATCACCTCGGCTCCGGTCCATTCCCGCAAGCCCAGGGGCAGCAGGGCGCGGAGCCGGGCGTCAGCGGCGAGCGCGTCGCCGAGCTGGGCGAAGTCCTGAGCGGCCAGGCCCTCAAGGAACGCGCCGGCCACGGCGAACTGCGGCACCGCGGTGGCCGCGCTGTGGTTAGGTGATGTCGTGGTCATGGATCCGTTGTACGGATCCGCCGGCCGCAGCGAATCGGGTAACTGCCCGATCTTTTTGTCAGGTCCCGGATTCGCCTGCGGCCCCGATCAGGCCGTGGCGCATGGCGAACAGGGCGGCCTCGGTCCGGGTCTTCACCCCGAGCTTGGTATAGATGTGCTCCAGGTGGGACGAGACCGTCTTGCGGCTGACGTGCAGCTCGGTGGCGATCTCAGGGTTGGATCGCCCCTGGCCGAGCCGCACGAGCACCTCGGCCTCGCGGGCCGTCAGCCCCGACGGCAGGCCTGCCCGGCGCCGCACCCGGTGGCCGGCGGCTCCGAGCACCGCCTGGACCGCGTCGCCGTCCAGCCGCCCGGCGCGTACCTCGTCGCGCATCATCTGCTCGGCGTCACCAGCCTCGAAGGCCGGGCGGTGAGGACGGGGCTGACGGAGAGCATGGTAGACGTCGGCGGCGCCGAGGATCCGCGCCGGCAGCGAGATAGCCTCGCCCCGCAGCCCATGCGGGTAGCCGGAGCCGTCGAGCCGCTCGTGGTGCAGGGACGCGCAGTGCCCCGCCTGGGCCAGCAGCGGTGTGCGGGCCAGCATCCGCTCGGTCAGGTACGGGTGGGTCCGGGCCCGCTCGCGCTGGGAGATGCTCCATTGGCCAGGCTCATCCCAGACACCGCTGGGGATGCCGATCATGCCGATGTCGTGCACCAGCGCTGCGCGGCGCAGCGTGACGACATCAGCGGCCGGGAGCCCGAGCGTCGTGCCGGCCTGGGCGGCCAGTTCGGCTACCCCCCGGGAGTGGCCCAGGCGCAGCGGCGACTTCAGGTCGCTGAAGTCGGCGAAAGCGCTGAGCGCCCGGTCGAGCTGCTCGCCGCTCAA
>Ga0210396_10006392_pt1 | contig 11303 bp, 10 predicted proteins | sample IncBWH17OmetaG_FD_155466 | JGI IMG/M metagenome (GOLD analysis project Ga0210396, IMG submission 155466) | Forest soil microbial communities from Barre Woods Harvard Forest LTER site, Petersham, Massachusetts, United States - Inc-BW-H-17-O ...
GTTCAACGTCAAATCCTCGATCGTCCGGTTCATCTTTATCGCCGTGGAACTCATCGTTGCTCCTTTAATCAGAATTTGGCTTGCCCGCGGCTGGAATCGCGCCCTGCCACGCACTGCTCTTCCGTTCTGCGTTCTCCTTCACACGGTTCAGTTGATGCTGCCAGTACCGCTCGAATGTGCTGGTCCATTCGTGCAACGGACGGATCGCCTCCGCGTTCACTCGGTACATCATCCTGCGTCCCTCCCGGCGTACGTTCACCAGTCCAACGTCCAGCAGCACCCGCAGATGTTTCGACACCGAAGGCTGCTCCAGTTCCAGCGTCGCCACGATCTCACCCACCGACCGCTCCTGCAGCGCCAGATAGTTCAAGATCTCACGCCGCCGGGGCTCGGCAACCGCGTTAAATGCGTCAGACGTTGTAGCTGCTCGAGCCATGCGCCCACAATACATGCCGATATGGGAATATGTCAAGCTATTTTTTTTCTCTCCATATCAAAGCTTGGGACGAGCAGACCTCAGACGATTGAGGACTCGTGGCCTTCGAGCTGCTAACTGGCGGGGCGCCGTTTCGCGCGAACGCTTTGTTCGAGGTATTCATTCAGGTGTTGTCGCATCGCGCGGAGCGGTTCTTCATCGTTCTGCAGCCGGCTGATCAGTAATGCGCCTTCCAGCGAGCCAATGATCAGTTGCGATAGCTGCCGTGGCGCGACGCTGCGGTCAATCTGATGTTGCTTGATGCCTTCTGAAGTGATTCGGGACAAGCGTTCCGTCCAGCCCTGCAAGGCTTTTCTCGCACGCGCGCGCAATAACGGATTTCCGTCGTCGGCCTCGACGGCCGTGTTCATCAGCGGGCAGCCGCCCGGCACCAGTCCCGCACGCCTCTCCACAAAATTGTCGATCGTTTTCTTCAAACGATCGACGCAGTCCGGCACGTCCGCGACGCCGTCCAGCCTTCCGTGCACGGCCTTTTCCCACGCGTAGTCGAATGCTTCGGCCGCGAGTTCTCTTTTGCCCGAAAAATGGCGGTAGATCCCACCCTTCTGCAGCCCGGTAGCTTGCATCAAGTCCGCCAGCGAAGTCCCCTCGAAGCCCTTCTGGTTGAATAGTGGCGCCGCTTTCTCAACGATGTCGCGCCTGGTTTGCTCGCCCTTGGTCACTTGTAACTCCCTTCGCCAGTTCCGAGACCGACTGGTCTTTTATGGGATTCTAGCATAGAATGAATGAGACCGAACGGTCTCTTATGCATCCAATGCCCTAGAGGACTCATGAGCGAGGCGCTGGCTCCAGCCATTCCCCTAAGTCTTCCCACTCCTCGAGTGGGCATCAATCCATGGTTCATCGCCATCACCGTCACCTTGGCGACCTTCATGGAGCTTCTGGACACCGCCATCGCCAACGTCTCTCTACCCCATATCGCCGGCGGCCTCGCCGTGAGCGCGGACGAAAGCACCTGGGTGCTCACCAGCTACCTTGTTTCCAATGCCGTCGTTTTGCCTCTGTCTGCGTGGCTGAGCCGTCTCCTCGGCCGCAAGCGCTACTACATGATTTGCGTCGCCACGTTCACCGTGAGTTCGCTGTTGTGCGGTTTCGCTCCCAGCCTCGGCGCCCTGATCTTTTTTCGCGTCTTGCAAGGAATCGGCGGCGGCGGCCTGGCTCCGGTGGAACAGGCCATCCTCGTGGATACTTTCCCGGCAGCCAAGCGCGCCGCTGCCTTCGCTCTCTACAGCATGGCTATCGTCACGGCGCCGGCGATTGGTCCGCCCTTGGGCGGATGGATCACGGACCATTGGAGCTGGCGCTGGGTTTTCTTCATCAACATTCCCATCGGCATCATCTCGCTGATCCTCACCAGCCGCTTGCTTTCCGATCCCCCGGAATTCAAGCGTGAGGTGGAAGCAGCGCGCAAAGATGGCAAACTGAAAATAGATGTCTGGGGAATTTTCTCCGTAGCCATGGCTTTCGCTTGCTTGGAAGTGGTTCTCGATCGCGGACAGACTTTGGACTGGTTCGAAAGCAATTTCATCGTGTTCTTTTTTACGTTCGCCATTGCCGCGCTCGTGTTTGCGATTATCTGGGAGTGGCGCCACCCCGATCCCGTGGTCGAAATCCGTCTCCTGGCCGATAGAAATTTCGCGCTGGCAAATATTTTCTACTTTCTTTTCGGATTCACACTGTATGGATCCACCGTGCTGATTCCGCAGATGTTGGAACGGCTTTACGGCTACACCGCCACGGACGCTGGCCTCGTTCTCGGTCCCGGCGCGCTTATGATCGTGATGCTGGCTCCGGTGGTGGTCAGAATCCTGCCCAAAATAGGCGTGAAACGGCTCCTCGCATTTGGCTATTTCGTTTTTGCGCTGGCGATGTGGTATTACGCCAGCTTCACGCTCGCCACCGATTATCGTCACGAAACGCTGGCGCGCGTACTGCAAGGACTGGGAATCGCGACGCTCTTCGTGCCGGTGAGTCAGCTGGCTTATTCCAATCTGGCCAAAAATAAGAACAACAAGGCCTCCAGTCTTACTAATCTATTCCGCAATCAAGGTGGTAGTTTTGGCATCGCATTCGTGACGACACTTCTCGCGCGCCGGTCGCAGTATCACCAGAGCGTGCTGGTCGCGCACGCCATTCCCTCGGATCCGCGCTACCGCCAACTTCTCGCAAACCTCACCGGTTACTTTTCCGTTCACGGTTTCTCGCGTGCGGATGCCGCCGTTCACGCGCAAGCGCAGGCTTTCGCCCTTCTTGAACGCCAGGCTTCCTTCCTGGCATTTCTGGATTGTTTCACAGCGCTGGGATGGTTCGTCCTTATGGGTGTCCCGCTGGTATTTCTGATTCGCAAATTCAAGCCGGCAGCGGCTTCCGGCGGCCACTGAACTTGTTGTGGCGACGTGTCGCGCGAACCCTTAATAAGGCCTGTTGGCGCGCCGCGGCGGCAGTGCCATAATTTGCAATAGCCGCGCGCGAGAGTGCCTCGTGAAAGCCGCCATTCTGAAATCGCCGCAAGCGACGCCAACACCGCGCCTGGACATTGAAGAAGTTCCGCGCCCGCAGCTTGCCCCCGGGTGTTTGTTGCTCCGCGTCCTCGCCTGTGGCGTGTGCCGCACGGATCTGCACATCGTCGAGCGCGATCTTCCTCCGCTTAGGCCGCAACTGATTCCCGGCCATCAAATTGTCGGCGAAGTCGTCGCCGGCGAAAGCGCGGAATCTCCGATTGGCTCCCGCGTGGGCGTTTCCTGGATGGGCGGCGTGGATGGCGATTGCTGGTATTGCCGTCACGCGATGGAAAACCTGTGCGATCGGCCAATCTTTACGGGCTACACGGTGGATGGCGGCTACGCCGAATATGCGCTGGCGCGCGCGGACTTCACATTTCCTCTGCCGGGCGGCTTGGACGACATCCACGTCGCTCCGCTGCTCTGCGCTGGCATCATCGGATTTCGTAGTTTGCGCGTCGCCGGCGTCGAACCCGGCGAACGCGTCGGTCTTTTCGGTTTTGGATCCTCTGCCAGCCTCACTATCGCCGTCTTGCAATCCTGGAAATGCGAAGTCTATGTTTCCACCCGAGGAGATTCCCATCGCAAGCTGGCCGCGTCGCTGGGCGCGACGTGGGTAGGAAAAGAAAATGACAAGCCGCCGGTCGAACTGGATCGCGCCGTCACCTTCGCTCCCAGCGGAGACGTCGTCGTGAGCGCGCTGGCAAGTCTGCGCAAGGGCGGCGTGGTGGCCATCAACGCCATTCACCTTGATCGCATGCCGCAATTTGATTACGACAAACTTCTGTGGGGCGAGCGCGTGATTCGCAGCGTGGCCAATATGACTCGCGCCGACGCCCGCGATTTTCTGAAAATAGCCCGCGATATCGGTATTCATCCCCAGGTCACGGTGTTTCGCCTAGCCCAAGCCAACGAAGCCCTTCAGGCCATCAAGCACGAAACCGTGGACGGAGCAGCAGTGATTGTTCCGTGAGGCGCGCAAAACAAGCGCAATCGCTGCGCGCGGGCAAGTCACCGCCGCCATCGAAATGGACTGTTACTGGATTGGCAAAGCAGCTGGCACCGAGGAAGTGTCGAGCTCGCCTTCCCACCGCGCGATCACCGCGCATGCCAGGCAGTTCCCGATCACGTTCACCGACGTGCGCGCCATATCCATGAGGGCATCAATTCCCAGGATGATGAAAATCGGCTCGGTCGGGAGGTGAAACGTCGCGGCGGTCGCCAGCAATACCACCAGCACCGCGCGCGGCACTCCGGCGACGCCCTTGCTCGTGAGCATCAGCGCGAACACCATGAAAAGCTGCTGCAGCCACGTCAAATGAATGCCGGCGACCTGCGCCACAAAAATAGACGCCACCGCCAGATACAATGTTGACCCATCCAGGTTGAAGCTGTACCCCGCCGGAATCACGAACGCCACAATTCGCCGCGGCACGCCAAACGCTTCCATGGATTCCATAGCGCGCGGTAGCGCCGCTTCCGAAGCGCTCGTCGCAAAAGCGATCGTAGCCGGCTCAGCCACCGCGCGCACGAAGCGCCCGATCGGCAGCCGCGCGAATAATGCGATGGGCAATAGCACCAGCAGCAGGAAGAACACCAACGCGCCGTAACCAGTGAGCAGCAATTTCCCCAGCGGCAGCAGCACGGCAATCCCCATGTGCCCCACGGTATAAGCCATCGCCGCGCCCACCCCCACCGGCGCGAAATACATCACCAGATTCGTGAACGCGAACATCGTCGCAGTGAGCGACTCGCAGAAACTCAGCATCGGTGCGCGCTTGGATTCCGATAGACGCGCCAGCGCGATCCCGAAGAGCACGGAAAACACCGCCACCTGCAGAATTTGATTTTCCGCCACAGACTTCGCCAGATTTTCAGGGAAAATGTGCAATAGGAAGTCGTCCCAATGTAGCGGCGCCGCACCGGGTGCGGGCTCCGTTGCTGGCGCTGCCGCCACATTCAACCCCTCTCCTGCCCGGCTGAGATTGATTGCGCCCAGGCCGATGAAAAGCGCCAGCGTCGTCACAATCTCGAAATAGATAAGGCTCTTCACCCCAATTCGTCCGACGCTGCGCAGATTGCCGTGGCCCGCAATTCCCGTAACCAGCGTGCCGAAAATCAGCGGCGCCACAATGACCTTAATCAAGCGCAGAAAAATATCGCTGAACACGCGCAAATGCTCGGCCAGTTGAGGCCGGTCCAGGCCAATCTCTCCACCAAGCAGCATCGCGAAAAAAATCCAGTAAGTCAGCGATGGTTTGCGCCATCCGCCCGCCGCAATCACCGCCAGCCCGGCCCACCGCGTTACCGCGAACCACAATTGCGGCGCAAACGTCAGCGGCAGGATCGCCCCCGCGAGAAATAGCAGCACACCCATCGCCGTGAGAGCTCGGATTGCGGGCGGTGTCTGTGCAGATTGTGAAAGATCAGGCTGTGAGGAGGCAGAGGATGCAGTAGTCATCATCGGTTGCTTGCGTGTTACGCAACTCTTCCACACGACGCGCCAAATTCGAGCGCCGCGCGGCCCTTACTATACGATTAAAAAGCCTGAAATTGCAGAAGACCGCTCTGCTGCGGCACCGCCGGCTCGCGGCTTGTCCGCAATCGAACAATCCATCTCGCATTCGCACAGTCCAGCCATGCCCATTCGATCTTCAACCCACTAAATCTTCTATCGTCAATATTTTGCGAGATAATCACTTTGGCGCTTTGCGTGCCAAGTTCTTCGGGATTCGCGTGAACAAACCGGCCGCACCGACCGTATCTATTGCCATGCCTCATTTCGCTTTCTGAGAAGGAGAGCACGAGCATGATGAACCTGTTGCGTGACACCCGCTTTGGATTCCGCCTGCTCCTGAAAAATCCCGGCTTCGCCGCCGTCGCGATTCTTGCTTTGTCGCTGGGCATCGGCGCGAATACCGCGATCTTCAGCGTCGTGTACGCCACCTTGCTCGCTCCGCTACCTTATCCTCAACCCGACCAACTCGTCGTCGTCCGCTCCACGGTCGCTGGAGATAAAAACGTTTCTTCCGCCGGAGATTTCTTCGAATGGCAGCGCCAGAACTCCGTCTTCCAATTTATGGGCACCGCCACCGACTCCGACTTCAACCTCTCTGTCGGCGAGAAGCCCGAACGCGTCCGCGGCAGTTTCACCACTCCTGGTTTTCTGGATCAATTGCTCGGCGAATCTCCATTTCTCGGCCGCTACTTCGGGCCCGACGAAGCCGTGGCCGGAAAAGATCACGTTGTCGTTCTCACCAATCATACGTGGCGGGAACATTTCGGCAGCGATCCGCACATTATCGGCCGCGAAATCCACGTGAACGGCGAAATCTACACGGTGATCGGCGTTCGTCCCGCGGGACAAGCTGACCGCACTCCGACGAACCTCTTCGTTCCTCTGGTTTTCAAACCTGAACAAATTAATCACGATTTTCATTTCCTCGTCATCTTCGCGCGCATGAAGCCCGGCGTGACTTTGGCACAGGCCAATGCGGATATGGCCGCGGTCGCTCGTCACATAGCGGATGTTTATCCGAAGTCGAACAAAGGTTGGGGCGCTATCGTCGAGCCACTGAAAAACGATTTCCTGGATCGCGACGTGCGCACCGCTCTCTGGCTCTTGCTCGGCGCCGTCGCTTTCGTTCTGCTCATCGCTTGCGCTAACGTCGCCAACTTGCTGATGGCCCGCGCCACCACTCGCCAGAAAGAAGTCGCCGTGCGTGCTTCCCTGGGCGCTTCGCGTCAGCGCCTTTTCAGCCAGTTTCTCGCCGAAAGCATTGTGCTCGCAGCCATGGGAGGTGCGCTGGGTATTGCTCTGGCCTGGGGACTGCTCAACGTAATCATCTCGATCATGCCGCCGTTCACGCTACCTCCGGAGGCCGATGTCCGGCTGAACATTCCGGTCCTGCTGTTCACCGTTGCCGCCACGCTGTTGGCAGGAGTCTTATTCGGTTGTGTTCCCGCATGGCAAGCAGCCAGCATGAATTTGAACGAAGTCCTGAAAGAAGGCGGCCGATCCGCCGTCAGCGCCGGACGTCACGGCCTCCGGCGCTCGCTGGTAATTGCTGAATTTGCGCTGGCGCTTAGCCTGCTCGCCGGCGGTGGTCTCGCGATTCACAGTCTGTGGAATGTCGCGCACGTGGATCTCGGCTTCCGCACCGATCACATCCTGACGTTCCAACTTCCAGTGCCGAGGGGTCACCTCACGGATCCGCAACAAATCGCTGTTTTCTACCGGCAGCTCCTGGAAAGAATTCAAGCTTTGCCCGGAGTCACTGCCGCCTCGGCCTCAGAAGGTATCCCGCTGGAAGGCGTGAATTTCGGCATGCCCTTCCAGATTGCAGGGAGGCCGAATATCGACGATCCCTCCGCGCGTCCTGGCGCCGGCTTCAGTATGGTCACTCCGCAATACTTCAAAGCATTCGGCATGAGCATGGAGCAAGGACGTTCCTTCACCGACCAGGATGTAGCCGGAACTGTTCCGGTCGCCGTCGTCAACGAAGCCTTCGTCAAGAAATTTCTCAATGGCGTTAATCCGCTGTCGCAGACCATCCTCGTCGAGCAACTAATTCCCGGCGTCACCAAACTCGGCCCGCCCATTCCCTGGCAAATCGTCGGCGTGTACCACGACGTTCGCAACGGCGGCCCCCGCGACGTGGGTTTCCCGGAGATGGATGTGCCGTTTGCCCAAAGTCCGTGGCCGCAAGCAGCAATTGGCGTGCGAGCGGCCGTCGAACCGGCCACCTTGACTCGCAGCATCACCGAAATCGTGCAATCCATGGACCCGAATCTGCCGCTCTCGGAAGTCAAAACCATGGACCAAATCAAGGACGAATCGCTGGCCGGAGACCGCTTTACCGCTGCGCTATTTGGCGGCTTTGCGGCCGTCGCACTGCTCCTGGCGACCTTGGGGATTTATGGGGTGATGTCTTTTGCGGTCGCGCAGCGCACGCACGAAATCGGCCTGCGCATGGCGCTGGGCGCTGGACGCAGCAATGTGTTAGCTCTGATCCTGAAGGAAGGGATGCTCTTGGCCGGAGTCGGACTGGTTCTCGGCCTCGCGGGATCGTACGGCGTCGGGAAAGCGATGCACAGCATTTTCTACAATGTCGGCACGATTGATTTCGCCGCGTTCAGCGCCGTCGCCGCGGCTCTACTGTTCGCCGCGCTCCTGGCTTGCTTCATCCCCGCCCACCGGGCCACGCTGGTAGATCCGATGCAAGCCCTGCGCGAAGAATGAACCAGGCGCACGACGTAAACAAATCGAAGCGCGAGGTTCCGATATTACTGATGCGCTTGTTGCGCTGTTGGAGGCAGCAAGCCATTCAACCGAAGATACATCGCTGCCGCGCTGTAATGATCCGCGAAATCGTTGGTCAGCGCGATCATCGCGCTCGCACGTGTTAATGTCATCGCGCCGCGCGTGAACACCACTTCGCCGAGCTTCGAGTCATCCACTTTCGCCAGCGACTGCGTGCAGAAATCAAAGGAAGACTTCAGCGCTCCTGTCAATTTATCCTTCGTATCCGTTTCTTTCAGCTCATCCATCTTGGGGACTTCGACGCCCGATATCATTGAGCACAGGCGGAAATTCGAATTCGCCATATGTACCACAAGATGTCCAAAACTGTTCTGCGCGGGCGTCGGCTGGTAACTGTACTTGTCCGCGGGCATCTCTTCCGTCGCCGCAATCAAGTTTTTCGACTGCCGGTCGACGCTGCTGCGGACGGCGGTTGCCACGGGGTTTGCAATCAGCGCGGTCGGTGGAGCGGGAGTTTGCGCCGCGGCCGTTTGCTGCGCTACTGCTGCCAAGGGCGAAATCGCCGCCAATACAAAAGAGAGCAGGATTCGTTTCATATCTGGTACCTCCGATGAGATTCGGACGGCACCAGCATAGACGCGCCGGCGGCGCGCGGCAAGACGGGCCGAACACTTTGTATTACAAAGTACTTGACAAGTGCGGCCAATCTGCTACCGTTGTCGTATGGCGCTTCCTGAACCTTCTCGCTCCCAAGCTCCCGTCGCCATTGCCGATCATGCCCGCGACAACCTGCGCTTCATCCGCGAAACCATGGAGCGCGCCGGTTCCTTTACCGCCGTTCCCGGTTGGGGCGGCGTGGCCATGGGCATCACCGCTCTCGGCGCCGCGGCCATCGCTTCGCGCCAATTGTCGCCGCTTCCCTGGCTGGTCACCTGGATCGCCGAGGCATTCATCGCCATCATCATCGCCAGCTGGACCACCTATTCGAAGGCACACCAAGCGGGGTCGACTCTGTTCAGCGGGCCGGGGCGCCGCTTCGTTTACAGTTTTGCGCCGCCTCTTTTTGTTGGCGCTTTGCTCACGGTCCTGCATCTTCGTTCCAGTGAAATCGGCCCGATTCCCGGCCAGTGGCTGCTGCTGTACGGAACCGGCGTGGTCACCGGCGGCGCGTTTTCTATTCGTATCGTCCCGTTGATGGGTTTGTGTTTCATGGTTTTAGGAGCGGTCGCCCTCTTCTGCCCATGGAATTGGCAGAACGCGCTGCTGGCGGCAGGCTTCGGCGGCTTACACATTATTTTTGGTGCCGTCATCGCGAGGAAATATGGTGGCTAAATCAGGAGCGTATCGTCGTGAGCGCGCTGAGGGCGAGGAACGCAGTAAGCGAACTGCCTCGGCGGCACGGCCCGCGGAAAATACCGCGACGAATCTGGATCGCCTGATCCACGAGCGTACGCGCCTGGCGATCGTCAGCGCGCTGGCCGTGAATGAATCGCTCACCTTCAACGAATTGAAAGGGCTGCTGCGCGCCACCGACGGCAACTTGAGCGTGCATGCGCGCAAGCTGGAAGATGCCGGCTATCTGGGCTGTACGAAGTCCTTTGATGGGCGCATGCCGAAAACAGAATATCGCCTGACGGCCGCAGGCCGCCGCGCGCTCGAAAAGTATCTGAACCACATGGAAGCTCTAATCCGCGTCACGCGCGAGGGTTAGACTCCCAAAAAATTTTGCCGGGATACTCTATGAACAAAAGTACTTTGAAGTTAGTTCCGCAATCGCAACTCCACGTCGCCATCCTGCTCGACGGCAATGGCCGCTGGGCTTCCTCCCGCGGCCTCGCGCGCTCCGAAGGGCACCGCGCCGGCGTGGAATCAGTCCGCCGCGTCGTCCGCGCCGCTCCCGGCCTGGGCATTAGCACCATGACGCTCTACGCGTTTTCCTCGGATAACTGGGAACGCCCCATGAGCGAAGTCGTGGCCCTGCTTGCGCTGCTCGAACAATATTTTCGCACCGAATCCGCCGCCTGCGCCGCCGCGGGCGTTCGCTTGCGCGTCATCGGCCGTCGCGACCGGATTCCACCTGCTCTGGCGCAAGCGATCGAATCCGCCGAAAAGCTCACCGCATCCGGACGCGCCCTGGAATTGCGCATCGCCGTGGATTACTCCGCGCGCGACGCCATCCTTCGCGCCGCGTGCTGGATGCTCTCCAGTCTGGAAGTTTCTCAGCGCGAATTTGCCAAGCGTCTCGGAGAAGTCACCCACTCCAGCGGCCCCGCGCTCGACGTGGACCTGCTGATTCGCACCGGTGGCGACCGCCGCCTCAGCGATTTCATGCTCTGGGAATGCGCCTACGCGGAACTATTTTTCACGCCGCGCATGTGGCCAGAATTCGATGCCGCCGATCTAGCCGCCGCCATCGAAGACTTTCGCGGCCGCGAACGCCGCTTCGGCCGCTTGCCCGAAGCCGCCGCCAGCTAGACATCGCTATTTCTTCACAGTCCGCGCGCGCCACATCTCGAATGCACGCTTGATCACCCGCGTCGCAGTCGGTGTCAACGCATACTGCGTGAGTTCCTCCTCGCGTGCCCAAGCCACATCGCTCACATCGCTCGCCGCCCGCGCTTCACCGCTCTCCACCGCGCACAAATAATCCAGAATCACGAAATGATATTTCGTTCTGCCATCCTGATCCGGAAAAATCCTCTCGAACACCTCGATAAATTCCACCACTCGCACTTCCAGCCCCGTCTCTTCCGTCAATTCGCGCCGTACTCCTTCCTCAAACGTCTCGCCCAATTCCAGCATGCCTCCGGGAATGGACCATTCGCCTTGCAGCGGCGGACTGCCGCGCCGAATCAGCAGCGCCCGCCCGTCTGCAATCACTACTCCGCCCACTCCCACCAGCGGCCGCTCCGGATATTCGCGTCGCACCGTCACCTTTACGCATCCCCTCTCGCCTTCGCTTGACACCTGCGGTATATAATAGCCCGCCAGTGGAAGTACACCCAGGAAGGAGAGAAATCTCGTGACCCGATGTCCGGAATGC
>Ga0210396_10006399_pt1 | contig 11293 bp, 23 predicted proteins | sample IncBWH17OmetaG_FD_155466 | JGI IMG/M metagenome (GOLD analysis project Ga0210396, IMG submission 155466) | Forest soil microbial communities from Barre Woods Harvard Forest LTER site, Petersham, Massachusetts, United States - Inc-BW-H-17-O ...
CCGTACCAGGGAAAGGCCTTGAGCCGCTCCAACAGCGTGCCGAGGACGTCGAGGCGCTGCGGCATGGTCGGAATGACCACCGTAAGCCTATCCGGCGTCGCCATCCTCGCCCTCGTATTTGAGCCGCTCCTCGATCTGGCGGTTCGTCTCCATCGCCGGCGAGAACTCGCCGCCGGCGAAAAATTTGGCGTATCCCGTGATGTGCTTGAGGCGGATGAGCTCCTGCTTCTCAAGCCCCAATTCGTCGCACACGCGCTCGTCGGACCAGCCGTCGGCGAGCATGTCGACGATGAGCGCGCTCATGCCCTCGATCGAGTGTTTGCCGCGGGCGCGGTTGTGGCGAATGGTCGAGGCCCGCCGATCGTTCATGCCCTTGTCGATGACGACGATCGGCAGGAGGCCGTGGTTCTTCTGGTAAATGTCAGGATAGCGCTTCATCACCGAATAGCGGTGGAAGCCGTCGACGATGACGTAGCGGTCGTGCTTGGCGTCATGGACGGTGACGATGGGCTGGGTATAGCCGTCGTGCTTGATCGAGACATAGAGGAGCCGCATCTCGAGCAGAGCGACCGAGTTCGGGTTGTAATTGTTGGCGAACACCCGATCGATCGGCACCCACAAGACGCGGCTGACCGGGTTGTGGCTCATGTCGAAGGCCGGCGAGGCCTCGTCGGCGAACTGGTGGCAGCGCCCGCAATAGCGCTCGCGAATGTCGTTCAGGTTGAAGCTCTCGGCGCCGCAACGCGGGCAGACGAACGAGGTCACCGTGGGCGCGGCGGTCATCACTCGTCTCCGGCGGCGATTCTGGCGAGCCGGCGCGCCTCTTTGCGCTGCTCATAGAGCCCACCCGGAACGGCGCGGTCGATCATCTGAAATTGCTTGCGGGCGTTGCTGTTGAGGGTCCCGTCGAGGTCGTTCACCATGATCTCGCGCACGTGCGTCTTATACCAGCGCTCGTCGTTCTGATTCCGCCAACGGTTCCGGAAGCGATCGCGGTGCTGCGGCTCGGTCAGGTTTTCGAGGAGATAGTCGCGATACTCACGCCAATCGGCGAAATAGGCCGGGAGATTGCGCGGCATGATGTCGCGCTGAAAATGGGAGAAGCAACTCACGCCCTCGACCCGCTCCAGATAGCGGTCATACATCTCCGGCTCGGTTTCCTGCAATTGCTCGATCCAATGCCAGGACGTCTCATGGATCAGCGCCGAGACGCGCATCTCCCGGCCGGTGACGCCGTACTTGTACTGAGCGTCATAAATCCGGTTGTAGGGCCAGTCGTGATTGGCGATCGCGGTCCAGACGTCGCGGTCGGCCCAATCGTACAGCGGCCAAAAGACTCGAGTGTTGGCGATCGGCCGCCGGCACCAGGTGACGCCCTTGAACCGGGCCGGGCCTTCGGTGGTGAGCAGCCGCCGGGCGTTGCTCTCGCTCGCCCGCATGCCGACCAGCACGCCGACGTGTTGCTTGCCAACACAATCGCATTGCGACGGCAGGCGCTCGATCAGATCGTGGAAGCGGTCGAGGTCCGGCAGCGGATTGACCTTGATCGAGATCGGATCCTGCTCGCGAATCCATTTCGGCCGATCGGCCTCCGCCCACACGTGCAGGAAATTGTTGCGGAAGGATAGGCTGTTCGAGAGCCGGAACGGGATCTGAAACCAGAACGGGCGGACGTCGGGCGCCCGCATGACTTGGGCCATATAGCGCTCGGTCGCCTTCCACTCGGCTTCCTGGTCGAGCCAGAAGACTTTGAGCGGGAGCCGGCCGCGCTCGGCGGCGATGACGCGAGTGAGCTCGAAAAGAACGGTCGAATCCTTGCCGCCGCTCATCGAGACGATGACGTCGTCGCAATGATCGTAGATGAAGCCGATCCGCTCGCGCGCCGCCTCAAATACGGATTGCGTCAAGTAGTTCTGAGCCATCGTCGACCTTGGCTCGGTTGAGAATTCGCGAGGCCTTCTCGTCGGTCGTCATGGCCCAATATTTGAAGCCATCGCCCGGATAGTAATAGCGATAGACGCGCTTCTGGAAGCGCTCGTCTTTACCGTGTTTCCGGATCGCGCGGAACAGCGCGACATAGTCGGCCTCGTTCTCCGCGCTCCGCACCACATAGAAGTGCGGAATTTGCGGCATCGTCTTGGCGAAGACGAAGGTCAGGCGGCTCAAGTCGGGCGCGGGCTGATCGGGGAAAACAGAGGAATCGGACATGGAAAGAGCCTAGCCGAAGATAGGGCAGGGCGCCATGTCAGAGCCGGCCAAAAAGCCGCCTATGCGGGCCGCGAAAATCCCCACCATCGATTCACGCAGGCGTCGCAAAAGCGCACCGTCCACCCGTCTTTGTTCGTCAGGATCAGCGGCACCTCTTCCTCGGTCAAAGACGCCGAGCAATAGGAACACAGGACAGTCGGCGGGCTGTCGGGCCGCCCCCAAGTGAGGCGGCTCCAATCGAAGTCAGGTTTCGGGGCGAACGTCGTCATTGCTTGCCGCTCCATCCGTTGTCTTTGACCCATCGCCGCTCGGCCTCGGCCAGCGTTTCCGGCGCCTTGGGCGGTTCGCGCGGCAGCGGCGGTTCGGGCTTGGCGTCTCTCGGGATGAACGGCCGCCCGAACGCTCGCGCGATCGCCTCCTGCGCGCTGCGGTCGTCGTCGGCGCCGGGCGTCATGGGTTGAACCGATCGAGCGCCGGCAGGACGAACGCCGGGGCGCCCGTCGGGGCGTCGAGGTCCGGCAGCGGGAAGGGCCGCGCCGTCGGCGACGGCGGGTCCGGGCTCGCCGGCGACGGATCGCGCCGCGGCGTCATGTGCTCGAAGGCCAGGGCGAGCTTCGAGTGGAGGTCGACGCATTGGCGCAAATGGACGCGCCAAAGCTGCCCATGCGGACAAGGCCAGGCCGGCCGCGGCGAGACCGGGCTCGCGGCGATCGCGACCGCCAGCGCGCTTGCGGCCGGGAGTGCGGCGCGGTACAAAGCGTGCGGGCATTGCATCGCATACTCCTTTCGTTTGGGCCGGCCTCGATCGCAGTCGAGAGCCGGCCTTTTTTATTCGTCGCTCTGGTCGTGCAGCGCTTGCGCCGCCGCCAGACATTGCGTGCTTTCCTCGCCGCGCCAGCACAATCTGAACGCTAGCGCGGCGCCGCGCAGAAACTCAGCCTTGACGAGACTCTTGAGCGTTGGCTCGGATGGATACAAATTGTCGCGCGCCGAGAGCGCATCGAGAATCTCTTCAAACCGGGTCCGCATCGAGGGGTGCTCACCTCATTCCTCGCCGCCCGGATGAAGGCCTCGGACGAGGTCGAAAATCTTGCGGATGGTCGCGCCGTCATGCGCGGAGCAAGTCTTGCGGCCGAGCCGGGTGCGATGGCGGGCGACCATTTCGACCACGTCGGCGAGCGCCGCGTCGAGGTCCCGCTGGCGCTGCGCCTCGGCCTCCGCCTTTTGGCGTTCGGCGTCGTCGAGCTTGTGCCGAATCTCGTCCTCGTCCGGTCCCTGAACCACCAGCGCCGCCGAGACGGCCGCCAGCCCGACCGTCTCGACATCCTCGTCGACGATCGCCATCGCTCGTCTTAGCTCATTCATCGGTAACGCCTCCTCTAGCTGGCACGCTCTCGCGCGCCTCTTGCACGACCTCGGCGGCCGAAGCAGCCGGCGCGACTTTCAGGTCGGCCGGCGGCTCCCTGACCGAGCATTCCAAACAGATGACCGGGAGGCCGGGATATTGGCGCAGCGCCCGCTGCCCGCTCGGATAGATTCCGACCGGGGCGCCGCATCTCGAGCAGACCCGCGAATTGTCCTGCGCCGGGTGGACCTGGCGCATGTTCGCTAAGCGCATGGCGACCAAGGCGTCGGGCGCTTTCATATCCAGCTTTCCACGACTTGCGGCTCGTCGTCGTGCTGGCGAGGGAGCCGAGTGAGGCCGGCGCGGTAGAAGATCAGGCGGATTTCGTCGAGATCGCCGGTCACCGTGTCAGCCATCGGCGAGGGAGGCCCCAAGGCGTTGACCTCGAACCGCCTGGCGATAAAGCCGTGCGGATGATCCTTCGGCCGATTGTAGACGGTCCAGATGACGAGCGCGCCGCGCTTGACGGCGTCGGCTTGGGCCATGAGAACCTGAGCGGCGATGTCGTCGGTCATAGCGGGTCGATGCCTACTTTCAGCGCGTCGGCGAGCCAGAGCCGGATCGCCTCGGTGGTCGTCAGGCCGTCGACCCGGGCTTGCAGCGCGTCGAGCGCGACGCCATGCCAGCCCGGCGCCATGATCCACTGGCGGAGATAGGCGCGGACGAGCGGGATCTGGTCCTCGCTGAGCTGGTCGCCTTCGAGCAGCGCCCAGATCGCCGGTTCGAGCTTGCCGCTGACCTCGTTCATCCAATAGCCGGGGCCGTAACCGTGGCGGGCGATCTGCGAGGCGGGCCGGCGCTTGTCGGGCATCGTCATTCCGCCGCGACCTTGAGGGCGTCAGGGGGCTGGGCGACGGCTCGGCGCTCTTGCCGTTCGAGGACAATCTGCGCCTGTCGCTCCCGCGCCGCCCGGCGCGATTTGAAATAGCCGAGGACGCAGAACCCTTCGCTCAACACCCAGGTCGTTCCGACGATGCTCTTGAAGCTGGAAACCTTCATCGCCTTCACTCCGCCGGCAGGAGTTTGAACGCTTCGATGCTCAACCGGCCAAGCTCCTCGACCGCGTCCTGGCCGTCCTTCATCGCTTGGTCGAGCAAGAGCGGATAGCCGCTGTCGATCGAGGCCATGACCTCCGCCCGGGTCGCCTGCCGGCCCTCGGCCCACCAATCGACGCGATCGGGCTTGCCGAGCCGGATCAGCCAGCCGCCCGTCGCTTGGAACGTCTCAGCCTGTCGCGTCTCATAGAGGGCGACGCAACCGGGATTGCGCTCGATCATTTGGCCGGCGACGCCGCGCGGCTCGTCCTCGTCGAAGCCGATCCGCCGCATGCGAGGTCGAATCAGGAACGGGCAGGCCTTGGCGGCGAATGTGGCGCAGTCGCGATGGCTCGCCGGCTCCATCGTGGTTCTGTTGATGACGCACATTGGCCCGATCGCGTAGACCTGGTGCACGCCGGTCGGCTCGCCGCAGATCCAGCAAAGGCCCTGCTTGAACGCCCGGGCGCGAAACCCCTGGTTAGCGTAGCGGAAGTCCGGGACCGCGCCGGGCGAGGTGCGGTCGGCCGCCGGCTTGCCGTCCTTCATCCACTCGACAAATTTCGGGACCGGATATCCGCGGTCGTCTTTGGGCAAGCGCTTGATGCGCGGCGGCAGTTCAGGAAGGGCGACCGTCATGGCGGCGGCTCCGTCAATGGACTTTGCCGATTTGGTTTTCCATTTTCATCTCTATCAGCCGGTCGGCCATGGCCAGCGCCGCCTCCTCTTTCGAGCCGAACGTCTCGTTGCCGTAAAGCATCCAGCCTTCGATCGCATGGAGATCGGCGCGCCACCGGCCGCAGGCGCATTGCACGAACACAATCTTGGCTTGGGCGGAGACGATCTCGTCGCCGGGTTTCATGCGTGGCCCTCCATGTCCGGCTGGCCTTCGAAGCGCTTGATCTGCTCCTTGAGCATGGTGACGATGTCGCGCCGATCGGCGCCGTTCGAGATGTAATTGCAGCGCCCGTCCTCGGCCCCGAACGGAAAGACCAGCAGCACGAAGCCGACCTTGCGGTCGGCGCCCTTGGCCTCGCCGTTGAAAAACTCGTCGAGGACGCGCGCCAGGGCGTTCATCTTCTCGCGGTAGCGCGGCTCGATTGGCGCATCGCCAAGCCCGGGGCGGTCCGTCATGGCGCGAGCCTCCAATCGGTGGCCCGAGCGGTGGCTTCGGAAGTGGCTTCGGAAATCGCTAGAGCGGGGAAATGGTCGGAGCGGCAGGATTTGAACCTGCGACCCCCTGACCCCGAGACAGGTGCGCTACCAGGCTGCGCTACGCTCCGACATTTTGTCCAATCGTTGGCCCAATCGTTGGCCCAATCGTTGGCCCAATCGTTGGCCCAATCGTTGGCCCGGTTTTGCGCCTCGTTCGCTAAGTCTTTGATTCGTTTGGTCGGAGTGAGAGGATTCGAACCTCCGACCCCATCGTCCCGAACGAGCCGCTCCCCCAGCGCGTTTAGCGTTTTCAATGACTTACGGCGACGTTCGACGACGTTTGTCATGTTTTGTTCCGCTCAATCGTTGGCCAATCGTTGGCCCGCGTTGGCCCGCCGGGTCCGCGGCGCCGATCCGCCTCGTCCCTTTCGTGCCTCCTCACCAACGCGTGCTCCTTTGCGCCGGAAGGTCCGCGAGCCAATATCTTTGATAGCGTCGCTTGCTCAGCCTTCCGCTCTAGGAATTTGTCAAAGTCGCATTGCTCGAATTCGACCGTCTCGTCGGCGTGCCGGATGTGGGGAATCTCGCCGGCGCGGACGAGCGTCATAAGCTGGGCCGTCGTCATACCGAGCACCGCCGCCGCCTCTGCGCCGGTGAAGAACTTCCGCTCGCCCTCGGCTCTCATCGCCGTCGCCCTCGGCCGGTGATCGCGTCGCCGACCTCATTACCGGGCGCCAGATGGCCGTAAACCTTCTCGATGACCTCCACCGTCAGGCCGAAAAATTTCGCCGTCTTGTAGATGTCGGCCTCCCTCTGCACCGCCCAACTGACTGCCGTATGGCGAAGCGTGTGCGGGGTGACCCCGACGAGCCCGGCGTCCGCCGCCGCGCGCGCGAACGCCTTGCGCACCGATCCGACCGGCTCGCCCTCGTATTCGATCACCGCCTGATTGGAGAGGCGAAGCCGGCGCCAGCGGCGCATATGCGCGAGCAGGCGGCCGGGAATTTTGACCGTCGGCTGGCGCTTATTGGTTTCGGCGTCGCCGAGGCCTCGCCGGTAGAATAGCCCGTTGTCCAAGTCGACATAGCCGCGGCCGATCGCCTGCGTCAGCGCCGCCCCGCAGATCGCCGACGAACGGGTGCCGGTATAGAGGCCGACCAGAATGAACCGGGCGACATGCTGGCGCGAGGCCCGATCGGTGACCTGACCTTTTTGCACCTCGCGATAGCGCCACGCGGCGCGGATCAGCCTGGCGGCCTCGTCCCGGGTCAGCCAGCGGGTCCGCGGCTGCGGCTTGGGCGGCATGACGATGTTCGGTCGCCACCCCGGAGGGAGTTCGTCGATTTTTTGCAGGTGGCCGATCGCGGCGCCCAAGTCCTCCAGTTCGCGCCGCGCCATCGACGGCGACTTTCTCCGTTCGGCGTAAGCTCGGCATGTGCTCCCATTGACCTGACCGAGCGTCATCTCCCCGAAGTGGCTGAGCAGCGCATCGACGCGCTGGCCGAGTTCGGCCGGGCTGGCGACCGTGTCCCGTTTGTCGCGCATGTAGATCGTCAAGACGTCGCTGACGGCGCGATCGGCCGGATTGCCGCTTGTCGGTTTCTCCGGCCGGTGAGTGGCGGCGAGGTGTGCCGCGAGCGCGTCCTGAGCGCCGGCAAGGTCATGCTCGGCGCAGCCGGTGGGAAACTGTTTCCCCTTGTCTAGGATGATCCAGACCGCTTGACGCGTCCCGCGGGCGGCCCGGAGCCAGAGCCGGGCGGGCTTAAGCGAAGCGGCCATCTCGCCCTCCCTTCTCAATCAGCGTGGCGTTGACCTCGGCGGCGGAAAGGCGACCACGTTGGCTTTCGCCTTCGCCTTCTGGATGCTTGGTGCGGAGGTAGAGCGCGAGCGCGTCCTGAGCTGCCGCGCGGTCTCTCTTGCGACAGCCAGTGCTAATTCGACGTCCGCCGTCTTTGATGACCCAGACGCTTTCGCGGTTCCGCTCGGCGGGTTTGAGCCAGAGGCGGGCTGGCTGGGGGGTGGGTGCTGCACACATTTCGTTCTCATGTCCTCGATCGCGGCGAGCGTGGTGAAGTCCTTCCCCGCGATGCGCTCGATCGCCAGCCGCCCCTTGGCGGCTTCGCGTCGCAAACCGCTCGCCGTCATCCCGCCGCCTGGAAAGGCGATCTCCGCCGCGCGCGATAGCCTGAGCGGCGCGTGCGGGTCGATCTCGGGTTTGTCGACGGCGGTCATTAGCGCGCCGGAAAGCCATGCCCGGGCACGCTGCCCCAGGGCACGCTGTCACATATGCCCGAGTCGGTCCGCCTTGGCAAGCCCCGCGTCATCGAAAAAGCCTCCTGTCCTCCGCGCCTGCCATGCCGAGCCCGCCCCCGCCCGACCTCGCCTGAGCGCGCCGAGCCCCGCCAGCCACGCCGGGCCTTTATCTCGCCAAGCCGAGCCCCGCCTCGCCTCGCCACGCCGCGCCTCGCCGGCCGCGCCATGCCCCGCCAAGTCTGGCCTCGCCTAACCACGCCTGGCCGTACCCTGCCGGCCGCGCCATGCCATGCCTCGCCCAGCCGCGCCACGCCTCGCCTCGCCATGCCGGACCTCGCCTGCCTCGCCATGCCAGACCAAGCCTCGCCACGCCTCGTCTGGCCCTTCCTGGCCGTACCCGGCCCCGCCGAGCCGCGCCGGCCCCGCCAAGCCTTGCCGGGCCTCGCCGCGCCACGCCTTGCCGCCCACGCCCCGCCGCGCCTGCCCAACCGGACCCAGCCTGGCCCTGTCCCGCCTGACCCTGCCAAGCCAAGCCAAGCCTTGGCCCGCCGGCCTTGGCCTGCCCCACCATTCCGGGCCAAACCCTGCCGGACCAAGCGCAGCCTAGCCATGCCGCGCCTGCCTCGCCTCGCCGTACCCAGCCGCGCCCGGCCGTTCCTTGCCGGACCCCGCCAGGCCATGCCTTGCCCCGCCGGACCGGACCAAGCCCCGTCTGCCTGGCCAGGCCTCGCCTCGCCCGATCTCGCCATGGCTAACCCGTCCTCGCCAGACCGGACCACGCCGGCCGCGCCGGCCTTGCCACGCCCTACCTCGCCAGAACTCGCCAAGCCCAACCGTGCCGGCCTCGCCAAGCCGGACCTTGCCGGACCGCACCAAACGCCGCCAAACCTCGCCGGCCATGCCACGCCCTTCCTCGCCTAGCCTGGTCATGTCTGGCCGAGCCTAACCGGGCCTCGCCGGCCCGCCTCGCCCGGCCACGCCATGCCTGATCGGGCCTTGCCGCGCCGGACCAGAGCCCGCCATGCCTTGCCCGGCCCGACCATTCACGCCGCCTTCCGCCGTCGCTTCGGCGGTCTGGTTATCGCCGCCCGCACCGCCTCGGCTGCGTCGTCCAGGTCGTCGAGAGCGTCGGCGCAATCGACGCCGAGGCCCGCGGCCACCCCGCGCATCCGCGCGATCGCCGATTCAATCCGGTCCACTTCGTTGAGCAGGATTTCGAGCGACAGTTGAGGATTTCTGGCGGCGACCCGCAGTGGGATGTAGCCTTGGACCCGCGCCGGCAATTGCGGGCTGTGCACATAGGTGATTTGCCGTATGGCCGGCGGCGGCGTTTCGATCGACACATAATCGATCGTCCGAATGAGCGACCGCGCGATCGCCAGACGGTGCTGGTGGGCGGCGACCGCGTCATTCCATGGAAAGAACGGGTGCAGAATGCTGTCCGGTTGACGCGCCGCCAGAACGACGTTGTCCGGCGTGACCAGACCGCCGATCGCCGTCGCCTCGACCGCCCGATAGACCGCGGGAGTGATCACCGGCCTCAAGGCGACACCGCGTCGCTGCCGCCGCCATTATCGCGCTTGCGGCTCGGCCCGCTGCCGCGGCCCTTGCGTCCGCGTCCGCGTCCGCGCTCGGCCGCAGCCGCGAGCGCAGGGTCGATCGACGGCTGCTCGTCCTTCTCGCGCCGTTCCAATTCTTGATAAAACCAAGTCAACAGATCGGCGGTCGTGGCGGTATTGCATTCGGGCTGCAGATAGGCGCGCCGCTGCGCCTCGCGTCCTCCCTCGGCGATGATCTCAAGCAGTTCGGGATCATCGGCGCCGACGATACGGAAGCCGCCGAACGGCCCGCCCTCCTCGGGCGAGCCGCCTTTCTGCTGCCGCGCGTCGCCAAAGCCGGTGATGTCTCCGGCCGCGCCGAGCAGATTGAAGATTTGCGCGTCGGTCAGCGGGTCGGCTTTGTAGCGAAGGACGACGCCCGGCGCCGCCCAGCGGGGAAAGATCGGCCGAGTCCGAACATCGGGCGTCTTGTTGATGTCCGAATTCCGCACCATGTCCATGCGGATTTGGGGGATGCCGTATAAGAACACGGTTTGCGAGGCGACGCTGGTCAACCGCTCGATCGAGGCTTTGGTGGCGCCCGGAAGATCGAGCGCCGCCGCCGCCATTGCCTTGCTGATCATGCCGCGCGGCAGGTGAAACAGCGTCGGCGCGTCGTCTCCCTCTTCGCGGTTCTGATAGAAGCACTCCCGATATTCCGACATCGGTTCATGCTTGAGGCTCTGCGCCAGCCCGGCGGCGTTTTGCCGATGGCTCGGAAAGAGCAGCTCGCGCCATGCTTTCACAGCAAAGCGGTGCATGATCAGGTCCGTCCCGACCAAGTTCACCACGATGGTCCGCATCTTGATTGGCTTGATCTCGACGTTTTCTTTTTTCTCGACTGGTTTCCTCGCCATTTGCCTTCCTCTCCACCTTCAAAAAAGCGGCGATTCCCGCCGGCCGCCGCCACGCCTTTCCAAGCCTCGCCCGATCCCGCCCGGCCTTGCCTAGCCGCGCCGGACCACGCCGGCCGTTCCTCGCCTTGCCATGCCATGCCACGCCACTCCCGGCCTTAATCATTCCGGGCCAAAGCCCGCCTCGCCTGCCGCGGCGGCGCCGCACCGCGCCTCGCCCCCCGAGCCATGCCAGGCCGTGCCCGACCGCGTCCCGCCACGCCCGTCCATGCCTGCCAGGCCGGACCCGATCGAAGCCGCGCCATGCCCAAACGCGCCCTGCCACGCCTTGCCGGCCTTGCCTTGCCACGCCGTGCCCCGCCGAGCCGCGCCGGACCGCGCCATGGCATGCCGGGACCTGCCTCGCCGGCCTAACCCTGCCGGCCTGGCCTTGCCTCGCCAGACCTCGCCCCATCCGGCGACGCCACGCCAAGCCAAACCCAGCCGGCCGTTCCTTGCCTCGCCATGCCTCGCCACGCCGCGCCAAGCCGAGCCTTGGCCCACCAGGCCAAATCGGGCCATGCCGGCCTAACCACGCTCCGTCACGCCCTGCCATGCCAGAGCCCGCCTAACGCCGCCCGGCCTCGCCTTGCCGGCCAAATCCGGCCGTGCCGGGCCATACCAGGCCCTGCCAAACCGAACGTGCCCTGCCGCGCTCTGCCGCAACCAGCCCCGCCGGCCTAGCCGTGCCCGAACTCGCCATGCCATGCCGATCACGCCGAGCCGTGCCTCGCCGCTCCAGCCGAG
>Ga0210396_10006400_pt1 | contig 11292 bp, 7 predicted proteins | sample IncBWH17OmetaG_FD_155466 | JGI IMG/M metagenome (GOLD analysis project Ga0210396, IMG submission 155466) | Forest soil microbial communities from Barre Woods Harvard Forest LTER site, Petersham, Massachusetts, United States - Inc-BW-H-17-O ...
CGGTACGGGCCTTATCACGCACCACCACTCGGCCGGCTCCGTTGCAATCGTGCGGGACGACCGTGCTGACGCCGGGCAAATGCAAATTCACGAGGCGGCTGCAACCGCACCAAGCGTTTCGGCCGCAGCACTCGAAACCGTCACTGTGACATCCTCGAAAATCGGTGGCGATGTGCAGAACATCCCGATTTCGATCACCGCGCTGAGCCAGGAACAACTTACGGCCACGCAAACAACGGGCGGTCCGGACCTTGTGAAGCAAGTTCCGAACCTTACTTTCACAAAAACCAATTTTACGGGCTACAACATCCAGATTCGCGGCATCGGCACGCAGGCGATTTCGGTGACGACCGATCCTGCCGTCGCCGTCGCGTTCAATGATATTCCTTTCCTACGCAATCACTTCTTTGAGCAGGAATTCTATGATGTTTCGCAGCTCGAAGTGCTGCGAGGACCTCAAGGCACGCTTTACGGGCGCAACGCGACGGCGGGTGTCGTCAATCTCGTTTCTGCAAAACCGACGGATCAGTTCGAGGCACTCGCGTCCGCCGATATTGGAAACTACGAAAATCGCCGCTTCGAAGCGATGATCAACCTTCCTATCGTGGACGACAAGCTCGATCTTCGCGTCGCGGGCGAATGGACAAAACGGCAAGGTTACACATTCAATGAGGAGACGGATCAACGCGTGGACGGCCGCGATCTGTGGTCAGGCCGCGTGACGCTCGGTTGGAAGCCTATCGAAAAACTCCAGACTTATTTGATCTGGGAGCATTTCTCCGAAGATGACGACCGCGTGCGGTCCTCCAAGCAGCTTTGCAAGAAAGATTCCGGCCCATCATCCATTGATGGATTCCAAATCAATCCAACGACGCTTCCCATCTCAGACGATTATCTTCCGGAGGTGTCGCGCGAATACCCGGCCGATATCAATTCGCAATTCGTGAAGGCGTGGCTTAGCCAGGGTTGTCTTCCTGCTTCGCTCTATTCGAAGGAATCCTACGAGACACCGAATGGACAGGTCATTCCCTTCGTCGCGCTTGGCGAATTCCTCGCGCGCTTCGGCGGTGCCGATGGCGGATTTATCTTGAGAGACATCGATCCGTATGCGAGTCAGACACAGTCTACGAATTTGCGCGTCATCCAGTCGCTCATCAATCCGGCCTATCGCGCCAAGAACGATACGCTGGAGTTCAACACAGACTATGCGGTTGCGCCGGACCTGACGCTCACATCACAAACCGGATATAACAAGGACTTCCTGTATTCCACGGAAGACTTCAACCGGTTCGACACACAACCGGGCCTTTTTTATCCGACAACCGTATCTGCAGGGATCGGCGCCACGCCTATTGCGCCGAACGGTGTCTATTGCGATCCGCAATTGGGCTGCTCAAGCGCGATGGTCGGGCAGGATCTGTCGCAGGAACATGCTTGGCAGTTTTCACAGGAAATGCGTCTGACTTCGCATTTTGAAGGGCCGTTCAACTTCAGTGTCGGCGGAAACTATCTGCATTATCAGACGGTGGAGGACTACTATGTGTTCTTCAACCTCATCACTGCTGCTGAGCAGATCGAAAATGGGCAAAGCGGGACCACGCCGGGTCAGCCGGGCGACTATACGCTTTGTCACAGTTCTTTTGACGTGGAACCGCCCTTTATCATTTCGCCCGAGTCTTACACCGTACCAGCCACGGGATTGGGCGACAGCTTTACCGGACGTACTGCCGTATCTTCCATCTTCGGTTGCGCAAATGCACTGTCTTTCGCCGACAAGCTGCCTGCAACCTATATCGATCCAAATCCGCTGACTCAGATCGACGGACAGGGACACAATTATTTCCGCAGTGAAAATCCGTATAGGCTCAATTCCGTGGCCGGTTTCGGCGAGGCATATTATCAGGTCTTGCCCGATGTGAAGCTGACGGCAGGCTTGCGTTGGACGGACGACAGCAAAACATTTTTCAATATTCCAAGCTGGGTTTTCGAACTTGGAGGCGGCTATCCCGTCGAAAGCATCGTACGTCAGGAATGGAAAGAGTGGACGGGCCGCTTCATCGCCAATTGGACGCCTAAGCTCGATTTCACGGACGCGACGTTGGTCTATGGATCTTATTCGCGCGGCTACAAAGGCGGTGGCGCCAATCCGCCCGGACCGGTGGAAGACCTGTTGAGCGCGCAATCCTCCCTGACGCATCCGCCCACATTCGCACCGGAATTTATCAACGCTTACGAAATCGGCACGAAGAACACGTTGCTCGACGGAGGTCTGACGCTGAACGGCGATGTCTTCTACTACGACTACAAAGGCTATCAGATTTCGCAGATTGTGGACCGCACGTCGATCAACCTCAATTTCGACGCCAAGGTCAAAGGCGCCGAATTGGAAGCGACGTGGGAGCCGATTGCCGGTTTGCGGTTCAATTTCGCGGGCGGTCTGGAAGACAGTTCCGTCAACAAAGGACAGTCCGCAATCGACCTCATGGATCGCACGGATGGTCATACGGATTGGGTTGTCGTCAAACCATTCCCGTCCGAAACGTCTAACTGCATTCTTCCTGCAAGCGTTGTGCTCGCCCTTATCCAAGCGTTTCCTGCCCCGGACCCGCTGGAGCGCGGTTTGTCCGGTGGCTGCGATGCTGCTTATAGTCCGGGTGGGTTTATCGGAGAAGGTCAAGGCAACACTCTCGATCAAGCCACGTTCGCAAGCGTAGGGTTCAATCCTGCGACGGCGCCAAACAACGGCGAAGGCTTCACAAAGGATTTGAGCGGGAACAAGCTTCCGAATACGCCGCCATTCACGCTGTCTTTCGGTGCGCAATACACGATGCCGCTGACGCCGGATTGGGCAGGCACGTTGCGCGGCGATTTCTATTGGCAGGGTAACTCATTCGCACGCATCTTTAATGATGAGCCCTATGACCAGCTTCATGCCTATACCAATGTCAATCTGTCGTTGACCTTCACCAATCAGGACGGTTGGCAGGCGATGGCTTATATCAAGAATGTTTTCGATACGACCGCGATCACGGGCGCTTTCTTGAACTCGGATGATACCGCATTGACGACGAATGTCTTCGTCACCGATCCGCGCCTGTTCGGCGTTCGCCTCACGAAGAATTGGTAGGGGGAAATCATGAGTGAAATGATGAATGCCCGGAATGGCAAAAACGATATTCGGCGTAGCCTGCTTGCGACGGTTTCTGTTGCGACATTATTGACGGTTTCATCGGTGTGCGCGACAGCATCTGCTGAAGAAGCTCCGGACGTACCATCCTTTTGGATTGAATTAGGCGGAGAGTTTTCTCATCTCGATGCTCACGATAACGCTTTCCTTCCGCCTTTCGCGCTTACCGAACCACGTCCGCCATATGAGGTCGCGTCGCCTGCTGTCATCGAGCGAGGCCCATCAACAAGTTGGGATGGAAGCGCCGCTATCAAATTCGAACCGTCGGGGACGGACTGGATTTTCTCGGTGGGCATGCTCTACGGCAAAAGCAATCACGGAAGAAGCGCCAATCAGGTCACGGCGCAACTGAGTGCGCGTCCTCCCTATGGGGGCACGCTATACAACGCCTATCAGATCATCCATGCCAAAAACAGCGAGAGCCACGCCATCGCCGATTTCCAGGCAGGCAAGGATGTTGGTCTTGGCATGTTCGGTAGCAGCGGCAGTTCTGTCATCAGCCTCGGCGTGCGCTACGCGCAATTCAACTCGCGCAGTAATGCCGACATTCTGTCGAAACCTACGAATGTCGCATTCGCTTATCACAGACTTTATGGCAGCTTTTCCATGGCGCGCAGTTTCACGGGCGTTGGACCATCGCTTGCGTGGGACGCGTCTGCAAATTTGGTCGGCAATCCGTCTTCGGGGCGCATCACATTCGATTGGGGCGCAAATGGTGCGGTGCTGTTCGGCCGGCAGCGCGTGCACGGCCATCACGAAACGACGAATTTCTATAAAAAGAGATATTACGGCCCGAGATATTTGGTCAGCCAAACCCATGGTTCGCCGGTCCGCAGCCGTCAAGTAACCGTTCCCGATCTCGGCGGTTTTGCGGGCGTGTCATGGCGTTATCCGAATGCCAAGGTTAGCCTCGGCTACCGCGCAGACTTTTTCTTCGGCGCGATCGACGGTGGTATCGACACGGCGCATCGGGAAACCCGCGGGTTCTATGGCCCGGTTGCCACGATCAGCGTTGGTATCGGCGGATAACGTCCGCAGGCGGTACCGATCATAAGTTGCGTCTGGCAGTACGAGATCGGTGCAATCGTTCAAAAACCGGGGTCTGACGGCCTCGGTAAGTATTCCGCGTCAATCAGGCGGGACTGGCTCCCAATATAATTTTATCCGCGCCCCCTCACGCGTAGAATCCGCTCGTCCACCTCTATGTGGACGTGAACGAAACCTTCCAATGTAGGCGGACTGGCGGGGGATGGCCGAGAACGCGGCAGTCAATCGAAACGGGATTTCTCTGCGCATAGGCGTGAGCGCGGCGGATGAGATTCTGCATGCGTGGTTCATTCGCGATGTGCTGCCGCTGGAGGCGGTATTGATGCAGTTCCTTCGCAACAATTGGCGCAATGCGAGCGAGGTCGAGGATTTGTGCCAGGACGTTTACACGCGCGCCTATGAGGCCGCGGCCGTGCACGAAGTGCCCGAGCGTACAAAACCTTTCGTGTTCGCAATCGCACGCAATCTGCTTATAGACCGCATGCGGCATGCGCAGATCGTGCCTATCGAAGCGATCTCCGATCTTGAAGAGTTGGACACGGCTGCCGACGAGCCGGCGCCGGATCGTTCGGCCATCGCGAAGGATGAATTGCACAAGCTCAATCAGGCGTTGGAAAACCTCCCGCCGCGTTGCCGCGAAGTCGTCATTTTGAAGCGGCTTGAGGATCTGACGCGCAAGCAGATCGCCGAACGCTTGGGAATTTCCGAATATACGGTTGCGGAATATCTCGCGCGCGGCATGTGGCTTTTGACCGATGCGCTTTATCGCGCGCCATCGGGGAGACAAAGATGAGTTCTTCCGAAATGTCTCCCGCGGCCGCGCAACAGATAAAGGAACAAGCGGCGGTTTGGCTTGCGCGCAATGTTTGCGCGTCTTTGACGGATGGCGAACGGGCCGAATTCGACGCCTGGATCACTCAATCGACGGCGCACAAACTTGCCTATTGGCGTCTGGATACCGGTTGGCAGCGCAGCGAACGCATAGCGGCGCTGCAGTATGTGAAGCCCAAGGTGATTTCGAAGGCGCGTGTTTGGTCGTGGGTTACGCGCTTTGCGGGCGGTTTTGCGGCCGCATTGGCCATTGCGATATTCGGCTTCAATTATCTTCAAGGCTCCAGCGCGAAAACATTTGCCACACCTGTGGGCGGGCATCGCGTTCTGAAGCTCGCTGATGGCTCTGTCGTGGAAATGAACACTGACACGGTGCTGCATGTCGCAGAAACAAGCAGCGAAAGGACAGTTACGCTCGATAGAGGCGAAGCGTTTTTCTCGATCAAGCATGATGTGGCGCATCCCTTTAGTGTTATCGCCGGATCGCATCGCATTATTGATCTCGGCACGCAATTCGTGGTGCGCGTAGACGCGGCAAAGCTTGAAGTCACGCTTGTGCAGGGCAGGGCGCAGCTTAAGACGGGGCAGCAGAGCGACAGCAACCGAGCTTTCCGTCGTGAGGAAAGCGCCGCAGGAATTGAACGCCGATCTCGGCTGGCGGCGTGGCGTGCTCACATTCGACAACACGCCGCTTGCCGATGTCGCGGCGGAATTCAACCGCTACAACCGAACCAAGCTCGTCATCGCGGATTCATCGTCGGCCAAAATCGATATCGGCGGCACGTTCAGGGCGGACGATGTCGTTGCTTTCGCTGAGGTTGCGAAAGGTCTGCTCAAGCTGCAGGTACAGAAGCGCGGCGACAATATCGTGATTTCACGCTGACGAGAGACAGCGCTGGACAGGCGAATAACCGAGGGGCAAATGAGGAAGATTATAAATTTAGAATTTCTTGGCGCTGCCGGTGCGCTGGCCTTTGCGACGATGGCACATGCCACGCAATTCGACATTCCGAAAGGCGATCTCAAGAATGCGCTCACGGTTTATGCCGCACAGACGGGCACATCGCTCGTTTATGTGAGCAGCATGGTGCGCGGCGTCAAAACGCAAGGCGTGCATGGCGATCTGCAGCCCGATGCGGCGCTCGCTCATATTCTCCAGGGAACAGGGTTTGTCACGCGACGCTATCCTTCGGGCGCCATCGGTATCGATCGTGAAACATCCAGCGTTATCACAAAATCGGTCGAACTTGCTGAGGCACCCGCTGCCAGTGCAACCGGCGCGGCGCTTGAAACCGTGACGGTAACATCGTCGAAAATCGGCGGCGATGTGCAAAACATTCCGATCTCGATCACGGCGCTATCGCAAGAGCAGCTAACGGCGACACAAACCGCAGGCGGGCCAGACCTGGTCAAGCAGGTGCCGAACATGACGTTCACGAAAACCAATTTCACCGGTTACAGCATCCAGCTTCGCGGCATCGGCACGCAGGCGATTTCCGTGACGACCGATCCGGCGGTTGCCGTCGCTTTTAACGATGTTCCTTTCATACGGAATCATTTCTTCGAACAGGAATTTTATGACGTCAGCCAGGTCGAGGTTCTGCGCGGACCGCAAGGCACGCTCTATGGCCGCAACGCTACAGCGGGCGTGGTCAACCTCGTTTCCGCGAAACCCAGCGATCAATTCGAAGCGATGGCGTCCATCGACGTCGGCAATTATGGTGAGCGCCGCACCGAAGGCATGATTAATCTGCCGATTGTGGATGACAAACTCGACATCCGCGTGGCGGGAGAATGGACGAAACGGCAAGGCTATTCGTTCAATCAGATCACCGACAGCCGCATTGACGGACGCGATTTGTGGTCCGGCCGCGTCACGATCGGCTGGAAACCGATGGAGAGTCTGCAGGCCTATTTCGTCTGGGAGCACTTCAGCGAAGACGATGATCGCTTGCGTTCCAGCAAACAGCTTTGTGAAGCAGACTACAGGTCAGGCACCGGTCCAACAGACGTTTTCAGCGGTCCCGGCAATTTGAGCCAGGGCTGTTTGCCGGTCTCGCTTTATTCGCCACAAGCCTTTGAAACGCCCAACGGCGACTCGCTGCCTTATGTCATTGCGCTCAAAAATATCGGTCCGAGAATGGAGGAAAGCGTCAACCCATATCTGAGCACTACGCAGTCGACCAATTTGCGCGTGATCGAATCGACATTGAATCCGGCATACAAGGTTAAGAATGATATCGTTGAACTGAACGCAGATTATTCCATAACACCGGTGCTGATGCTGACATCCCAAACCGCCTTCAATCACGATTTCCTCTATTCGAGCGAGGATTACAACCGGTTCAACACATCACCCAATATTTTCGTTCGACTGGGCTCCAATTTTTTGGACAGCATTGTGGTTCCGAATGCTCAGAGCGTGACCTATCCCGATGGTGCAGTTTCTGGCGTTTTCTGTGACCCGCAACTGGGTTGCACCAGCAGATTGGTAGCGGAAGATCTCTCCGATGAACATGCGTGGCAGTTAAGCCAAGAATTTCGCATGACCTCGAATTTTTCAGGTCCCGTCAATTTCAGCGCTGGCGGCAATTATTTCCACTATGAGACATTGGAGGACTATTACGTTTTCATCAATGCGCTGTCGCTATATTCTACAGAGGATATATTCACTTACGATACGCCAAGTGACATCTCATCAAATACCGGTACACATCCCTATATACCCGGCATTTCAGACAACAGTAATTGCGCGCCTTTCGGTTTCAGCTATCCCGATTTGAGCAAACCTCAACAGGCAACTGGCGTATGTCCTTATATGGATCCCAATCCCATCCCGAACATAAACGGCATGGGACACAACTACTTCCGAAGTGTGAATCCTTATGTTCTCAATTCCTACGCCGCATTCGGTGAGATGAATTACAGCGTCCTCGATGATCTGAAGCTCACCGCTGGCTTGCGGTGGACAGAAGACCAGAAACATTTCACGGATATTCCGAGCGAGCTTCTCGCCGCGGGCTGGGGTTATCCTGCCAGTGGTGTCGTCAACCAGCAGTGGGATCAATTCTCGGGACGCTTCGTTGCGAACTGGACACCTAAATTAGATTTCACTGACCAAACGCTGGTTTATGGCTCGTATTCACATGGCTATAAGGCGGGCGGCGCCAATCCCCCGGGCGCATTGATCCTGAACTATGGTGGCGATGCGGTCGGCACCGCCACGCATCCTCTCACATTCAAGCCAGAATTCGTTGATGCCTTTGAACTCGGCGCCAAAAACACATTACTGGATGGTTCGCTTACGCTGAACGGAGATGTTTTCTACTACAATTATGAAAACTATCAGATCTCCGAGATCGTCGATCGTACATCCATCAATCTGAACTTCGACAGTCACATTATGGGCGCCGAGTTGGAATCCACCTGGGAACCAACACCCGGCCTCAGATTCAATTTTGGCGGCGGCTGGGAACACACGCGGCTGGCGCAGGGATCGCAGGCGATTGACCTTATGGATCGAACCGCAGGCGTGCCGGGCTGGGTTGTACATAAGCCGTTCGTTACCGGGACTTCCAATTGCATTCTTCCTATCAGCGATGAGAACAACGGTTGCGGTTTTCCGACTGCTCGCGAGGGTTTCGCAAAAAATCTGAGCGGCAATCAATTGCCCAATGCGCCGCCGTTCACAGTGTCCATGGGTGCGCAATACACGCTGCCGCTTTCACCGGATTGGGCGGGTACGTTACGAGGCGATTATTACTGGCAGGATTATTCCTGGGGCCGCGTGTTCAACGACAATCCTTATGACCGTCTGCGCGGCTACACCAACGTCAACCTGACGCTGATCTTCACCAACCAGAACGGCTGGCAGGTGATGCTGTATGACAAAAACGTCTTCAACGTGACCGCGATCACCGGCACGTTCCTCAACAGCGATGACAGCGGATTGACGACGAATGTGTTCCTGACAGATCCCAAATTGATCGGGATCCGTGTCACGAAGAATTGGTAAAGGGGGAACCGATGAGCGAACTCGAAACAGAACAATCCTGGTCGGCGCGGCGCACGAATTTTCTCACAAGCGTTTGTTATACGGCCCTGCTGGCGAGTGTTTGTTGGCCCGCGAAGGCATCGGAAAACGGCGATCATCCGCTCGTCTGGGTGGAATTGGGCGGTCAACTCGAACGAAATAATTTTGAACTACAGCCGTTTGTACCGCCCTTTGCGCAATCCTTTGCGGCAAACGGTTTGCCCTCTGCGGTAGGTTCGCAAAGGCAGCCTTTATACAGCAACGGGGCCGAAGCTTCTCTCGCCGTCACGCCGTTAGACAGTGACTGGATTTTCTCCGCATCGATTCTTTACGGCAGATCCAATGCGTCTGCCGCTTCGCATGGCGAAACAAACAACCCTGCGCCCGCAAACATTTTGATCGTCATCCCTGCGCTAGGTGTCCACTTCTCTAATGTGGAGCAGCCTATGAGCCGTAGGCTCGCGGAGAATGTTGGGCGAGAAGACGAAAGCCGCGCTGTTCTGGATTTTCAGGCGGGACGCGATGTCGGACTCGGGATTCTCGGGCAGAATTCCATTTTCAGTTTGGGCGTGCGCTTTGCACAATTCATGACGAGATCTGAGGCACGTATAACCGCAGATGTGGGACCGCATTGGCATTACAAATACCAAAGTACAGATGTTGGCTATCCGGCGACAGTAAAAGTCCCGGAGGAGAGCTGGGACATTTACCATGCCAAAGCCTTGATTTCGCGCAGCTTCCGCGGCGCCGGTCCGTCCCTCGGCTTAAATGGGTCCGCGCGGCTACTCGGGAATACAGAAGGGATGCAGGTTGGCTTCGATTGGGGCGCGCGCGTCGCCATTCTTTTCGGCAGGCAAAAGGTGAAGGTACACGGGGATATATTGGATCAAGAACCGCTGCTTCCTCATCCATACAATTTCATACCCCTCACTACAGTCTACCATCACACTCCTGATCGCACCCGGTCTCGTACCGTGATTGTGCCGAATCTTGGTGGGTTCGCGGGTCTTTCGTTCAACTATGCAAACGCCAAACTCAAGTTCGGTTATCGGGCTGATTTCTTCTTCAGTGCGATGGATGGCGGCATCGACATACGCAAAACGGAGAATGTTGGATTCTATGGTCCGTTCGCGACGATCAGTGTCGGCCTAGGCGGATAATCACGGGCAAGGCGCGCCGGCCGTTGTCGGCGAGGCATTCGGTGCTTCCACCGGCACGGAATTCATCGTGCCGGGACAATTGCTCGTTTGCCCCGTCGTGTTCGCGGGATTCGATGAACCCGAATAAGTGTTGGTGCTTGTGTTCGGCGCCGTCGGATTTGCGCCTGGTGTCGCCGGTACCGGTTCGCCCGGATAGCTTGTGCCGGGAATTGTGTTCGTCGGACTTGTGGGCGGCACCGTTGGTGCAAGCGTTCCCGATCCTGTGATTCCGCCAGGTGTCGCAGTGCCGGGCGTTGATGTACCTATGCCTCCCGGCGCAGCCGTGGCGCCTGTTCCGCCGCCGCCAGCCGCCTGTGCGGACGCCTGTATCGCCGCGATGCCAGCGATTAAAATGCCAGCAGCGCAAATGCGCCATCTGTTGCGGTGTTCCATCTTGCTCCTCAAACATAAGTTCCGATACGGTAACGTTCCATCCATTGCGTTGTTCCGCGCAAATAGCGGCACCGAATTCCTCTTCGTGCGTTTAGCGAAAGTTGGTTCGGAACACCGCCATGCCGTCTTCTGCCATACGCACATTCCATTACGACGCCGCACATCATGCGCTGACGATTCAGTTCCAGACGGGCCGTTGCTATACATATGAGGATGTTCCCCTCGACATTTTTGAGGGCATGTGGTCGGCGCAATCGAAAGGCGAATTCTTCAATGCCCGGATTCGAGATCATTTCTATTTCCGGCGCGATACTGTTCTTCCTTATCAACTCGCCTCTTGAGGCGCGATTGGCATGAAGGTTCGCGGGCGCTAATCTCGCATTGGTGACCTGAGGGCACGCATGGCTCACGAACCCGATACAGGCGAACCGGACAGCGAAGATTCGGAAACATTGGGCGGCGCGCTCGGGCGCATATTCGGCTCGATCCTCACGATCTTCATCTTGTTCGCGATCGTCGCTGCGGTTCTTTGGTTTTTGCTGCGCTGAGAGGCGGATAGGGCACTTTCGGGCTGCCGCTCCCCCGTCCTTGCAGGCCCCCCG
>Ga0210396_10006403_pt1 | contig 11290 bp, 9 predicted proteins | sample IncBWH17OmetaG_FD_155466 | JGI IMG/M metagenome (GOLD analysis project Ga0210396, IMG submission 155466) | Forest soil microbial communities from Barre Woods Harvard Forest LTER site, Petersham, Massachusetts, United States - Inc-BW-H-17-O ...
CTCGCGCCGTGACGATCCTGGTAGGCGAGGAGGTCGTCCGCATCGTCGAGGAATTCCTCTCCAACACCGTTCAGCACGCCAACGCCCGGCGCGTGGAGATCGCGCTGCGCTACGGTCGCAAGGGCCTCGCGGCGCAGTTGAGCGACGACGGCCGCGGGATCGATCCGGAGGTTCTGGAGCGCGGCGGCCGCGAGGGCCACTTCGGGCTCGTCGGCATGCGCGAGCGAGCGAGCAAGATCGGCGCCGCCCTCATCCTGTCGAGCCGGCCCGGCGCCGGCGTCGAGCTGGTCCTGAACATCCCGGCCTCGGTCGCCTTCGCCCGTGGCCAGCGGCTCGAGCCGCAACCGGGCGGGGGTGACCTGGCGAATGTTGGAGGCTGAAATGTCTGAGGCTGGCGGCGCGCGCTCGGTTCGCATCCTGATCGCCGATGACCACCCCATCGTGCGCGAGGGACTGGCGATGGTGCTGCAGTCCTCCAGCGAGATGGAGGTGGTGGGCGAAGCCGGCGACGGCGCCGAGGCGGTGCGCCTGTTTCGCGACCTCAAGCCCGACATCACCCTGATGGACCTGCAGATGCCGGTGATGAACGGCGTCGACGCCATCGCCGCCATCCGCGGCGATTTTCCCAAGGCCCGGATCATCGTCCTGACCACCTACGCCGGCGACGCCCAGGCGATGCGGGCCCTGAAGGCGGGCGCGGTGGGCTATCTGTTGAAGAACAGCGTGCGCAAGGAACTGCTCGACGCGATTCGCGCGGTCCATTCCGGGCTTCGCTACCTGCAGGCGGACGTCTCCGCCGAGATCGCCCACCACGCCGTGGACGAGCCCCTCACCGCGCGGGAGACGGACATCCTGCGCCTGGTGGCGGCGGGCAAGGGCAACAAGGCGATCGCCAATCAGCTCGCGGTCAGTGAAGACACCGTCAAGGGGCATCTGAAGAGCGCGTTCGCCAAGCTCGACGTCGCCGATCGCACCCACGCCGTCACAGTGGCCGCAAAGCGCGGGATCATAGAGCTGTAGGTATTCGACGCCTCAGAACTCGGTGTGAAGGCGGATGGCGAAGATATTCGCCGGGCCGCGGTCGCGATTGTAGCCGGGATTGCCGACAAGCTGATAGTCCAGAGAGACTTTGAATTGCTTGATCACGTCAAAGGAATAGTAGGTCTCTAGGATCTGCTCCCAGCCAGGATTGGGAAGCTTGCCGTCCCCGACCAGGACGCCCAGTCCGCCGGCGTTGAGATACTCGAGCAGCGGGTTGGAGGCGCCGTTGACGACTCCGGCGAGGCCGACCGTGTCGTTCGGCCGGTTCCAGCTCCGGCCCGCCAGAGAAAGGCCCGCGGCGACCGTCTTGTCGATGTCGGTGAAGTCGAACGTCTCGTAGTGGCCGTCGGAGAACCCGACCCGGGCAAACGCGCCCAGGTCCCGGGTCAGCTCCTGCTCCAGGTTCATGGCCCAGCCCGCCCGGCTCGCATAGTGCCGCACATCCGCGGTGCTTGGAGGCAGTCCCGTCTCGAGCCCCAGCTCGATCGCCTGGTCATAGCGACCCATATAGCCGCGGTTGAGGAAGAAGGTGACCCTGACCGCCCCCGGATGGCCGAGGATCTGATGGCGTTCCTCGACTTCCCCGATTAGCTCGAACTGCTTGAAACGCGTGTCGATGTGCACGTCGTTTGGAATGTCCGACAAGAGGAAAGCGCCGCCTCTGAAGGCGAAGCGGCCCTGATACCACTCCAGAGCGGAGCCAGCCGTGTATCCCCAGGAATCGGCAGCGTAGTCGAAGCTTCCGGTATCCACGATCGACCAGTTCAGGAAGTCCTGGCGCGGATCGTGAGCGTATTTGTTGGTGTCGAAGACGTCCACGACCGAGAACTTTCCCACGGTCCAGACAAGTCGATTATCCGTCTCGGACTTCGCAAGTACGTTCTCGTCGGCCGATACCCCCTCCGACTTACCACGGAGGTCGAGGGTCTGACGGAAGAAGAAGCGGTGCACCAGGACATAGGGATGCGTCCTGCCGACCTTGTAGGCCTCGGCGCTCGGGAAACCCGCGACGCCCAGGGTGTTGTCGAGGCCGAAACCCTGGTCGATCTCGGGGTTGATCCAGAGCTCTCCGCCAGCCCAGGGACGCCACCCGGCATAGGCGGTGAGGTCCCAGGTTTCGCGGGCGTTGGCCACGGCGTCCAGGCTGTTGGCCCCCTGATAGGGCGAGCGGAAGGCCGGGTGGCCTTGATAGACGAACGTGCTCTGGGCGTGGAAGGCCCAGGTCTGCTCAGAGGGAGCCGTCTCGGGCTCCGGCGTTCCTTCAGGCGTCGGCGCGGCGGTGTTGGAGATTGGCTCGACGACGGGGACGTTCGATGTCTGCAGCGGGTCGGCGAAGACCCCAGGCGCGGCGCAGATCAGTGCGGTTCCCGCCGCGACGGCCATCCCCAATAGGCCGGTGTTCCCGCGGCGCCCCGTCCGCGTGGCGGGCATTCGTGCATGAGTCATCGGACAGTCCCCGTTTGTCGCGTGGCTTTTTGCGGATCGAGTGAATTGATGTCGGCGATGGCGCGCAGACCCGCGGGATCCGGCCCCTTTCACGGGCCGCGGAATGTCAGACAGTTCGTGGGTGTTGGGGGTCGGCGGCCTCAGCCGCCGCCGACGCCATGCCTTCCGAGGGCCAGTTGCACGATCCTGAACAGGACCAGGCCCGCCGCCAGAAGCAGGTAGCCCCGAAGGACGAACATCCAGGTCCGGTTGAGCACGGTGAGCGGCTTGGGCGACAGGCACTCGATCGGCGGCATCCGCCAGGTCGCGCGAGCCAGGCGGTCGATCGGCGCGTCCACGTCCCGCCTACCCTTCAGAAGGGTGGTGACTGTCCACCCTCCCAGGGTCACCACGGCGCCGGCGCCCAGGATGGCGAGCATCTCGCCGCTGCCCATGTTCGGGAACAGCACCGAGCCGGTCAGGATGATCGAAAGCACGACCAGGACCGCGATCACCGCGCCGGTGAAGAGGTTGGTGCGGTTCGAGTTCACCCAGGGCCCAAGTACGTCCCTGTCGTTGCACAGAAGCAGCAGGAACACGGTGGCGCTGGGCAGCAGGACGCCGGCGAGGGTCTGCACGGCGTTGGTCAGCAAGCCCAGAGGCGTCCCGGGCGCCAGCACCAGGGCCGCGGAGACAACGATCAGGCCGCCGTAGATGAGGTAGAAGCCCTTGGCGTCCGTCGCCTTGCGATGCAGCGAGTGCTTGAGGGAGAGGACATCGCCCACCGCATAGGCCGTCGACAGCGAGACGGCGGACGCGCCGATTATGCTCGCGTCCAGGAGGGCGAGGGCGAAGAGCACGCCCACGGCGCGCCCGGCATGCTTCTCGAGGCCCGCAGCGATGCCGGCGGCGTCAGTGTACTGGCCGAACAGGGGCGTGCCGCGGAAGGCCTCTGCGGAGAAGGCCATCATCGCCACCGCGCCGATGAGAACGAGCGCGATGCCGATCCAGAGATCGAGCTTCTCATAGGTGATGAACCGAGGCGTGATCCGCTTGTCCACCACGTAGCTCTGCTGGAAGAACAGCTGCCAGGGGGCGATGGTCGTCCCGACGATCGCGATGATCAGCAGCATCACCTCGCTGAGCTTGGCGCCCTTTGGCAGGCCAGGCGTGACGAGGTGGCGGGCGACCTCGCCGATCGGCGGGTGAACGGCCAGGAAGACGGGTACGAGCAGCAGACTGCCGGCGACGAGGACGAGAGAAAATCTCTCGAACCGGCGGAAGTTTCCGGTCGAGGCGGCGCCGATCACGAGAAGCGCCGAGATGATGACCCCGGCTGTCTTTGGAATTCCAAGGTAATCGAGCGCCAGGCTGATACCGATGAACTCGGTGACGATGGTCAGGCCATTGAGGATGAAGAGGTCGATGACGCTGAAAGCGCCCCAGAACTTGCCAAAGCGCGCCAGGATGAGCCGGGCGTGGCCTACGCCGGTGACCGCGCCCAGGCGCAGCACCATCTCCTGGTTCACATAGAGGACCGGCACCAGGAGCAGCAGGATCCACAGAAGGCTCGAGCCGTAGTTCTGGCCGGCCTGGGTATAGGTGCCGAACGCGCCGGCGTCGTTGTCGCCGACCATAACGATGAGGCCGGGCCCGAGGATGGCCAGCAAGGTGGTCAGGCGGCGGCGCCAACTCGTGCGCGCTCCCAGATCGTCTTCAGCGATCGAGCCCAGGGCGCCGTGGATGTCGCCCAGGTGGGCGTCGTCAAGGACCGCGGTCCGCCGAAGAGGACGGACTGGCAGGGGTGGCAGTTCGAGGGTGTCTTGCGTCGTCATCACGAGTTCCGTTTGGGGTCGCCAGGCTCTGCGCGTGCTGACGCGCAGGGTGAGGGCGGCGAGAGGATCGCTCCGCTCGCGACGCTCGGGATGAAGATCAGGAGAGTGGATCAGCCCCGCGGTAAGAACGCTCGAGCACCCAGCGGCGCACAATGCGTCCCTCGCCGTCACGCTCCCAGCGACACTGGGGAACGCGATCGACAGGTTTGGGCCAACCGCCCCGCCGCGCTTCGACAAGGAAGGCCGGAGGCATGTCGGGGCCGCCGAGGGCGGACAGGCGGGACATCAGAAAGGCCATCGCGCCTCTCCTCTTGCTCAGGGTCAACACTGAGCTCGGGAGGCGCGGCCCGAAGACCTCAACGCGTCAGCGTGGGGCCATCACGGCAGGTCGCATCACCCGAGCTATGGAGCCGACCTCAAGGCGCCGCCAGGGCGCGAGGCGCCTGGCAGGGTCGTCTTGGGCCGGACGGCTAGGTCGCGGGTTCATGGTTTCCCTTGACGGTTGAACGACCGGCCGCCGCCGGATGGCGTGCGACCGAACCCCTGCGAGGACGGGAGCCGACCCCGCCGGGATGTCTCGGAGGTATACCCTCCTGGGCTATGCTTCAACCCCATTACGCGTCGTTTGCAGCGTCGGAACGCCGCGCAGCGCGCCACTTGGCGATTCCTCGGGCGGAGAACCGTTCGGCCAGTGTGAGGGCGACCCGGAATCCCTTCGCGCCGACCAGACCGCGGCGATGCAGCCAGCGCGCCGCGCCGAGCACCCCGGAGGCCATCAGGAACTCGGTCCCGCCGGCGTCGGTCCTGCGCGATCCCCTGCCATCCTTCCGAAGACGGCCGGCTCCGGGCTTGGCGGGACCGGAGGCGCTGCGGTCAGGGCGATGAGCGAAGATGGAGCGCTCGGAGCGCTCGGGAAAAGTGTTCAGATAGGCCATTTTGCGCCTCTGGCGTGCTCAAGCTTGAACTTGATCCCGAGAGGCGCCGGGCCGAACCGGCTGTGGCGTCAGTACGCCGCGGCCGAACTGCTCATGAGCGTCCCCCGGGGTCGGAGCCGCTCGCGACAGCGTGACCGGCCAGGGGCCGTTCGCCGCTCCCGCAACGCGGACTGCTAGATCGACAGTTCATGTGATCCCGTGGTTGAGTGGACGACCGACGTCACAGGCGCCCGAAGGCTTACCGGACGGCGGCGGCGCGTGCTATACCCACCCCCAGCTTGGTTCAAGGACGAAAACGGCGCGAAATGGCGCATATCGAGAAAGAGAAGACGAAACTCCTTCATCGCCTTCGAAGGATCAAAGGCCAGATCGAGGCCATCGAGCGAGCGGTCGGCAGCGACGGCGAGTGCTCGCGGGTCCTGCAGCAGGCGACAGCCTGTCGAGGCGCCATGGATGGCTTCATCGCCGAAGTGATCGAGGACCACATCCGCGAGCATCTGATGGACGAGTCGGCTCCGAGCGACGACAAACGCACCCAGGCGGCGGAAGAACTGGTCGAGATCGTCCATTCCTACCTGACCTGAGGCCGCCCCCTAAGCCAAAGGGCCGTCTCGCAAATGTCGTCTGCCCGGGATATCGAGGCGACATGCAGCGCACCGTGATCCTCGAAGGCGTCGACAACTTCCGCGATTTCGGCGGCTATCCCACCCGACACGGCCGGCCGATGAAACGCGGCCGGCTCTATCGGTCGGCCAGCCACGCGCGGGCCACGGATGCGGATCTCGAGGCGATCTCGGCCCTCGGGATCGCGGTGATCGTGGACCTGCGCCGCAAGCCCGAGCGCGATCGCGACCCCTCGCGCCGCCACCCGGCGTTCGCCGCCGTCGTGATCGACAACGACTCCGAGCAGCCGGACTCCTGGCACGAACATATCCGCACCTCGGACCTGACCCCCGCCTCGTTCCGGCGCTACCTGATAGACTACTACCGCGCCGCGCCGTTCGAGCCGCGCCACGTCGACCTGTTTCGCCGCTACTTCCAGGCGCTGGCCGAGACGGACGGGGCGATGCTGATCCACTGCGCGGCCGGCAAGGACCGCACCGGCGTCCTCGCGGCGCTGACCCATCATGTGGCCGGCGTGGATCCCGAAGACATAGTCGCGGACTACCTGCTGACGAATAATCCGCAGCGCTTCGCCGCCCGCCTGCCGATGATCGCGGCGGCGGTCAAGGAGATCAGCGGGCGCGACGCGGACGAGGCGACCCTACTGACCGCCATGGGCGTGGAGGCGGACTATCTCGCCGCCGCTTTCCAGGTGATCGACGAAACCTGCGGCGACGTCGAAACCTATCTGGACACCGTGATTGGCCTCAGCCCGGACCTGCGCGCGCAAATCGCCGAGCGCCTGCTGGAGTAGAGCGCCGGGCTACCCTCCGCTCCCTGGGAAGCGGCCCTGGGGGAGATCGCGATAGCGCAGGACCGGGCCGGTCGCGGGGGCGCGCCACTCACCATGGAATCGGTAGGCCAGGACGCGGCACAGGCGCGCCGGCTTTCCAGTCTCGGCGCCGATCACGGCGATCTGCACGTCGCGGTCCATGCCGATCCTGCTGAAGGCGAGCCAGGCGCGCGAGGCGCCGGGGCACAGGGCCGAGACGAGTTGGGGTCCTTCGTCCGCCTTCTGCACCTCATAGAGATCGCGCTCGCCGCCGCCGGCCGGGACGAGCGCCGCGAGTCCCCCCCCGCCAAGGACGCGGACGTCCGCGGGACGCAGGTCCGCCGTCGCCTGGGCCACGGTCGAGCGCAGGTTCACCACGGTGACGCTGAGCAGGCCCTGGCGCACCTGGAGAGTCACAGGTCCGGCTGCATCCCGCGAGGCGTCGTTAGCCGGATCGTAGGAGTACAAGTGCGTCACGCTTGCGTTCGCCGCGCCGGCGACAGCCATCGGCGCCAGAAGGACGAGGGCGAGTTGGCGAAAAGGGTTCATCGTCCGTAGCCTGAGGAAGAAAGGCCGGCGCGTCGCGCGTCGAATGAAACGAGCTTCCATACGCCCCCCTCGTTTGCGAAGGTCAGCAGACACGTCTTCGTCTTCGGATCACGGGCGCAGACCTTGCCCCCCTCGACCGGAGTCAGCGCCGCAGCCAAGGTGAACGTCCCCGGCAGCGGGCGGTCCGGGCTGTAACCGTAATAATCGGCGATCGCGCGGAAAACGTCCGGGCGCAACACCACCGTCGCCGCTGCGCGCGACAGCGGTCCGGAGGCGAGCGCGCCCAGAGCCGCTCCTTCCGAGCCCAGGCCCGAGGTCTTGGCGCGCTCGACGATGATCCACTGCATCTCCGCCTGGAGCGCGGAGCGGTCGATGTGGGCGTCGAAGGCGGCGCGGTCGTCGTCGCGAATGGCGACCAGAAGGCCGCGAACGTCCCCGGCCGCCGAAATCCGCTCGCCGCTCGCGCACGCGGCCAAGCTCGCCGCGACGGCAAGGAGGACCAATCTGACGAATCGGGCGCGCATCGGCCTCGCTCCTGCCCTGTCTTCGTGGCGCGGCGATGGCGGGGGGTTAGACGCGGTCGTTGAGAGGCCTGACAATCCGGTAGGCTACAGTCTCGAGGTTAGAAGATCGTGCGTCCGGCGATGCGAATGTCGTAGATCTGCTCGCCATTGCGGAAGTCGCCGTCGCCTTCAAGGGCGAAGTAGGAGGTCGCCGAGCCCGCGCGGATGGCGAAACCGACGGTGGCCCAGCTTCCTGAATAGTCGTCGGGAGTCATGAAGAAGGGCGATCCGCCGCCGCTGAACGCGGCCACGGTGTCACCCATGCCGTTCACGAGCACCTCACGCACGCCGAATCGGAACTCCGACTGCACCCAGGCGTCCTGGCCCCAGCTGCGTCCCAGGGCGAGCTCCGCCGTGCCGGTCAGGCGCGAGTCGTTCTGGCTGGCCACGGTCAGGTCGAAGCCTTGCCCGCCGCCCTCCTCGGCGTAGGCGCCGGTGTGCAGGTCGAGATAGTCCGCCATCAATTCGGGACGGACATAGAACCGCCCGATCCCCTGCTGGTACGAGACGCCGGCGTGGCCGACATAATAATAGCCATCGTAGTTGGCGTGCGCGTTCAGCGTCGTGTTGGGCGCGAGGAACGTCCGGTTGCTGTCGAAGAACGCGCCGCCGAAGGCGCCGCGGGCGTCGAAGGTGAACCCACCAATCGAGCGGCGATAGTAGAGGCTGGCCTCGACGATATTGGCGACCACCCCGGAGCCGGACTGTTGGGCGGTCGGGACCTCGTTATCGTTGTAATAGGCCAGGGTCATACCGATTGCGCCGCCGGCGACACCGAGGTGCTCCACGCCTGCGATGAGGCCGGTGAGCTTGGTGTAGCTGCCCGGGCTGTCGATGCCGTCGCGGTTGACCCTCTCGTTCACTTCTTGCAGCCAGAGGCTCGAGCCCGCGACCCGCTTGCCGTTGTCTGGCGGCGTCGAGATCATGCCGTCCACGGCCTCCGTGGCCGCGTTCAGGGCGTCGAAAATGCCCTGACCCTGGTTGGGCAGGAGCTGATCGAAGACGGACCTCAGCCCCGCCTGGGTGGTCTGTGAGAGGAGGGCGCTCTGGATGGCCGGATTCAGCGGCGCGGCCGCGAGCACGGCATCCAGCGCATTTCCCTCGGCGGTGTTGAAGCCGAGCTGCTGGGGCGTCTTGCGCGTGACCGTCAGATCGATCGCGCCGCCGCCGCCGGTCTGCGGCACGAACGACGCGTTTGCGTAGAAAAGGAAGGGCGCGTTGCCGACGGCGTTCTGCGCGAACGTCCCCGCCGTGAGCGTGCCCGAGCCGACGGTCTGCAGGATGGTGTAGACCTGCTGAGCCGTCGAGGGCAGGCTGAGGAGACTGATCCCCACCTGGGCGCCCTGGGCGAAGGTCGAGGCGCCGCCGGTGAAGAACTCCGTGCTCGTCCTGTTGACGGGGTCAGCCGAGACGACCAGCAGGCCGTTCGCTCCGACGTTCACCGACTTGGCAAGCATGTTGTTGGGGTTCAGGTCGGTAAGAGTGCCGTTGTTGACATTGATCGTCAGACGTCCGCTGCCCTCCTGTTGCAGCCCGGCAGAGGTGGTCTGGATGCCCGCGGGAGACTCTTCGATCGCGCCGGTGACCGTCGCGCACGTCACGCCGGTGCAGCCCAGGGTTTGGCCCAGGACGTTGAGCGTGTTGGCGCCGGTTCCGAGGTTGATGATCGAGCTGGTGACCGTGCCCGAAAAGATGTTCACCGTCGTCCCACCGCTACCGAAATAGACATTCCCGACGATAGAGGGCGTCAGCGCTCCGACCGGGCGCCAGAGGTTCGGAAAGTCCACCGGGTCCTGCGCCGTGGAGACCGTGGTCAGGGCCTCGTAGACCACGTTGTTGAGGCTGACGAACTGGCCGACCGTGTAGGTGTTGGTCTGCACATAGGGCGCCGAGGCCGGCAGGTTCGGATTCTGCTGTTGCAGCAGGGTCTGGGGACCCTTGCCCAGGGACATGTCGATGGCGACCAGCCCGTTGTTGTTCACGCCGATCGGCATCTGCTGGCTGAGCTCGGTCTGGTTCGCCTCGGCGATGATAGCGCCGGTGTTGGTGACGCTGGAGAGCGTTCCGGAGCGGTCGACGATCGCGCCCACCACGGCGGCGCCCGCGCCGCCCGATCCGGTGATGTTGGCCTCGATGGAGCTGTTGTTCGTGATGCTGTTGAGGGTCGCGCCCTGGTCGATCAGGATCCCGTAGACATTGACCGGACTGTAGCCCTGCGCGCCGACACCGGTCGTGACCTGGTTGGACGTCGCGAAGATGGAGCCGTCATTGACGATCTGCGGCGTCTGGCCGCCGGAGAGGAAGTGGATCGCGGTGGCGCTGGCCTGCCACCCCTCGCCTTCGATCAGACCGCTATTGTAGATGCCGCCAGCGATCACGAACGTGTTGGCCCCGCCGGGACCAATCTGCAGGCCGGTCCCCGGAACAGTTCCGTTCGGACCGGGACCGTCTATGTTGGGAGTGAAGATCGGATCGAAGAGGCCGTTGCCGATCACGCTGCCTTGGATCACCAGGCCATAGGTGTTGGCGCCGCCCACGACCAGCGTGCCATTCGGGCCGGGCACCATGATGCCGTTGCCCGGTCCGACCAGCCCCAGAGATCCGTTTTGTCCAGACGTGCCGATCACCATAGCGGGCGCGGCGCCGAACACGCTCACCGTGCCAGCGGTCTGCTGGGCGTCGGGCACGCCGTTGCCGTCGAGGTCGGGATTGGTGGTCGAGAGGATCAACGGCGTAGTGCTGACGATCAGTCCGCCGCCGACGTTGCCGCCAACGGTCAGGGCCGACCCGCCCTGCTGCAGTTCCTGGGAGGTATAGGTCGCCCCGATCGACTGAGTCGTCTGGCGCGTGGTGGTGCGATAGCCGGTGGCGGTGATCGCGCCGGCGACATTGATCGTGCCCCCTACGGTCCCATCGATCACCGCGCCCCGGGTGCCGACGCCGTTCGCGTCCAGGCCGCCGTTGGCGTTGATGGCGCCGAGCTGGATGTTGCCGCCGACCCCGCCGTTCGGCGCGACGTAGAAGCCGATCGAGCCGTTCCCCAGGACGCTGATCGAGCCGTTGGTGACGGTGACTGTGGTGCTGGAGGTGAAGCTGGTCGGCGAGACCGTCTGCATCACGAACGAACCGGTTATCGGCGTCTCGATATCGACGCCGGACGAGTCGTTGCCGTGCACCGTATCGGAGCCGGTCATGGTGATGCCGCCATTGAAGACGCCGCCGACCACCTGGATGCCGACGCGGCTGCCGCCCTGGGCGTAGACCCCGGTGAGCAGGCCGTTGTTGTTGTCTGTGGCCGCTGAGTAGGACTCGGTGATCAGGATCGAGCCGGTGGTGGTGAACGAGCCGGTGTTGCCGCCGATAAGCTGCACGCCCGTCGCGTTGTTGATGTCCGTCGCGCCGATCTGCCCCTCGTTGGTCACCACGGTGTTGCTGTTGATGGTGACCGCCACGCCGGGCGTGGTCAGGCCGACCGAGCCGCTGGAGGTGATGTCCAGCGTGGCAGGC
>Ga0210396_10006409_pt1 | contig 11286 bp, 10 predicted proteins | sample IncBWH17OmetaG_FD_155466 | JGI IMG/M metagenome (GOLD analysis project Ga0210396, IMG submission 155466) | Forest soil microbial communities from Barre Woods Harvard Forest LTER site, Petersham, Massachusetts, United States - Inc-BW-H-17-O ...
TCGGGTAGCCAGGTGGCGTCCTGCCGACGTCCAGCAGCTGGCCGCCGTCGGCGTCGATAGCATGGAAAGAAATGGAGATCCGGGTCCTCGGGCCGTTCGAGATGGTTACCGACGACGGCCAGCTGCTGGACGTCGGCGGGCATTTGCCGCAGGCCTTGCTGGTCGCGCTCGCGCTAGCGGAGGGTCGTCTGGTGGCAGCCGATCAGCTGCTGGACGAGGTGTGGCCGGGTGAGGGCCGCGGTGACCGCAACCGTCTCCATGTGCACGTTTCCCGGCTGCGGAAGATGCTCGGCAGTGACCTCATCCTCAGCCGAGCAGGCAGCTATTCGCTGAAGATCCCTGCCGGGGCCCTGGATGCCGCCCGGTTCGGCCAGCTCGCCGCCGACGGCCGCGCGGCCTTGCAGCGCGAGGACGCGGCCGAGGCAGGACGGCTGCTGCGCCAGGCGCTCGGCCTGTGGCGTGGGCGGCCGCTGGCTGAGTTCGCAGATACCGCTTTCGCACCTGGCATGATCACCCGGCTGGAGGACGCCCGGCTAACCGCGATCGAGGACCGGATTGAGGCCGACCTGATGCTCGGCGGCCATGGCGAGCTGACCAGCGAGCTTGAAGCCCTTGTCCGGGAGCATCCGCTGCGGGAGCGGCTGTGGGGTCAGCTGATCCTGGCCTTGTACCGGTCCGGCCGGCAAGGTGATGCGCTGGGCACTTATCAGCGCGCACGCGCTGTGCTGGCCGATGAGCTGGGCGTCGATCCGGGACCAGAGCTGCGGAAGCTGGAGGCCGCAGTGCTTGGCCAGGACCCGACGCTCGAGGTACCAGCTAGGGCCGATGAGCTAAATTCGGGCAATCTCCCCGCCGCACCGTCAGCGCTGATCGGGCGCGAGGCCGAACTCGATGCGGTCGCATCGGCGCTGCGCGCCAGCCGCCTGGTGACCATCACCGGCATCGGCGGGGTCGGGAAGACCAGGCTGGCGATTGAGGCGGCCCGCAGCGTGATCGGGCTGTACCGCGACGGAGTCTGGCTCGTCGAACTCGCCCCCGCCGGGGAGGACATGGCCGTGGCCGGCGCGGCCGCGGCAGCACTGGGCCTAGCGGCGGAGGCCGGCCGCGGCGACGGCGCCGGCCAGCTGCAGCGGCTGGGCGACTTCCTAGCGCGCCGGCAAGCGCTGCTGGTCCTGGACAACTGCGAACACGTCATCGCCGGTGCAGCGCGCCTCGCCGACCACTTGCTGGCCCGGTGCCCGGAACTGCAGATCCTGGCCACAAGCCGGGAAAGCCTGTCCGTCGGGGGCGAGGCATTGTGGCCGCTCCAGCCGCTGGGCATCGACGGGGCGCGTGAGCTGTTCGTGGCCAGGGCGGGCGCGATCGCCCCCGGTTTCCGCGCCGACGAGCATGCGATGAGCACGATCACGGAGATCTGTGCGCGCCTCGACGGCCTTCCGCTGGCTATCGAGCTAGCCGCTGCGCGGGTGCGCGCACTGGCTCCCGCCGAACTCCTGGCTCGGCTCGCCGACCGGTTCCGGCTGCTCACCGGCGGATCCAGGACGGCGCTGCCCCGGCACCAGACACTGCAGGCCGTGATCGACTGGAGCTACGATCTGCTCGTCGATAACGACCGGCGGGTGTTCGAGCAGATGTCAGCGTTCGCCGGGCCGTTCCCGCTGCAGGCAGCCGAGCAGGTATGCACGGGCCCGGGCATTGCCAGGGACGACATGGCGGACCTGGTTGCACGCCTGGTCGACAAGTCGCTGATCACTGCCACCCAGACCGGCCGCGGCGTGCGGTTCCGGATGCTCCAGACCCTGGCCGAGTACGGGCGCGAGCGCTTGGCCGCGCGCGGTGAGCTGGCTATCGTGCGTGCCCGGCACACGCGCTGGGTGGCGTCGGTCGTTGATGTCCCCGACAGCGCCCGCGGTCCGGCGTGGTTCGCTACTGTCCGCGAGTTCGCCAGCGACATCCTCCGGGCCATGGACTCGGCGCTCGCCGCGGGTGACTCGGAGGCTTCGCTCGGGATCGCCGGGGCGATTGGCTGGTTCTGGGCCAGCGGCGGGGCGATCGGCTCGGTCGAGGACTGCTGGCGGTGGCTGACCGCCAGCCTGGCCATCTCCGAGTCGTCCACCGGTCGGCGAGTGCGGGCGCTCGCCGACGCCGAGCTGGTCGCCCTGGCACAAGGCCTCGGCGACGCCCTGGCCTACGGGGAGCGGGCGGTCGAGCTCGGTCAGGCAGCCGGTGACCGGCCGGCGCATGCGTTCGCCGTGTGGATGCACGGCTCGGCGCTGGCCGGGGTATTCGGCGAGCGAGAGCGGGCGATCGAACTGCTCGATGAGGCCGGGGCGCTCCTGGCGGCCGAGGCGGATGACTGGAGCGTAGGGCTGGCGGCGCTGACGCGGGGCGTAGCCGCGCTCGCAGCGCGCGACCTCGGCCGGGCGCAGGTGCTGCTGCACGGTGCCGCGGACCTGTTTGCCCAGACGGGCCATGTCCTACCCGAGGGCGCAGTGCTCCGGCATATCTCTGACCTGGCTGTGCTGCGCGGACGCTACGACGAAGCCATCGCTGCCCTGGAAGAGATGCTTTCCGTCCTGCCCATGGATGACCACCCGGCCGGGATCATCCGTATGGCGCAGCTCGGGTGCCTGTACGCGATCCAGGCCAGGCCAGGCCAGTCCGACCGGTGGCATGCCCGCGCCGAGGCGGCCGCCGACGACCAGCAGCATCTGCATTTGCGCGTGTTTGCCTGCAACGCGCGGGGCCTCACCCTGCGCCTTCTGGGGCGGGTCGGGGAGGCCGAGGAGCGCCACTGCCATGCTCTCGAGCTATGCCAGGAGGGCAACGTCCCCGAGGGCCTGGCCATGGCACACGCGTCGCTCGGCTATATCGCGGAATCGCGCGACGACGCCACGGCGGCCGAGCAGCACCACCTGGCCAGCCTGCATGCTGCCTGCGAGGTAGCCGACCGGCAGGCGCAGGCCCTCTCGCTCGCGGGACTGGCAGGCAGCGCCTCGCTCCGCGGCGACGCCAGTGCCACCGGGCTCCTGCTAGGAGCTGCCAGCGCCTTTCGCGAGGGAACCGTGGGCACCGTGATGGGCCAGGGCACCGCCATGCGGGAAACCATCATCGGCCGGCTCCTCGCCATGGAGCGGAACGACACCGGCCGGGCGGCAGCACGCTTCGCGGGCCAGGCGGCATTCGACGCCGCCTACGCCGAGGGCCTGCGCGACCCGCGAGCCGTACTGGCCGCCGCCCGCCGATGACAGGACGCTGCAAGCGTTCCGCAAGGGCCACCCGGCAGCGTAGGAGTCATGCGAGGCCCGCTGGCCGAAGAGCCTCGTCGACTCGGAGGTCGACATGCGGATATCGACGGAACGGGAGAAGATCCGGTTTCCTAGCGGCGACACTGAATGTGCTGCCTGGCACTACCCGGGCACCAACGGCGCCTGCGTGATCATGGCAGCCGGGTTCGGGGTCACTAAAGAGCCGGGCACCGATGCGTTCGCCGGGCGCTTTCACCAGGCCGGGTTCACTGTGCTGGCCTTCGATTACCGGCATCTGGGCGAGAGCGGGGGCCAGCCGCGCCAGGTCGTGCGCATCAGCGATGAGCTGGCGGACTGGCAGGCGGCGATCGCATACGCCGCATCGCTGGCGGGCGTCGATCCGGCCCGCCTCGCGATCTGGGGGTTCTCCTCTTCCGGCGGTCACGTGTTCCGCGTCGCCTCGCGCAACCCGCAACTGGCGGCGGCCATTGCGCAGACGCCTAACGCCGACGGTCAGGCGGCGGCGCGCAACGCAGCGCGCTACCAGAAGCCGCTCCCGATGCTTCGCCTCGCCGGCCGGGGCATCCTTGATGGTCTCGGCGCCCTGCTCGGCAGGCCGCCGCGGCTGGTGCCGCTGACCGGGGCACCGGGGACCGTCGCGCTGCTCACGACGCCGGACTCACGCGACGCCGGCCGCGCGCTAAACCCGGGCAACGTCTACCCGGACTGGCAGCAGGCGGTCGCCGCCCGGTCGGCGCTCCGCATCGGGTTTTATCAGCCTGGCCGCTCTGCCTCCCGCGTGCGATGTCCGCTTCAGGTCGTCGTCTGCGACCAGGATCAGTCCGCGCTTGCCGGACCTGCCGTCGGCGCAGCAAGCCGTGCTGCCAGGGCGGAAGTGGTGCGCCTGCCTGGCGGGCACTACGCGCCGTTCCTGGCCGCGCATGAGCAGGCTGTCGACGCCGAGCTAGCGTTCCTGGACCGGCACGCGCTGGCGGCCGGGCACCCCGGTCGCGCCGCCGATTCAGCGCTCTACGGAGGGACACGCCAATGAACACCATCGAGTTGTCCGCCGGGACAATCGAGTACCTGGATACCGGCGGGGCCGGGTCGGTGCTGGTCCTGCTGCACGGGCTGATGATGGATGCGTCCCTGTGGGACGGGCCGATCGCGGACCTGTCCGCCGACCACCGGTGCATCGCCCCGACCCTGCCGCTGGGTGCACACCGGCACGCGATGCGCCCTGGCACCGACCTGTCGCTGCCCGCCATGGCTCAGTTGATCGCCGAGTTCATGGACCGTCTCGACCTGCGCGATGTCACCCTCGTCGGCAACGACACCGGCGGGGCGCTTGCGCAGCTGCTCATGGCCGGCAACTCACCGCACGTCGGGCGGGTCGTGCTCGCCTCCTGCGATGCGTTCGACAATTTCCCGCCCGGCCTGACCGGCAAGACGCTGCTGCTCGCCGGCAAGCTCCCCGTACCGATGTTCGGACTGTTCATGCAGCAGATGCGGGTTGGACTGGTCCGGCGGCTGCCAATCGCGTTCGGGTGGCTGACCAAGCGCGGCGACGCCACGACATCCCGGTGGATGAGACCCGTCCTCCGACAGCCTGAGATCCGCCGCGACACCGTGCGCATGCTACGAGCAGCAGCGGCAGACACAGGCATCCTGTTGACGGCGGCCGAGCACCTGCCCGGCTTTACGCAGCCGACGCTGGTCGTCTGGGCCAGTCAGGACCGCGTCATGCCGCCCGAGCACGGCCGGCGCCTCGCCAGGCTCCTCCCGCACGCGCGACTGGTCGAGGTAGCCGACAGCTACACCCTCATCCCCCTCGACCAGCCACAAAGAATCGCCCAGCTCATCCGCGAGTTTGGTCAGATCGGCGTTCCAGGTGGGGATTTGAGCAGCGGCGTCGCCTCGGCAGGATAACCACCGTGGCCGTTTCGCAGCGCGCTCGCCGCGATGCGAATGAGGTCGATGTTGACCCCGGCAGCGCCGCTCGGGTCATGCACCGTGAGTTTCACGTCGAGGCTGATCGCCGTCTTGCCCCAGCCCTGCGCCTCAAGATTCAGGTGGGCCACCTTCTGCGATTTCAGCTGAGACAGGTACCCGAGCGGAGCCATCTGAACCTTGTCGGCTGCCGACAGGGCGTTGAGCTTGGACTGCTTCTTGGTGTTGGGGTTCTCGACCAGGTTGCGGAAGTCTTCCGTGCCCCCCAGGTTGACCTGATAGGAACTGACCAGATGCAGACCCCGCTCCTCGAGCAGCCGCAGCAGCGCGTTATGCACCACCGAGGTGCCAAACTGGCTGGCCAAGTCATCCCCGAGTAGCGGCAGGCCGGCGGCGCGGAACCGACGGATCCACGCCGGATCGCGGGCTATCGCGTCGGACGTGGTGTTGACGAACGCGACACCGGCTTTGCGGGCGGCGTCGGCATAAGACTGAGCCGTCTCCAGTCGCCCGCTCGGTGCCGAGTAGAGCAGCACTTCGGCACGCGCTTCTGCCAGCGCCACTGCCACCCGATCCACCTCACTCGCATCGACAAGGCCCCTGGTGACCATGACATCCGCCTTGGCAAGGTCGGAGCTGAGATGCGGGAAGTTGTTGGGCGGCATGAAGATCGCCTCGGTCAGATCCTTGCCGACCTTTGCCTCGGAGATGGCGAAGGCCGCCACGAAATCGATGTCACCCACACCCGCTGGTAACGGAGCCGACCGTTGACTAGCATCCCAAACTAGGAGCAATACGGTTCCTCCTATCGCGGAGAGTGGCGATGACCGAGACCGCCGGCGGCAAGGTCGAGGAGACGCAGATCCAGCGGTACCGGTCCACGCGGGGCATCAACTACGACTCGGTCCCGTGGAAACTGTGGGAGAAATCCAAGAAGCTCTTCTGGGACCCGGCCGACCTGGACTTCTCGCAGGACGCCGTCGACTGGCAGGAGATGCCGGAGCTGGCACGGACGATCGTCGCGATGTCGGCTCGCGGGTTCATGGTGGGCGAGGAAGCCGTGACGATGGACATCGTCCCGTTGCTGCGGTGCATGTCCGATCTGGGGCGGCTTGAGGACACGATGTACTTGTCGATGTTCGCGATGGAAGAGGCCAAGCACACCGACATGTTCCGCCGCTGGTTCGACGCGGTGGGCCTCGACCCGGCTTCACTAGACGACCTCGTCCGCGCCCGGAACGAAGCGATCCAGGCCACCAACGGTGGTAATCCGGTCGGCGGGCTGTTTGACGGCGTGCTGACGACGGTGATGCGCCGCCTCGACACCGACCAGTCACCCGAGGCGATCCTGGACGCGACGCTGGTCTACAACCAGCTCGTGGAGGGCGTTGCGGCCATCGCCGGCTACAAGCGGTGGAACGAGACGTTCCGCCGGCTCGGCAAGCTTCCCGGCCTAGAAGCGGGCATCAAGCTCACGCAGCGCGACGAGCGACGGCACATCGCCTATGGCACCTATCTGGGCCGCCAGATCCTCGCCGAACACCCGGAGCTCTGGGAATTCACCGAACGTCGATGGAAGCAGCTCACCGACGGTTTCGCGGGCGGATACGGCAGCCCGGCACAACCGGATCAGGCGGCCCCGCCTGGCTTCGACCCGGCCGCGGTCACAGCACTGATCGACCGTCGCCTCGAGGCGCTCCGCGTCGCGGTTACCATGCGTCCCGACGACGTCGAGCACGCCGATCCGGAGACTTTCGTGCCCGAAGAGCTCGCGTCCATTACGTAGCGACAGGTCTGGAGCGCTCCGGGCCGGCGTCGCAGTTGAGGAGCAACTCGAATGACCGTCGAGAGCAGCCCGGTCAAGTTCACGCCCACACTCCCTGGCCTGGCCGTCCCGGAGGTCGAAGGACTGAGCGACAGGCAGCCCGTTTTCCGGGCAGAGCTACCTGACGGCCGCATTGTCTGGCTGGTCAGCGGCTACGAGAACGTCCGCCAGATGATTACAGACCCGCGCTTCTCCAGGGCGCGGGCGGTCGCGCCCGGTCGCGCTCAGCAAGGCTTCGAGATGTTCGCCGCGGGTTCTATCAACGGGATGGACCCGCCGGAACATACGCGGCTGCGCAAACTAGTGGCGAGTGCGTTCACCGCTCGGCGGGTGGAGGCGATCCGGCCGCGGGTGGTGAGCATCGTGAGCGAGCTGCTCGACGGAATGCTTGACCGGCCGCAGCCAGCGGATCTGGTCAGTGGCTTCTCGCTGCCGCTGCCGGCGCAGGTGATCTGTGAGATGCTCGGCGTGCCTGCCGAGGACACCCCGCGCTTTCATGCGTGGTCGGACACCGTGATGGGCGACTGGCAGCGCAATTCTGATGAGATCATGACGGCCTTGATCGAGCTGTACGACTACCTCGGCCGCCTGATTGCGCTCAAGCGCTCCGCGCCGACAAATGATCTGACGAGCGCGCTCATCACTGCTCGCGACGATGCCGACCGGCTGTCGGAGGACGAGCTGACAGTGCTCTGCTGCACCCTGCTTATTGGCGGCCACGAGACCACTGCCAACCAGATCAACCTGTCACTGCTGTTGCTCCTCGATCACCCCGCCGAGCTGGCCAAGCTGCGCAGTAATCCGGCATTGATTCCCGGAGCGGTCGAGGAGTTCTTGCGCTTCGCTCGGTTGGGCGGTCTTGCTCCGGCGCGAGTAACCGCCGAGGACGTCGAGATCGGTGGCGTGACAATCCCGGCTGGCGAGGAAGTGATACCGCTGTTCGCCAGTGCCAACCGGGATCCGTCGGTTTTCAGCGACCCGGAACGCTTCGACGTCAGCCGCGACGCCGCCAATCACCTGTCGTTCGGCGCGGGCGTGCATCATTGCGTCGGCGCCCAGCTCGCGCGGGTGGAGCTACAGGAGGCGTTCCGCGGCCTGATCGGCCGGCTGCCAGGGCTGCGACTTGCGGTGCCCGCGAGCGAGCTGCAGTTCAAGCCGGGCATGGCGATCCACAGCCTGCGCGAGCTGCCGGTCCGATGGGACGACTCGGCCGGTCGAGTTCAGTCAAAATGACAGTAGCCGCCCCGGTCAGCTGACCACGCTTGCCGCCGGGCTGATGAGAAGGCGTCACCCGATCATGGTGATTCGAGGGCGGCGGGCAGTGGGATAGTCGGTTAGATACTGCGGCTAGCTTCCGCGATGACTGCTCGATCCAGGACCAAGTGCGATTTGGATAGAAAAGGACGAGATCATGTCAGTGCCCACAACGGTTTCCATCCCGCCGGCCGGGACCTACAAGCTAGACCCGGCGGCTTCCTCGGTCACCTTCGCGACACGGCACATGTTCGGCCTTGGTGGCGTGACGGGCAGCTTCAAGGTTCTCTCCGGCGAGATCACCATCGCTGACCCGGTGACCGGTTCAACCGCGACCGCCGTCATCGATGCGGCCAGCTTCGCGACCGGCAGCGCGGCGCGTGACAAGGACGTCAAGTCGGCGAACTTCCTGCACGTGCAAGACCACCCCGAGATTACGTTCCGTTCGACGGAACTGGAGGAAAGCGGAGAGGGCTGGGTACTTCGAGGGCAGATCACCGCCCGAGGGCATGCTGCCCGGGCCGACGTAGCCCTGAGCGAGGTGCGAGCGGACTCGGACGGCCTGACGATCCGCGCGACGTGCCGGGTCGACCGCTACGCCCACGGCATCACCAAGAAGAAAGGCATGGCCGGCCGGTTCCTCGACCTGGAAATCACTGCCCGCGCGATGCCGGTCTAACTCTCCGCGCTAGCAAAGACCGCGCCTCTGCTGGGGCGACTACGAGATCGTGAAGATCGCCGCCCACCTCGAGCCGACTCGACTGGTCGACCCCGCCGGCCTTGACCGACTCGAAGCCGGCCGTTCGGATCAGCCGCTCGACTTCGTCGCCGGCCCGGCCGTCGCCGGTCGCGTAGAAGAGGACCGCGGGCTCCGGTGACCGGTTGCTAGCGGACTCGAAGAGATCGGCCGAGAGGGTCCCAAACGCCATGGCCAAGCGCGCCCCCGCCGGCAGCAACGCGGCTACCACCTCTCCCGAGGATTGCCCCGGCGGCAGAAGACGTGACACGTTGCCGTGTGCGTCTGTGCCGACCGGGTTGCTCGGAACGACCACGACCTTGCCGGTCAGCAGGTCGGCGATCTCGGCTATGACGTCCGTCAGCGCGCCAAACCGCAGCGCGAGGACGACTGCATCGGCGCCCAGCAATGCGTCGCGATTGTCGACAGCGACGACCGCAGCTTGACCGATCTCAGCAGCCAGCGTTCGTGCCGATGCCTTGTCGGCGCTCGAGAGGCGCAGGTGCTCGCCGCCTGAGGCGAGCCGGCGGGCAATGACCGACCCGAGCCCTCCAGTGCCGATGATCGCCGTAGTCATGTCATGTACCGCGACGTCGAAATGTCACCGTGCTAGCAGTTGCTACTCGTCGGCGGGCGTGCTCGATGGCCAGTGCGCGGGCGACCAGTCGCCGTCTGGGTCCGTGGTTTGCCCCACTTCGATCAGGTAGCCGTCGGGATCGCGGATGTAGCAACGGATCTCGTACTGGTGCTGCTTCGGCGGAGTCAGGAATTGAGCGCCACGGGCGCTCCATTCGGCGTACACGGCCTTGATGTCTTTGACGCGGATATTGAGGAAGCTGCTGACCCGGTCGGGATCGCGCGGCGTCTCCAGGGTGACGGTCGGCTTGTCGTCGGTGGGGCCTCCCCCGACATTGATGATGATCCAGCTGTTGGCTAGTGCGACATAGGTGACGTCTCCCGAGAATGCCACCCGGCCGCCGAGCACTTCGGTGTAGAAGCGCCGAGAACGCTCGACATCATCCGAGACGATGAAGTGGGCCAGCACAATGCCCTCGGGGGGCGGCGGGAGCTCGGCCATCTGGAACCTCCACTGGTTGGGTCTCACACCCCCGCTTACCCGGCCGTTGGGGTCCATAAGCCAGCCATAGACCCCCGAGTCTTGCGCCCTCGCCCACGGTTCAGCAGCCAGTTCTGCACGTCGGTGATCCTCGCGATCATTGTGACGTGGCCGTCATCCTCACCTATCTCGGCGACGGCGCCGGGCGTGCCTGAATGGCGGGACCCGCCAGCTCTTATTAGGATCGGCCACGATATGGGCGATTATCGATTCTCTGGCCGCGATGGCGTAGCTCTGGCATACCGCGAGACTGGGTCCGGCCGACCGCTGATCCTGCTGCACGGGTTCATCGGGTCCGGCTCGCACATGCTGCAACACGGCCACGCACGGGCGCTTGCCGAGCTGGGATATCGCGTGATCGCGCCGGACTTCCGCGGCCACGGGGACAGCGCGAAACCGCATGATCCTGCCGCCTATCCGCCGGACGTGCTGGGCGACGACGCACTCGCTCTCGTCGAGCATCTCGGGCTCAGCAACGGACAGTACGATCTTGGTGGTTACTCGCTCGGCGCGCGGATCGTTCTGCGGATGCTGGTCCGAGGCGCCAAGCCAGGCCGGGCGATCGTGGCCGGGCAAGGGCTTGCAAAGGTCAGCGGTCCGCAGGGCGGCGGGCCGAACCACCGGGTGCTCACAGCCCTCATCAATGGGGTTGCGATCGACCCAGAGTCGCCCGACGCGCCATTCGCCCACTGGCTGGCGGAGTTCGGCGCCGACCCCCAGGCGCTGCTCCATGTACTGAACTCGCTCGTCCCAACGCCCGAGACGGCCCTGCGCCAGATCACGATCCCGACGCTTGTGGCGATCGGCGACCAGGACGAGCGCTCTGATGCCGATCAGCTCGCCGCGCTCCTGCCGGTCGCCCGGTTCGTCCGCGTGCCGGGCGATCACGGGAGCGCGTTCGCCGCGCCTGAGCTCGCCGCCGCGACTGCCGCGTTCCTCGGCGTATCCGAGACCGGAGGTGATCGTTGAACCTCAAGATCATGACCTTGGTGCCCGGCTTTCGATACTCCTCGGTCGCTGCTCCGATTCACGCCGGCAACGACCTCGGCGAGCGGCTGACCGTCGATATCACGCCGCGGATTCCCCGCAGGCCGACGGGCGTCAAGCTGCGGCGCGGCGTGACCTACGGCGCCGGGTTGCGGCTGGAGTTGCACAC
>Ga0210396_10006410_pt1 | contig 11285 bp, 7 predicted proteins | sample IncBWH17OmetaG_FD_155466 | JGI IMG/M metagenome (GOLD analysis project Ga0210396, IMG submission 155466) | Forest soil microbial communities from Barre Woods Harvard Forest LTER site, Petersham, Massachusetts, United States - Inc-BW-H-17-O ...
TGGATCACGACGCGCAACATTATCCATCTGGGCCTGCGCCATGTCGGTTTCTATCGCGAGGATTGTCTTCGCGTCGACGGCAGCTTGTTGCGCGCTTTCTCCCGAAAGCGCCAGCATCTTGCTGATGTGAGTCTCGTACTGCCTGCGGATTTCCTTTGATTTGTCGTCTTCCTTTATATAAAAATCGCGGTTTGGCAATCCCAACCCACCCTGATCGACGGCGGCAACGACTTTGGTCGCATCGTCGAAATCCTGTTGCTGGCCGAAGCCCAGGAGCGCAGCCCCAGTCTGATTGTCGTTGCTCTGCCAGGCGCCAGGGACGGCTCGATGGAGATGGGCAACTTGGTCGGCAAGCTGAGACTTATTGCTCATCTCAGCGATTCGTTGCAATCCCGCCTTCAAGTCACGGGTTCCGGCGACTTCGATTCCCGATTCATCCATGCAGGCAGCCCAATAGTCGCCGATTTTTTGTTCATAATCCGTGCGCTTACCAGTCTGCGCCGCGGCTTTCTCCATGGCTTCCCGCAAAATATTCTCATTCCAGTACCGCAAGCCGCTGCCAGTTCCCCAAGATACCTGGTCCGGGGGAATGGGGTTGGCCGCATTCCATTTACTGCACGCATATTGATAGAAGTCCTGGCAGGGGTCGAGCGACTTGTCGACCAAACTGAGATCGAAGTGCGAGAGTTTGGGCGCGCTTGATGACGCGCTCGTGGACTGCGCATGGGCGCCAACTATGCCGAAAAGCAGAATGGCGATAATGGAGAATCTTGAGATACGCATCGAGGAGCTCCTAAGGATTGAAAAGGGAAACGCGGGATTGGCGCTGCAAAACGACTTGGCTTGAAGGGTGTTCAAGTTCTGAATATCTGCGCCAAGAAGTTTATCGCAGTTTCGAAATGTGTGCTTGGCGCTGCGGAATTTTTACTTTTCGAGGGAAAGACAGAAGATGAAAAAAGTGGGGAGCTTTGCCGACAGGCTTTAAGCTCCCTCACGCGGTTGCCAACGCCACACTAGCTCGTGGGACTGATGTCCGAGATGTGGATCATGCTCGTGCTACTGTCGAGGGTCCCATTGATTTTCACCTGCTGGCCTACGAACTGCTTAGCTTTGTCCTGATCATCCAACTGATAGTTCATGTCGCTGGTCTTCAACACATACTTTCCAGCTGCTTTTACCACGGTTCCGGTGAAAGCAGTGCCTTGAGTGTTTTGCATTGAAGAAGAGGACGAATCCTGGGATGGCCGCGTGCTTTGCTGTTCAGGGCTGGTCTGCTGTCCATTCTGCATGTCCGAGCTTGGTTGCTGGGTGCTGGGCTGGGCTGACTGATCTTGCTGAGCGAAGCTCACCGCGGAGAGTGCCATAGCGAGTGCCATTGTAGCCATTACAGTAATTATTTTTTTCATTTCTCATTCCTCCGATTTTGACCGTTTTACTGCGAGCTTTGCCGTTGCAAGTGCGATGCCAATTCTGCATAACTTGCAATCCAGTCAGATAGCCTCGAAGAACGCGACTGCTCGCAGCGCTGCGCAGCGGTTTTTCCCGTCGAAGATGAAAGTTATTCGTACAGGGGAAACAGTAGGCGGGCCTTAGGTGGCGACTTTCAGCGAGGTTGCGCTACACGAGCCAGGGCAGTCTTCAACTCTTGAGGTTTGAAACCAAAGGGACCAGGTTTACTCTTGTATGCCACTCGGCCGGTGGCATCGATCAAGTACAGGCGATCCGGCCAACCTGTGTAGGCTTGATCGGTTGAATTGCCAAATTCGTCCAGCACGGCGGGAATTTTTATGCCAAGCTTTCGCACGCACGCTCCCGCTACCAGAGCGCGCTCCTCTTCGCTTTTGGGGCTGGCAAAAACCACGTTGTCTTTGACATTGCTCTGCATCTGCCAAACGTCACTGGGGTGCGCTTCGGTGATATAGACAATGAGGAATGCGACGTGGGCGCCGTATTGTTCGTAGAGTTGGTTGAGGGCAGGAACCTCCCGCCGGAACGGGGGTCAAGTGTAGCTGCCAAATACAAGCACCACCGGCTGTCTTTGAGCTGTAAGCGCCGATAACTGTATTTGTGCGCTCTTGTCCAGTTTCATCAACGAGAAATCAGGAGCGGGATCTCCCACTTGCAGCCTGCCCGCGCGGGCGTGGGTCCACAAAGTTTCAAACGGAAAAACCAGAAATGCGACTGGGCCCGGCACTCTGGCCATGACGAGGGCAAATTTGTCAGGCGATTGCCGCATGACTGCGAACAACGAGGCACAGGCAAGCACCCACAACAGGGCGAGGACGCTGAACACCTTGAGCCATACGCTTTTCGCGGATTTGCCTTGCGTGTCTAAAGGCATCGTTCGTGACAAACTCATAAGCCGTCGTGCCCCACTAGAGTTACGCGATTATAGGGAGTGCCGCCGCACGATCAATAGTATGAAAATAGTAGATGGCATGTTCTAAGCGATCCGAGATATTGAGGTCGCGAACCGAGACCTCAAGATGTTATTGCGCCTGCTGGAACTCGAGTCGCCAGCATTATATCCTCGGAGCGTGCTTCGTCCACTCGCGCCTGGCCGGTCCCCAACTCGGGCTTTATTCCTTGGACTCATCATCACTCTGGCTGCCGTGGTCGCTTATTCGTGGTATATCACGGTGCAGATTTCGGGTCTTCGCGAGCTGCAAAACGATCTTGCCGGCCGGAATCGCAAAGACTCGCTGCAGCTCTTACGCATTCAGAATGACCTGAATTCGCTCGCGCTGGCAATGCGCGACATGCTTGACAACGACGAGCCGTATCCGCTCACGGCCTGGTCGGCGCAGTTTCAACGCATCCGTGCGGACTTGGATAATGCGCTCAAGCGCGAAGAGCAGGTCGCGGTAGCCGAACGCACACCCGAGCAAAGGGAATTTCTGAGCAACTCGATGGCTCAATTCTGGGACGGCGTCGACCGGACGTTCGCACTCGCGCGCGATGGCAAGGAGAGCGATGCCCGCGCGCAGATCCGAGTATCGTTGCAGGCGCGCCAGGCGGCTCTGAGCACGGCAGTCGCCCGGCTGCTGGTGCAGAACAACGAAAGCGAAGAGCAGGTGGGTTTGCGCATCGGGCGGATCTACGATCGGGTGCAGCGGCAGGTATACATATTTTTCGCAGCGATCCTGAGCGCAATTCTGCTGACCAGTTTGTATCTCATCCAATCCAATCGTCGGCTCTTCGCGCAGCTCGCAGCTCTTTCCGAGCAGCGCAGCGAGCTCGCGCAAAAACTGATCTCAACCCAGGAGTCCACCTTGCTGCATGTATCGCGCGAGCTTCATGATGAGTTTGGACAGATCCTGACCGCGATCGGCTCCATGTTGAGCCGCGCTCGAAATCATGTGCCCGAAGACTCGCCACTGCGCGCTGAGTTGCGAGAGGTTTCGGAGATCGCGCAGTCAACGCTCGACAAGATCCGCAGCCTTTCCCAGGCTCTGCACCCCGTGATGCTGGATGAAGCCGGTCTTGAGAGTACGATTGACTGGTATATTCCGGTGGTGGAAAGGCAAACGGGAATTGAAATATCCTACGAGAAATCAGGAACGCCGTTTCCGGTGGACGGCAACGTCGGGGTACATATTTACCGCATCCTGCAAGAGGCCTTGAACAACCTCGCTCGCCACTCGGGGACTCGCCAAGCTTGGGTGCGGCTTCGCTTCCTCAACCAGGCGCTGGAGCTTGAGGTGGAAGACCACGGTATGGGATTGATAGAACAGCCCGCGAGATCGGGCATTGGACTTGTCGCGATGCGGGAACGCGCGGAGTTGTTGGGCGGAAAGATCGAGTTCCTCAAGCCCCCGCCGGGTGGAACCTTAGTCCGTTTAAGAGTGTCCGTAGACAAAACGGAGTCTCATGTCCAATAAGATTTCGGTCTTGCTGGTCGATGACCACAGTCTGGTACGTCGCGGGTTTCGACGCATCCTGGAGGACGCGCCCGACATTGTGGTGGTCGGTGAAGCGAGCGATGGTGCTGAGGCGGTTCGGTTGGCGGGACAGTTGCGTCCGCGACTGGTCGTAATGGACTGCGCGCTTCCCGGCATGAGCGGATTGGATGCAACCCGCCGCATTCTCCAGAAGTTTCCAGAAACCGCCATCTTGATGTTAAGCATGCATTCCGAAGATACCTGGGTCCATCAGGCGCTGGATGCCGGGGCGCGCGGCTACATTCTGAAGAGCGCTGTGGATATGGAGTTGGTGACGGCCATTCGACGAGTCGCAGAGGGTGAGATCGTGCTCGACCCGCAACTATCTCGCACCACCACGTTGAAGGGCGAGCGGAATTCTGGGCTCACTGTCCGTGAGCTCGAGGTGTTGAAACTGATTGTCGCCGGCAAGTCAAACAAAGAAATTGCGACTGACCTCGATCTCAGCGCCAACACGGTGGCGGTACACCGCGCCAATATTATGGACGCACTCGGAATCCATAAGACCGCCGAACTCGTGGTCTACGCCATTCGCAGCGGCTTGGTGAATATTCGGTGAACCGCAGATCGTTCTTGCTCGGGTTCGCCGGTACTGCGTCCGCCTCGCTGCTACTACCGGATCTATTCGCAGCGCCAGCACCGCAAATGTCCGACCCAGGCTTCCGGTTCGTCGACGTTACAAGTTCGGCCGGTATTCAATTTCAGCACAACAGCGGTGCTTATGGAGGCAAGCTTCTTCCCGAAACGCTCGGCTCCGGGTGCGCATTTCTCGATTATGACCGCGACGGCTGGCAGGACATTCTCCTGATTAATGGAATGGACTGGCCGGGACACAAGCGGCAAGAATCCACACTCCACCTCTATCGCAACAATCGCGATGGCACGTTCAGTGACGTAACCCGTAAGGCTGGCCTCGACGTGACAATGTACGGGATGGGTGTCGCGGTGGGCGATTATAACAACGACGGTTTTCCCGACATCCTGATCACCTGCGTTGGGCAGAACCGGCTCTTTCAAAACAGCGGGAAGGGAACTTTTGTCGATGTCACCAACCCAAGCGGGCTCAGCCACCGCCAGGCTCTCAGCACGTCGGCGCTGTGGTTTGATTTCGATCGCGACGGCCGGCTTGATTTGTTTGTCTGCAATTACGTTAAGTGGTCGCCCGAGCACGATGTATTCTGCAGCCTGGATGGGAAGCATAAATCCTACTGCACGCCCGAAGCCTACCGCGGCGAGACCTGTTGGCTTTTTCATAACCGCGGCGACGGAACCTTCGAGGATGTTACGGCCACTAGCGGCATCTTCGACAGTAGTTCGAAATCGCTGGGCGTGGCCATGCTCGACTACGATCAGGACGGTTGGCCCGACCTGCTGATAGCGAACGACACACAGCCCAACAAGCTTTATCGCAATGCACGCAATGGCACGTTTAAAGATGTTGCGGTCGAAGCAGGGATCGCTTTCAGCGCCGACGGCAAGGCGCGCGCGGGAATGGGCGTAGATGCGGCCGACTTCGACAATTCAGGTGTGGCAGGTGTGGCCATCACCAATTTTGACAATGAAATGATCGGGCTGTATCGAGCTCTGAGCAATGGCACGTATGAAGATGTGGCAACCCAGTCGGGCGTGGGACTGCCTTCGAAGACCACGTTGGGATTCGGCTGCATGTTCCTCGATGCTGACCTCGACGGCACTCTGGACCTGATCGCAGCCAACGGGCACATCGACGACACCGTGCGCGGCATTCGCGGCAATGTAGGCTATGCGCAACCTCCGCAGCTCTTTCTGAATAGCGGAAAACGTATCTTTCGTGACGTGAGTGCGCAACTTGGGGACGCGTTTCGCCAACCCAAGGTCGGACGCGGCCTAGCTTACGGCGACTTCGATCGCGATGGCGACCTCGATGTTCTCATGACAACTAACAATGGCCCGGCCTATCTCTACCGCAACGATCAACTCGCCGGAAACCGCTGCATCCGCTTTCGCCTGGTCGGCAAGCAATCGAACCGGGATGCAATCGGGGCGACGGTACGTATCTACTACGAAGGCACAACACAGTCCCGTACGGTCAAGACCGGATCGAGCTATCTGTCGCAATCAGAACTGCCCGTAACTTTCGGTTTGGGAAGGCGCGATAAGATCGAGCGTGTAGTGATCCAGTGGCCCAACGGGAGAACTGAGGATTACAAGAATCTTGCAGCAGGCAAGGCGTACGAGTGCGTGGAGAGCGAGGGAATCACGCCCGCCACGGGCTTCTGAAGACACTGCCTGTACTTTCTAAGTTTCAGCGTGGACTTTTTTTCAGAGTATCCTGAGTAAACTTGATCAGGTTGTAGTCGATGCAGTTGGTTAGATGTTGGTTGAAGGAGAAGATGAATGATGAGGCTACGCGAAACGACCACTGCAACGCTGGTTATTTCCATCGCGGTAATTCTTGTGTTCTGTTTACGAGCCGAGGCGCAATCGAAAATGCAAAAGCAATCATTTGGCAAGACCGAGGATGGGCAGCAAACCGATCTCTACATCCTGACCAACAAGCACGGCATGGAGGCGGCGATCACGAACTACGGAGGCACGGTTGTCACTCTGAAGGTTCCCGACCGCAAGGGCAAAGTCGACGACGTCGTCCTCGGCTACGATAAGCTCGAAGACTACGCGGCCGGCAAAGCATATTTCGGAGCGATTGTCGGACGTTACGCGAACCGAATCGCACACGCCAAGTTTACGCTCGACGGCGTCACTTACACGCTGTCGAAGAACGACGGCGACAATCACCTGCACGGTGGCTTTAATAAGCGAGTCTGGACTGCGAAAGATGTTTCTTCGAGCGCAGGACAATCCCTCGAACTCACCTATTTGAGCAAGGATCGAGAAGAGGGCTTTCCCGGAAACCTGTCGGTCAAAGTCGTGTACACGCTTACCGACCAGAATGAACTCAAAATCGATTACAGCGCCACGACCGACAAAGATACCGTAATCAATCTGACGAATCACTGTTACTTCAACTTGGCCGGTCAGGGAAACGGTGACATTCTGCAGCACCAGCTCATGATTCTGGGGAATCGATTCACTCCGGTTGATGCGAGTTTGATCCCTACGGGTGAGCTGCGAAGTGTGAAAGGAACCCCGTTTGACTTCACGACCGCAGCTGCAATTGGCGCCCGCATTGACCAGGATGACCCAGAATTAAAGCTTGGACGAGGCTACGACCATAATTGGGTGCTGAACAGCGGGAAGACGGTGGCCTTGGCAGCACAAGCCTATGAACCGCATTCTGGCCGCGTCCTCGAAGTGTCGACGACTGAGCCGGGAATCCAGTTCTATACCGGAAACTTCCTCGATGGTATTCGAGGTAAAGAGGGGAAGGTTTACAACCGCCGCTACGCATTCTGCCTGGAAACGCAGCATTTCCCAGACTCGCCAAATCACCCTGATTTCCCTTCGACCGTACTGAAGCCGGAGAACCCTTATCGATCAACCACCGTGTACAAGTTTTCGACCAGGTAACCATTAGCGTCGCATTTCCATGAGGTCACATTTTCCTGCGAAATCCCCGCCAATGGTGTAGAGCCTTCCGCCATAATCACAATTGAGACTTCGGTTCAGTCCATAAAGGTTCACATAATCGACCACTTGCAGCGATCTTTTTAAGTATTGTCATCGCCACTGCCAAGCGCAAATTATCTCGCTGTGGCTAGCGTATCGCCATATTAGATTCCATATCAAAGGGGACGTGTTTCTACCGATTCTGGTAGAGATAACAAATCAACATGCCTAAACTATTGAATCATTACAAATTTGTATGGAGATGCAATTGCAAACTTATGTATAGAAGCGTAATGTTGTGTCCTTCCGTTCGGGTGGGGGCAAACGAACTGGAAGCGACGCCAAAGTTAAGGGCTTCTGCGGCCCGTATTCGAGGGCCGGTTCGGTTCGACGTTTGCTCCCCCAGGACACATTTTCAAGAAATACATGGATGCAACTGTTCAGGGGTCTACAACCCGTGATCTTCGATATAGTTCCACACTCCCCCGAGTGCCGTATACAGCAAGGCAAGACAATAAAATTCAGTCGAAATTCAGCTTTTCAGGAGCGGAGCGTATGAATCGACGTGTTTCGAGCTCGAGAATTCTGCTATTCGCATTTGCGATGTTGAGCTTGATAGCCTTAACTGCCGGGATCTCACAGGGCCAAGCTATCAGCGGTAGCTTAACGGGGACAGTAACAGACGCGTCCGGCGCCGCAGTCAATGGGGCAACGGTTGAAGCAACTAATATCGGCACCAGCCAAAAGATCACCACCACGACCAGAGGTTCCGGCGAATACAATTTTGCCGAGTTGCCGGTGGGAAATTATCGGATTACGGTGACGGCGTCCAACTTTCGGACCACGACGTTAAGTAGCGTTCCCGTCGACCTCAACCGGACCGGCACCGCCAATGTGCAATTGCAAGTCGGCACCAGCGCTACCACCGTAGAAGTTTCCGGAGTAGCCCCACCTGTCGATACCACGACGGCCCAATTGCAGTCGACCTATAACGAGACATATTCGAAGGACTTGGGACTCACTTCCAACGGACAGGGCGGCGGCGTCTTGAACCTGTCGATGTTGAGCCCAGGCGTGACGAATGCGAATTCCATGGGTCTTGGTACGGGGCCGTCAGTTGGCGGACAGCGTCCTCGTGACAACAATTTTACCGTAGAGGGCGTGGACAATAACAACAAGTCCGTGACCGGAGCTCTCATCACCATTCCGAACGACGCGGTTGAGAACTTCACCCTCATCTCGAACCAATACAACTCCGAGTTCGGGCACTCCTCCGGCGGTCAGTTCAACACAACGATCAAGACTGGCACCAATACCTTCCACGGATCTCTGTATGAGTACTTCAGGAATCGCAATTTGGATGCGATGGACAATGCCTACGTAAATCAGGGACTGACGACGCCCCCGCGATTCGACAGCAACCGCTTCGGCGGCACCATCGGTGGCCCGATTATTAAGAACAAGCTGTTCTTCTTCTTCAATTACGAGCGCAACCCGGTAGGCCTCACCAGCGGCACTCCAGCAGCTGTTGCCGCACCGACTTCGGCTGGCTTGGCCGCCATAGCCACGGACCCCGCACTCAGCCAAACCAACTTCGGAATCTTTAAGCAATACGTACCCCTTGCTTCCGCGGCGAGTGGCTGTATCCCTTTCAACGGAACCTCGGGCGGAGCCACATTCAGCACTTTCAGCGCGCCAGCAAATGGTAGTTGCGCGGCGGGAAGTGTCGAGACCGGCGCAGTTTCGATCGTGCCTCCGGCATTCCAGGACTACACAAATTTCGTGGTGAGCTCCGATTACAACATGTCGGCAAAGGACCAGATTCGCTTCCGCTATGTCTACAACAACTTAAGCGGGCCCGACACTTTCGCCCAGTTACCGACTTTCTTCGTAAACGTTCCGATCAAATATCGGCTGGTAAACCTGAGTGAATACCACACCTTCACTCCGGCGGTCTTGAACGAATTCCGTGTGGGTTTCAATCGCTATTCCAACGTTACCCCCGTCGGCACCCAGAAATATCCGGGGCTGGACGCATTTCCCAACGTTGTCCTCTCTGACCTGGGAGCCGGTGGTCTGAACATTGGCCCTGATCCCAACGCTCCGCAGTTCACCATTCAGAACTTCTATCAAGTGGTCGACAACATCTCCTGGACAAAGGGCAAGCACAATTGGAAGTTCGGAGGGGAATACCGGTGGTATATTTCCCCGCAGCAGTTTACCCAACGCGCACGTGGCGACTACGAGTACAACGCTTCTCAGCTCTATTTGGAAGACTTCTCGCCCGACATCATTGGTCAGCGGAGTTCCGGGCTGACAACCTACTACGGCAATCAGAAAGCCGTGTACTGGTACGCCAATGACACTTGGCGAGTGACCCCGCATTTCACTGCCAACTTGGGAGTACGCTACGAGTACACCCAGATTCCATTGGGTGAACAGCGGCAGGCGCTTAACGCAATTTCAGATTCGCCCAGCGTACTCATTCCCCAGGTGGGTAATCAGCCGCTCATTTTCTCCAAAATTAGCGCTCCCAAGCACGACTTCGCGCCACGTATCGGCCTCGCCTATTCCCCTGGCAACAGTGGCGAAACCTCCATCCGAGCGGGCTTCGGCATGGCCTACGATACCTTATATGACAACATTGGTATCTTGTCGGTGCCGCCGCAAGTCGGTGCCACCAACAACGTTGACACCTCGAAAGCGTCTACGCCGAACTTCCTCGGCGGCGGCGGCTTGTCAGGTGGCGGCAGTGGCATTACGATTTTAGATCGCCCAACAGCAATTGCATCCACCTCGGCATGGATCCCGCCCAATCAGAAGTATCCTTACTCCATCAATTGGAATTTGGGTGTCCAGCATTCGTTCGGCAAGGCGTATACGGCTGAGGTCGGTTATGTCGGAACCCGGGGTAATCACCTTGACGTGCAGAATATTCTGAACTTCCAGGCGATAGTTACGCCCCAGAATTTCCTTCCGACCTACCTGCAGGCTCCCGACCAAGGCACGTTGAATGCGCTTCCAAACGGGTTGACTGCGCTCGAGAATCTCAACAACGTTCCGGCAAACCTGAACGCAGCAGGGTTCAATCAAAGTCCCCTGACTGCCTTCATCCCGTCAGGTTGGTCGACGTACCACGCCTTGCAGACCAGTCTTACCCGCCGGTTCAACAACGGCCTGCAGTTCCAGGCGGCGTACACCTGGAGCCATGCCATCGACAACAGCACAGCTGACTTCCACAGCACAGATTTAACCCCTCGCCGTCAGCAAGACTTCTTTAACTTCAATTCGGAAAAGGCCACGTCGGCCCTCTCCCGCACCAACCGCTTCACGATTGCGGCAGTCTACGATCTGCCGTACTTTAAGAGCGGCAACTGGCTGATGAAGAACGTGGTCGGCAACTGGCAGTTCAGCCCGGTTTACACTTACGAGTCTCCTCAGTTGGCATCAGTTCAATCAGCTACAGACTCAAACCTTAACGGTGACACCGCTGGCGATCGAGCAATCTTTAATGCAGCCGGCGTACCCGGAACGGGGAGCAGTGTTACTGGCTTGACGGCCACCGCTGGTCCCAATGCAGGAGATATTGTCGCTTATTTGGCCAATAATCCAAACGCCCAATACATCAAGGCGGGCAAAGGAGCCTTGGCCGACACTCGCCGTAACACCATAGTGACGGCACCCACCAACAACGTCGACTTCGCTATTTACAAGGACCTGAACTTCACCGAGAGGTTCGCGTTCCGGCTTGGGGCCCAGTTCGGTAACCTGTTCAATCATCCCCAGTACATTCCTGGA
>Ga0210396_10006412_pt1 | contig 11282 bp, 10 predicted proteins | sample IncBWH17OmetaG_FD_155466 | JGI IMG/M metagenome (GOLD analysis project Ga0210396, IMG submission 155466) | Forest soil microbial communities from Barre Woods Harvard Forest LTER site, Petersham, Massachusetts, United States - Inc-BW-H-17-O ...
CGCGCAAACGGAAACCTTGACTTAGCCGTTGCGAGCTCCCTGGGTGCCGGGGTCTCTGTGCTGCTGGGAAACGGCGACGGCACCTTTCAGCCGGCTGTCACGTATCCAACGCCGAACGCTTACTGGGTTGCGGCCGCAGACCTAAACGGCGACGGCAAACTAGATCTGGCCGTGGCGAATTTTAACGTCGGCACGTCCCCGCCCACTGCGGTGGCCAGCATCCTCCTTGGCAATGGCGACGGCACATTCCAGAAGGCGGTGAACTACCCGAGCGGAGGCGAAAATACCTACGTCGCCATCGGTGATTTCAATCGCGACAAGAAGCCGGATTTGATCGTTACCGATCCGCTCAATAATGATGTGCTCGTACTCCTCAATACGGGAGTGGTGAGCTTCTCACCTACGACGCCGCTGACCTTCCCCCCGCAGCTTTTGGGCACCGAGAGCGGAGTGTTGACGGTGAGCCTGACCAACACAGGCGCAACCGCGCTGACGATTTCCTCGATTTCTGTGCAGGGAGAATACAAACTATCGGACACCTGCGGCAAGAGCGTTGGAGCCGGAGCGAAGTGCTCGATCAACGTGCGCTCGGCTCCGACTACCGAGGGCGCGCTCGCCGGAACCGTTACCCTTCACGACAGCGCATCAAGCAAGCCGCAGATCATCGAACTCTCGGGCGCGGGCACGGTGGTCAAGCTCGAGCCGGTTAGCCTCCGCTTCTCCCCGCAGACGGTTCACACAGAGAGCCAGCCTAAGCAAGTCCAACTTACCAACACAGCCAGCACATCGCTGACCATTTCCAATGTGTATTTAGAGGGTGCAAACTGGACAAGCTTCTCGCAAACGAATGACTGCGGAACCAGCGTAGCCGCCGGAGGCACCTGTACTTTCACGGTCACGTTCGATCCGGTTAAGAAAGGCTCGCTCACGGCATCGCTGAACGTCTACGATTCGGGAGGCGGTGTATTTCAGAGTGTCCCGCTGGCCGGGACCGGCGACTGAGAGAGGCGGTGCTCTCGTCGGTGCCCTGACGCCCCAGCTACGGTTGGTGTCGTCCTCTGGCTCCAGCGAGTGCGAGCCTCTCCGCACCTCGTAAGCTTCGACGCCTCACACCGTAGCCCCATCCTCCGATCACTGCACGTCCGAAACCTTCCCGCTCAGAAAAATCACTTTCATATCCTTGTAGTAATAAATCTGCTTTGTTCCGAGCGTCACTTTCTTTTCCGGTTTGCCCATCGCAGCCTCGACTTGATCCGTGGTCATCCCCTTCTCAATGCTCGCCGGTTCCGCTGCCGGCTGCTCGGCTGGCTGCTGCTGACCCTGGTCCTGCCCACCTTGCTGTTGACCGCCTTGTTGCTGATTACCGCCCTGCTGCGCGCCTTGGTCTCCGCCGCCCTGCTGAGCACTATCAGTATCGTTGCTGATCGTCAGCACTTGCCCAATGGTATCTTCCACCCCACCGGCCGCCGCGTTCGCTAGCGATCCCTTGGGAAATTGGAAGACCACATTAGCCTTGTTGTAGGTCGGAGGATCGGTCTTGTTGCAAGTGTCGCAGGCCACAACTTCGAGCATTACCGTATCTTTCGAAACGTTCACATCGATCTTCATGGGATAGACCTTATCGCCCACTGCAAACAGATGGGTGGTCTGCTCCTTGCCAAATTTTCCCATGATGGATTTCCGTCCCATCAGCGCCAAACTGTTCGGGGAGTGAATCGTTCCACTTTCATACTTGCTGACCAGCACGTTCTGGTCGCCATAAGGCACACCGAGAATTCCGCCTTTCTGAATGGCAAGCAGCGTGCCCTTTTCCACGACCGAATATCCGCTCGTGTCCGATCCCATCTTCACCAACTTGTATTGCGCGGCCAGTTGTTCCTGCAGGGAGACGGGCGTCTGCGCGCAGGCCGACGAGAAGGGAAAGATAGTGGCAGCCAACAGCGCAACTCCCGCAATCAAATTATCCAATTTCCGCGACATAAAAGTCCCTCGAATTCGTTGTTCTTGGTTCGTTACCTCTATCTCTTCGACCCTGGATCCGCAGCCACGGAAAGAAAACATGACTTACGCAGCGTTCCGCCTGACAAGAGAAGGGAGCGCCCTTTTTTGAGGCGCTCCCTTACGCTGGATTGTCGAAACCGCTCCGGCGAGCCTTACTGGCCTCCTCCGGATGCCGCTTCCTGTTTAACCTCCGACTCGGTCTGGTCGGCAGCCTTCTGCTGCTCGTCCAGAGTTTTGGCGACACTGTTATCCGGCGGCGGCGGTTGCACGTCCGAGGCAGTAGTACCGGTATCCGGAGCTTTCGGCATCCCGTTTGTGCCCTGCTTCTTGGCCATTTCACCCATACCGTTGGTAAGGGTTTCCTGGAAGTGGTTGTACATCTCCTGCAGGTCGTCCACTTTTACGGCTACCGTTTGTCCCGACGCGCAATCCGCTTTCTTGCTCGCCGCGACGCTGGCATTCACTGTGTTGTCCGAGTCAGGAGTGTCCGTGAGGCGCGTGATCACATCACCCGCCGTCAGGCCGCATTCCTGGCCATTGGCCACCACCGTGACGTCGGAATCCACCACAAACGTGCGTTGTGCCGGATCCAATGCCGGAGGCGGTTGATCGCTGGTCGGCGCCGGGGCTGCCGAAGCCGTTTGCCCACCCGCATTCTGCCCGGCCTGTGCCTGCTGTGCCGCCAGTTGCGCTTTCACTTCCTGGGCAATTGCTTCTTTCACTTCGGGAGTCAGCGCGACTCCGTTGGAGGCCGCCGGAGCTGCGCCTCCTCCATCTGCGCCTGCGTCTGAGCTGGCTTGGGCGTCCGCGGCCATGGCGTCGGCATTGGCATCAGCCCGCGCCGCATACGCTGCCTGTAAGTTCGCCGCGATCAGGTAGTCCGTCAGCCAATAATACGGAGCCGCATATACCGGGTAAGGGTTCCACCACCCGCCATAGTATCCGTACCATGGCGCTCCTCCCCAGCCCCATGCCCCGACGCCCCAGGCGATCGACACTCCCCAAGGATGGTAGCCCCACCCATAAAATCCCGGATGATACCAATACCCTGGGTAGTAGCCGTAGTAGGTCCGTCCACCCCAGCCGTAGCCGCGATAAAGGCCCACCCGATAAACGCCGTTTCTGTAGTAGGTGCGCGAGTAGTAGGAGCGCCCGCCGCGCGTCACATAAGCGCGCTGCACATAGCCGCCACTTCGTCCCCTGGTCACGATGCGCGCTCCGTTACGTTCACTCACCACCGTGCGCCCGCCGTGGACCCCGTTCTGAATGTGCATTCCCCCACGGTCGATCGTACGAACCGAGCCATTCGGACGGACGCTCGCCGACCCTCCGCCCTTCAATGAGACCGTCCTTCCCGGCGGTGTATGGCTGGTTGTCGCTGTGTGGGTCGTCGTGCCCGTGTGAGTGGTTGTTCCCGCGTGGGTCGTCGTTCCCGCGTGCGTCGTCGTTCCCGCGTGTGTCGTCGTTCCGGTATGAGTTGTGGTACCCGTATGGGTTGTCGCGCCCGCATGGGTCGTCGTACCGGTATGGGTCGTTGCGCCGGCATGCGTCGTCGTCCCCGCATGCGTCGTCGTTCCTGTGTGCGTGGTTGCGCCCGCATGAGTCGTAGTACCGGTATGCGCCGTAGTGCCCGCGTGACTCGTTGTACCTGTGTGACTCGTCGTGGCGCTGTGACTCTGCGACGGCGCCGAAGAATGCGATGGCGCGCTCGAGTGCTGAGCCGGAGCACTGGAGTGAGACGGCGCGCTTGCGTGCGGCGCCGGCGCGCTGCTCGTCTTATGTTGACCCCATGCCAGCGCAGGAACCACGAGCGACAGCACAAACACCAAACTCTTCTGCATCATATTTTCCCTTGTCGAAGTTTGATTCATTATGGCCTCCTGATCATTCGTTCTACCGCCGCTTGCTTCCGGCACAAACCACGTAACCAGTGAAGTCAGTTCCGGATCCTATCCCAACATAAACACGAAGCTCGCGGATTCCACCTGCGTATTTGAAAATTTCCTGAGCCTGAGGGGGAAGACCCAAAACATCCGCGAACCTGTAGCCGCTGACTGCCACCGGCGACCCGTAATCTTGAGGCGAGAGAAACTTACCAGAACTTCGCAACTCGCGCAAATGATTCCTGCTGGTCGGTAGTGGCTCACTTGAGCCACACCTGGCAGGTCGATTCAGCCCCTGCACAGGCACGCGCGAGCCTGGCGAACCACCGTCCAAACCTCTTCCCTCCGCCACTCCCCTGATGTAGTCTATGTGTTCTTCCGGAGGCAAATGCTTGCGCTACCTCGATCGCCTGCAACCCCTGGCGCTGCTCGTCATGCGCCTCACCTTGGGCGCCGTCATGGTCGGCCATGGATATCTCAAAGTTTTCGGCGGCCTGCATCACCACGTTCAATTCGTCACCAGCCTTGGACTGCCGGGCTGGACCGCATATCTCTCCGCTTTCACCGAATTTTTAGGCGGCTTACTCGTGCTGATCGGCCTGTTCACCCGAATCGCTGCGCTTGGCATTTGCATTGATCTCTCGGTCGCCATCGCCAAAGTGCATTTTCATAACGGATTAATGCGCCCGAACGGTTACGAATTCCCCCTCGCTCTGGCCGCCATCGCCTTCGGACTCATCTTCCTTGGTGCCGGCCCCATTGCATTCGACCATATCCGCGCTCCCGGCGCAGTGAAATCAAAGTAGATCGAAAAACTTCTCTGCCGTGGCCGCTAATTTTCTCCTGGCGCACAACTTATCGACCGGCTCCGGGTTTGCTAACGGTGCCCGGCGGGCGGGTAGGGATTTAAACTTGTATTGACGTTTCTTTACAAGCGCCTCGCCAGAAGTTGAATCTGGATGCAACTTGAAATTATGATGACTTGTGACCAACAGCTGCATCCCAACGATTTCGTGGGCGCATCTTAACCGTGTGCTATGGAATTAACCGATTGGAGGGTCTCTTGAGAAAGTTAGCGCTTCTGGTTCCAGTTTTTGCCGTCTTGTTCTGCTCTCATTTCGCCGCCGCTCAGCAGGGAGATATTATGTTTTTCGGCGGCACCCTCTTGTCCCAGTCGCCCAGTAGCAATGCGCTGTTCTCCGGGAATATCGCGGAAAAGGGTGGAACCTATCTCGGCGTCGCTGGCGATGTTGTTGGCTTTAAGCGCCGTGTCGGCTTCAGCATCGAAACCTCCTGGAGAGCCAGCCAGGCCAGCTATCTGGGCTATGAAACCTACCGTCCCATTCTGACCGACTTCAATGCGCTGTTCCAGCCCAAGCTCGGCAAGAAAGCTGGCCTCGACCTTTTCGGCGGCATCGGCATCGCCAGCACCCGCTTCTACGTCCCCTTCGCGACTTCCTGCAGCTACTTCTCCGGCTGTATCAACTACACAACCAGTGATCACTTTATGGAGGATGTCGGCGTCGGTCTCCGCTATTATGTCTGGCACCACGTTTTCGTCCGGCCCGAGTTTCACTACAACCACATCGAGAGCAACACCGACGAATTCAACTCGAACAATGTGTTCCGCGTCGGAGCCTCGATCGGCTACACCATCGGTAACGACTGAATTTTTCTTCGCTCCACACTCGCCGGACGCCATCTGCTCCAGCGAGTGAGTTCCAGATCCTGACCGTACCTACAAAGGGGGATGTATTTGAGAAGGCTCGCGCCCATCGCATACACGTGTACCATTTTTCTTTTTGCCACTCTCGCACACGCCCAACAAATTGACATTGCCCTCGGCGCCAGCACGCTCCTCGCCTCCAAGAATAACTCGTCCTCCGAGGCGTTTCAGCCTCCACAACTGAAGGGTGGCACCTACCCCACTATCAGTGGAGACGTGCTTCTGAGGAAACGCCTCGGCCTCAACGTGGAAACCTCCTGGAGGTACAAGACGGCCAACTACAATGGCTTTGAAACCTATCGCCCGGTTCTGACCGACGTTAACGCCCTGTTCCAGCCGCAGCTGAGAAAGAAGATTGGCCTGGACCTCATGGTAGGCGCCGGCATTGCTAGAACCGGACTCTCCATCCCAGGAAACGTCTCCTGCGGCTCTGGCCCTACCGTGTGCTACACCGGCAGCAATCACTTCATGGAGCATCTCGGAGGCGGCGTCCGCTATTACGTCTGGCACCGCATACCTAATATTTTTATCCGTCCTGAGATTCACTACTACCACATCCAGAATAATTATGAATTCAACTCCGGCAACGTCTTCCGCGCCGGAGCCACGGTCGGTTACACCTTCCGCGGACGCTGAGATCGCTGATCCAGGATCGAGGGGTTAATCCGTCAGTTGTTCCCAAAACAAGAAGGGCAGCGTCTCTTTGACGCTGCCCTCACATTTTCCAATTCCCTTACACCTACCGCATCGACATGCAGATCTCTGCTTCGTGGATCGCACGATCCAGGTGTTCGATCGATTTCACTCGATGACCGTCGAAATCGTGCTCGGCCACTTCCAGTTGATGCTTCGCCGCGCGCATCGACTCCAGGGCTTCATCAATGTGCGGATGTCGCTCCGGCATCGCCGCCGCTGCCGGCGGAACTGGCGCCGCCGCGGCCACCGGAACCGGAGGTGCCGGTGTTTTTGGACCCGCTGCCGCCGCCGGATATGCCAGGGTTAAGGTTAGCGCTGCTGTGATGAGTAGACTCAAGAAACCGATCTTCTTCATGCGTTCTCTCCTCGTCCGAATTCAGCGCGGACGCCGCCTCAAGATTGATGCCGACGGACTCCACACTTTCACCCGGGTTCGTCCGCGACACCCGCACAGTATAAGCGGACGCAACACGATTCCTGCCGCTTACAACGTTGACTGATAAGATGCTTGCCTTGGAAACTACCCGGCCCTGCGATTTCTCCACCATAGGACTGCCACCACCACGATAAATGCCGCCCCCAGGGCCAGATCAAAACGCTTCATGAAGTGCATGAGCATTCCCCAACGGCTGCCAAAAAAATATCCTGTCAGAGAAATCCCGCTCACCCATAACGCCGCTCCCAGGAAGTTAAAAACCGTAAACCTTTTCCATGGCATGCGCAGCACGCCCGCCATTGGTCCCGCGACCACCCGCATCCCGAATACGAATCGCGCAAACAAAATCGCAACCGACCCATAACGTTCAAACAGCCTCTCGCCGCGCGCAAGTGCCACATCGCTGACTCGAAAAATATTTCGATAACGCTCCAGCGCGGCACGTCCACCATAGTTCCCAATCGCGTATCCCAGGTTGTCGCCCGCAGTAGCCGCTAACGTTCCCACTACAACAATCCATCCCAGTTGAAGATCCCGCTCCGCGTACGCGAGAAAACTTGCCAGCAACAAAACGGTCTCCCCCGGCACGGGGACGCCGGCGTTCTCCAGCAACAACGCCACTGCCACGGCCCAGTACCCGTAATGCACCAGCGCGCCGCGCAGCAAATCGAAAATGTGATGGGTCATGATCAGACTGTTGCGAGCATGAACTAGCCTGGCGGTCCCTCGCGTGTCAGGAAGTCAATCAGCGCCCGGTTAAACTCGTCCGGGCACTCTTCGTAGGGCAGGTGTCCAATGCCGGGGAATACGATCAGCTTGGAATGCGGAAAATATTTCGCCAGCTCTTTTGCCGAAGAAGCGTACACCGCCGTATCGTGGCTGCCCCACATGAATAGGGTAGGAATACTCGCCAACTTCGGCAGCGTGGATTCCAGTTCCCGCAGGTCCTCCGTCCATGTGCTTACGATGCTCAGCGCATGCTCGAACAATCCCGGCTTGACCAGCGGGGCCGTATAGCCCTCCAGGGTCCCAGGTGGAATTCTCCTGCGGTCGCCATATAGCCGGGCGTGAAAAAATGGATACAGGAAACTCATGTACACGGTGCCAAAGCGGAATAATTGTGCGCCAAAGTCGCTGCCGGCGAATGGCGCAAGCCACCGCCCGTGCGCCGAATACGGATTCACCGGGGCCACCAGTACCAACCGTTTCACCTGCACCGCAGAATTCCCGCTGAGGCATTCCGCGGCCGCCATCATCGCCACCGCGCCGCCACGTGACGTCCCCACCAGATCGAATGACTCAATTCCCAGCTGCGCGATAAATCTCAAAAGCCGTTGTGCCGTCCCTCGCATCGAGTGATCAATCCCGGATGGACGATCCGAAAACCCCGCTCCTAACATATCTGGCGCATACACGGTGGCGTAGGGCGCCAATGCCGGCATCGTATACCGCCAGGAAAACGAATATCCCAGCAGCCCATGCACCAGGATCAACGCTCGCTGGGGTGGCCCATTTCTCACGCCCCCTGCGAGAAAGCCTGTTCTGAGCTCGTCGGAGGATGGGGATTTCGTGCGCAGGTATCGCATGCGCGCCCCATCCATTTCCATCCAGCATTCTTCCACTCCCGGACCAAATCCCGGAAAGGGTGAGCTGGAAACTTCCCGCTCTGCCGTAATCACCGCCAAATCTCCAGCCACGAATCTTCGATCCCAGACAACTCTTTCCCCGCCGCACGATTCTATTTAAATGAACATCGCCTCTGTTCACTTCACTTGGGGAGCTTCGGCTCCCCGTTTTTTGTGAACCACCGGTCAGTGCGCAGCGACCAGTGGCCACTAGGAGGAAATACTGGTTTCTCGCTGCCCACTAGCCACTGATCACTGGCCACTGCTTTTTCTCTTCTTCCTCAACAACTTCTTCAACACCCGAATCCCCTTATCCACATGCTTCTCCTCCAGCAAATACGGAGGAAGAAATCTCACCACCGTATCGTGCGTCGAATTAAACAACACACCCTCAGCCAAAGCCTCATCCACAATCGGCCGCGCCGGAACCTCCAGATTGATCCCTTGGATGAATCCCCGCCCGCGCACTTCCTTCGCCGCCGGACTCTTTTCAGCAACCATTCTTAGTTCCTGCTGCAGATACGCCCCAACTTTGTTTACGTTGTCGAGCAGCTTTTCTTCTTCCACAATCGTCAGAAACTCCAGCGCCACGCGGCAAGCCAGCGGACCACCCCCAAACGTCGTCCCATGCTGCCCCGGCGCAATCGCATTGGCAAATTCTTCTTTCGCCAGAAATGCTCCCAGCGGAAGCCCCGCCGCAATCGGCTTCGCAATCGCCACAATATCCGGAGTCACGCCAAAACTCTGAAACGCAAACATCGTCCCCGTGCGCCCCAGCCCGCACTGAATCTCATCAAAGATCAGCGCCGCCTTGTGCCGGTCCGCAGCCACCCGGCACTCCTGCAGAAACTCCACCGAACACTCATAAATTCCGCCTTCGCCAAAAATCGGCTCCAACACGATCGCGCAAGTGTTGTCCGTCACCGCGGCCCGCAAACCTTCGATATCGTTCTGCCCGACAAACGTCACATCCTCCAGCATCGGCTCAAATCCCTTGCGATGCTTCTCCTGTCCGGTCAGCGACAGCGCCCCAAACGTCCGCCCGTGATAGGACCCCTGCAGCGCCACCAGCCGCGACTTTCCCTCCCCGCCCGCGCGATGTCCCGCCAGCCGCGCCAGTTTGATCGATCCCTCAATCGCCTCAGTACCGCTGTTCGAGAAAAATGCGCGAGCGTTTCCAAAAGAGCCGCCCAGCAACGTACACAGCTTCTCCGCCAGCGCACCCTGATATTCGTGGTAATAAAGATTGGAGACGTGAATCAGCTTCGCCGCCTGCTCCCGAATCGTCTTCACAATCCTCGGATGCGCGTGCCCCAACGCATTCACCCCCAGCCCCGAAACGAAATCGAGATAGCGCCGGTCATCGAGGTCGAAAAGAAACACGCCCTTCCCCCGCGTCAACACAATGGGATACCGGTTGTAAGTCCCCAGCAAATATTTCTTTTCAAGCTCAACGATTTGTTCGAAAGTTTTCATAGGAAGATTTGATTTTACCGGAAGACGAATATACCGTTTTGGGAAAGTGAGGCGTCCGGAGGACGTTTGACAATAGCCCGGCGTTTCAACGCCGGATACGATGTGATGGCATCGAAACCCTTCCCGTAGGGAAGGCTGAAACTCCGGAGAATCCCATGGCGCACACCTACGTTTCTGAACTCATTCATTGCGTCTTCTCTACCAAACAACGCCGCAGTCTAATCTCGCCCGAGGTGCAACCACAACTCTGGTCCTTCCTCGGCGGCATCGCCCGCAAGAACGGATTCAAAGCGCTCATGGTAGGCGGAACCGAAAATCACATCCACATCCTGCTGTCGTTACCTGCGACCCTGCCGTTAGCGAAAGCCATGCAATTGCTAAAAGGATCGTCGTCGCATTGGATGAATGAGACCTTCAAAACGGAATTCGCCTGGCAGGAGGGATACGGCGCCTTCACCCTTGGCGTCTCGCAGAAGACTGACACTATCGCTTACATCCAAAATCAGGCGGAGCACCATCGGAAGCGTAATTTTGAAGATGAGTTCCTGGCGTTTTTGAAGAAGAATGGCATCGAATATGATCCGCAGCATGTCTGGGGATGAATTCAGGCATCCCTACGGGATGCGGTTCCTCGTGGACGAACCTACCCGGCGTTCAAACGCCGGGCTATTGTCAGGCGTCCTCCGGACGCAAACATCGTTCGGCGGATGGCACACGTCTGGGGATGATTAGCACCTCGGTACCTCACCTCTCGCCTTGAGCATCGCATCCGACTCCTACCACTTCAGCTGAACCCTCCCCACGTTATCCTGAACCATGGGATGGGTGTATGATCGCCAGCGTTCTTGAGGTGAACCAAGCTGATTCCGATCAATCGTCAAGCATTTGTCAGGAGCAATTATGGGTGAAGATAGCCTTATTCCAGTGGCAACGAATGCGAGGTCGCGAAACGACCTTGTCGAGCGCGGGTTTAGTCGCCAGCCGCTCAGAATTGACGCGGACGTGGCGCGCTCGCTGGAAGAGTTATCCCACGCAGCCTGGTCCATTCCAAGAGATAAGTACTATGAAGGGGGCGACCGGTATCGTTCCTTAAATCGTGTCCGGGCCGAGATTGTTGAGGGTGGTGTAAAGGTTTGGTTGAGCGAAGAGACCACGCCTTATGTGCAGCTGAAAAAATACAACACGACAATCGGCGGCCAGCCGCGAGAGTACACTCCGCTACCCCCGGCAATTGCCGGTTCCGTCGGCGTTCGCAAGATGATTGCTCACCACCTGCAATACCTGCCGCTCTCGGCGGTGGGTACCAGGTATCTGGTCAGCGTCCATCTCATAAGATTCACAGCTACGCCGGGTCGGCCCTGCGACACCAGCCCGCCGGGTTTACATAAAGACGGGGAAAAGTACATCGCTACGCATCTACTGGGCCGCTGCGGCGCTTA
>Ga0210396_10006413_pt1 | contig 11282 bp, 10 predicted proteins | sample IncBWH17OmetaG_FD_155466 | JGI IMG/M metagenome (GOLD analysis project Ga0210396, IMG submission 155466) | Forest soil microbial communities from Barre Woods Harvard Forest LTER site, Petersham, Massachusetts, United States - Inc-BW-H-17-O ...
CCGGCGCCGCTGCAAAAGACGATCACGACATCCACGCCGGTGCGGGTCATGGCGCTGATCGCGAGATAAAGCACGACGAGGAGGGCGGCGATCGGAACGGCCCACACCAACCCCGGCCAGCGGCTGCGGATCTCGCGCGCACTCAGGCGTGGAGGAGTTGAGGGCGTTTCAGTCATCGTGGCGGACCTCCGCGGCGTCCCACATCAGCCGTGGATCGAAGCAGCGGGCCGCGAGCATGGTGCCGACCACCACAAAGCTGAAAGCCGCGGCCGCGGGCTCGGCGCGCGCGTAGACGAAGTTGTTGTAGTGCATCACCGGCACGAATGCGCCGATGACGAAGGGATCGATCATCGACCAGCGGCCGATCTCTTCGATCGCCCGATACAGGCGCGTCTTCAGCACGAGGCGACGGCGTGACCGGCGCACGACGGAGGCGATGAACCAGCTCATCCCGGCGAGCTTGAGCATCGGGATCAGGAAGCTGGCGCAGAAGATAATGATGGCGAGCCCGAACAGCCTGGCCTGAAAGAGGTCCTTCACGCCTTCGAGCACGGTGTAGTGGGCCGAAGTGAAGCCGATGGGCAGGGTGGCGATCGGAAAAAGGTTTGCCGGAATGTAGAGCAGCAGGGCGGCAATGGTCAGGGCCGCGGCGCGCCGCACTGCGCCCGGGCGGCGGGAATGGATGGTGTTGCCGCAGCGGGGACAGTGATGGCCGTTCATCGCCTCGGGATGGACCAGGCCGCAGGCGTTGCAGATGACCGCGAGACCCGCGGGGGCGACCGCTGGCGATGGCGAGATCGCCTCCCACACGGCGCGCCGGTCGAGGAGGGCCCGGGTCACCAGGGTCATCACTCCCGCGCCGATGAAGCAGTAGGCGCCGATGTCGAGGCGGACGGAGATGCTGGCGGCCAGCCGGGCGTAGGCGACCATCAGGGCCACCAGGAAGACGTCGCTCATCGCCCACGTCTCCAGCTCCTGATCCAAACGGAAGGCGTGACCCGTGTGATGGGCGATGCGGCCCGAGCGCACCTCTGCGAGCACGACGCTCAGGACGCCGAAGCGGACGAGTGGAATGACGATGAGGAAGAGCGAGACGAAGATCCCCACCCAGGGACGGTTGTCCCGCCACATGGCGGCGGCGGTCGAAGCCAGATGGCTGGTGCGCGTGGACCCCATCGCCGCGGTGGTCATCAGCGGATAGAGGTTGGCCGGGATCAGCAGCAGGAAGGTGGCGCCCGCGGAGGCCAGGGCCGCATCCAGGCTGCGGCCGGTCGTTCGCTCGAGCTGCGCCTCGCAAACGCGGCAGGACAGGAGAACCCCCTGCGGCGCCGAGCGTGGAGCGGTCTGCACCGCTCCGCAACTGGCGCACCCGATGGCGAAGGCCCCCTCAGGCGCGGCCTCGACAGTCAATCCTTCATCCCGCTTCCAATCGCACCGCGCCGCCCGTCCGAACGATTCGGGTCCGGCAAAGCGTTGCGACGGGTGCTGAACGTCAAACGCTCAAGTTAGATGCGACAGGCGCTCACGCCTGCATAGCCACTCTTTGCCTCTGCCCAAGTTCCTTGAGCAGGACGCGCGCCAGGGCGTCGCCGGAAGCCGGGTTCTGCCCGGTGAGGAGATCGCCGTCACACGTGACGTGAGAGCCGCCGGGGAGCAGGGCGTGCTCGAACTGCGCGCCGGCCTCACGAAGCCGAGTCTCGAGCAGGAAAGGGACAACGGTCTGCAGTCCGCCCAGGGTCTCCTCACCGTTGGTGAAAGCCGTGAGCTTGCGCCCAGCCACGAGAGGAGCGCCATCCCGGCCCTTCGCGCCAAGCAGGGCCGCGGGCCCATGGCAGAGAGCGGCAATCACCCTGCCCGAGGCGGCAAAGGCGGTGGCGAGGTCGGCCACCCGGCCATCAGCGGCGAGGTCGATCAGAAGCCCGTGTCCGCCCGGGAAGATGAGGGCCTGGCAGTCGTCGCCGCGGACTCCGCCCAAGGGCCGGGTGTCGGCGAGAGTGTCCAGCGCGCGACGCCAGCGAGCCTTAGCGGCCTCGTCCGGGGCCGTCCTGGGGTCGATCGGCGCCGCGCCGCCCTGCGGGGAGGCGACCTCGGGATCGATGCCGGCCTCACAGAGGGCGGTGAAGAGCACGGCATACTCCTCCAGCGAGACGCCGGTGGGATGAGCTTCGTCCAGGTGATCGGCGCTGGTGACGACGATAAGGGCCTTCATGGGGGTCTGTCCGCACAGGTGAGCGCCGCCGGAACGGCGCGGCGGGGCGCCCTGTTCCGGCTGTGGACGGGGAACGAGGCGCGGAGGCCTCCGTTGTTCGCCATGGGCCTGGCGCGGGGGCGCGGTATCAAGCGAGGAGGCCATCGAGGGCAATGGACGAAAACCGCATCGAAGGCGCCGCGAACGAGGGCGTCGGCCGGCTCCAGGACGCGTGGGGCGGCCTGACTGGCGATCCGGAGACTCAGCTGAAGGGGAAATGGCGTCAGGCCCAGGGGACTGCGCAGAAACTGTTCGGGAAGGCCCGTGACCAGGCCCGCGAACAGCTGGACCTCCGCACGCGCCAGGCGAAGGATGGCCTGGACAAGACAGTGGACCTGATCGAGGCCAAGCCGATGGCGGCCGTGGGCGTCGCCACCTTCGTCGGCTTGACGTTGGGCCTGCTGATGAAGTCGGGGCGTTCCGCCCGGGTCGTTTACCTCAAACATTGATCGTCTTACGAAAGGATCGCCCGCGCGATCGACCGCGAAGGCGCGGGCGAGCTCTTCGGCCGGCCACAGGTTGGTCCCGGGCTCCAAGTGCGACTGTCACCAAACGTTCGAACTTGATGCGTAGGCTGCAGGCGAACCGCGGCTTGGGGGCTCGACGCGATGACTGAAGCGATACTCGAAACCGGCGCTGCCGCGCCTCGGCCGAAGCTCGATCAGGGGACGCACGTCTCCGGCAAGATCGCGTTCCTGCTGGTCCTGCTCGGCGGGATCGGTTTCGCCGCCTGGAACATCGTCGGTGATATCCGGGGTGCGGGCGAGACCGTCGAGATCGGCGTTTTCTTCCTGCTCGGCCTCGCCCTGCTCATCGCTCTCGGCTTCGAATTCGTGAACGGGTTCCACGACACGGCCAACGCCGTGGCGACGGTAATCTACACCCACAGCCTTCCGCCTGTCGTGGCGGTGGTCTGGTCGGGAGCGTGGAACTTCCTGGGCGTCATGGTCTCCAGCGGGGCCGTGGCCTACGGGATCATCACCCTTCTGCCAGTCGAATTGATCCTGCAGGTCGGCAGCACCGCCGGCTATGCGATGATCTTCGCCCTGCTGCTCGCGGCGATCATCTGGAACCTGGGCACCTGGGCCCTGGGAATTCCCAACAGTTCCTCGCACGCCCTGATCGGGTCGATCATGGGGGTCGGCCTTGCGAACCAGCTCATGGCTCCAGCCGGCCAGTCCACCTCGGGCGTCGACTGGTCACAGGCGGCGAAGATCGGGCAGGCCCTGCTCTTCAGCCCCCTTTGCGGCTTCATCGCCTCGGCCCTGCTGCTCCTGGTGGCGAAGGTGCTCATCAGGAACAAGTCGCTCTATGAGGCGCCGAAGACCGATGCGCCCCCTCCCTGGTGGATCCGGGGCCTGCTGATCTTCACCTGCACGTCGGTCTCGTTCGCCCATGGCGGCAACGACGGCCAGAAGGGCATGGGCCTGATCATGCTGATCCTGATCGGCGCGGCGCCGACGGCCTACGCCCTCAACCGCGCGCTACCGCCCTCCGCGATGCCGGCTTTCGAAAGGACGATCGACGCCGCACGGCCGGTGTTCGCCGCTCACTCGGCAGGCGTCGCTCCGGTCGCCCCCGCCAAGGCGCGCGAGATCGTCGGGGCAGCCCTTCGCACACACAAGGTGAACACGCCGGCCGTGTTCAGCGCCATGAACGTGCTCTCGACGGACATCGAGGCCGAGGTGAAGGCGTACGGCTCGATCCGGCGCATTCCAGCCGCCGCTGTGCCCAACGTGCGCAACGAGATGTACATGGTGGGCGACGCGCTTCGTCTGGTGGGTAAGCAGAAGGGCGCGCTGACCCCCGCCGAGGCCAAGTCCGTGGCCGCCTTCGGCAAGAGCCTCCAGGCGGGCACCCGCTTTATCCCCAACTGGGTGAAGATCTCCGTCGCGATCGCCCTGGGTCTTGGGACCATGGTCGGTTGGAAGCGGATCGTCGTCACCGTCGGCGAGCGGATCGGCAAGACCCACCTCACCTACGCCCAGGGCGCCGCGGCCGAACTGGTCGCCGCCGGGACAATCAGCCTCGCCGAGGTGTACGGCCTCCCGGTCTCTACCACCCACATCCTCTCCAGCGGCGTCGCCGGGACCATGGCGGCGAATGGGTCGGGGCTGCAGTGGAGCACCATCCGCTCGATCGCCTCGGCCTGGGTCATGACCTTGCCCGCCGCGATTGCCTTGGCGGGCGGGCTCTACTTCATCCTGCGGACGATCATGGGCGGCTGAAACCTCAGGCCGGCGCCGATACGAAAATCGGCGCCGGCCACCGGATTCAACCTCGGCGCAGCATTGGACAAGTCCCGCTGAGCGGACCTAGACTGTCCGCAACAAAGACGGAGGGACGGCCCATGGAACTTCGTAGATTTGGCGTCATCGCGGGGGCGCTGGCCCTTCTGGCCCTGACATCGAGCGCCGGAGCACAAGCCAACATCAAGGCCGCGGTCGCCGACTCGGGCCGCCCGGCCGACGACACGGCTCGCGACGCGGCGCGCAAGCCCGACGAAACCCTCGCCTTCGCCAAGGTCCGGCCTGGGGAGACCGTCCTGGAGATCATCCCGGGCGGCGGCTACTTCACGCGGCTTCTCAGCAAGGCGGTGGGGCCGACAGGCCACGTCTACGCCTCGACGCCCCCACAATATGCCAAGGCCGTCACGGCGATTGCGGCCGACCCGGCCTATTCGAACGTCACTGTCGTCGGCGTCGGACCTGACGCCATGGCGGCCGTGCCGAAGGTTGATCTGGTGTTCACGGCCCAGAACTACCACGACCTTCATCTTCCGGCCGCCAAGCTCGACGTCCCGGCCCTCGACAAGGCCTGGTACGCGCAACTGAAGCCGGGCGGCCTGCTCGTGATAATCGACCATGTCGCCAAGGCGGGCTCGCCGGTCCCGGACACGGCCAACGCCCTGCACAGGATCGATCCCGCTTTCGCGCGCACGGAGGTGGAGGCGGCCGGCTTCAAGTTCGACGGGGAAGCCAACTTCCTGCACAACCCCGCCGACACCCATGAACTCAAGGTGTTCGACCCCTCGATTCGCGGGCATACGGACCAGTTCGTCTTCCGCTTCCGCAAACCCTGACCCTGCCTTCGTTCGTCTAGAACAAACCCTGTTCAAACCGAGCCGTCTGAACAGGGATGATTTGCTCTGGATTCAAAAATGTAGAGCCTGATTCACGGTTTGCGTCTGTTCCGTGGAAACGGATCCGGCTCTGAATGAATTCACGAACGAGTGAGATTGGCCGCAACCCGCGGGCGAGTGCGACGTTGACCCGGGCGTCGCCTCACCGCGGCGTGATCTGCGCATCCACCAAAGGGATCAGCTTTATGTCGACTGCTTTCACCCACAAGCTGCTCATCGCCGCTGCGGCGGTCGCGGCCATTTCGGTCGCCTCCTGCCAGAAGCCTGCGGCGGACAATGCGGCAAGCGCCGCCTCAGCGGCGGCCAACGACGCCGCCGCCGCCCAGTCTAGCGCGAACAACGCGATGAACGCCGCGGCGAGCGGCGACGTCTCCTCGGCGGCTGACGCTTCTGCCGCCGCCGCCAACGAGGCCGCCGGCGCGACCAAGTCGGCAGCCACGGCCGAGAAGTCCGCCGCCCAGGCAAACGCCCCCAGCCAGTAAGCTCGGGCGCGCTCCCACACGAGGAGGGCCGTCCATATGGGCGGCCCTTTGTCCACGCGGACTTGCTGACGCGGCGCACGGCGTTCTGGACGAAATCGCTTGCGCGCCGGCCTTCCCGTTGCTCGTATTCGACGCGAGCGGGCGAACAAGTCCCGCCAGGAGGAAGCGCTCATGAGCGACGGCTCGATCGACATCCGCCAGGAACTTCGCGCGAAGATCTTCGCCGAACCCGTCGAATCGCTGAACCCGGCCCAGCCGGAGCTGTTCCAGAACGACGCGCACTGGCCGATGTTCGAGCGCCTGAGGGCGGAATCGCCGGTCCACTACAGCGCAGCTAGCAAGGACTACGGCCCCTTCTGGTCGGTCAGCCGCTACAACGACATCATGGCCATCGACACCAACCACGAGGTGTTCTCCTCGGCCGATGGCATCACCCTGCCCAGCATCGAATCCGAAGAGGAGATGAAACGCCGTCCCCAGCGCAGCAGCTTCATCTCGATGGATCCGCCGCGACATGACGTGCAACGCAAGACAGTCAGCCCTGTCGTGGCTCCGGCGAACCTGCTGCGGATGGAGCCGCTGATCCGTGAGCGCGCCGGCATAATCCTGGACGACCTGCCGATCGGCGAGACTTTCGACTGGGTCGACAAGGTCTCGATGGAATTGACCGCCATGACGCTGGCGACCCTGTTCGATTTCCCGTTCGAGGAACGCCGTCGGCTGACCTACTGGTCGGACATGATGACCAACGCGCCGGGGTTCGGCCCGGTGACGAGTTGGGAACAGAAGCGCGCCGAACTGGATGTTTGCTTCGAAGTCTTTGACGAGATGTGGCGTGACCGCGCGAGCCAGCCGCCGAAGTTCGATCTCGTCTCGATGCTGGCCCACGGCGAAGCCACCCGCGAGATGGACGAACACGAGTACCACGGCAACCTGGGACTCTTGATCATCGGCGGCAATGACACGACGCGAAACACAATCTCCGGCTCGGTTTTCGCCCTGAACCGGTACCCCGCCCAGTACGCCAAGCTCCGCGAGAACCCCTCGCTGATCCCCTCGATGGTCTCCGAGACCATCCGCTGGCAGACACCGCTGGCGCATATGCGGCGCACGGCTCTGCGCAACTTCGAGTTCGGGGGGAAGACCATCAAGGAAGGCGACCGGGTCGTCATGTGGTACGTCTCGGGCAACCGAGACGACACTGTGATCGAGGATCCCGACGCCTACCGGATCGACCGGGCGCGGCCGCGGCAACACCTGTCGTTCGGCTTCGGGATCCATCGCTGCGTCGGCAACCGTCTGGCCGAGCTCCAGCTGACCATCATCTGGGAAGAGATCCTGAAGCGCTTCCCGGTCATCGAGCTGGCGGGAGAGCCGCAGCGGACGCATTCCATCTTCGTGAAGGGCTACGAGCAGCTGCCGGTGGTGATCCCCTACCGGAACTAGACCGCTCAGAGGAACTGAGCCATGCTGCACACCTGAAACGGATCAGGTGGCGCGAGGCCATTTCCTTCGAATCCCTCGTCCGCGACGCGGCAAGGATGCAGCAGAGAGCCTCGGGCCTCGCGTCCCCTCGTTCCTTTGAACCTAGGGGCGCGCGCACGAAGACCTTCAAGCCATCCCGCGACCTCCTTCTGAGCGTGGAGAACATTGGATCGCAGATCCTCCTCGCCGTAGGCCTCACCGTGGCCGCAGCGCTGGCTCGCGTCGCTCTGGGCATGGTCGACCACCAGTTCGTGCCGGCGGCGGTTTACTTCCCGACGATTGTCGCCGCGTCTCTGGTCGGCGGATGGCGAGCCGGCGCCCTGACCTTGCTGCTGTGCTTCGCCGCGAACTATGGCCTCTTCGGCTCGACATTGGCCTCGCACGCCGCAAGGCGACCGCTGAACATCGTTCTCTATTTCGTGCTCGCCTCAAGCGCAGTTGCGGTCTGTCAGTGGCTGGGGGAGCTGGTGCTGAGCCTGCAGCAGAGCCGCGAACGACTCGCGCTCCGCAACCTGAACTACGACACGCTTTTTGGCACGATCAGCGAGGGATTCGCCGTCTGCCAGGCAATCCGGGGGCCCTCGGGGAGGCTCGTCGACTACACGGTGGTGGAGATGAACCCGGCCCTGCGTCAGATGCTGGGCATGGCCCCCGAGCAGCCCCTGGGCAAGATGAGCGACGTTCCGGGCGACTGGTCCGCCTGGCTGACCCTTTGCAACCGAGTCCTGTCCACCGGCATGCCGGCGGCCTTCGAGGCGAACTTCGCCCCGGGCGGTCGTTGGCACGAGATCCGCATCAGCCGGCTCACGCCTGACACCATGGCCCAGGTTTTCATCGACATCACCGATCGGAAGACGGAGCAACAGCGCCAGGCGGCCCTGTTCGACGAGCTCAATCACCGAGTGAAGAACAACCTGTCGATCGTATCGAGCGTGCTGGCCATGCAGGCCAGGACCGCCGATCCTGCCACGGCCGAAGCCCTGCGCAAGGCCGTCGCCCGCGTCCATTCGATCGCCGACCTCCACGGCAGCCTCTATCGATCCCATCGGACAGAGGCGGTCGATGTCGGACTCTATCTGAAGGAGCTTGGCGGGAACCTGTCAAAATCGCTGCTCCGCGAGGAGGATCCCGTCCGGATCCGTGTCGAGGCGCCTGCAGCGACCATGGCGGTCGAGCACGCCGTCCCCCTGGGGCTGGTCGTCAGCGAATTGGTGACCAATGCGGTGAAGTACGCCTATCCCCCGGGCCAGGCCGGCGAGATCCTTGTGTCTCTCGAGCGCCGTGGAGCAACCGGACTTTTGATTATCTCTGACTGGGGCCAAGGGCTACCGACCTCCGCTGCGGACACCGACGGCGGCCTTGGCATGAGTCTGGTGCATTCGATGGTCGCCCAGGTCGGCGGCGAACTCACCATCCATCGCGGCCCCGGCGCGCGGTTCGAGATCACGCTCCCGGAGGGCGCGCTGACCTAGACCCCAAGCCGTCTGGGCCCCCGTCCACCGCTCGAGTTGACTTGCGTTCTCGTGCGGGTGAGAACTTATGGCAATATAAATGCCATTTATCTCGAGTTGGGCCGATGGCGGATGGAGCCGACGTGGGACGGGGGCAGCGCCTCGCCATCGCTGTCGTGGCCGCGCTGGCTCTCGCCGCCACCGGGCTATGGCTTTCCCGTGGCGCCATCGCAGAGCGGGTCATGGCGGGCGTCTTTGATCGGGCCATGGGAGATCCGTTCGCAGGGCTCCCTGACGGCCTCAGCGTGGCCTTGTGCGGCTCTGGCTCGCCCCTCCCCGATCCGACTCGCGCAGGTCCGTGCACAGCAGTGATCGCCGGGCGACGGCTGTTCGTCGTGGACAGCGGCGAGGGCAGTGTGAAGGAACTGGCGCTGATGCAGCTGCCGCCCGCGCGCGTGGACGCGCTGTTCCTCACACACTTCCATTCGGACCATATCGCCGACCTTGGGGAACTGATGCTGCAGCGCTGGGCGAGCGGGGCGGCGCGCTCGCCGCTGCCGATCTACGGTCCGACCGGAGTCGACCAGGTCGTCAGCGGTTTTGAGACAGCCTACCAGCTCGATCGCGGCTACCGGATCGCCCATCACGGCCCCAAAGTCGTCCCACCCTCAGGCTTTGGCGGGACACCCCATTCATTCTCCATCTCGACCGACGGCCCGGACGCCGTCCTGATCGACGAGCCGGACCTGAAGGTGACCGCCTTCCCGGTCGATCACGGCCCGGTGAAGCCCGCTGTCGGCTACCTCTTCGTCTACAAGGGTCGACGGGTCGTGATCAGCGGTGACACCGCCCCTTCGCCGCGGCTCGAGCGGGAGGCCACAGGAGCCGACGTGCTCGTGCATGAAGGCCTCGCGCCCAACCTGGTCGACATTCAGCGACAGGCGGCGATAGCCCACGGACGAGACAACCTCGCCCACATCCTGCACGACATCCTTTCCTATCACACCACACCCGAGCAGGCGGCGGCGATCGCGCAGCAGGCCAAGGTGAAGGTCCTTCTGTTCACCCACGTCATCCCTCCCCTGCCGACGCGCGCGCTCGACGGCCCCTTCCTCGGCCGCTCGCGACGGATCTTCCATGGCAAGGTCATCGTCGGGCGGGACGGCGACATCGTCATCCTGCCGGCCGGCGTGAGCGGGATCCGTTACGGGAGTCGGACAAACGCGATCCTGTAACGGTGTGAGCGCGAGGGAGGACCTCAATGACTGAACCGATCGCCCTGATGGGCGCGCCGGGATCGCCTTACACGCGCAAGATGCTCGCGGTGCTCAGATATCGCCGCATCCCCTATCGCTTCCTCACGAGCGCGCAGGCCTCCGCCGAAGGTATGCCCAACCCGCGCGTCGCCCTGCTCCCGACCTTCTACCTGCCGGGCGCGGATGGCGCGCTGGAGGCGGTCACCGACTCCACGCCCCTGATCCGGCGCTTCGAGCGGGAGGTCCGGGGGCGCAGCCTCGTCCCGCCCGATCCGGCCCTCGCGGTGCTCGACGAGCTGATCGAGGACTATGGCGACGAGTGGCTGACCAAGGCCATGTTCCACTACCGGTGGGCGCACGACGCGGACGCCGGTCAGGCGGCGCGGATCCTGCCGCTGTGGCGGCAATATTCGATTACCGACGAAGCCCTCGTCGAGCGGGCCGAGGCGATCGGGGAACGACAGATTTCACGCCTCTATGTCGTGGGATCGAACGAAACCACAGGCCCGGTGATCGAAGCCTCCTATCGGCGGTTCCTGGAGGCGTTCGAGGCTCTGCTGTCTCACCGGCCTTTCGTGCTCGGCGCGCGACCCGCGACCGCAGACTTTGGCCTTTTCGGGCAACTGACGCAGCTCGCGAGTTTCGATCCCACGCCAACGCGCCTCACGCTCGAGACTGCGCCACGCGTCTATGCCTGGACGAGCCTCGCGGAGGATCTCTCCGGCTTCGAGCCGCCCGAAGGTGGCTGGATCTCCCTCGCGAATCCGCAGGAGACGCTGAGCGTCCTGCTTGCTGAGATCGGGCGGACCTACGTTCCGGTGATGCTGGCCAATGCGCGCGCCGTCGCGTCCGGCGCGAGCGAAGTCGCCTGCGAGGTTGACGGCCTGCCCTGGCGCCAGCCCCCATTCCCCTATCAGGTCAAGTGCGTAAGGTGGTTGCGCGAATCACGCGCCGCCCTGTCGGAAGGCGACAAGTCTCGCCTCGATCTCGTCCTCGCCGGGACCGGTTGCGAGACGCTGTTCTCCTGAACCAAAGCTCCTGCGCCAAGCGCTGAGGTCGCCCGCACCTGCGACATGTAATCGCAACTCAGGTTTCGATCAGCCAAAGAGCTGAGGGGGAACCGCGATTGCGCTGGTCGGCCGCATCCCTGGAGCCCGACGCGTCGACTATTGTTGCGCATTGCCATTCACCGAGGAGTGATCGGCAAAAACGTACAAG
>Ga0210396_10006414_pt1 | contig 11281 bp, 7 predicted proteins | sample IncBWH17OmetaG_FD_155466 | JGI IMG/M metagenome (GOLD analysis project Ga0210396, IMG submission 155466) | Forest soil microbial communities from Barre Woods Harvard Forest LTER site, Petersham, Massachusetts, United States - Inc-BW-H-17-O ...
GAGGTGGTACTGGAGATGCTGCCGGCGGTCACGAGGTCGCCAATGTCGATGTGCCGCGCGGTGATGACGCCGTCGTAGGGGGCGGTCACCCGCTGGAAATCCTTCAGGTCGCTGAGCCGTTTCACATCCGCCTGATCGAGGGCGACTTTCTTCTTGACAGCGGCCAGATGCGACTCGGCGGCGAGGAAATCTGCATGCGTCTTGTCTCGCTCCAACTCGGAAACGACGCCTTGCTGCGCGGTTTTGTAGCGATCGTACGTCTGATCGGCAAACGCCTTGTTGGCTTGGGCGACATCCACCTCAGCCATATCAGCCTCGACCTGGGCTTTGGCCGAATTGAGCTGTTCATCGAGCTCGGGAGTTTCGATCAGGCACAGGATCTGGTCCTTTTTCACCCGGTCGCCGATGTCCGCAAGCCACTTTCCGATGTAGCCGCTGACGCGGGCGTAGATGGTGCTTTCGTACCAGCCGCGGGCCTCGCCCGGGAGCGTCAGCGATTCAGTCTTGGGGGCGTAGCCAGCGCGCAGGACGTCGACTTCGGCGGCGGCGCCGGCGGCGGCTTCCGTCAGCGCGCTGAGTTCCTCGGCCTGCTTCTCCTTGTAATGGTGGACCACCAGGAACGCCACCCCCAGCACCACGGCGACGACCATCAGAATGAAAACCAGCCGCTGACCGGTGCCGGGGCTGTAATCCGTCGGCACCGTGCTCTCGTGTTCGGCGCCTCCATCGCGCTCGATGATGGCAACGACCGTCGCCGCGTCGTCGCGCTCGCGGCCTGTCGGCCCGTTTCCCGATCGGTGGTTGGAAAAATGATCAGGCGGTTGCAAGGGAATCCTCCATCGGGCTGGGAGCCGTTCGGCGGAGCACCCGGTACATCGCCGGCACGAAAATCAACGTGGCAAAAGTCGCAAACAGGAGACCACCGATGACCGCCCTGGCCAGCGGCGCGTTTTGCTCGCCGCCTTCGCCGACGCCCAGAGACATGGGGACCATTCCAATGATCATGGCGCCGGCGGTCATGAGGACCGGTCGCAGGCGGGTATAACCGGCCGCGACCGCCGCCGCGTGCGCGTCGTCCCCTTCTTTCATTCGGTCGTTGGCGAAGGTGACCACAAGAATACTGTTGGCGGTGGTCAGACCGATGCACATCAGCGTTCCCATCAGCGACGGAACGCTGAGGTGCGTCTGGGTGGCGAACAACATCCAAATAACGCCGCACAAACCGAACGGGACCGCCATCAGGATGATCAGCGGATCCAACCAACTCTGAAAATTCATCACCGTGAGCAGAAACACCAGAATCACCGCCAGCCCCATCCCGGAGAAGAGCCCCCAGTAGCTCTCGCGCATCGTTTCGATCTGCCCGGTTAAATTAACATCGACGGTATTAGGCAATGTGGGCCGCACGCGGCCGATCACGGCATCGATGGCACGGGCGGCGGTGTTGAGATCGATCCCTTGTACATCAGCATTTACATCGAAAACCGGCCGGATGTTGAGCTGCGACATGACCATCGGCACCTTGCCGCGGCCAAAGGTGGCGACATTCATCAGCAACTGGCTTTGGGCGCCGCCGTGCTGAGCGAGCGGCATGTTCCACAGATCCTGCGCCGAATCGACCTCATAAGTCGGCGTCTGGACGACCAGCGGATAGCTCACCCCGTTCGTCGGGCTCAGCCAGAAGTTGGGGGCGATCTGGGCGCTGGAATTCAGCGAGACGAGCAGGCTCGACGCCGCCTGTTCCTGGTTCAACCCGACCTGCTGGGCCAGCACGCGATCCACGTCGACCTTGAGCGCGGGTGCGTCAGGGACCTGAAACACATGGGAATCCACCACGCCGGGGATTTTGCGGAGCCGGCGGGCCAGGTTGGTGGCGATCGCGTAGGCCACGTCGCTGTCCGGCCCGGTCACCCGCACGTCGATCGGCGCCGGCTGCCCGAAATTCAGCACCTGGTTGACGATGTCGGCCGGCTGAAAGAAGAACTGCATCTCTGGGAAGCGCCGGGGCAATTCGCGGCGCAGGTCGGCCATGTGGGCCGCGGTCGGAGAATGTCCTTCCTTGAGCGACACGAGAATCTCGCCGTCCATCGGGCCGACGGTGGCGCTGTCGCTCAGGGCGATGTTGATCCCGCTGTATGGGAGCCCCATGTTGTCGAGGATCACGTCGATCTGCTCGGCGCCGACGACCTGGCGGATCGACTGCTCGACGCGGGCGAAATATTCCTGGGTTTTTTCCAGCCGCGTTCCCGCCGGGGCGCGCACGTGCAGCCGCATCTGCCCCGCATCCACCTGCGGGAAAAAGTCCATCCCCAGGTGCGGGAACAGCGGCAGCGAAACGCACATCAGGAGGGCGAAAAGCAGGATCGTCGTCAACGGCCGATCGACAGCCCACGCCAGCACGTTGCGATATCCCTGCGAAAACGCCGTGAACCCCGCCTCGAACGCATAATAGATCGCGGAGAACGGCTGGCGGACCGACACGCGCAGGATGTTGCCCAGCCCGGCAACCCGCTGGTGCCGCTGAGGATGACCCTTCATCAGGAACTTGAACAGCACCGGAACGACAAACCGCGAGACCACATAGCTGGCCAGCATCGCAAACACCACGGCCTCGGCCATCGGGCGAAACAGGTACTTGGCCGTCCCCTGAAGCAGGAATACCGGGACAAACACGATGCAGATCGACAGCGTCGACATGAGGGTCGGCAACACGATCTGATCGCTGCCGTCCACGATAGCGCGGTCGAGTTTCTTGCCCAGGTGAAGGTTGCGGTGAATGTTCTCGATGCCGACCGTGGTGTCGTCGACCAGGATGCCGACCGCCAGCGCCAGCCCGCCGAGCGTCATCGTGTTGAGCGTCTCGCCCAGGCAGTACATCACCAGCAGGGCGCACAGCACCGAGATCGGTATCGAGGTCAGGACGATGAGGGTCAGCCGCCAATTGCCGAGAAACAAAAGGATCATCAAACCGGTCAGGCCACCGGCGATGAGACCACCCATCAGCACGCTGTTGAGGGCCGCCCGCACGAAGATGCCCTGATCGAAGATGGGCTTGATGTCCACGCCCGCCGGCAGGAGCTTCTTGATGTCGGGCAGGACGCCCTGGATGCCATCGATGACGGCCAGCGTCGAGCTGCCCCCGGTCTTGCGGACCATCATCAGGCTTCCGGGCCTGCCGTTCTCACTCACCGAATTCGTTTGAATCTGATAGCCGTCGTGAACCCGGGCGACGTCGCGAACGAACACCTCGCGCCCGTCGATCTCCCGGATCGGAAAATCGCCAATGACTTTGATCACATCCGGCGCGTTGTTGGTTGAAACGGTGTAGTCCCTGCGTCCGACCTTGATGTCTCCGGCGGGAAGAATGACGTTCTGCCGCTGGATGGCGTCGCTCACGTCCCCGGGGGAAAGCCCGCGCGATTGAAGGGCTTCGCGGTCCAAGTCAGCCATAATGACCCGCGGCTTGCCGCCGTACGGGTAGGGCACCGACGCGCCGCGCACCACGGCCAAGTCGGGCCGGATGATGTTCTGACCCAGGTCGTTCAGTTTCGTATCGGTCAGCGTATCGCTGGACAAGGCAAGCTGGATAATCGGAACGTCGGTTGCCCCGTAACGCAGAATGAGCGGTGGGGTGATGTTCCGCGGCATGTACTTCAGCACCACCAGCGCGCTGCTGGAAAGCTGCGACACGGCCCGGCTCACGTCAGCGCCTTCGTGAAGGTACACCTTGATCACCCCGACGCCCTGATAGCTGTTGGCTTCGATGCGGGCGATGTCGTCGACGAGGCTGGCAAGCTGGCGCTCGTGAAGCGCCAGGATCCGATTCTGGATGTCGGGCGCGCTCATCCCGTTGTAAGTCCAGACGACGCTCACGACCGGAATATTGATCTCGGGAAAAATGTCGGTTGGCATGCGCAGGGCCGCGCCGATCCCCAGCAGGCACACCAGGATCACCAGTGCGGCCACGGTGTACGGGCGTTTCAGGACTGCTGCAACGACGGACATCACAACTCCAGGACGATCGGTCCGACCTTCCTGCGGCCGGCCAGCAGGCGGTACATCGTGGGGACGAAAACGAGCGTCGCGAAGGTTGCGAACAACAGGCCGCCGATGACCGCGCGGGCCAGCGGCGCGTTTTGCTCGCCGCCCTCACCGACGCCCAAGGCCATCGGAATCATGCCCAGGACCATCGCGCCGGCGGTCATCAGTACCGGGCGAAGTCGCGTGAAACCTGCCGCGACCGCGGCGGTAATCGCGTCGTCCCCCGCCGTCTGGCGGTCTTTGGCAAATGTCACCACCAGAATGCTGTTGGCCGTCGTCAGTCCGATGCACATCAGCGTTCCCATCAGCGCCGGAACACTGATGTGGGTCCGGCTCAGGAACAGCATCCACATGACGCCGGCCAGCGCGAACGGCACCGCCATCAGCACGATCAGCGGATCGGTCCAGCTCTGGAACTGAATCACCATCAGCAGGAAGACCAGGATCACGGCCAATCCCATGCCGCCGAACAAACCCGCATAGCTCTGCCGCATCGTCTCGATCTGCCCGGTCAGCTCGACGTGCATGGCGGAGGCAGCCGGTGGGGCCGCCGCCTTGAGCACCTTGTCGATCGCCCCGGCGACACTCGCCAGGTCCCGGCCCTGCGTGTCGGCGTGAACGTCGAACACGTCGCGGATGTTGATCTGCGAATCCACCATCGGCACCGGCCCTCGCCCCAGCCGGGCCACGTTCATCAAAAGCTGCTTCTGCTTCTGCGCCGCAGTCGCCAGCGGCAGCGTCATTAGCGCCGGAACCGAATCCACGCGGTACTGCGGCGTTTGCACCACCAGCGGATAGCTCACCCCGTTCCTCGGGTCGAGCCAGAAATTCGGAGCGATCTGCGCGCTGGAGTTGAGCGAAACCAGCAGGCTCTGGGCCACTTCCTCCTGCGTCATGCCCACCTGCTCGGCCATGGTGCGATCCACGTCGATTCGCAGCGACGGCGCGTCGGGAACCTGGAACACGTGAACATCCACCAGGCCGGGCACCTTCTTCAGGTCTCGCACGAGCTCCAGCGCCTTGGCGTAATCCGCCCCGTGATCGGGCCCGGTCACCCGCACGTCGATCGGCGCCGGCTGCCCGAAGTTCAGCACCTGGTTGACGATGTCGGCCGGCTGAAAGAAGAACTGCATCTCCGGGAAGCGCCTGGGCAATTCGCGGCGCAGATCCGCCATGTGGGCCGCGGTCGGAGAATGCCCTTGCTTGAGCGACACGAGAATCTCGCCGTCCATCGGACCGACGGTGGCACTGTCGCTCAGGGCGATGTTGATCCCGCTGTATGGAAGCCCAATGTTGTCGAGGATCACATCGATCTGATTGGCGCCGACGACCTGGCGGATCGACTGCTCGACGCGGGCGAAGTCCGCTTGCGTCTGCTCGATTCTCGTGCCGGCAGGACAGCGCACGTGCAGCCGCATCTGACCCGCGTCCACCTGCGGGAAAAAGTCCATCCCCAGCGTCGGAAACAGCAGGCACGACACCACGATCAGGCACAGGAAAAACGCCACCGTCGGCCAGGGACGGTGCACCGTCCAGGAAACCACCTCGCGGTAGGTATTGCGGAATGCGCCGAAGCCGCGCTCAAACTCGCCGTGGATCAGCGTGAAGGGATTGAGCGTCGGGCGGTTTTGCAATCCGTGGCCGGCGGCGCGTTGCTGCTGCACGTACGAGCGCATCAGGTACTTGAACATGACCGGCACGAACGTGAACGACAGCACCAAACTCGCCAGCAGCGACACGATCACCGACATCGACAACGGGCTGAACAGATACTTGGCCGTCCCCTGGAGCAGAAAGACGGGAACGAACACGATGCAGATGGCAAGGGTGGCCAGCATGGTCGGCGTGCCGACTTCGCCCGCGCCCCCGATAATGCCGGTCTCCAGCGGGTCGCCGAGCCCGATGTGCCGCTCGATGTTCTCGATCACCACCGTCGCGTTGTCAACGAGAATGCCGACGGCCAGCGCGAAACCGCCCAGCGTCATCGTGTTCAGCGTCTGACCGGCGCCGTACATCACCAGAATCGCCGCGATCACCGACAGCGGGATCGAGCACAGAATGATGACCGTCAGCCGCCAGTTCCCCAGGAACAGCAGGATCATCAGCGCGGTCAACCCGGCAGCCATCAGCCCGCCCATGAGGACGCTGTTTAACGCCGCCCTGACGAAAATGCTCTGGTCGAAAATCGGCTTGATGTCGACCCCCGCCGGCAAAAGTTTCTTGATGTCGGGAAGCACGCTCTGCACGCCGTCAATAACCGCCAGCGTCGAGCTGCCCCCGGTTTTGCGCACCATCATCAGGCTGCCCGGCTTGCCGTTCTCACTGACCGAGTTGGTCTGGATCTGATACCCGTCGTGAACGTAGGAAACGTCCCGAAGAAAAACCTGATGTCCGTGTACCAGCTTGACGGGGAAATTATTCAGCGTGTCGATCAGGCTGGGGCTGTTGTTGGCCAGGACCGGATAGTCGTTGTTCCCAATCTTGACGTCGCCGGCCGGTAGGATCACGTTCTGCGTCTGCAGCACTTTGCTGACGTCCGAGGGTGACAACCCCCGCGCCTGAAGCGCCGCCTGATTGAGGTCCACCATGATGACCCGAGGCTTGCCGCCATACGGATAGGGCACCGAAGCACCCCGGACGACGGCAAGGTCGGGCCGGATGATGTTCTGCCCCAGGTCGTTGAGCTTCGTGTCCGTCAGCGTTTTGCTGGACAGGGCGAGCTGGATGATCGGCACGTCCGTCGCCCCGTATCGCAATACCAGCGGCGGGGTGATGCTGCGCGGCATGTACTTCAGCACGGTCAGCGCGCTGCTGCCCAGCTGCGAAACCGCCCGGCTCACGTCCGCCCCTTCATGCAGATACACTTTGATGACCCCAACGCCCTCATAGCTGTTGGCTTCGATCCGCTCGATGTCGTCGACCAGCGAGGCGAGCTGCCGCTCGTGCAGTGCCAAAATCCGGTTCTGCATCTCGTCCGGGCTCATCCCGTTGTAGGTCCAGACGACGCTCACGACGGGGATGTTGATCTCGGGGAAAATATCGGTCGGCATGCGCAGAGCGGCGCCGACTCCCAGCAGGCAAACGAGGATGACGACCGCCGCTACCGTGTACGGGCGGCTCAGGGCAAATCGGGCAACGGACATACGCTCTCACTCAAGACAGGGCCTCTCCCTTGACATCTCTTCTAAACGACCCCGGCGGCACAGAGAAAAGAATTCACTTCTTCCGCCGCCGCGTTTCCACGGAAGGTATCGATCGGCCAATCGGAAATTCATGCTCTCCCGTCGATCTGATCAGCCCGATGACGCAGAAGGTGATTTATTCTCTCACCGGCCCAATACTTGGACACCATGCTTCGGCCGCCGGAGCCCGGTTCGGGCGGAGTTGGTAGTATCTGAGGAGCAATGGCGCATTCGGAAAAATCCGTCTCCGGAAGCTCACGGGGTGGGTCGGTGGACCAGACCGAGGCGGCAGTCCGGCTTGCTGCGTCGCTGGATGCGCGCGGGCAAACCGCCGCCGCCTGGGACATCGTGAGCCGCCTTCTTGCCGCCGGCAATCGCGCGACTTCGCTCGTCGTGCTCCATGCCCGCATGGCCCCGCGCCATGCTCGCACTTCCAAGGCACTCGACTTGATCCTGAACGCGCTGGCGACGCCAGCCGCCGGAACGTCCCCGCACCTGTCCTCCCTGCACTTTTGCGCCGCCAACCTGCTGGATGAATTGGGCCGCTACGGCGATGCCTTCTCCCACGCCACGCAGGCGCACGCGTTGCGGCGCGGGAGCTACGACCCGTTGCGCATCGAACGGCTCGTGCGCGATTGGACGGCGTATTTCACCCCCGCAACGTTGCGGCGCCTGCCCCGGGCCACTCACGAAAGCCCGCTTCCGGTGTTCGTCGTGGGAATGCCGCGATCGGGCACGACACTCGTCGAGCAGGTACTCGCCTCGCACCCGCAGATCCATGGCGCGGGCGAGATTAACTGGATTTTCGGATTATGGACATCGGCGGTGTCGCGCCTTTCCCATCCCGCCGCTGGCTTGATCGAATGTCTGGACCAGTTCACGAAATCGCTCGCCAACGACCTGGCTGCCGAGTACCTGGGACCGCTTCAGGCGCTGTCCCCCAGGGCAACGCGAATCATTGACAAGCTGCCCATGAACCTGCTGAACCTGGGGCTGATCGCGATTCTCTTTCCCCAGGCGCGGGTAATCCACTGCCTGCGGGATCCCCTGGACACTTGCCTCTCCTGTTATCTGACCGATTTCGCGGCGGGCAGCGAATTCGGCTTTGACCTTTCCGCGACCGGACACCTCTATGCGCATTGCCACCAGCTCATGTCTCACTGGAAGCAGGTGCTGGAGCTTCCCGTTATGGAGGTGCGCTACGAGCAGGTCGTGGACGATCTGGAAGCCGAAGCCCGCCGTATGGTCCAGTTTCTGCAACTTCCATGGGACCCGGCGTGCTTGCGGTTCTACGAAAACGATCGTCCGGTGGCGACCGCGAGTAGTGCCCAGGTTCACTTGCCGATCTACCGCCGGTCCGTCGGTCGATGGCGTCACTATGACGCTCACCTGGGACCGCTGCGGGCGGCGCTATCAGGCAATCATCGCGACGTCACAGGTTGACTCGCCTGACTGTTGGCCTGCTGGCTCGCCTGAATCGCATTCATGAATCGCTCCCGCGAATGTTCGCCGGGGTTGACCGGATCTTCGCCGAACGCACCAGTTCCGCCGGCATAGCCACTTTCACCCGTGGCAGCATATCCTGAGCGATTGGTCGAACCGCAACCGGTTGATAGCAGCAACACCGCGAACAACAAACTTCCGCCAATGAAAAACCGTCGCATAACGGCCTCCACGTTGACTTGCCGCCCCCTACAGGATTTAGCGACAAATTCATCGTTACTTCACATTATCTTAATGTATCGATCGGCCGCAGCCAGTGAAGATTTTTCTCTCTGTTGCCCTGTCATTTGCGTGTCGCCCCTGAATCGCTGACGAAACGCCATCTGGACCGCTAAAATCCGGATGACGGTTCGGCGCCGTCGAAATGGAACGACCCTTGGAAATCTCCCGTCCTCGCCGCCCCGACGAGCTGCGCGTCCTGATCGTCGAGGATGACCCGCGAGTGCGCGAAATGCTGGTTCGCGTCGCCCAAGCGGCGGAATTCCACGTGCTGGCCGTCTGGAGCGGCGAGGAAGCCGTCCGACACAACAACCAAGCCCCGTTCCAAATCGTCATCCTCGATTACCATCTCCCGCGGATGAACGGGTTGGAGACGCTCCAGAAGCTGCGCGAGAAATCCTCCGATCTTCAGGCGATCGTCCTGACCGGCTATGCCAGCATCGACGTCGCCAAACAGGCGATCCATCTGGATGTTGTCGAGTTCCTCACCAAGCCCTGTCAACGCGGCGAGCTGGAACGGGCGCTGGACCGCGCACTCAAGCGCCTCGCCGCGACGACGCCCAAGCCTTCTGACCTGGCCCCGGAGCAGGACACCCCCACGACCGCGCAGACGACCCAGACAATCGAGGAGGCGGAACGCGAATTGATCTTTCAGAGCCTTCGGCGGAACAACGGAAACCGCGCCGCCTCCGCCCGCGAGCTCGGCATTACCCGTCGAACCCTGCACAATAAGATCAACGCCTATCAGAGTCAGGGCTTCCCCATTCCCTGAGATTTTCCCTGATGACCCGGTAGCGCCGCTGGCCGACGATGGTAAGAAGTATTGGACAAATCTTCATGGAGCGATCGCGAATCAGGAGCGCTGCTATCGGCTACGCCACGGCTATCCTGGCCGTGGCGGTGGCCAACGTACTGCGCAGCGTGTTGCATTCCTTTGGCGATTCCGGAATCTCGCCGCTCTTTTTCGCCGCAGTGATTTTCAGCGCCTGGTTCGGCGGCCTGGGGCCGGGCATCGTGGCCACCGTGCTTTCCGGGATTGCAACCGCCTGGGCACTGATCCCGCAGGCCGACACCACCGCCGGCTTTCGCGACGCCGTCCTGCGCGTGCTCGTGTTTACCGTCGTGGCGGTGCTGACCAGTTCTCTGCACGCCGCCCTCAAGCGTGCCGCCCAGGCATCGCAGCGGGCCAGGGAACTGGCCGAGGAGGCCAGCGCCGCCAAGAGCCGGTTTCTGGCCATGGTCAGCCACGAGCTCCGCGCCCCGCTGGTCCCGGTCTCGATGGTGATGGACGCCATCGAAAACGACGCTTCGCTGCCCACACCGGTTCGGCGGGATGCGCAGATGGTCCGCCGCAGCGTCGAGGTTGAGCTTCGCCTCATCGACGATCTAGTTGACCTCAGCCGCATCGGCAACGGCAAACTGAACCTCAAGCTCGAACGGATCGACCTCCACGATCCTCTTGCCGCGGCCATCGAAATCGCCCGCCCCGACGCCGACGATTCCCAGCTCGATCTCCTGACCGAGCTGCACGCCACCCACTCGATCGTCCAGGGCGATCCGACGCGACTCCAGCAGATCTTCTGGAACCTGATCCGCAACGCCATCAAGTTCACCCCGCCGGGCGGACGCGTCACGATCCATACCTCAAACGCACCCGACGGCGCGATGCGGGTCGACGTGATCGACAACGGAATCGGGATCGCGCCGGAAAAGCTGTCGCGGATTTTCGAGGCTTTCGAGCAGGCCAGCCCCGACGTCGCCGCCCGCTTCGGCGGATTGGGACTGGGCCTCGCCATCGCCCAGGGCCTGGCCGAGGCACAGGGCGGCGCGATCACCGCCGCCAGCGCCGGCCTCGACCGCGGCACCATCTTCACCGTCCGCCTCCCCACCGCTCAGCCCGACGCCATCGCGCCCGCCGGCGCTGCGAATCCTCAAATCCCCGCCGCCCGCGGGAAGTGAGCAAACCTCTCCTGCACTGGCGGGTCTGTATCAGGAAGGGGTCTGCAAGCAGGGATTTTTTTCACACCCGCCGGCAACCCGCGCACACTGGGCCCATCGCCCAAGACAGGAGTTGTAATGACTGCACAACCAATATGGGATGCCTCAAGGGAACTGGGGGAAGTCGAGCAGTATCTCGACGCTCTGCTTCTCCAGATCGACTTCAGCGCCGAAGCCGTCTCTCAATACGGTGGCTTTTCGCGGAGAATTCGATTCAACCACGAAGTTGTTCATGAGGCGGCGCCTCACCCTGAGAGGATGAAAATGGGGCCGTCCCGCAGTTAAAGTATCGTTGCCGACGGGCCGGGTCGAGGCCGGTTCGCGAGTTGGAGCGATGG
>Ga0210396_10006415_pt1 | contig 11277 bp, 7 predicted proteins | sample IncBWH17OmetaG_FD_155466 | JGI IMG/M metagenome (GOLD analysis project Ga0210396, IMG submission 155466) | Forest soil microbial communities from Barre Woods Harvard Forest LTER site, Petersham, Massachusetts, United States - Inc-BW-H-17-O ...
GCTAGCGACACATTATTGACTTTGTCGGGCGCGTTGGCCTCAGATACTAGAACCTTGTGATTGCCCGGCGGAAGCACCGCTTGTGTCGGTAGGCGCCCGATTTCTTTGCCGTTAATAAAGGCGCGCGCATCTGACCGGTCGCTGCTGATGGCCAGGGTTCCGTAGGAATGCTTGAACTGAACCGCGGTAACCCATTGCGGATCCGGGTTAATATTTTGTGTAACCGGCGCCAGCTGCCCATACTGAGAGGTGATTTCCAACGGACCAGGGGGCAGATTCACCGTTAGCGGGGTTTCTCCTAACTTGGTCTTACCAAGAAAAATGCTAGCCCCAGGTGGGTCGCTGCTGAGAGTGACGTCTGTACCCCGAAAGATGTAGTTGATCTCAACCGGGTTATTGGCCGTGAGCTCGACGGTTTCTGAATAGTCCGGCCAACCCGGTTGACTAAGGGTGATCTCGTATTTCCCAATCGCTAGGTTCTCAAGGCTGGCTGGCGTTTTCCCTGAGACCGTTCTCTGCTCTGGGCCGTTGATCTTATACCCAACGCCGCTCGGAGTTGTTGTGAGCCGAATCTTTCCAGATTGCTTAGTTAGTGTGATGGCGCCTAGGTCGGCAGTTGCCCCGTCTTTCACAGTGAACTTAATCGGACGCGTGAGATAATTGGGCATCTCAAGTTCAATGACCTGATCACCCGCCGGTAAGGCGTAGTTGGCCAGCGGTGTTTTGCCGATCTGGTGTCCTTGCCACTGCACGGTTGCTCCCGCCGGCGAGGATGAAATCGAAAATGTTCCGGTGGTTGCTCCTTGACCGGCCAAGCCGGGTGAAAAACGTTCGAAGACTCTAAAGCCGAGGAACCCAAGTCCGGCCGCGGCCAAAGCCCCGAGAATAAGCGCTATCGGACCACGGAAACGTTTGGGTGAGCGTTGCGGTGGGACCGCTTTGGTTACCTCGCTCGGAGGGGCAAGTCGAGGTGGCGGGGGCGGGGCAGGATTTTTTCCAGGCGTAGCCTCCCGGAGGGTCAACGACGGGGCGAACTCTTGCTGGACCGGCGGAACCTCTTTAAGTGCAAAAGTGGGAGCAGCCGCTAACAGCGGCAGCGGAGCGTCACCCGCATATTTGATTGCTTCTGCATGGTAATCGCGACGATTAAATCGTTCCAGCTCCGCAAAAAAGTCCACGGCGGACGGGAAATAGTCCGGGTCCAGCAGCGCGCGCCGCAAGACCGTATTACCATTCTCGGTTAGTTTGGGCAACGGAGCAAAGCGCGAGACACCGGCCGCTGAGCCGGAAGGGTTTGCCGCGCCGCCCAAGAGCTCATATAGCAAGGCCGCTAATTGCCGGATAGGATGATCTGAATAAACCAAGTTCGATCCTGTAACCAGCGTTTCTGTGGGTTCAGCCGGCTGCACATCGGTGCAGAGATCGAGAGTGTCTGCTTTGACGGAATAGGTTGGCCAGGAACTCAACAGGCTATGCTGCAAGCTTTCTACGTCTGCAGTTTTCTCGGCAAACGCGACGAACGTTTTTCGCAACTTGATAACGCCTTTAAGTGCTTGACGATCGGTCAGAAAATCCAAGACGGAAGCGAATGGCCTAACCAATACCAGCACTTCCGGCCAGGTAAGCTCGCGGCGTACCCGAAGCAGATCTAGTAGGGTAAATCCATGAATCCATTCACTGACGACTACCAGCGCGTGCTCGTATTGCTCGATGTTATGAATTACGACCAAGTTCGGGTGCCGGATGTCACGGAGGAAATAGAAATTCTCAGCCTCTCCGGGGTCACAAATCGGAAGCTGTTTTGGTAGAAAAACTCTTAGCCCCACGGGTTGATGATCCTGCAAATCAACCGCTTGAAACACCGACGTATCTGCGTTCCACCTTTGCTTGGCTTCGTAGCGATTAGCGATGATCTGCCCGGTAGAAAAGATAGATTCCGAAGTGGCTAGAGGTTGCAGGCCAGGGATGGTCACGGAGGTCGTCGCCGCCATCGCTTCGACTTCCTTGAGCAACTGATCCAGGGTCTGACTCAGTTCGAGCGGGCTTTGAAAACGGTCCTCCGGAGCCTTAGCCAGCATCTTTCGGAGAAGCTCCGCCACGGGTGCAGGTACCTGGCGCAGAATTCCTTCCGACGGCGGGACCGCCATATGATCGTAAATGACTTCCGCAATTGATCCCCGGAATGGCGGCTGGCCTGTGATCATGAACCACAGGGTTGCGCCCAGAGAATAAATGTCCGACCGCAGATCGACGTTCTGTTCTTTGAGCTGTTCCGGACTCGCAAAATGGGGGGTGCCGACAAAACCTCCTATGGTGATGGCGCCAGACAAATCAGCGCTGCTCACCAGTGACTTTGCTAACCCAAAATCGATTACTTTTACCTGGATATGCTCGTCGTCTTCGCTGTGAACGAGCATGATGTTTGACGGTTTAATATCGCGATGGACTAGCCGCTGTCGTTCGGCCGCGATGAGCGCGCGGGTGACTTGCCGTACAATCCGCAGGGAAAGATCGAGACGAATTGGCCCGGTGCGTTGCACTCGCCGTTCGACCGTTTCCCCATCAACATATTCCATCGCATAAAAAACCCGGCCTCGGTTTCTCCCAAGTGGAATACCCGAGCCACGTTAGGATGGGAAAGTTGAGCAGCAGAACGTGCCTCTCGGATGAAGCGTTGTTTGACCGAGTCGCTAGTAATAAGTTGAGCGTTAATTACTTTAAGCGCGACGTCGTACCGAAGGTTGGTATCAAACGCTTTATAAGTTATACCCATGGCCCCGCGTCCCAGCTCCCACGGCGTTCCATCAGGCCTCTGCAGAATGCGGAAATGCTGAAAGGAATCGGTATTACTCATGTCGCCATCCTTGATAGTGACAGTCGTTGCTATCGCTGATACCAGAGCCCATAGTTAGATCCCGCCGTTGCTCCTACCATCGTCGCAGCCGGAAATGATTCTGCGAAAAGCTTCCGATAATGCAAAGAAGAAAACGACCTTAACCTAACTTGATTGTGAGTTCCACGGGCTGTTGATGTTACGACGGCAGCATTGGTAACAGAAGCTCATCTATACTTGGGTTCGAAACCTGCACCCACATTTGCGTCTCCAAAGGGCCAAGATCGGGCTCCGTAAGACCAAAATCTTTGTAGCTGTCGATAGCGAAAATTTACGCCAAACCCGGGAGGAGCAACATATTGTACGTTAGTATCCGATAGCAATTCAGAGGTGTAAGCCGTTGAAGCCGTGTTACCTCAGCGTCGTTGTCTGTCGTCCCTGCGGAGCTGCCGCGATTCTTCTATATAACAGCTATAAATATGTTGCTCCTCACGACGTGACTTCTTGTCGCTCACGTCGGCGAGTTTTAATGAAAGCCTGGCCGCCGCTACCGATCAACTAGTTCCCGGCTTTCCTCTCGTTGCACTGCTTGCCCGGCGAAGCCTTCGGCAGTCCATCATGACCGAGTGGACTCAGGTACATTATATCGAACAATTTTCCGTGTTCCTAAATCGACCGTAACCGAATCATCGGGTGTTTTGGCCGCATCGCCATCGGAGGACGGATGATATTCGATCCGAAGCTGTTGTTGGTCGGCGATTATTCTTAGATAACCGTAGTCGCCATCGTCGTAATTTTCGAAAACGAGCTGGTCATGCCCGTTCGAAAGCGGCGCTTGAATAATCGGGGTTCGCAAGCTCGGCATTCCCTTCGAAGTCAGCCGTTGAAGCGCGTGACCGCCATTGCCCGCAACGATAAAGGGCGTCTGCCGATTGTCTAACGTCCGGGTGAAACGTTGATAATTATGCGCATGCCCTGACAGGACGGCATGAGGCCAGACGCCGGCGTTCTCACAGGCCGCATCGATTTCCTTCAACATGAGGGGGCTGCCACCATGTCGTCCGGCAATCAGTTTCGGAGATCGTGTTTGGGCTACATAAGGCGGGTGATGGACCGCAATGATCAGAGCGCCGTTGAACTTCTCTTTTTTGACCCTTTGTAAAGCGGCTTCAAAATAGGTCAGCTGGTCGCTAGTGAGTGAAGGATAGGTGCCGTCCTGATCAGAAATCACACCGGGATCCTCCAAACAGTTACTATAGAGCCCTAGGATCCGAACGAACGGAGCTTCGAAGGTAAAATAAACTCCAGGTTGAACTTGCGCGGTTCTCGCCAAGCCGCCGGATTCTGGCGTTCGATGTGGCGGTTGGCCATAAGTACAAAAATTCTGCAAAAAAGCGGCCAATGTCTCCGCCGACGAATTTGGCGCCACCATGCTGTCGTGATTGCCAGGCACGGCAAAGATCGGGGCGGGATAGTTGCGGAAGGGATCGTAGAATTGGTCGTAGTAGTATTGGGCCTCACCGAAACTGTAAACCATATCCCCTAGGTGATATAAAAAAGAAGGGACACCTCTGGGATCCGTGTCGTTATAGTCGCTGACCATTTTGTCAGCAACCAACTCCATGTCATGCGGTCCTTTCGTATTGCCTGTGTCACCCAATGAGTGAAATACGATTTGTCCCGCTCGAGTAATCGCATTTTCGATATCCGATCCCTTCTTTCCCAGCGCATCAGCCAATGTTAATCGCGGCTCAGCCTCACTCGCGATCGGGAAAGGACGCGGCTGTAATGTGCCCTTTTGGCTGTCCAGAATTTTGTACGCTTGGCTGTCAGATCCGTGCTTTACGCTGAATTTAGTGGGATCTGGCGTCGGCGTAGGTTCGCCGAATTGCGGACCATTGGTCGGAATCGTCTGTGAGTTTTCCGGATCAGACGGCTCCGAGCCCGGAGACGGTTCAGCTGGCTCTGAATTTTTTGATTTAGTACGTCTTGCCATACGCGGTTTTGGGGTGGGGTAACAGGCCAGCTTCGCGTATAACCCCGCACCGCGCTTTTGGGATTATGTTACAACATTGCTACTTGACCTGGAGCTGGCGATAGCTTGTCCCGGCGGGACAGAATGAAGCTAGCCAGCCCCGAAAGCTTTCGGGGCTGGAATATGAAACTAACCCAGGGTTAAATCCCTGTGCTGTTCTGCATAGCCGCTCCGCGGCAAAGTCCGACGGCCCTCGTAGGGACGGGTCGCCTTTTTTGCGTATCCCAGGCAGTGTACTGCCTGACTATTTTCATTAGTCCTTCCGGGACAACACGGCAACGGCCTATCTGAGCAAGGCGCACGCCCGCGCCTTGCTATGCACTCGTAGCTCGTTGATGAGGCTCAGCGCTTAGCTTGATCTGCGTCCGACGCTAAGTCCGCTAACAACTTGAAGAATTCCGGAGTCTGTCCGATGAAAAGTCCATCCGCGGTAAGAGCTTTGACGGCCCCCATCGCTGCTCCCACCGTTTCAGTTGGACGGACGATCGAGCAGATCGGGAACGATTTACTAAGGAATGGCGTTGGCTCCGGCATGATCAGATTTGCTTGCAGAAGTTCATTCGTGCTTGCGGTCAGATCGGTGAACGTCACCGTCGAGTTGTTTATCGGGTCCGAGACGGTGAACGGCGGGTTGCCGGCATTCGCGTTCCCGGCCTTGTCTTGCCAAGTCTGAAAATGGGCGGTTTCCGTGGGACCAATACTGAGTACGATCCGTAGAACTTCCGGATCTTGTACCCGTTGTGCCAACGACGGGTAAAGGCTGGTGCCCCCGATTTCAATGAAGCAAAAGTGGAAACCTGCGGTAAATGCGATCGCGTCAATCAGGTTTCCCATTTGACTGGTTGTATCATCATCTGTTCTGGGGATAGCCGTATGCTTCCCAGAATTCAGACTAGGTACGGCTTGGACGAAGTTCGTGCCGCCGAGGTCCGGGTTCGAATTGTCATCCCGATATCGACCCCAAAAACTGGTGTCTACAGTAAGTTGAGTCAGATTAGTAAGCCGCGGCTTTTGCGTCGACCCCGTGGCCCTACTACTGATGGGTGTTCCATTCGCTTGCTTGTCCAATGTGCGAAAATGAGATCCCACCAGCAGGTCGAGCTCCGACGTGTTTGCTCCTTTCGATTTCAAATAAGCGAGCAGAAAGTTCGCATGACTGAATTCATCATCAGTATTGTCCAGAATGTATTGCGGCATGTCCCCGTCCAAAATCTGCAGGGCTTTGATGTAAGCCATGTTGCCATTCGTCGCATTCAGCGTAGTGCTGGGCTGGGGATTGTGAGACGCGAAATCAAGTGTCCCATTGCCGAGTTCCCAGTATTGTTCCCAAAGGTCACTCTCGATGATCTCGGCGGCGCAGAGGAAACGCAAAATTGCTGCATCTCCTTTGCTCAAGCTGCCGCCAGAGTCGAAGTTCTGAGCTTTCGCACTGTTGACCAAGGCGTTGGTCGCTGGAACCAATAGTGCGCTGGTTGCACCTAGGCCTCTAAGGAAAGATCGGCGTCGTAACCGTCTAGACGTAACTGGATTAGACGCTGGTCCCGACGCAGATGGTAATTCACTTGATGATTCACTATTGTTGGTTGCTGTTCTCACATTCTTGCCCCGTTTGATTAGTTAGTTCGGTTGGAGGTGCGCAGGCTTCTTGATCAATCAACTCGACCAATTGCCTGCTCATCGACCAAGACTGCGAAGGCCTAACTTTATTCCCGATTGAAACTACCGAGATCGCCAAAAACCGATAAAAAGGGTAACGATGGTTTCGACGAAAACGATCGAGCCTCGCGCGGAGGGCACAAGGGACGCAACGGAAAGTAAGAGCCGAGTTGCCGAGGAGGTTTAAACTCAAGAATAGTAATCGAATAGGTAATACCAGAAGATTTCAGGAATAATCGTGAATCGATGGAGTCTTTATTCACTATTGTGACTGAAGTTAACAAGACCCCGCACTCGCTCTCAGCAAGTTCGGTCAATCTCAGCCTTGTCGGGAATAATCGAAAGCGAAACGAGTCTTTCCATAAATAGGGCCCGGAGCACAGGGTGGAAATCACGGTCTTGTAATATAAAAATCAGAGCGTCATGAGAATCGCGTTTCCGCCTGATGATAGTGGTTACAAAAGCGGCGCTGGTGTCGTAGCAGCGGTGGCAGTTGTTTGCGATAGTCCGGATTGGGTCGTCGCTAATGTTGACCGGATATCAATTGACCTCGCCTAATCGGTTGAGAGGAAAGTTCTCACCACGACGGCGCCGTTTTCTGATGTCCTGCTGACGGATATGACGACCCATCGTAGCTCCGATGGCGGCAAGATTCGGAAGGCGGCAATCCGTTGAATTCGCCGTAAGCGGATAAGTCGGGCCAGCTCACCTGGTGAGTCGCTGTACTTCGCACTTCTCACTAACCATCTTCAGTAGCCGCTCCCCCTTTTTCCCCGGAGCGACTTTTTTTCAGAAGCCCTTCGCGCAGTGCTTGCAGGAACGCTGCGTCCTGCTACTGTTCGGTTCCTCAGTAACGCCGGGGCGTAGCTTAGCTTGGTAGAGCGCCTGCTTTGGGAGCAGGAGGTCGCGTGTTCAAATCACGCCGCCCCGATATCAAGTGCAGAAGCCGATCGGCAGGCAATTCAATGCGCTGACAGGTCATCCAATGTCCGGTCGTTGTGCAACTATAGTGTGAGTATGCGATTTCCTCGAGGGGAAGTGCGGCGTTGAATTACGTCTCTTTAACTCGTCCAGAATTGGCCTCAAAACCGACTCGAACTCTACGGATTCATTCTTCAGGAACATGTCGTCCCATGTTTGTAGTGGGGAGACCTTTAGTGCTCTGTTCCACTCCATCTTTAGCGTCTGGATACACTTGCCGACCCTGGCGACAGGGTTATGCGAAAACTTCCGAAATTTCCTGGCCTTCCGTCCTTTCTCCTTGGTTTCCCGCTCTCGGCGAATCCATTCCCTAAGCCCTGGCGTGTCGCGGAAACGGTATACGTTTCTGACCCTCATCTTTCTGCCCAGTTTTTTGTTGAAGACGTATGTGAGCGTATCGTCGAGATATGCCTCAGGAATGTCCAGGACGCGGCTACGGATTGATGATTCCGTGCATTCGACGATGTCGGCCAGCTCTCGGGCTGTGTAGCCGCCGTCGAGCGGTGGCTTGACGGTCGATCTGTCGAGTCGCAGGCGTTCACGCGTTTTGTTCCTGGCCGCCGTCTGCCGAGACCTCTCGGCGATCCACTGCTGAAGTGCTGAGCTGTCGGCTATCTGGAGTCTGTCATTCTCCTGGCGCGACACACCGGGAACCCCGTCTCGGTCCACGAGCTGGTTCAGCCATTGCCGAGTGATCCCGGCCTTCTTGCAAAGCTGCGTGACGTTCATTCACCGAATGGTAACACGCAAATGGTGAGTGGACAAAGAGATTATATCCGAATGACAACAATTCCTTTAACCAAATGACAGAACACTTACTCAGCGTAGCGGAAGCAGCGGCCATCGCCGAATGTACGGTGCAGAACATCCGAGACTACATCGACGAGGAGCATCTTCTAGCATCCAAAATCGGAAAGGTCCACGTGATCAGACGCGCAGATTTTGAAACGTGGTTAACGGCATATCGATCGGGAGCCTGGGACCGAAGGAGGAAACAGAATCGGCAGAAGGAGGTGGTCACTGATGGCGTTCAGAGTCATAGTCCCAACCGTTGAAGAGCAGTTCGAGCGGATTCTGAACCTGCGTTGGGTTGGTCCGTGTCCGCCAGACGAGCCAGGCGCACCCTGCATAAACGATTGGGTGTACACGGTAGCCAGAGCCTGCGCTAAACGTCCGTTTGGCATTCGTGCGGCCGTAATGGATAGAGCCATCGATCTAACCAGGGCGGCAATGACCAGGGGAGAGAAGGGCGACGAGGTCCGACGAGCGTTTCAGAAAGCGTACGGTCAAGCATACGACCCGAGCCACAAAGCAACACCTCCCGTCGAGTTCGGCGACTACGACCCTGACGTGCTGGCAGAGATTGCGATGGAAGGTCCCGAGGTGACGCCAGAACAGCTTGCCAGGAGGTCACCGGTTAGCGTGGACGTGTCGGCGGCAGAGTTTTTTCGCTTGGTGTTTCCAGGTGAAAAAGTGTTCGCGACTACTTGGCCGATGACTAAGAGCGGATTTGTTTATGAGGGTCCGAATGAATCGGAGGAGCTGCAGCGATATCTTGACGGAAACAAAGAGGGAGCGTGGTTCTTGTCCAACCCTGTCGATGGCAAATGGCGCGACACGGTCGACGGCAGCCAGACTGTAAGAAGCGAGGCCAATCTAACCAACTTTCGCCATATCGTTCTGGAGAGCGACGTTGCACCAGCTGACCAATGGTTAGCGATGTTAGTGCAACAACCGCTGGCAATCGTGGCTCTATATCGGAGCGGCGGGAGATCGATTCACGCCCTTGTCAGAATCAACGCAAAAAACAAAGCCGAGTTCGACAGGGAGCGCGACCGGATGCGAGTCAAGTATTGTCCACTGGGAGCTGATTCGGCAGCAATGTCTGCGGTGAGGTTAACCAGAGTTCCGAACGTGATACGAGGAGATAACTTCGCCTATCAAAAGCTGATCTACTTGAACCCTAAACCGATTGCTCGAGCGATTTGGCAAGAAAAAACCCTGTGAGTTGCTACCAACAACCCACAGGGCAAACCATGAATATGCAAACACTGACGAGAGTCAGAGATGACAGATCGATCAAGTACAACTACCACGTCAACTACTGACGTTAGACTACCAAAAACATGAATAATACAAACGGCACGACTGCGCCTAACAGTCAGTTATTAACTGCGGCAGCATTCAATGAAGTCATCTCAACCATCGAGAAGATTATAGCAGAGGAGATTGCAGCCTCCTCTGATCTGGGACTGTCCATCAACTATGAGAAAGCGATCTTCATTCTAGACGGCTTAGAATCGTATGGAGAACATATCAGGAAGCTGTCGCCGGACGCGCTCATCAATCCAGAAATGGACATGGGTCACCTAGCGCGCATCCTGGTGTTTCTGGGCTGCTTAATCTGGGTGAAGCACGCGAGACGCGGCACGCTGGACAAGTGGGAGAGCGAGCTCCGGTCATTGTTCCCGCTGCACAAAGGCCGGACAATTGAATGCGACTACGGCAGGCCAATATACAAGGACGAAAAATCCACCAAGATCGGAGAGTCGTTCTGGGCGCAGTGGTTCGCCAGCGAGTTTGAAGATATCCTCTGGGAAGGAACAGAGAAACGATTCTACCTATACAATCCCGGCAGCGGATTATTCGAGACGTTCCCTGACGAGGTAGTCAAGGAGCGGATTGCAAAGTCAATGCTCCATGCGGCACGCGACTGGTACGGCGAGATTGTCGAGAGATCCCGGGACAACGCCAAGATGACCGCAGTCAAGGAGACTCTCAAAGGCCAAGTGTACGCAGAGGATGCATTCAAGAAAAAGGCGAACACGATTCACTGCAGTAATTGCATGTTGGTATTCGACCAGTCCTCGGGTCGGTTTGATAGGCGTGAGTTCTCACCAACATTCCGGAGCCGGAACTCAAGTCCCTACGCATTTGATCCAGTGGCAGACTGTCCAGAGTTCAAGGAGCGGATTCTCGGACACTTAGATCCTGAGTATCGCGAGCTGCTCAAGGTGTATGCAGGGCAATGTCTGATCGGTCGCAACATATCTCAAACTATCCTGATGTTGGTCGGGCACGCCGGAGCCAGCAAGGGAGCGTTCATCAAGATCGTGGAAGGATTGATCGGCAGGAAGAACTGCCGGGAGCTCCGGCCTCGGCACGTTGCGGACAGGTTTGAGCTCGGAATGTGTATCGGTAAGACTCTGCTAATAGGCGCAGACGTTGACGAGGACTTCTTTAAGTCGGACGGAGCCGGGAAGATCAAAGCCATGGTTGGCGGTGATACGCTGGAGGCAGAAATAAAGGGCAGCAGCACGCAGACCACGGTGGAAGGCGAGTTCAACATGTTGATCTCTTCCAATGCCTTGCCGGACATCAATTTCGAATCGAAGGCGGATATCGGCGCTTGGATGCGTAGATTGCTGGTCATCGATTACACAACACCGTTCAACGGTCAGAAGATAAACAACATTGACGAGTATCTCCTGTCCAAGGAAGGATCGGGCATTCTCAATTGGGCAATCCAGGGCGCGGAGGTGTTGTTGGCGGCATCCGGCAAAGTGGAGAAGGGCGAGAAGGTCCAAGCCAATGTTGAAGGACTACTGGACAAATCGCAATCGGTTCAGCGCTTCGTGGAGCAGGATATCGTACAAGGAGGCAAGGAAGGTCTTACGTTCGACGAATTGTTCGACGGCTATTCTATTTTCCGTGACGAGAAAGGCTACCGCGTCATGGACAACACCGAGTTCAACCGTGCAGTTCAAAGGGC
>Ga0210396_10006416_pt1 | contig 11276 bp, 12 predicted proteins | sample IncBWH17OmetaG_FD_155466 | JGI IMG/M metagenome (GOLD analysis project Ga0210396, IMG submission 155466) | Forest soil microbial communities from Barre Woods Harvard Forest LTER site, Petersham, Massachusetts, United States - Inc-BW-H-17-O ...
TGTGATTGCATGATAGTCGATAATCTAGATAAATCCAATAGTTAAGATGAACTAGTTAGAGTTTGCTGCACTATGTCAAACATGTCGTCAATTTGTGACAAAAACCACACTTGGGAAATTGAACGACTTTTCGGCAACCGACTCAAGGTTAAGGGTTCACAAATCGAGGATGCACACGGCGAGTTTGCTTTTCGGCAGTGCTTCCTCCAGATTCGCGCAAATCCCGAGGAGATCCCATGAAATATCTGCATACCATGGTCCGGGTAACGGACATTGAGCAATCGCTGCGCTTTTATCGCGACGCGCTCGGCCTTCGAGAATTGTCGCGCAAGGACTACACCCAGGGCCGCTACACGCTGGTGTTTCTGGCGGCGCCGGGCGATGAAGACGCACAGGTCGAACTGACGCACAATTGGGACCCGGAAGAATATTCCGGCGGCCGCAACTTCGGGCATCTGGCTTACGCGGTCGACAATATTTACACCGCCTGTCGGCGCCTGATGGAACATGGCGTCACGATCAATCGGCCGCCGCGCGACGGCCGGATGGCGTTCGTGCGGTCGCCGGACCGGGTGTCGATCGAGTTGCTGCAGAAAGGGGCGGCGCTGCCCCCTGCGGAGCCCTGGACCACCATGCCGAATGTCGGCCAGTGGTAGCCACGGAAGGGACTCAGAACATTTCGGAGGCGTCCGGAGGCTTGATCTCGACCTGCGTTCGCGACGGGATGTGCTCGCCCGTGATCATCTCATTGTAGCCCTGCCCCGGACCCACCATGGGATAGACGCCGGCGTCACGATCGATCATGACCTCGAGAAAGGCCGGTCCCTTGAAACGGATGAACTCTTCGATGACGCGCGGCACGTCCGCTTTCTGATCGAGCCGCGCGGCATATTTGAACCCGTCCGCCATCGCCGCCTTGACGAAATCCTTGGTATGCAGGCTCTTGTCGCTGGCGCTCAGGCGGCCCTTGTGAAAAAGCTTCTGCCATTGCTTGACCATGCCGTCGCCGAAGTTATTGAGCACGATCACCTTGATCGGCAAATCGTAAGTGGTGACCGTTTCGAGTTCGCCGATATTCATGCGAATGCTGGCATCGCCGTCGATATCAATGACCAGACGATTGCGCTGCGCGAACTGCGCGCCGACCGCCGCCGGCAATCCGAAGCCCATGGTGCCCATGCTGCCCGAGGTCAGCCACAGCCGCGGACTGCGGAAGTCGAAGTACTGCGCCGCCCACATCTGATGCTGCCCGACCCCGGTGGTGATGACGGCCTCGCCCTTGGTGAGCCGATTGATTTCCTCGATGACGTAGTAGGGCTGAATGAACTCGCTGTCGCGGGCGTAATTCATCGCGTACTTCACGCGCAGCGCGTCGCAGTGCCGATGCCACTGCGACCAATCGCGATTGAAGCCGCTGCGCCGGCCGAACTCGAGCAAGGCGCGCAGCGCCTCCGACATCATGCCCACATGACTCCAATCGACGCGCTTGACCTTGCCGATTTCCGACGCATCGATGTCGAAATGCGCAATGAACTTCGCCTTGCCGGCGAATTTGGCAGGGTTGCCGGCGACGCGATCGTCGAAGCGCGCGCCGAGCGCCAGCAAGCAGTCGCAATCATCGACCGCGTAGTTGGCAAAGGCGGTGCCATGCATGCCCAGCATGCGCATCGACAAAGGATGCGTGGTGTCGACGGCACCGATTCCCATCAGGGTGGTGACCACCGGAATCTGAAACTCTGTGGAAAATTCGCGCAGTTCCTGTGCCGCGCCGCCGTTGATCACGCCGCCGCCGGCGTAAATCATCGGCCGGTGCGATTTTCCCAGCGCCGCGAAGAAATCGACGCATGCGGCCTCGGGCAATTTGGCTGCCGTCAAGCGGTTCATCCGCTGCCGGTAACCCGGGACCGGCAAGCTTCCCGATCCACGAAACACGCCCTGCCAGTTCTGCACGTCCTTTGGTACATCGAGAACCACGGGGCCCGGCCGGCCGGTGCGCGCGATCTCGAATGCGGTGCGCACCGTGGCCTCCAACTTGGCGGGATCGGTGATCAAGAAGACGTGCTTGGCCACCGCTCCCATGATGCTCGGCACCGGCGCCTCCTGGAATGCATCGGTGCCGATTGCCGTGGTCGGCACTTGACCGCAAATCACCACAATGGGCACCGAGTCCGCCATGCTGTCGCGCACCGGAGTGACGGTGTTGGTGGCGCCCGGACCGGAGGTTACCAGCGCCACGCCGACCCTGCCGCTGGCGCGCGCATATCCTGCCGCCATGAACCCCGCGCCCTGTTCGTTGGCCGGCACGATCAACGGCATTGCGGAATCGTGTTCGAGGTTGTAGCGAAACACGGCGTCGTAGATCGGCAATATCGCGCCGCCGCTGTAGCCGAAGATGGTCTCGACGCCCTCGTCGGCCAATACCTGGACGAGCATGTCCGCGCCGGTCATGGTGCGGCCCGCCAGTGGATGCGCGGTTTGATTCTTAAGGTCGTAACGGTCCTTCACCCAAGAAAGACTAGCAGTTCCCGCTCTGGCGCCCAAGTGTGAGCCCCCGTATCCTTCGCGAATGCGCCATCTGATCGCCATACTCCTGCAAAATGAAGCCGGCGCATTGACTCGCGTCGCCGGCCTGATTTCCGCCCGGGGATACAACATCGAATCGCTGTCGGTGGCCGCCACGAATGACCCCACGGTTTCACGAGTCACGCTGGTGACCGTGGGCTCGGATCACGTCATCGCGCAAATCAATGCGCAGCTGCTGAAGCTGGTCGATGTTGTCGCGGTCGAAGACATGACCGGCGGCGACACCATCGCGCGCGAGTTGCTGCTCATCAAGCTGCGGATCACGGCCGAGCACGTCCAAACCGTAGCCGCGCTGCTCGGCCGGGTCGGCGGCAAGGTGTTGTCGACCAATCCTTCGAGCTACATCGTCGAGCTCACCAGCACCGAGACGGAAATCGGCGAGTTCATCGCCAATATCGGCGCATTCGGCGAGATCATCGAAGTGGTACGCAGCGGGGTGCTCGGCATCTCGCGCGCCAACCCGCGGCTGCATGCCGTCAAATGATCGGATTCTTAAGTTCTGAGGATATTCAAAAGTCATGCCTGAAATCGAAGTCTCGCCGCATCACGCCGCGGATCCCGACACCCGTCGCGTCGGAATCCTGGTAGGAGTCGTCGGCATTCTATTGTCGGTGGTCACCATTGCCTCGCACCGTGCGCACACCCAAGCGGTGATTCACCGCACCGAATCGAACGATCAATGGACCTACTATCAAGCCAAGAAGATCCGCGAGAACACCAGCGAAGTGGCGCTGGCGTTGCTTACCACCTTGAGTTCGGATTCTGCCAAAACCGAGGCGCCGGCACGCAAGCTCGAGGCCGCACGCGCCAAGTACGCGGCAGACGCAGAACGGATTCAGGATGATGCGCGCGCCAAGGACGAGGACACCAAGACCGAGGAGCGGCGCGCGCTGCGCTTCGACATCGGCGAAGGGCTGCTGGAACTCGGCCTGGTGCTCTGTTCATTGTATTTCTTGGCGCGCAAAGCGTTCTTTCCGGCCTTCGGCGTGCTCTCGAGCATTGCCGGCACTGCAATGGGCGCGGCGGGTTTTCTGCTGTGAAAAGCCGAGATTCCGCGCGTTTTTCATTCGCGCTGGCCGTGCTGGCGGCGGCCGTAGCGACCCTGTACGGCGCGAGCAAGCCCGCCGCCGCCGCGGTCACGGGTGCCGCTGCAGCTTTGCCGAGAGTGGAGGCGCGCTCGGACGATTTAGTGGCGGTGGCTGTGGTTCGCGACGACAAGATGATCATTCACCTCAGCCGTTTGCTCGACAATGCCCCGGTGCGCGATGCGGTAATGACGGTGGTGTTGCGCGGCGCGGCGCATGCCACCACCGCCGAAACCGATGGCAGCTATACGCTGCAGACCAAGGATCTGGCGCTGCCGGGCGCCGCGGCGGTCGAGTTTCAGATCAACCAGGGCGCCGCGCATGAGAATCTCAAAGGCACTCTCGAGATCGCCGCCGCGGGCGGTCAGGCGGACGACAAGAGCAGCAGCGCCCGGCAGCTATGGTGGTGGGTGCTGAATTTCGCCGTGTGCATCGGCTTTCTGTGGCTGTTCTCGCGGCGGCGCAAGAGCGCGCAAAGCTAAAAGCTCTGCATCGTCTGCACCAGGAACTGCACCCGCTTGATCCCGGCAATATCGCTGACCGGGAAAGCAAGATCGATGTGCAGCACGTTGCCGAGGCCGGAACGCGTATTGCCGATCCGTAATCCGAAGCCCACGTCCTTGAGCAGCCCCGGATCACTGTTGCCGACGACGCCGCTGCCCCAGGTACGCCCGACATCCGTGAAAATGGCGCCCCCGACCCTTACCAAGCGATAAGGATACCAGTCGGTGAAAAATCTCTGTTCCACCGTCAACAGCGCGCGCGAGGTGCCCGACTCGAAGCGCAGTGGATAACCGCGCAGACCGTTGTCGCCGCCGAGCAGAAGCTGCATGTCGGGATCGAGCATATAGGTGGTGGTCCCCGAGAGCCCCGCGTACAGCAGCCAGTTCTCGTGCCAGCGCCAATAGTACTTGGCGGCGGCATCGGCGATCAGATTGCGCGCGTGCCCTTGTTCCAGGCGTGAGGAGAAATCGCTGGTCAAGAACAGCTGCTGCTCCGCGGGCAACTCCAGTCCGCGCAGCGCCTTGGCGGCCAGCATCACCGCGTCGTGGTTGGCGCCGAATGCACTGTCCGAGTAGCCGATTTCGCCGCTGATCTCGCTGCCGAAATACAGATCCTCGGTGCGGCCGATCTCGTTTTCGTCGCCGACTTTTTTGTACTTGTCCTGAAGCATGTCGTAGCCGACGAAGGGATAGGACAGGGTTCTGTCGGGCGGCAGCAGGCTCGGCGGCGTCGGCGTCGAGGTCCCCGGCGTCGGCAGGAAAATGTTGCGGTCGTAGCGCATGCCGAAGGTCCAGCGCCTGGTCCAACCGTCTATGTAGCCGTTGGAGAGTCCGCCGCTCAATTCGTATGAGTTTTGGTTGTCGTTGAATTGATCGACGATGTTGCCCAGGTTGTAGCGGGAGATGGTGCGATCGAAACTCAATCCCAGGATTTTCGCGCTCCAGGTGGTATCCAGCGAATAGAAGGGCTGCTGGATGAGCGCCGAGCGCTGCGAGCCGTCGCTGGAATCGGAGTAGGCGACCAACGACGTCCAGTGCGATCCGAACACATTCGGGTCGGAAAACGCCACGGTATCGGTGGTGCGATCGACGGTGCTGCCACGCGAGACTTGCACCGTCTTTCCCCAGCCCAGGAAGTTCTCTTCCTCCAGATTGAACTTGGTGGAGTTGGTGCCGCCCGAACGGCCGAAGGAGATGCCCGGACTCAAGGTCCAGACATCCTTGGTAATGACCTTGATTTCGACTTTGCCGTCGGCGTAGCGCACGGGGACGACGCGCGCGTCGTAGATGAAGGTCAGCAGACGCAACGCGCGTTCGGTTTCCGCCAGCTTGCGCGCCTGGTATTTTTCGCCGCTTTTGAACAGCAGCTGCGCCCGAATGGTCGACGGCTTGGTGCGGATGTGCAGACGATCCGCGAGGCGGTACAGCTTGTTGGTCTCGCGCTGGTCGCTTTCGTCGAATATGTTGCGAACGTCGATGTCGATCTTGCCGATGACGGCTCCCGCCGCTTCCATGGCCGCGTCGCTCGGCAAATCCGCCGGTCGCGGGTAATCGATGCGGGTGTGCTCCAGGTCGTTGAACTTTGCCGCAAATCCCGGCTGCGCGATCGACGCGCTGAGGAGGGTGAATGCGATCAGCCGTCCGCCGTCGGATAGCCTCATCCGGCAAACAGACTACAAAGCGGCGTTGTCGCTCTCGCCGGTGCGGATGCGCAATACACGTAGGATATCTGTGACGAAAATCTTGCCATCGCCCACCTTGCCGGTTTTTGAGGCTCCCACTATGGCTTCCATCACCTGATCGACGAGCTCATTCTTGACGGCGACCTCGATCCGGGTCTTCGGCACAAAGTCGACTACGTACTCAGCGCCGCGATACAGCTCGGTATGGCCGCGCTGTCGCCCGAATCCCTTGACTTCGGTGACTGTCATGCCCGAGACGCCGATTTCCGAAAGGGCGGCGCGCACGTCGTCCAGCTTGAAGGGTTTGATGATGGCGGTGATCAATTTCATTATAGACTCCGGTCAACGTTGGGCCGTCAACGCAATACTATTACGATTGCCCCGGCCAGGCACATAAGATATGCAGGAACCCGGCGGGGCTGATGCTTGACGGGCTCGAAGTAACGGTTCCGCAGCGGCAAGGAGCAATCCAGGCGATGTTCGGTGTGGCAATTCACGGCGGTGCGGGCACCCTGCCGCGCGCCGAAATGGGGCGCGAGGCGGAAGTGAAGTATCGCGCCGGCTTGCAGGAGGCGATCGACGCCGGTTTCGCCGTGCTGCACGCCGGTGGGACGAGCCTGGATGCGGTGACCCAGGCGGTGATTCTGCTCGAGGACAATCCCTTGTTCAACGCGGGGCATGGCGCCGTGTTCACGCTCGAGGGCCGCAATGAATTGGATGCCGCGATCATGGACGGCAAGGATCTCAAGGCCGGAGCGGTTTGCTGCCTCACGCGAATCAAAAATCCGATAAAGCTCGCGCGCGCGGTCATGGAGCAATCGGAGAACGTCATGCTGGCGGGCGCAGGCGCGGAGGAATTCGCCTTGAGCCGCGGCTTTTCGTTCGTGCCGCAGAGCTACTTTCATACTCCGGAGCGCTGGAAACAACTGGAGCGCATCCGCGGCGGCGATGCCGGACTTTCGGCGCTGACCATTTCGCACTTGGGCACAGTGGGAGCCGTCGCGCTCGACGCCGCGGGCCGGCTTGCCGCCGCCACCTCCACCGGCGGCATGACCGGCAAGCGCTATCAACGCATCGGCGACTCACCCATCATCGGCGCCGGCACCTATGCCGATGACCGTTCATGCGCCGTGTCGGCCACCGGACACGGCGAGGTGTTCATTCGCGCCGCGGTCGCGCATGACATCTGCTCACGTGTGCGCTTCGGCGGGCGCAGCCTCGGCGAAGCGGTTCGCGAAGTCGTCCTCGAGGAACTGCCCGCGCTGCGCGGCGAGGGGGGCGTGATTGCAATCGACCCGCGCGGTGAAATCGCCATGGAATTCAATTCCGAGGGCATGTTTCGCGCCAGCAGAAGAGCCGGCGAGGAACCGCAGATCGCAATCTATCGCTGACCTTAGGCGTCGACCTGGCTGCGGCGCTTCTCGAAGCGGCCGGTCGTCATGGTGTGGTATTCGGCCTCCATGACGATGACGCGATTTCTGCCCTCTTCCTTGGCGCTGTACAGGGCCTCGTCGGCCAGTTGGATCAATCCTTCGAGTGTGCGGTTGGCCGCCGGCAACACAAAGGCGGCGCCGATGCTCACCGTCAGCCGGCTTGCGACTCGGGAAGCGTCATGCGGAATGTTCAATTCGGCTATTGAACGCTGAATGCGCGTCAGCACCTCGGCGACATATTCATGGCTGGCCTGATACAACACGATCGCGAACTCCTCGCCGCCGTAGCGCGCCACGAAGTCAAGGGGCCGGCGCGCGCACTGGCTGAGCGACACGGCGACGGCGCGCAGGCATTCGTCGCCCGCTTGGTGGCCATAATGATCGTTGTAGTCCTTGAAGCAATCGATGTCCGCGAGCAGCACCGCGATGCGCTTTTCCTCGCGCACCGCCTGTTGCCAGGCCCGCGCTATGTGCTGATCGAACATGCGCCGGTTCTGGATGCCTGTCAGCCCGTCGCGCGCCACCATCTCGCGCAGCAGGCACGCTTCGAGAAAGCGCTTGCGGCTGGTCTTCTCGTGCATGTAGGCCACCGATGCGCCGAACAGATTGGTGCCGAGTACCGCGAGTGCGTCATGGCTGAATTCACGGCCGGGCAGCATCAGCGCCGTGCCCACCGCAAGATACATGAACATCACGAACACATTGGCGGCGACGGCATGATAGAAGATCAAGCCGCCCAGAAGATAGATGAACAGGATGGTTATCATCAAGCTGGGAAACAAGGTCGTAATCCCGCCCAATGAAGCGACGATCTGCACCGCGGCTCCGCTCAAGCCAACGATAGTCAGGGCGACGATCATGACCGGCGTACAGATCCGCTGGCGCTGCGCGGAAAAGCTCGCCGCGAACCCGATGAGCATCACCGGAACGATCACCAGCATGCGGATCATGCTCGGGATTCGATTGAGTTCCGGACCGAGCACCGTGGAGTCCATCGCCGAAAATGCGATGGTGAAGAGGATCGCCAGGCACAAATTCACGCGGGTGTGGTGCAGGTTCTCATCGAAGTTTTTGTGTCTGAAATCCGCCTCGAGATCCGCACCGAAAGTCAGCCAGGGAAATCCCGCCCGCAGCTGCCGCGCATGGGGCGAGTCGGGCAAATCCTCGTTGGGAATTCCATGGGCCGCGCTCATTGGCATCACCGTACCGGCGTAGGCGCAAGTACTCAATGACCTAGGGCACTATTTGGCGGGCAACGCGGGCGCTGGCGGGCAACGCGGGCCCCGACAGTCGCATTATGTCAAATAACAGGCTCAATCGGCCAAGTAGCGCTTGAGGTAGGTGTCGAAGTCGGTATCGTCCTTGGCCTCGATATCATGCTGCGCCCGGTGCGATTCTTTGGCCTGCGCCGCGAATTCGGACAGTCGGCTTTCGTTGGGCGGATAAAGCCCGAGAAAGTAGTCCTTGTGCAGATTCGACATTCGCAGGGCAAGCTGAAAGAAGGATTCGCCGGTTTGGCGCATTTCGGCGAGCAGCCGCGCAGACGGGGTCCGCTCCACATCGTCGATTTTGGCGCGCTGCTGCTCCAAGGCCAGTGTGTACGGACGCTCGGATTCGCCATGATCGAGCATCTCGCACAGGCCTTGCATCCCATCGAGCAGCTCACCAGCCCACTGGGTCATGGGGACGTCGCGCCCCTCCCGGTTAAGCTTGAGGTTCGGCTCGCGCCCGCGCCGCGCAACCAGCAGATGATTGGCGTCCAGGGCCTGTTGTTCACCGCGGCTGATCGGCGCGCTTTCCCGCAGCAGGCACAGGGCGACAAAGGCTTCCAGAAACCGCAGCTTGTTTTGATTGACGCCGACCGGATCGAACGCGCTGACGTCCAGTGCGCGGACCTCGATGTATTCCACCCCGGCCCGATGCAGCGCCTTGGTCGGCCGTTCGCCCGAGCGCGCTATTCGCTTGGGGCGTATGAAACTGTAGTACTCGTTCTCGATCTGCAGAATGTTGGCATTGAGCTGCTGATACACGCCATCGACCTTGACGCCGAGCTTCTCGTACGGCGGATACGGTGTACCGATCGCCCGGGACAAGTCGCGCACGTATTCGTCCAAACTGTTGACGGATACGCTCAAGGTCGATTGATTCTTATTGCGATAGCCGATGTCGCTCATGCGCAGCGACGTGCCGTAGGGTTCATAGACGGTATCGCCATCGAGCACCGGCAGGGTGTTTTCCCGGCCGGCAAAGAAGCTGTTCGATACAGCCGGAGACGTGCCGAACAAGTACAGAACCAGCAGCCGTAGCGGCGGTAATTGCGCAGCACGCCGAAGTATTGATCGGAGACGAAATCCCGGCCCTGTTGTTTGGACTGATTGACCTCCTGCAACACGCTCCACAATTTCGAGCTGAAGGAGTAATTGAAATGCACTCCGGAAATCGCCTGCATGATGCGGCCGTAGCGCAGTCCCAAGCCATGCCGATAAACGGTCTTCATGCGCCCGACGTTGGAAGCCCCGAATTGCGCCAGCGGTATGCTCGCATCGCCTTTGAGGGCGCAGGGCATGCTGGTCGCCCACAGCAACTCATCGTGCAGGTGGCGATAGACGAATTGATGAATGTCGCAAAGATATTGCAGCAGTTCCCAGGTCTCGCCGAATGGCGGAGTGACCAGTTCGATCAGTGACTCGGAGAAATCCGTGGTGATGTTTTCGTTGGTGAGCGGCGCGCCCAGGCTTTCCGGGTGGCGCGTCTGCGCGATGTGACCGTCGGGCGAGACGCGCAAAGACTCCTTTTCGACGCCTTTGCGCCCGCCGCGCAATACCGCCCGTTCCCCCGAATTTATGAGGCCCGCGAGGCGGCGCTCGAAATTCTTATCCACCATGTTACGCAACGAATCCTCGATTCCGCTCTACGGCAGCTCGGCGATGACTTCGATTTGCACGAGGAATCCGGAATCGACCAGACGCTGCACCTGCACCCACGAGGTGGTCGGCAATCGCTCCTTGTTGTAATACTCGAAGCGCAAATCCGAGGCTTTTAGCAATGCGTCCATATCCGTCGTATATATCGTTTCCTTGACCACTTCTTCGAAGCCGGCCCCGTGCGCGGCAAGCGTGCGGCGTATATTGGAATAAGCGGCGCGCATCTGTCCTGCCATATCGCCGGGCGATACCAGCCGGCCGTTCTGATCCGCGGCCACCGAGCCCGAAATATACAGCGTTTTGTCTATCAGGACGGCTTGCGAGTAGCCGAAGTCCTTTTCGTAGGGATTCAAATGAAATACTTGTTTGACGCGCGGCGGCGGCGCTTGCGGCTGACGCTCGCATGCGCCCAGCACCAGACCCGCGATTCCGGCCACGAGCCAGGCCCGCAGCGCCGCGCTGCTGCGATCAGGGATTCTGGCGTTGCACGATCTCAGCACGGGAGCGAAGCGCACGGAGCATTTTTGGCAGATCGTGGCGCAAGGCCGAGCGCACGATCCATTGCGGCACCCAAAACCCGGGTGCCAGGTCCACCGTGTAATGCGCGACCGTGTAGTCGCCATCGCTGTGCAAGACCCAGGATCCTCGCAGGATGCGCAGGTCCCCGGAGATGCGTTCGATCGAAACCCGCGTGGGTGGGTCGTACGCGGCGCGTATTTCGTAGGTCACCTTGGGCACGAACCAGGAGTAATTCATCACGTGGCGAATTCGTTGCCATGAATTGTCCGGCGCGGTTTCCAACACTTCGCAAGCGGTGAGGCCCGGAACCAAGGCCACGGATTCGGGGCAGCTGGTAATCAGCGACCACACGACTTCGCGGCGCGCATGAATCCTCACCGTCGCAGAGGCATTGCCGCTTTGCTCGGTGGGATCCAGCGATACCCGCACCTCGATATCGCCGTGCTGCGCGGCATCTTGCGCGATGGTCGCGGCGCAAGCCATGTGGGCGGCGAACAGCAATGCTATTAACAATGAAAGGCGCACTGGTTGGTCTGACTCCCGCGAA
>Ga0210396_10006417_pt1 | contig 11275 bp, 11 predicted proteins | sample IncBWH17OmetaG_FD_155466 | JGI IMG/M metagenome (GOLD analysis project Ga0210396, IMG submission 155466) | Forest soil microbial communities from Barre Woods Harvard Forest LTER site, Petersham, Massachusetts, United States - Inc-BW-H-17-O ...
GCCCCACCGCATTCATGGGCACCTCCGTCGCCGGATTCCCCAACGCGTTCATCATGTTCGGGCCGAATGTCGGCACGCTGTCGGGCTTCGTCATGGCCGAGGCCCAGGTCGATTACCTCATCGGTGCGTTGCGGGAGATGCGCTCCCGCGGACTCAGCAGCCTCGACGTCCGGCAAAGCGAGCAGGACGCGTTCGTCGCGAAATGCGATGTGCTGCTGAGCAACTCCACATTCATCCGGGGCGGATGCTCCAGCTATTATCTCGATGACAACCATCGGCGAGCTTCGCTCAACTGGCCGGGCAGCATGGCCGGTCTGCGTCGGGAGCTCAAGAAGTTCGATCTCGGGGCCTATGCCGTCGTCCAGCGGAGCGTCGGCGAGGACGCCGGGCGACCACGCGCCGCCGTAGGCTGACCTCCGTGGCACAGACTCCCGCCAAGGCCGCCACGACCAGGCTCACCTCCGAACAGCGGCGTCAGCAGATCACCGAATCGGCGCGCACGGTGTTCATGGCGCATGGGTTGGCCGGCGCGCGCACGCGGGACATCGCGGCTCAGGCGGGCATCAACGAGGCAACGCTGTACCGCCACTTCAAATCCAAGGAAGAGCTCTACGAGGCCGCGGTTGCTGGACCGCTCGAAGAGGCCGTCGCCGCACTCGTGGCGGCATCGGGTCGGCCGCCGGCACGGTTCGACACGTCCGGTACCGCCATGAAGGAACGCACTGCCGCCTTCCTGCGTGATCTGCTGCGTGTCATGGAGGACTTCGGGCCGCTGCTCGGCGTGGCCCTGTTCGGTGAGGCGCAGGCGGCACAGACCTACTACGCGGACCGGATCGCGCCGACGCTCGCCACGGTCAGGGACGTGGTTGCGGCGAACCTGCAGTCGTGGCTGCACCGCGACTTCGACCTGGACATCGCGGTGCGCACGGCATTCGGTGCCGCCTGGTTCCATGCCACGGCGGCGCGGCTGGAGGGCAGGTCGCTCGACGTCGACAGCGTCGCCGAGCAGATCGCCGACATGATGATCGACGGGCTGATCCGCCAGCAGTAGCCGTTGTGCCTCCCGCAGGTGCGCACCCTGCCGCTGTCAGGAAAGCAGTTATTTTATGACGAGAACCCTGTCAAGCCAGCTCTAGCCGGTCGCTGATCGGACGCCATTGATCACATTCTTTATCCGGCGGATACCTGGCGACACCGTCATTGACTGTGGGAGTTCCTACTATTAGCGACATGACCACCTCAACCGCCGCCCCGGCTGATGTGCTGGTGATCTTCGGCATCACCGGAGATCTGGCGAAAAAGATGACGTTCCGGTCGCTGTACCGGCTGGAACGTCGCCGGCTGCTGGACTGCCCGATCGTCGGTGTTGGCCGCCGCGCCTGGTCAGACGAGGACCTACAGGCTCATGCGCGCGCGGCCATCCAAGACAGCGGCGAGACCCTCGAGGAAGCTGTCTTTACCCGCTTCGCCAAGCGGCTGTCGATGGTGTCGGGCAACTATGACGACGCGAAAACCTATGAGCGCCTTGGCGAAGCGATCCAGGGCCGGCACACCCCGGTGTTCTACCTGGAGATCCCGCCGTCGCTGTTTGGCCTGGTGGTCGACGGGCTGGCCGGCGCCAACCTGACCTCCGGTGCCCGGGTAGTGGTCGAAAAGCCCTTCGGCCACGACCTGGACTCGGCCCGCGCCCTGAATGACGAGCTGCGAAAGCATCTGGCCGAGTGGCAGATCTTCCGCATCGACCACTTCCTGGGCAAAGAACCCGCCATGGACATCATGTTCCTGCGGTTCGCGAACACAATCTTTGAGCCACTGTGGAATCGCGACCGGATCGCCAGTGTGCAGATCACCATGGCAGAAAACTTCGGGGTCGAGGACCGCGGTAGCTTTTACGACGCGGTCGGGGCGCTGCGCGACGTTGTGCAAAACCATCTGCTGCAGCTCATCGGGCTGTTCGCCGCCGAACCGCCCAGCGTGGCCGACGCCGACGGACTACGTGACAAACGCGTCGAGGTGTTCCGGGCCATCCCCTCCGTCGAGCCCGCCCACTATGTGCGCGGCCAATACGACGGCTACCAAACAATCAAAGGCGTGCAACCCGGCTCGCAGACCGAGACGTTCGCGGCGCTACGACTGGAGATCGACAACTGGCGCTGGGCCGGGGTGCCGTTTTTCATCCGGGCCGGCAAAGCACTGCCGGTGCGCGCCACCGAGATCCGGGTCATCTTCAAGCGGCCACCCCGACTGCCTATCACCGCGCACACACCCGACGCCAACGAGCTCATTTTGCGCATCGACCCCAAACCAGGGACCGACCTGGTAATTCAGGCAAAAGCGCCCGGCGCCAACCGCACCCGCACCGTCGACCTGTCGCTGATCTTTGCCGACGAACTCGGCGAAGCACCCGAACCCTACGAGCGACTGCTCTCCGACGCGATGAAGGGCGACTCCAGCCAATTCACCCGGCAAGACACCGTGGCCGAGACCTGGCGGATCGTCCAGCCCCTACTGGACACGCCATCACCGATCGAGTCCTACCAGCCCGACACCTGGGGCCCGCCCGGCGCCGACAAACTGCTCGCCGGCCACCCGGGCTGGCGCGAACCCTGGCTTCGCTAACAGAGCGGAGGACACGGCCCCAAGTGACCCGGCGTACCAATCCAAGCTGGACCGCGACGGCGATGGGTTCGCCTGCGAGCCCTACAAGGGCAAGTAGCCATCGAGCGCGCATTGCTGAAGCAGCAAGATAGTTGACAGCGTGTTGCCAGGTGTTAGGGCACCGCTTGCCGTAACCGCGCTGGCACACTGACCATCATGCGCATGGCCGACGCCGACGATCTGGTGGCCGTTGACGTGTTCAACGCCGCCCAGGTGACAGGTGAGCCGGTGACCATGGCGCTGATTAGGCGTGTGGTCGATGACCTACTCACTCACCCACCAGAATGCGACTGTGGACGCTGCGAGGCCGCCGCGATCGCGCGTTTCGGAGATGTCTGGAACATCGCGTCAGGTTGGCAAAGGGCGGTGGCCGCCACCGGGCGCCGCGCATCACGCTAGCGCCGAAAGCACAGATCAGAGGTCCTCTATCAGGCGCTCTCCCCGATAGACGGGACAAGCCTGGCTATGTGTAAGCGATTGGTGTGTCACTTCAGCCGACAGCCTGGTTAACGCTTGCTGTAAACCTTCTACGTCGGTGTTGGAACTTGCCGTCGCGGCGGCGGCTTCATTGCAAGCCGAAGGCCTCGACACGACGATCCCGCGGTCATTGCGGCGATAGACCTTGTCCGGTGGGAACTCTCGCTCGGTATTTGAGTCACCCGCACCCGCCCGACAGGAGTCCGTGCACCGTGTCCAGGGCACCGCAAAGGCTACAAATTCGCATAGGTGGGGCCCGGTCTGGATTCTAAAGCCGTTTTGCTTGCACCTACGACCTGTCAAAGGTCAAGTCAAGGCTGTTCTAATCGGCGCACCCCGGTCCGCTCAGCGGACCGCACTCTTGCGCGACCACACAGATCGGCTCGTAGTGGAACCTGTCTTCGAGGAGCATCTCGGGGTCTTTGTCCCTGCTGTTTGGAGGAGGTTGTCATGAAGTACGTGCTTGCGTGGACGAATCGGTCGGGTGGTTCGGCCGCGGAGAACGAGAAGGGCGCGAAGCGGGCGTTGCAGATATATCAGAAGTGGTCGCCGCCAGCGGGCGTGACGATCACGGAGTTCGTGGCCACGCTCAACGGCGAGGGCGGGTTCGCCGTGCTGGAGGCGGACGACCCGGCGCTGGTGATCGGGATCGGCGCGAGGTTTGCGCCGTACCTGACGACGCAGGTGCATCCGGTGGTGGGGATGGATGTGGCGGCGAAGGCGGGAGAGGAGGGGATCGGGTTCCGGGAGTCGGTCGGCTAGTTTCGCGCGGTAAACGCTCCTGCATGTGCCGGCGTGTTATGTCATGGCGCGATTTGGCTGCAGGCCACCACCACGACGATCTGGTCGTGGTGGTGGCACCGGCACCGCCTCCGCTGAGAGCCGGTCACCTTGACTCGGCTTCGCAGTTCCTGAACGCAATCCGCCAAGTGCGTCCATCGGTTTGGAGATGATTTGATCCGGCTAGCGAAGGGCACTGTCGCGTGCGGAAGAACAGCTCGCCACGGGCCGGATCTGGGTAGATAACCCCTGAGCAGGTAGTCGCATGCCGGTGGCGCCACCGCCGCCAACGCCCTTGCAAAGGGTCCATCTGGACTGTCCTCGTGGTGACTTGCGCGCTTCTTGATCGCTACGCTTCGTCACCATCGAAGCCGCACTGACAACTCGCCGTTGAGGCGCCGCCTTTCTTCGTCAGCGTCCGCGCCACCGCCAGACCGCCGCCGGCGACCGCGCGCCGATGCCGATGCCGAATGTCACGGTCGGGCCCGTGTCCACGTGACCGCAAGCGTTAGAAGGTCACAAATCGCACGAAAGGCCGGGTGACTCTGTTGGTTTCCGTACGGCCTGCTGGGTATCGGCTGCGTACCCGAACCCGAATGCTCGCGACTACGTGTCCACCCAAGACTCCCCCGCAATTCCGCGGGGTGGCCCCGACGGCAGCGCGAACTGCCGCCGGGGTCGCGGGGTGGCCCCGACGGCAGGGAACTGCCGCCGGGGTGCGCCAGACGGAACGGGCCGACGCATGAGCCGAATTAGTAAGGCAGACGGGAAGGCGCTGCTTGCGCAGCTCCACCACTGCTTAGCGGACTTTATCGAGGCCGCCGTCGCGGATCTCCGCGAGATAGCTGCGATTCGGAAACAAGCGCGTGAGCACGACGTGCTGGCCGCGGTCCGCCCTGCCGGCCGTCGAAAGGCTGCTCGATCTGATGGCTCGCGTCAAGCTGGCCGAGCTGACCACGCCGGAAGTCCTGGGGCTGGTAGCTGTTTTCGAAGTCGTCGACCAGCGCGAGAACGCCGGTACCGCACCGGTTCTCGCGCTGATTGCCCGCGACAGCGACGGTAGGCGGCCGTGAACCAGCCAGCCGCGTCCCTGATCACCGACGCATATCCTGGCACGCGATGTGAAGGGCTGCGGCGCAGGTGCCCGACGCCTGCGTTGTACGCGATACACGTCGGCGACGACACCGTGTATCCGGTGTGCGGTGAGCACCTGCGCGCACTCTTCCGCGAGATGCACGATGAATAGGCCCGTGGTCCTCCTGGCGGCAGTGTGGGCCGTGTGGGCGGCTGCACCGGCCGCCGCTGATCCGACCGTTCAAACCTTGGAGCCGTCGCGGCCTTCCACGCCGGCGCTGGACGAACAGTTTCTCGCCGACCTCGCGCGCGCCGGGATAGGGGTTACCGACGTGCCTAGAGCCGTTTTCGGCGCCCATGACACCTGTGCATTTCTCGCCGCTGGGCACGATGCTGAGCAGGCCGTCGAGAAGGGCATGGCGAACAATGCTTCGATGACCAGAGCCGACGAGATCGCCTATATCGACGCTGTGATCGAGGTCTACTGCCCTCGTTATCCCGGTATAACTGGCACGCTGACCTAGCTGTCCTCGCAACCCGACTGCTGCCGGGCCGTAACTAGGCGTACGGGAACCACTTCGACCTAGTCCACGTCTGAATAGTTACTCGGGCCGCCCTGTCTCTCTCGGGGGCGGCCTGATCCATGCACGATAAGTACGTCAGTTCTGCCGGAGGATCTGGCAGGCTTCCAGTCATGGAACTTGACGAAACGCGGTGGCGCGAGATCCAAGCACTTGCGTCTTTCCAGGGCACATCGGCGCCGAAGGCGGTCGTCGTCGCTGTGAATTCCATCATCGACAAATCGCTTAGGGCAGCGGCATGGTCGTCGATGAACACCACGGGATCGACAACGGCGTGGAGCTGCTGGGTTGTCACCGAACGCTCTGTCGGCCATGTCCTAATCAAGTACAAGAAGGCTGAATATGACGAACGTGAGGAGCGCCAGAAGGAGCTCACCCCGTCAAGCTGGTCCGTATGGGTCAGGCCGCTTGCTGACGTCATCGGGCTTCGATACGGGGCCTTCTACGCGGTCGAAAGCAACCCGACTGTGTTTGATCCGGCCGAACCCATCAAAGTCATCTTCAGTGATGGCGCAGTTAACATTCCAGCCGGTCCCATTCCGATCGACCAACGCGCAGAAGTAGGCCGCATCACTAGCGCACTCCGCGAGTTCGTGAACTTCTGAGGCTGATCTACACCGTCATCGGGGCCATGTAGCCGGTCATGCACCCTCGGGGCCGACGTGGGCGTACAGCAGCAACTCGTCCGGTTCGGCGCGATGCACGTAGACGACTGCGGGTGGTCCAGCTAGTCGGGCGAATGTGCCGGCCGTGTTGGCGTCCGTCGTCCACGCCGGCCCGAACCGGCCGCCCAGTCCACAACCCCGGGTACAGGGTGATGGGCTGCTCGGTGTCAGCCCTTTTTTCAGCGGGGAAGTGACGCGGAACCTGCTGCGCGTCGTTGAGGTAGCCGCCGAGACGGCCGGCGTCGGGGGTGTCGCCGTGCATACGCTGCGGCACTCGGTCGCCGTGGCTGGCTGGAAAGCGGCGTGCACATCAAGGCCGTGGCTGACCTGCTGGGGCACAGCTCCATTAGCATCACGGGCGACATTTACGGCCACACTACCGACGCGGCGGCGCGCGGCGCTGTGGACGGATGGAGCAGCGCGCTCGGGCTTCAGGCCGCTGCTACTTTTTCCACTTGAGCGCCGCAGCGCGTTGAGCGGATCAGTCATTGTTGGTCGTGGCGGCGGAGTTCGGCGTGGTAGTCCACCAGCGCGGCAAGTAGCGCGCGGGCCTGCGCCAGGGAGCCGAGATTGTGCCCTGGACCGGTTGACGGGTAGAGAAACACATCGCCACCGGATGCGGTGGCGCTGTCGATTGCGCCCTGTAGATCAGCGATCAGCAGGACCAGCGCCGCACGCGCCCCCGCGTCATTGGTCATTGGGTTCACCCCTCGGGCTCGGTGATCCGTCGCGCTACCTGTTGCGCTACAAACCGCATTGGGTAGCAGTTCCGATGCTTACAAGCCGCGTTGACCTGCGGTTTCTCAGTCGGGCTGACAGGCTTTGAACCTGCGACCACTTGACCCTCAGTCAAACGAAGCCTGTTCGCACGTGTGTGTGGGTGACCAGTTACCGCAGGTCAAACCGTTTCGTGAACACAGGTGAACGCCCGCATACCCCCCGAAATAGGCCGGGTTGCGGTACCGGTTGCTGTACGGCCACTGATCTACTGCCCGCGGTACGTGCGGTTGACAGGCAGGCTGTCCTAGCTGTACCCGCAACCCGATAATCCCCGTCATCCGTTTGGGTGGCGGGCCGAAATCGGTCATAGGGGAAGAAGTTACGCCAGCCATCCGACTGGGTCCAGATAAGCACCCGCCTCGAGGAGTCCGGCGCCAGCCACAGGTGGGTGATGTAGTCCGGAACCGGCGGCGGCTCGAGCGGCAGCGGGTCATCGAACTGCAACACTGAGAAGATACTGAATGGCAGAGCGGTCCCGTGCAGCGGTATGAACAGGTGACTGTTTAGCGCCTTGAACCCGTCTTACCCACCTGATCGGTGTTCCGGCCCCAACCCCCGATGGAGATAACCAAGCCGGGAACCGCACGACAGGGCCTCACGTCCAACACTGGTGTGGATGACGAAGAACGCCAAGCCCTGCGGCCCGAGGGACGGGAACCCGACGATCCCGCGGTCGTCGCGGCGATAGACCCTGTCCGATGGGAACTCTCGCTCAGTTACTTAAGTCGGTGCACCCGCCCGACGGGAGCCCGTGCACCGTGTCCAGGGCACCGCGTGGACGGCATAATGGCAGATCAAGCAAAGTCCCCGCTGGCTCGATAACGCCATAGAGTAAGCAAACTCCAAGGTTAGTAAGCAAATCTATAGAGTTCGATCTGTGATCGTGTCGTGTTTCAATTGTGCTTCTTGACCAGCATTGTTACCGGAGTGACTTGAGTGTCTGAAGCACTCGGTGCTTGAGCGGAGTTTGAGGAGTTATCCCCTTGTCCCAGAACATGTTTACGAATTTGAATGCTCGCGGACCACTGACCCGAGCGACGCTGGGTATGGCGCTCGCGCTGGCCGCAATTGGCGCAATTGGGTTTGGCAGCGGGATCGCTGGGGCTGCTCCGCAGCAACCTTTCCTTGTCGACGATCCCGTGCCCATTCCCGCCCCTGTCGGGACGATCTTCGACAAGCTCGGTCCTCTGTTGAATTCCTTGTTTCCTGGCAGCGGTTCCAGTACACGCCCCCTGTCTCCCGGCCACCCGCACACAGCGTTGCCGAGGCAGACTCCTGCGGTGCCGTACTCGCCCGGCGCCGTACTGCCCGATCCAGCGTCGTTCTAGGCCCGCGGGGTCTCCGTAGAGCGACGAAACGGGACCGCGCCATTCAACGGACACCCGCGACTGTTCGCAGTGACTTGCGCACACCGGCGCCATTATTAGGCTTCGGCGCCATGCGCGATCTTGACACCATCGACTCCGAACTGCGCTTCTTGGGCGCAGTACGCTGGTCAATCCGCGAGCTTGGTGGCGAGCTGTCGAGTCGTCAGGTTGACCCACTGCTCGACGAACGCAGCGAGCTGGCCGAAAGTCAACCGGGCTAGCCGGTTTGGTCGACCACCGTCGCACCGGGTGCGTGTGTCTTGATCGCCTCAATGCCCTTCTCGGCGCTGGCCTTCGTCTCGCAACTGCACTAAATCGTCAGTGATCAAGGGCATCTGTTTTGCAGGCGTTTTAACGGCAGCCGCGTGTATATGACGAGCCCGCCCGTGTTTTAGGTGTCATCATTTATCCCGTGATGTTTGATGTTTGATGTTTGATGTTTGAGCTCGCGAAGATCGCTTGTGTTGTTACGGATTCGAGTGCTCGAAATCCGACGTACGGCTTCACATGTGAAGCCCAAGATCCAGTTGGCGAAAACTCGCCCAAGCCGCAGACTCGTCCGGATGGTCGTTTGCTGAGATTTGTATACCCCCTACTTGACCTGGACATTTGCATTAGAGTAGGCGCGGTCAGGGAAGGAGTCCACGCATGACCAAACTGTCGTTGACCAGACTTGCTGTGGCGGTCGGTGGTCTGAGTTTGTCGTTGACTGCCGGGGCCGGGGTCGCGTCCGCAGATCCCGATCTGGGTCCGGCCGTCAACACAACCTGCACTTACACACAGGCCCTGGCAGCATTGAACGCGCAAGACCCGACAATTGCCGCGGTTTTCAACTCCTCGCCGGAGGCGCAGTCCGGTTTGCGTCAGTTCCTCGCCGGGTCGCCCAGTCAACGGAAGCAAATGGCCCACGAGATGGTGAGCGATCCCGATAGCCAGCCGTACATTGGAGTTCTCCAACAGACCTTCGCTACCTGCAACAACTACTGAGCCGCAGGCTCGTCCCGATGATCGATGGTCGAGGTTTGCACACCCCCGAGTTCGGCGCCCCGGTCGACCCGCGGAACCTGCTGCGCGTCGTGGAGGTCGCAGCCGAAGCGGCCGGCGTCAAGGGTGTCGGCGCCCACACCCTGCGACACTCGGCGGCTGTGGGCTGGCTTGAGGCCGGCGTGCATATCAAGGCGGCCGCCGATCTGCTCGGGCACAGCTCCATCGCGATCACCGGCGACGTGTACGGCCACACCAGCGACGACACCGCCAGATCCGCAGTTGACGGCCGCGCTGGCAGGCTCGGGTTATGACACCGCCATTCGCTGCGCGGCTTGCCGTACCGGCTTGCCGTACCGGTTGCTGTACACACCCCCCGGCCGGTACCGACTTGGGTGATAGTGAGGTCCGCCGAAATGGCTCTGACCTCCGTCAAGTCTGGTCGGGCTGACATGGTCGGGCTGACAGGATTTGAACCTGCGACCACTTGACCCCCAGTCAAGTGCGCTACCAAACTGCGCCACAGCCCGGTGCCGCCGACGCAATCACCGGCAGCAGGTGGAAAGCCTACAGGAGACGGCGACGCCCACCCCAACCCAAGACGCGCAGCGACCCCTCAGGCCGGTGTGGGTTCGCTGAGCTTGACTAGCATCTTGCCGATGTTGGCCCCGGTGAACAGCCCGTTGAGGGCGTCAACGCAGGACTCGATGCCCTCAAAGATGGTCTGGCGGGCCTTGATTCGTCCCTCGTGCTCCCACTGACGCAGCGAAGCGAAGGCTTCCTCGAAGCGGCCCCATTGATCGAGTGCATTGAATCCCTGCATGGTCGCGGTTTTCGACAGCAGATTCACGTAATTGGCCGGCCCGGGGTGCTCGCCGGTCAGATAGCTGGAGATGACGCCGCACAGTACGACGCGTGCGTTCATCGCCAGCCGGCCCAGGACTGCGTTGAGGATCGGCCCGCCGACGTTGTCGAAGTAGACGTTGACTCGTTTGGGGCAGTGCTCTTTGAGCGCGGCCTCCAGGTCGTCGTTTTTGTAGTCGATGCAGGCGTCGAAACCGAAGTCCTCGACCACCGCCCGGCACTTCTCAGGCCCGCCCGCGATGCCCACCACCCGGGCGCCGGCGATCTTGGCGATCTGCCCGGCCACCGATCCGGTGGCGCCCGCGGCGGCCGAAACCACCACCGTGTCCCCGGCCTGGGGCCGACCGAAGTCGGTCATCCCGATATAGGCCGTCGCGCCGGTCGGTCCGTACACGGACATGATGGCCAGTTGATCGCTCTCGCCGGGAATGGGCGTGCTGAACACGTCGTCGCGAACGATCACGTACTCCTGGAAGCCGGTCAGGGTGGTGATGACGTCGCCGATGGCGTAGGCGTCACAGCGCGAGGACACCACCTCGCCGATCCCGGCCGCCCTGATCACCTCGCCCAGCTGCACCGGCGGCAGGTAACCCGGCTGATCGTTTAGCCAGGTCCGCACCGCGGCGTCCAGGCCCACAAACGTGGTGCGGACCAGCGCCTCACCCTCGGCAGGCTCGGGCGCGGGCGCGTTGACCAGCTCGGTGTCACCGGGCAAGACCAGGCCGGTAGGGCGGCGGCGCAGCACGATCTGGCGGTTCGTCAACTCGGGCACGATGCCGAAACTACCGAAGCGAGATCCCCGTGTGGGAGCATCTGTGGATGAAGCGGGAGGACGACCCGGAAGCGCGAATCCGCGAACTCGAGCGCCCACTGTCCGAGACGGCGCGTGCGTCCGAACTGGGAAGTGCCCAGACGCCCGACGGCTACCCGTACCCCCCCGGCCCGCCGGCATTGCGGCCACCGCTACCGGGTAGTTACGGCGGCCCGTTCCCAGGGAGCTCGACGAGATCGCCTTCGCGCACGCGGTTCTGGTGGCTCCTAGCGC
>Ga0210396_10006418_pt1 | contig 11274 bp, 12 predicted proteins | sample IncBWH17OmetaG_FD_155466 | JGI IMG/M metagenome (GOLD analysis project Ga0210396, IMG submission 155466) | Forest soil microbial communities from Barre Woods Harvard Forest LTER site, Petersham, Massachusetts, United States - Inc-BW-H-17-O ...
GGCAGTGCCTAAGGGAGTCAGGAGAGCGCTGTAGAAGTCGAGGGATCGCTTGATGTTCGTAACCGGGAGGTAGATGTGATCAATCACTGGGGTCCTTTGCGATTGGTTGATCGCGCGGTGCGGCTGGTAGCGCTGGCGGATTCATGGATTCAGCGTGCAGCCTCCCGCAAGGGGAGAGTCAAGTCGTAGCCAGGGATTAACTCCACGACGTGTCAGCCCGCACCGTTGGTTGACCGACCGCACAACCAAGATCGACTTCGACCTTGACCAGCTGCTGGCGTTCTAGTAGGAACGGCCCCCGGATCCGATGTAGGCGCCTTGTGGGCGATATTCTATATTGGATACTATGCGCACGTGCCCGTTCTGAAAACCGTCGACGACCACTCTTTTCGGGCCGAGGCCCGCGCTGCGCTCGAGACCGCGGCGACCGAGGTCGGCTGGGTCGCGTCTGCGGCGCTCGGCGCCGGTGACGGCTACGACCGACCGCGGCGGCGGCAGCTAGACCGGCTCCTCGGCCAACGGGGCTGGGCCGCCGTCGCATGGCCAGCCCAGTACGGCGGACGCGGGGAGCCGCTGCGCCGGCACGCGATCGTCGCCGAGGAGTTTTCCCGCTTGGGCGTGGCCACGCCGTACAACCGTGTTGCCATGGGCATCGTTGCACCGGCGTTGCTGCACCACGGGTCATCCGAGCAGAAGGCGCGGCACCTGCCGGCAATGCTCACCTGTGACGAGATCTGGTGCCAAGGATTCTCCGAGCCGGATGCGGGTTCTGACCTCGCGTCCCTGCGCACGTCGGCTCATGTCGACAACGGCGAGTGGCGCGTGAACGGGCAGAAGGTCTGGACGACGCTCGGCGCCGAGGCCGACTACTGCTTCCTGCTGGCCCGGACCGGCGACGGCGCGAAGCATCGCGGAATCAGCGCGCTCCTGGTTCCGATGCATCAGCCAGGTGTGCTGATCAGGCCGATCAAGCAGATCAACGGCGAAGAGGACTTTTGCGAGGTGTGGTTCGAGGACGCGAGGGCGCCGCAGGATGCTGTCGTGGGCGAGGTGAACAGCGGGTGGGCGGTGACGATGTCGGCCCTGTCCTATGAGCGATCGCTTCACCTGCTTCAGCGGCAATTCCGCTTTCGCAAGCTCGTCGATGAGTTGCGGGCTGCGACCGACTGGACATCCGCCGGCGCGGCCGCGGAAGACCTGCTCGTCGACTCCGAGATTGCGGGCCTTGCCCTGGCCTACGCGATGGACGATCAAATCGATACCCTCGACCGCGGCGATGCGGGCGGCGTCGAGGCGAACGCGTCGAAGGTACTTTGGAGTGAAAGCTACCGTCGCGTCGCCGAACTCGGCGCCGACCTCTCCGCCGCGGGGTACACCCCGTCGCCGGCGGAGTGGGTGAACGAGTGCTACTCGAGCCTCGCTACCAGCATCTACGCGGGCACCAACGAGATCCAGCGCAACATCATCGCCGAACGGGGACTGGGGCTACCGAGATGACACCGCCTGATCGAGACCCCGAGATGGAGCAAGCGCTCGCCGAGTCGGCGCACGCCTTGTTCGGAGGAACTAAGCCGAGCCAGCCCGACCAAGGCGCACGGGACGTTTTCCGCGCACTCGGCAACGCCGGGTTCATCGGGCTCGGCATCGCCGAGGACGCCGGCGGAAGCGGCGGAAGCGCGCGCCTGGCCGGACTGGTCGCCGAAGTCGCCGGAGCGCACGCGGCGGCAATCGTCTATGTGCCCCAACTGCTCGCGGCGCACGCCGCCGCGGGGGCCGGAGATCGCGAACACACCGAGTCGCTCGTCGCCGGCACCGTGCCGGCAGCGATCTTCTTCGACGATGGCGCCGGTAACGCGTTACCGTCGCCAACCGCGCTCGACGATGCAGAGAAAGTGTTCGTGCAGCACAACCGCTATCCCCGGCGGCTAGCCCCGTCGGTGTTGTCCCGTAGGGACGACGTCACGTGGCTCGGCCCCGATTGGCACGACCTTCGGCTCGAGGGCGACACGGCGTCGGCTGTCGAGGCGGCGGCCGAATGGCGTGACGGTCTGGCGCTGTCTCACGGGATCTCGGCGATGGCGATCATCGGGCTGGCCCAAGGATTGCTCGATCGCACCACCGTGCACGTGAACGCCCGAGTCCAGTTCGGCGCCCCGATCGGATCGTTTCAGGCGATCAAGCACGCGCTGGCCGACGTCTACATCGACATCCTCCACACTCGCGCGCTCGTGCTGGGCGCCCTGGACGCCCTCGACCGTGACGACCCGGACGCTGCACACCTGCTGTCGTTGGCGAAGGTCGCGGCCGACGGCACGGCGGAAAGGCCCCGCCGGTGCCTGCAGGCCATGGGCGGGATCGGTTTCACCTGGGAATCCGACGTCCACCGGTACCTGAAGCAAGCTCTGCGGCTGCGGCAATGGCCGCTGCCGCACCTGACGCTGCGCGCGTCAGTGCGGCCCACGTCGTTGACAGCCAACCGGTAAGCCAGACGACCGGGACCCCAGCCGCAAGGGACAGGTGAGCCCGCCGCCCGCCGCTCACATGTCGCGGCCGCCGGTGACCTCGAGCACCGCCCCGGTCAGGTAACTCGACAGGTCGCTTGCGAGGAACAAGGCTACGTCGGCAACCTCGCTCGGCTCACCGGCGCGACCCATCGGGATCGCAGCCACCTTCCGCTCCCAGAGATCCTCGCGTAGGCCCGCGGTCATGGCCGTCCGGATCAGTCCGGGCTGAATGGCATTCACCCGCACGCCCAGATGGGCAAGCTCCTTCGCCGACGCCTTCGTGAGCCCGACCATGCCGGCCTTCGCCGCGCTGTAGTTCGTCTGCCCGACGTTGCCGATCTTCCCCGAGATCGACGACATATTGATGATGCTGCCCGACTGCTTCTCACGCATGACGGCCGCGGCGGTCCGGGTACCCAGCCAGGCGCCGACCAGATGCACGTTCAGCACTGCCTGGAAGTCGGAGAGCGGCATCTTGCGCATGGTCGCGTCCCTGGTGATGCCCGCGTTGTTGACCAGGATGTCGACGGTGCCGAACTCCGCGACGCACCGGTCCACCGTGCGCTGCACGTCCGCCTCCACGCTGACATCGCCGGCTAGGTGAACCACCTTCCCGAACGACTGCAGCTCGCCCACTACCTCGCGGAGCGCGACATCGTTCAGATCGCTCAGGAGCACCGAGGCTCCCGCCCGAAGAAACGTTTCCGCCATGCTGCGACCGAGGCCCCCAGCACCGCCCGTAATGATTGCCGCTTTGCCTTCCAGCATCCCTAACTCCTCCGTCCAACTGCGAGTAAGGACTGCGAAGGCTCGCCGTCGCGGCCGAGATCGAGAACTTCGATATAATATCAGAACTATCGGACCTAGTCCCGAGGGGCGTCGCCGCCGGGTGGTGTAAACCGCGATCGCGGGTGCAGTTCCTGGTTCGGCGAGTTGTCTTCGTGACCCGACAGGTTCGACGCTGCGGGTCTCAAGAGCTCGTCGTCACCGTCGCGCTCGCCGCCGCTGTACCGCCGCGGCACCGTGCCGCGCTCAGCCCGGACGTCCGCCCGAGCTACGGCGGCCCGCAATAAGCCGATCTTCAGGTGCAATGGGCACGTGGTCACCATGGGCTGTTCTCTGGCCGGAATTGCCTCTGACCCCGCGACCGTTGGGAACGCAAGATGGAGTCTAATCGCCACTCTGCTCGGTCACCGACCGAATGTACGGCCGACGACCGACACGGACGCGCTCTTTCCGATGGTTCCTCGCGCGACACCGACGTGGGGGCTGCATGATGTGGCACCGTTGATGTGTCGACGAGCGATGCACGGGCGACGACACGCAAGATCCGAGTGATCTGCAGGTCGGATCCGGGTGATTCCGGAAACGTCCGGAGTCGCCGTCAGCTGCGGTACTTGACCGGGGGTACGTGCGCTGAAATGCCTTGCTTTAGCAGGGTGCGCGCAGCCCTACGGGCGATCCTGGCGAACTCTTCGTGGCGGGCATGCATGGTCTCGGACGGCGTGCAGATCGACAACGCGGCAATCACTCGGCGCTCGCGCGCGCAGATGCCCACCGCAAGACACGACTGACCGATGACAGTTTCACCATGCTCCACGGCGAGATCGTTTTCCCGCGCGCAGGTGAGCTGCTTGCGAAAGACTTCGATGTCGGATACCGAGTTCACCGTCAAAGGACGCAAGCCGTACTGCTCGATTCGTTCTTGCAGCTTCGGCCAGGGGAGTTGAGCCATCAGAAGCTTCCCCAGAGCCGACGCGTGACCTGGCAGGCGAGCACCCTCGGCTAGGACTGGACCGGTCCGGGAGACCGACGTGTTCGCAATGCAGACGACCCCTCGGCCGTCGCAGGCCCCGATGGTGATGGTCGCATTCAGGTGCTGGGCGAGCTCCGCGATGGTGCGTTGAGTTTGATCATTGAAGCCCAGGGAGTTGATCAGCCGACGTCTGATCACAAGAAGTTGCCACCCGAGACGATATCGGTCGTTCGAAGTCTGCTGGAGCAAACCAATCTCGGCGAGACTGGCCAGCAGGTCGAAGGTGGTCGACTTGGGCAGGCGCAGGGTCGTCGCGACCTCAGTGACGCCCCACTCGGGCGTCTCAGCAGTAAACAGGCCGAGCACAGTTCCGGTTCGAGCGATCGTGTTCAGCAAGTCGCCAGCCTTCCAGAACGGTCTAGAGCGGACTCCACGGTGACTAGATCCGTTGTGTCAATCTCGTGTATGCGATTTCGGGTACTCGCGGGCGAGCGTGATCGGTGTACCTCGGTGGGGCCGTCGGCGAGCGCCATGACCTCGGACTCGACAATCATCTCGGTGAAGGGCATCTCGTTGGAGATCCCGAGCGCGCCGTGCAGGTGCATCGCACGTTGGCCGACGTCGTGCAAGGCCTTGGGCATCTGCGCCTTGACCGCCGAGATGTGATCTCGCACCTCCCGGTAGTCCTTGGGCTTGTCAATCAGCCACGCCGTGCGCAGCACGAGCAGCCGGAACTGCTCGATCTCGATCCAGCTCTCCGCGATGCGTTGCTGGGCGAGCTGCAGGGACGCGAGGGGGCCGCGTGCAGTTTGGCGTGACACGGCGCGTTCAAGCATCATGTCGAACGCCTTGTGCAGCAGCGCGATCGTGCGCATCGCGTGGTGGATACGCCCTCCACCGAGCCTCGTCTGCGCGATGGCGAACGCCTGCCCCTCGCCACCGAGGATGTGGTCGGCCGGCACCCGCACTCGCGGTAACCCCTCGGTGAAAACGCCGGCGCGCGGGCCGATAACGAACCTCGCCGTCGGGCAACAGGTACTCGGGACAGTTGTGCAGGTAGCACACCACTTTCGACTGGTGGGTCAGACCCGCCTCGAGAAAGTCGGCGGCCAACGCGTTGACCCGGCAGTCCAGTTCGCGCCATGTGATGACCCGGCCGCCCTGCATCTGCGCCGGCCGCTCCGGCACCCGCCGAGCGACCGCCTCGCAGATATCCGCAAAGTTCCAGTCGGTTTCCGAGGATTTCTCATCCATGGGTACGAACTCATCCATGGGTAACGACGATACCAAACAAGGACGCTCTGCGATAGAATATAAAACCCTGCCATCCGCGACCACGAGTGGCCGGCTTGGAACGTGTGCAACGATCCTGGAGGCTAGATCAGGCGACTCGGAGTGGAATGGCGGTCCGGGGATTTCAATGCCTTCTGACCTGGCTGGACACGCGCACTCGGCGTCCTGGCTTCAGCGGACTCGCGCAGGGTGTGCATGCCTTGACTCCCTTTGTGATGTTTTATAACCTCGCACGAAAGATGCTGGCCTACGTTTGTCTGGCGCAGATTAGGGAGTTCGCGGATGTCACAGGACAACTTGACGATAATTTCCAGTGACGGGGCCCCTATGGTCGGTACATCACGTTCTGGAGTTGGCGCCGGCACGATCGGCCGACTTGCTGATCGGGTGATCTTCGTGACCGGCGCTTCAAGCGGTATCGGGCTCGCGGCGGTCCGGCGGTTCACCGCCGAGGGAGCCGCGGTGGTGGCCGCGGCGAGGCGCCTTGATCGGCTCGAGACCTTGGTCAAGGAGGTCACAAGTTGGGGGGCCGAGGCGATCGCCGTGGAGTGTGACGTGGAGGACGCCGATTCGGTCCGAAGCGCCATCAACCTTACCGTCAAGACCTTCGGGCGCCTCGATGGCGCGTTCAACAATGCCGGAGTTGGCGGAGCCCACGTCCCAGTGCACGAGATCGACATTGAGCAGTTCGACCGGGTGATCAGGACCAATCTGCGCGGCACCTTTCTTTGCCTGAAATACGAGCTGGAGCAGATGAAGGACAATGAGGCTGGCGGCTCGATTGTCAACACGTCGTCGACGAGTGGACTCGTCGGGAACGCCAGGAACAGTGACTACTGCGCCAGCAAGTGGGGGATGACCGGGCTCGTAAAGAGCGCGGCACTCGGCTATGCGCGCTACGGGATTCGGGTCAACGCCATAGCACCCGGACCGACGAAGACGGAGATGCTGGACCATCTGGACACCGAGGAGGCTTTAGCCAAGGTGGCGTCGCAGTACGCCATGAACCTGATCGCTAGTCCGGACGATATCGCTTGCGCCGCGGCCTTTCTCCTGTCGGATGAAGCCTCCTACACCACGGGTGACGTGATCGCCTGCGATGGTGGCGGGCGCACCACGGCCAGCTGAGAAGCGTCGCAACGACCGAAAGCGTCCCCATTTATGGCCCCTATCACCACCGAAATCTTGCAAAAGCAGCTCGAGCAGTGGGCAAGAGCCCACTATCACGAGCAGGCCGACGTACGTGACGTCCGCCCGATGCAGGGACATGCCGGTCTGTCTTTTGGCTTCTCGGTTGCCGACTCGACCGGCGACCTCGATCGCCTCGTGGTCCGGATGCCTCCCCACGGTGTACGCCGGTCTGGAAACACGGATGTCCTCCGGCAGGTGCCGCTGCTGAAGGCTCTGGCGGCGAACGGGGTGCCAGTGGCGCCCGTGCTGTGGTGGGATGCCGACGAGCAGTGGTTCGGCGTGCCGTACTTCATGGTCCGCTACCTCCACGGACAGACCTACGCGGTACGTGACCCCGACCCGGCGGCATTCGTCGAGGTGGATCCATCGGCGGTCTTTCGTTCGGCGGTCGAGGCGCTGGCGCTCGCCCATCAAGTGGACCATGAGCGGTCTCTGTCGGACTGGGAGAAGCCGAAGACGCTTCCTGACGAGATCGAGTTCTGGAAGCCCATCCTGCAGCGGGCGGCGGAGCCCGAGTGGATCGAGATGGGGGAGCGGGCCCGCGAGTTGTTACTGGCGGCCGCGCCCACCGATCCAGCCGTAGGGGTGTACCACGGTGATTTCCACACTCGCAACATCTTGTTCGATCACTCGTCCGTCGTCGCCATCGTCGATTGGGAGATCAGTGGAATCGGCGCCCAGTTGATCGACCTCGGCTGGCTGCTGTTCCTGAACGATTGCGAGGTCTTTCCGGACCTCGCGGGGCTCGATCGGATTCCTCCGTTCGAGGCGATCGTCGGCTGGTATGCGGCGGCGTCCGGGCGTCGGATCTCTCTCGATGACGTTGCGTACTATCGAGCCCTCGCCGGGTACCGTTTCGGGGCGATCAGCGGGATGAACGTCATGCTCCACCGAACCGGAAAGCGGCCTGACGCCGAGTGGGAGAGGATCGCTCTTTCGGTCGAGGCCATGTTCGGTACGGCGTGTCGACTTCTCGGACATGAGCGGTGATCGGACCGCGTGAACTGGTCCACCGCGCACGGGAGTCAGTCGTTGGTGGGTACAGGTGGCAGGGTGGCGGGCCGGCGGTTGATAGCCCAGGGACGAGTGGCGGCGGTGGTGGCAAGTGATGCCACGTCGGATGGAGACGCAGCAGCGACGCGAACACCTGCTCGACACCGCAGCCGCGTTATTCGCAGAAAAACCATATGACGATGTCCTCATGAGTGACGTCGCTGTGCGCGCGGGCGTATCGAGAGCGACGGTGTATCACTATTATTCGAACAAGCGAGAGTTATACGTAGCGATCTTCAAGCGTGCGAGTATCCGGTTCCTGGCACGCGCCAGCCATGATCCGCAGCTATCGCTCGCAGACCAGCGAGCCACCGCATTCGAGGCTCACATCCAATCCTTTGTCGATCACCCCTTTGAAGCAGTCACTATCAGCCGCGGCGCATTCTCGGATGACCCAGCAATCCAGGCGATCGTCGCCGAAGAACTAAACGTCGTGGGCGAACGCCTGATCGATCAACTCGTAGCGGAGGGATGCCTGCGCGATGCCACCGAGATCGCCGTAGAGGGCTGGTTGGCGTTCGTTCGCGCAGCTTGCGTGAAATGGATTCAGTCGCAGGAAATCTCGCGGGCCGACCTCACCAAAATGTGTCTCCGCGCATTGGACTGCGCTCTCGATCTCCCCACCACAACAAGCCGCTTGCGGCGTTGGCGAATCAGAAAGCTGATCGCCGGAGATATGCATAACCATGCGACTCGGTCTGACATTCTTACAGCGCGCTCGGTATTAACGAATAGTAAAGGCTTGTAATAGGTTTGATGTTGGGCGATCATTGACATCGCCGTACAAAAGATACTCGGCATCTGTGAAAGATGCCGTGCCGTTTCGTCGCCCAGGACGCCACTGCCAGCTCATGTCACGCCGGCATGTTGTCATTTTACCTTCACGTGACCGGGCACCGTGCACTGGTTCATGGCGGAACGAGAGTCGTTCCGTGGTTTCGTCGCGGGTCCTTGCCTCAGTCAGCAGCCGATCGGCCGCGTGACGCGTTTGAGTGGGAACGAGCAGGTTCCGATTCTTGCTGGGTTGGCGGCTTATGGTCAGATGACGTCGCCGGAGTATAGGGATAGCGGGGCGTGGCGGGGAAGCTCCGATGTTCGTATCCGCTGCCTTTCACGCTCAGGCGAGGTCCGCGGTGACGAGCGCGGGAGGATATATGAGATCGACCCACAAGACCGGTGAGGTTCAAGTCATATCTCAATCCCGATTGAGGTGCGTTGGTTCGCGAACCGCGAGTTTTCGGATTCAGAATGGTCGCCCTTAGCTGTCGAAGTGCATTCACAGCGGCTGCGACTGGCTGTTCTGCATGACTGAGTCCGTGGCGACAGGCTCGCACTCCGCGTCGACCACCAGGACTGCTAGACGTTCGAGATGCCACGGCGCGCCGCCGAACAGCGCCCGGTCGCTCGTGGAGCGCTTGAAGTACAAGTGCGCCGCGTGTTCCCAGGTGAAGCCGATCCCGCCGTGCACCTGAATGGCCCCGGCGGTCACGTCGGCCGCGGCCTGCGAGCAGACGACGTGGGCCAGACTGCTTGCGATGCGCACGTCATCCACATCGGCGTCGAAGGCCCGACCGGCATGGTAGGCCGCGGAGCGGGCGTGCTCGACGCTGACCAACATGTCGGCGCACCGGTGCTTGATCGCCTGGAACGAGCCTATCGCGCGGCCGAACTGCAGCCGGGTCATCGCGTATTCGACGGAGAGCGTGAGCATTCGCTCGGCTGTACCGAGCTGCTCCGCGGCAAGCAACGTCACCGCCCGGTCGGATGCCGACGCGACGACTCGGCGGCCATCTCCTTGTTCGCCAACGAGCCGAGCAGGCACCGAGTCGAAGTCGAGGACGGCCTGGCGGCGGGTCAGGTCGAGCGGCGCCAGAGATGTACGCGTGAGTCCGTCGTGGTCGCCACCGACGAGGAACAGTGAATCGTCTGCCAACACCAGCAGTTGGTCCGCGTCGACGCCATCGAGGACGTGAGCCGCTCGTCCGTCCAGGGTCCACTCGCCGGCGTTCTCGTGGGCGACCACGCCCGAAGTGGCGGCCATCCAGACGCCGCGCTGATCGCTGGCAACCACGGACAGGACCGTGTCGCCGGCGCACACGCCCGGCAGCAGTTCCTCCTGGAGAGCGTTGTCCCCACTCTCCAGCAGCGCCGACACCGCTAGGCCGACGGTGGCCAAGAATGGGGTGCGGGCCAGCGAACGGCCCAGTTCTTCAGCGAGGATCTGCAGTTCGAGTACCCCGGCGCCACCCCCACCCAACCCTTCCGGCACCGCGAGCCCGATGAGGTCGAGCTGGCCGAGTTCGCGCCAGCGCTCCCGGTCCAGCTCCAGGGCCGCAGATGCCGACCGCGCGATGGCCTCCGTCCAGGAGGTCGAGATGGCCTTTGCCGCCATCTCGCGCAGGGCCTGCTGCTCGGCCGAGAACTCGAAATCCATGGTCTTCTTCTCCTCCAACAGAATGAGCCTCCGTCAACGACAATGCGCTGATCGGTCAGGTAGCCCGACTCCACGACCGCCGCCGGTGACGAGCGCGACACCCGGGACACCGCAACCATCGGGCGGTGCCACTTCGCTAGCCCGCGTTGGGGTGGGTCGTGGGGGTGGTGGCGCGGGCGACGAGGAGGGGTGAGCCGGCGCTGAGTCCGCCGTCGACGCTGAGGTGTTGGCCGGTGACGAACTCGCTGAGTTCGGAGGCCAGGAACAGGACGGTGCGGGCGAGGTCGAGGGGTTCGCCGAGGCGCATCATGCGGGCGTTCGCTTCGTCGGCGAGGGTGCCCTTCTTCCAGATTTCCTTGGCCGAGTCGGTGCCGATCATCCCCGGGGAGATGGCGTTGCAGCGGATCCCGTCTTTGAGGTGTTGTACGGCGATGTAGCGAGTCAAGGCGACGACGGCGGCCTTGGTGGTGCCGTAGGCCGAGGATCGGGGTTGTCCCCAGGCGGCTCCGGTCGAGGCGATGTTGATGATCGAGCCGCCGCCGCCGCGGATCATCAGGGGCAGCGCGTGTTTGGTGACGAGCATGGTGCCCCGGCAGTTCACCGCGTAGGCGCGATCCCAGACCTCGACGTCCATGGAGATGATGCCGAGGTCTGCGCCGAGTGCAGGGCCCAGGATGCCGGCGTTGTTGTCGAGAATGTCGAGCTTGCCGAAGGTCTGCTGCACCTTCTCGATGAGCTCACGGGCCTCGGCCTCGTTGGAGATGTCGGTGCGAACGGCTTGCGCCGTGCCGCCCTGTGACCGGATTTCCTCGGCAACTGCCTTGGCGGCGTCGATGTTGATGTCGGAAATCACGACCGCCGCGCCCGCGGTGGACAGCAGGCGTGCGGTTGCTGCTCCGATGCCCCCCGCCGCGCCCGTGACTACGGCGACTTTGTCAGCTAACGAAATCACGCAGCACCTACTCTAGATATTTTATATCCGTCGTCTCGTGGTGGTTGAACAGCCACGGATAACACGATAAACTATATCGGTGCTCATCGGA
>Ga0210396_10006421_pt1 | contig 11272 bp, 4 predicted proteins | sample IncBWH17OmetaG_FD_155466 | JGI IMG/M metagenome (GOLD analysis project Ga0210396, IMG submission 155466) | Forest soil microbial communities from Barre Woods Harvard Forest LTER site, Petersham, Massachusetts, United States - Inc-BW-H-17-O ...
CTGGTGCTCAGCACCCCCAACGGCTGGGTCAAGCCGACGCGCGCGGTGGTCTCATGGGAACCGGCGCTCAGCGCCGACGGACCGCTCAGCTACGAGGTGATCCTCGACGGGCGCGTGCTTCACAGCGCGGCTGGGGCGCACAGCCTGCGGATCGGCTCGCACGGGCTGGGGGACGGAGCCCATCGAGTGCAGCTGCTCGCCATCGACATCGACGGTCAGGCCACGCTGTCGGCGCCTGACGGTCTGCGCGTCGACGGCCGGCCTCCGACGCTCACGAGCACCCTGGCGCAGGGCGGCCGCGGTGTGCGCCTGCGCGTGCGAGACGGCGCCTCGGGCGTCAATGCGGGCGCGACGCGGATCAGCTTCGGGGACGGGCACAGCACAAGCGGCCGCAAGCGGGTGACCCACCTCTACGCCCACGCCGGGGTCTATCGGATCGTCGCGCACGTGCGCGATCGGGTGGGCAACAGCGCGGTCGTGCGCCGGCTGGTGAGCGTGCGATGAGGCGCATCCTGCCGATCTTCGCGCTGACGCTGGCTTGCGCGGCGACCTCTGCGCCGGCCCGAGCGGACGTCTTCGGGCCGATCTCGCTGGCCTCGCAGAGCGCGACCGAGCAGGCCGACTACGCCCACGACCCCGTGATCTCCGCCGACGGGCGCTATGTGGCGTTCGACGGCTCCTATGGAGGGGTCCAGGGCGTGTGGAGGAGGGATTTGGATATGGGGACTGTCGAACCGGTCACAGTCTGCGCAGCACCGTCAGATCCCCACCCGGCCAGCTGCGACGCCGAGCTGCCCTCGATCAGCGCCGACGGGCGCTACGTGAGCTTCACCACGACGGCAGCGCTCGATCCGAGCGTCGATGTCAACCAGGCGCCGGATGTGTACGTGCGCGACATGACGCGCTCCGAATCGGACGCCGGCGCGTTCGCTCTGGCCTCCGCTGTGAACGGCTCGGAGATGGGACTCACCTATGAACCGCCCGGGAGCCCGCCGAGCCCCTTTGAAGAAACCTCCTATGGATCGGTCGCCGGCGGGCGCTCGGCCCTGAGCGCCGACGGGCGCCAGGTCGTGTTCGTCACGACCGAGATCTCCAATCTCGTGGGCCCCGGAACGCCGGCGCTGCAGGTGGCGGTGCGCGACCTCGACACGCTCAGCACGCAGCTCGTCAGCGTCGCCCGTGACCCGGCGAGCGGAGCTCCGGCGGTGAAACAGTCCACCGGCCTGCCCCAGCCGGTGGCGGCCTCCGAAGGGGAAGTCCTCTACGGCGCGGTGTATTCGCCGGGCCAGCCACCGCACAGCTATGCCACGCCCAAGCCGTACAAGCTCGAACCGCCGGTCGGGGCCTCGATCAGCGCAGACGGCTCGACGGTCGCGTGGATGGGTCAGGACGTGGGCCTGCAGGTCCCCACGCTCGCAGGGGAAACGCTTCAGCCGCGCTACGCCGAACCGCTCTGGCGGCGTATCGCCGACGGCCCGACGGCTCCGACCAGGCGGATCACCGGCGGTGGCGACGCCGCCAATCCCGCGTGCATCGCAAGCGGCGAGACCTCGGCGCTCAGCCCGCCCTCGCCCTCGGACCCCTGTCAGGGGCCGTTCAGGGTCGAAGCGCCGATCCTCGGCAGCTTCGTGGAACCGACGGTCGACTCCATACCGCAGCTCAGCGCGGACGGCTCGACGGTCGCGTTTCTTGCCAACGCCCCGACGCTCGCCGAGGGCGGGGACTTCGGCAGCAGCCTCGAAGACCGTCGCAGCGACGTCTATGTGGCCCACATGCAGGAAGGGCTCACGCGGGGGCAGGCGCTTGACACTCTGACCGAGCTGGCCGGGGCCAACCAGGGAGACCTGGCGACCAACGCCCCCGTGATCGACTTCGCCATCTCCCCGGACGGGACCCAGGTCGCCTTCGTCACGCAGCGCACGATCTTCCCGCTCAGCTCACCCGCATACGTCAGCGCGCCCGCGGCGGTGCCGGGAATGAGCGAACTGTTCGACGCCGACCTCAGCGAGAACACCCTCACACGTGTTGGCGGCGGCTTTGAAGGCGCCCCCGCCGAACACCCCCATCAGCCGGGTAGCGCGGGAGTGGACCCTTACACCACGGGCGATGGGGCGCTCTCGCCGTCGTTCTCCGCGGATGGCGACACGCTTGCGTTCTCCTCGACCGCCTCGAATCTCGTCTACGGCGACGGCAACACGCCGGCGCCGGGCTCGAGCGGCGCCTTCGACGGCGCTGACGCGTTCGTCGTGCAGCGCGAGCGCTTCGGCTCGCAGGCGACCGGGCAGGAAATCTCCAGTCCGCCGCCCAGCCCGTCGCTGGCGCCGGCCTGGCGTCTGGGGGTCACCGCGCAGGCTCGTGGTGACGGGAGCGTGGTGCTCTATCTGCAGACGCCCGCCCCAGGCCGGCTGGCGGCGCGGGCGGTGGCGCCCGTGGCCGTGCGCTCGGGACGGGCGCGGCGCGCGCGCGTGCGGGTGCTGGCGCGCAGCGTGGCCAGCGCCTCGGCTGTGTCAGGCCCGGGGGGCTCGGCGCAGATGAGGCTCGTGCTCGCGCCGCGCTACCGTGCACTTGCCGCCGGCCACGGCGGACTCACGAGCGCCGTGACGGTCGTGTTCAGCGTGGCGGGCCACCCGAGCTTGCGTCAGAGCATCGTGGTCACCTTCCAGCACTCGATCCGTCGAGTTGCGCACGCGCGCAAGGTGGCCTCACGGAGAGCGCTCCGCGACAAGCATGGCTCGGAGGCCGGACGATGAGGGCGGCTCCCAGATTCCGGCTCGCGCTCACAGTGACGGCGATCGCTCTCGCTGCGACGGTCTGCATCGCGTCAGCCCAAGCACAGGCGAGTGGGCCGGCCAGCTGGCGCTTCGAACCGCTGTATCCGCCCGGGCTCGAAGACCCGGCGACCCAGCCACCGGTCGGCCTGGGACGGATCGGCGATCTCGAGTTCTGGGCGCCCAACCGCGGGGTCCTCATCACCTCCGGCAACGGCAGCACGATCCCGGCGGGCCTGTGGGCCTACGATGGCGCACGCTGGCACGAGCTGTCGACCGTCTGCGGGGCAAGCGACGGGCGCATCGCCTGGGCTGGCCCGGAGGACTTCTGGACGATCTCAGACGGGCGCCCGGGACAGGCCGCCAATCCCGCCAACGGAGAACCCGCGCCGCTGGCCGATCGCACCCTGTGCCACTTCTCCGGCAGCCCTGCACAGGTTGTCGGCTCCTATGCCTCTCCGGCCTTTGCAGCGGGCTCCTACCAAGAAATGCACGCAGCGGGATGCCTCAGCGAATCCGACTGCTGGTTTGCGGGGGACCCGCTGCCAGAACCGCAGGTGGGGGCCTTTCAGTTGCACTGGGATGGTCACGCGCTCAGCGCCGAGCCCTACCCGCAGGGTCATCCGGTGGAGGACATAGAACGCTTCGGGCGCTACCTGTATGAGAGCGTGCGGATCGGCCGGGGCGACCGGCTGAGCGAAGCGGAACCCTCGCCTCCGCAGGTGCTGCGGCGCATCGCCCCGGTGGGCTTTCAACCGACGTTCACCCCGCTCTTTACGCGACTGCCCCGCTATGCGCCCGAAGAGTTGCCAGAAGCGCTCGACTCTCTGCGCCTCGGGGCCGACGGCGAAGGGCTGTGGGCCGCCGCAGGACCCGCACCGGGATCCCCGGAAGGATCGGTGCCCGCGGAGGTCACGGTGCTCCACTACGAACACGACGCCTGGGGCCAGGTGCTCGGCCCGTTTGCCGATCCCGAAGCGGGCAATCCACTCGCGGGGTATGTGGTCGACTCGATCGCCCCCGAACCGGGCTCCCAGAGCGCCTGGGTGGCGCTTGACTCCCCCAAAGACGCCTCGGCGCCAAGTCCGCTGGCGAGCGCCACCGTGGCACGGATTTCCGCGGACGGCAGCGTCTCAGAGATGCAGACGCTGCCTGCTCCAGGCGAAGGCGTCGGCCCCAAGGGCGCAGCGTCGAAGATCGTCTGTCCCGCTCAGGGGGACTGCTGGATGACGACCACCCAGGGGTGGCTCTTTCATCTCCAGGACGGCTCCACGCCGGCGCCGGACGCCGAATCGCCCCTGACCGGCCTGATCGGTTCCCGCCCGGCCGACGAAGGGCTTCCACAGGTCCAGCCGGACGCGCCGCCGGAAGACGACTCCGGCCTGGAAGCCTTTCAGCCTCCGCCCTTCATCCCGCTGCCTGAAAGCGCGCCGAGCGCGCCGGCGGCGCGGGTGAGGGTAGCGCTGCTCTCAGGTGTGAAGACGCACCTGCTGCATCGCGACACGCTCGAACTGCGCTTTCACCTTGCGGTCAAAGCTCGTGTGCGCCTGCTCGCAAAGCGCCGGCGTGCCGTCGTGGCGCGCACGCGCCTGAGCACGCTGGCGGCCGGTGAGCGCCACCTGTTGTTGCAGCTCGATCCTCGCCGCTGGCCCACCAAGCTCGAACTTCAGACCCATGCGCTTGCGCCGCTGCCGACGGTTGCGCCCGGGAAGGGCGGCGAAGCGGGTGGTGGCGGTGGCGTGGTGGTCTCCGCGGCGCGCTTCTTCGGGGCGCTCGGGGAGCCGGGGTGGTTGCAGTGAGTCCCCGGCGCGTTCGGGGAGCCGGGGCGGTTGCGGTGAGTCCCGCGGGGCGGCGCCGGCGTCTGCTGCGATCCGCCGTGCTGGCGCTGGCGGCGCTGGTGGCGATCGCGGGGTGGGCGCTCGTGCGCGGCGGCGCACCCCGCGCCGGGGCCGTTGAGGGCAGCGGCGAACCGACGCCCCAGACCGACGCCTCGGTGCCGGCCTCGAACGTGACAATGATCGGAGCCTCGCCGCTGGAGGCGCCCGATGAGACGTGGGGGATAGGCCAGGCCAACAACGGCTCCGGCGCCATGCGCTGGGTGCTCGTGCGCTACGACGGCACGAACTGGTCGCTGGGACCGGGACTGCTGGACTCGGATGGGCAGCCTTTGAACGGCTTCACGCCGGAGAGGACCACGGCTAGCTCCTCTGCGGCGAGCCCGCTGGCCGGGCAGATGACTCCCACCGGCGCCGGGGTGCTCCTCGGCACGACCCCCATCCCTCAGGAAGGGGAATCGGGTGCCGGGGCTCCTCAGAAGGTGGTGCTCGTGCGCGATCCCGGCGGATCCTTCCACCAGACGCCGCCGGTGCCCTCAGGGGAAGGCTCTCCAGGGGAACCGCCGCCGTTGCTGAAAACGGGCGAAAGCCTCTTCGGTGCGGGCCGTGCGCCGCTGAGTGCTCCGCTTGACGAAGCCGGTGGCCGTGCCGGCGCGCTCGTCGTCCCGATCGTCGAACAGGGCCCCGGTGTGGAGAGCGGAGTGCTGCACTGGGATGGCAGCCACTGGACACGCGAGCCGATCGCGATCCCGGCGGCCAGCAGCTCGAGCTTTCGGGTGCTGGGGATCGGGGCGAGCTCGCCCTCCAATGCATGGCTGCTGGGGCAGCTGGCTGGGGGCTCGCACTATCCGGCGGGTTCGGTGGCTCTCTTTCGGCGCGACCTGACAAGCCCAGGAGGACCGAGCTGGCAGCCGGTGGCGCCCGCCTCCGGCGCGGCCCCTGGCGACCCGCTGACCGTGGGTGGCCAGCTGTTCACCGTGCCGGGCACCGGCGATCCTCCGACGGTTCTCTCGCAGGTCCTGACGGTGACCTCGGAAGGCGTGTGGGTCGATGGGCTGCGCGCGGACCTCTCGGCGTCGACCACGATCTATTTCAAGCCCGCGGGGGAAGCCGACAGCGGCCAGGTGGCGGCGAGCTGGTGCAAGCTGCCGAGCAGCGCACCGCCGAGCAGCGCACCATGCGACCACGAACTGCCCGAAGCGCTGCCGACTGGCCCTTCGCGCAGCATCGCCTGGGCGGATCCCTCGAGCCCGTTCGGTCAGCGGGTGATCGCCGGGTTCTCAGAAGGAGTGAGCCTGCGTCTGGACGGCTCCTCGTTCACGCGGGTGCTCGCACTCGGGGGATCGAACCCGCCGAGCGATGTGGGCGGCACATTCGGCGCGGCCTTCTCCGAACCGCGCGAGGGTTGGCTCGGCAACGACCTGCTGCCGGTGCACCTGACTCAGCAGCCGGTCCCCAGCCGCCTGACGCCCTATCCGGTTCCGTTCCGCCATGCGCTCGTCGCGATCGCACCGCAGCCGGGAGCCCCGATCGGGGCGCTGAGCAGCGAAGCGCTTGCCGTCGGTGACCAGGGTCAGGTTGCGCGCTATGAGCCTGGCAAGGGCTGGCTGCCGGAAAGCCTGCTGGCGGTTGGCGGGCGGCGTGCCACGCCACGGCTGCGAGCGGTCGCCTGGCCGACGCCCACACGCGCATACGCGGTGGGGGATCGCGGGCAGATGTGGCAGTGGGAAGCCGAGACCGGCCTGTGGGAACCGGACCCGGCGACGCCTTTCAACTTCCGCGGCAACCTGACCGGGATCGCCTTCGATCCCAACGATCCCGCTGTCGGCTTCGCGATCGGCGAGGAAGGATTGCTGCTCGGCTACGGCAAGACATGGACCCAGGAAGCGCTGCCACCGGGTCTCGTCGGGGCCACGTTCACCTCGATCGCGTTTGCCGGATCGGAAGCGATCGTCGCCTACCACGAGCTGCCCGAACCCGCGACCAACCACTATGTCGGCGGCCTGCTCAGAGGTGTTCCCGGGCCGAACGGGGAACCCCCGAAATGGGAAGTCGACGCCGGTGCCGCGGCGGCGATGGGCACGAACGTGCCGTGGGCGGTCGCCGGGCTGCCCGACGGTGGAGCCGCGTTCGCCGTCGGGGACTCCGCGGGCGAGGGCACGGGTGGCCTGGTGTTCGAGCGCTCGGCGCCGGGAGCGCCATGGCAGCAGACCCCGACTCCGCGAAGGGGGGGCGTTGCGCGCCGTGGCATCCGGGAGCGTCCCGAACACCTATTCCCTGGAAAGCCTTCCGGCGCCACCCCCGGGATTCCCTCCGAACCTGCTTCAGCCCTACCCGCTCAGCGCCGGTTATGGAGCGGGCCATGTGGTGCGCCAGACCGCAACGGGCTGGAGCGATGAGGAGCACGACCTCAACAACGTGCAGGAACCCCCAGGCCACTACGCCGAGTACGACATGGTCTACCAGCCCGACCCGATCTCGGCCGTGCTGATAAACCCGAACGGCGCGGAAGGATGGGCCGTGGGCGGGTTCGTCGATACGGTCGATCCCGATGGCGCGCTGGACACCGCCGAGGCGGCGCGCTATCCGGCGGACGGAGTGAAGCCGCCGGGGCTTGAAACCTCACAGATCCCAGCGGCCTCTGGCCTTGCGACATTTGCGATCGGAGGCGGCGCCCAGTGCGCGGCTCCGTGCGCGGATCGCGAAAAGGCCGGCATCGGGCCCGACGCCTGGCTCTCCTCGGCGCTGGGGCGCAGCCGGCAGATCCCGGGCATCAGGGACTTTCTCTACACCGGCCCGCGGGTCACGAACGGCGCCACAGCCGGTCCCGCGACGCTCGCGATCCCCTATGAACGCGAGCTCGGCCGCTACGCCGGGCTGCTGGCCTCGAGCCCGATCCCGGCTTTCGCCGCCGCTTCGCCCACCGATCTGGCGGGGGGCGCCGGGGAGAGCGTCTTCAGAGCGGCCTTCACCGGCTATCCGTTTGAACAGGGCGCCTACTACGCATTCGACTCGCCGGCTCCGAGCGGCTTTGGAGGCCTGGTGCGGGTGATCGTGCTCGACGACTCCTCTGAGGTGGGACCCGCTCAGCTGGAATGGCTTCAGGTGGAGCTCGGCGAAGCGGCAGGTCGGGGCGTGCCTGCGATCGTCGCCGGCAACGCCGATCTCGGCGCACAGATCCGCGACCACGACGGTGTGGCAACCGAAGTTGCACGCGCGCTCATCGAAGGGCACGCATCGGCCTACTTCTATGACTCCCCGGAAGAGAACGTGAAGCTCACGCTCCAGCTGCCGGGTGTGAAGCACTCGATCCAGACTTTCGGGTCCGGGACGCTCGGCTATGTGAACCACGCCGCCGAGGACAGTGGCGCATTTCTCGGCGCGAGCGGCTTCCTGCTGGCTCAGGTGAGCACCGACCCCAGCGCGCGCAACGAAGACGGGCAGTTCCCGGTGCAGGTCAAGCTGATTCCAAACATCGAAGAACTGGCCCTGGAAGCCAGGGACGGCACGTTGCTGCGACGCAGCCAGGTTGCGCTGTTCGACGGTCTGGCGCGGCGCCCGCGCGCAGGCAACCGCTCCCAGAACCAGGCCGATCAGCCCGACACCGACCCTTACATCCCGATCCCCTCCAACTGTGTGGGCACCACCTGTGCGGAGGCTCTGCAGCCCGACTACAGCTTCAGCTCCTCCCGGGAAGGCGAAATCGGCGAGTTCGTGCAACCGAACCTCGCGTCTGCCGACCCTCATGCGGTGCTGCTGGGCGCCAATGAAAAGCCGATCCAGGATTCACAGTCCGGCCTGTTCTGCGCGTTCAACGCCGGCGCCATCACGGTCACGATCAGCGCCGGGGGGCTGTCGGCCTCCCTGCCGGTGACGATCCAGGCTGGAAGCGTGATGCGCCCGTGCGGCACCCAGCGGCTCTCGCCGGCGGCGGCCAAAACGGCGTCCGCCTCAGCCTCCGCCCCGGCGCCACCCCCGCCCGCGCCCGCGCCTGCGCCCACGCCGGTGGGCCCGACGGCGACCCCTCCGCTGTTGCTGGTCCCGCCTCCTCCACCGTTGGTGTTGCCCTCCAAACCTGCGCCGGCGCCGTTCCTTCCTCAGCAGGCGCTCACGCTTCCGCCGCGCCTGTTCGTGCCGCTGCTGATACCGGCCGCGGCACGTCCGGCGCCGCCCGGGGGCACCTCGTCGGTGACCGCCACCTCGAGCGTCTTTCAGACCGAGCCAATCGCCGAAGAGCAGCGTGAGGAGGAGGAGGCGATCGAGTCGGCAAGCGCCTCGACAGCCTACGACGCCGCCGAACACGAGCCGGTGCCTCTGTACCTGCTCGGTGTGCTGATCCTCGCGGCGTTCGCGGGGGCCACCACCACACGTCGGCGCCCCCGCCGTGGGCGTCGCGAGCTGCGCGCAGCTCCAGCGACTGTCACGGCAAGCCGCGCTCAGCGGCGGATGAGCGCCCGGACTCGGAGGATGGGATGAGCCGTATCCGCGTATCGCTCCTGCTGACGTTTGCTTTCGCTTTCGCCCTATCGGCGCTGTCCGTCGCGACGGCCAGGGCGAGCGTCGAAGGCTACGGCGAATTGGGTCACTTCGGCTCGGCCGGCACCGGCGCCGGCCAGTTCAAGCTCACGGGGCCGACGACGAATGGCACCAACGGCACACGTGCCTTCGGCGTGGACACGTCTGAGAACGCTGTCTACGTGGGCGATGAACCCAAAGCGAAGGAATACCGCATCCAGAAGCTGACCGCCGGTGGCGTTTTCGTGGCGGCCACGCCGATCTTCAAACCGCCCAACCGCGATGGCATAGAGGGGGTGGCTTTCGATCCGGTCCTGAAGCGACTCTACGTGCTCGCGCTGGAAAGGCGCAGTGTGTCACTTGAAAATGATCCCTCGAAGGCCGCGGCGGGAACGCTGTACGCGTTTTCGACAGAAGCGGTGGGTGAAGTGCTGCCAGCTGCAGCGGGCACCGTCGAAGGAGTGCTCACGGGCCCGACCACATTCGGGTCCCAGTCGGACGCGCTGGAAAGCGCATTGATCGATCCCAAAGGCATAGCTGTCGATCCCACGACTCATGAAGTGATCGTCACGGGGGAAGTCGACGAAGGCGAAGAAGCCAGATCGTTTGCTCTGCAGCGCGTCGACGCGTCCACCGGCGCGCTGGGTGAGCGGTATGTCGATCGTGGAAGTCAGCTGAGGCAGGAAAGCGAACTCAACTCCCCCGTCGTCTCGCCTGGAGGGGCTGTTTATGTCGAGCAGCGCGAGAAAACAGAAGGGGACCTCGCGCAGATCGTCCGCATACCGTCGGATTTCACCTCTCAGCAGGCTCCAACGCCGTTCATTCCCTTCATATTGAAGGGGGGTCTCGAATCGGAAACCAACGCTGTGGTCGAATTCGCAAACGGCAGCGGCGGAGAATCGCTGGAAAGCGGCGGAGGCCTCTCGCTGAGCCCGGAAGCGGATGGCAAAGCGACTCTCTATGCCGAGGCTCGTGCTTTCTTCAAGCCCTCCGGCACCGAATTCGGCAACAGCTACACGGCGGCGCTCGCCTTCAGCGACCTTGATGACAGTGAAGGCTTCGAGCTCGGATGGACCGGTGGGCAGAGCAGGCAGACGACAGAAAGCTGTGCAATCGGCGCCAGCGGCGCCGTGTCGCCGATGGTGGCCGGCGGGTCCCAGGGGACGGTCTTCATCCTCGATTCCAGGTTCGCCCACGTCGTCGAGTTCGGCCCCGGCGGGAGCGGCTGTCCCACCGCTGAAGCTGGAGCGCTCACGGCCTCGGTCGGCGGCGCGCCTCTCTCGGGGACGATCCCCGCTGGGACCGAAGTGACACTCGCCACGAGCCTCACGCGAGCCAATGCGCTGAGCGTCGAATGGAGCTTTGGCGAAGGGAAAGCCAAACCGCAGATCGTCAGCGCAGACGAGTATCAGCACACGCAGGTGATTCACACCTTTGAAGAAGGTGGCGAACTGACCGTCACCGAGACCATCCACACCGACAATCTCGCCACGCCCACGATCGTGAAGACGATCGGAATCTCCGTGAGCACCAACCATCTCCCGCCTGTGGCCGTCGCCGGCGGACCCCTATCGATTGCCGTGGGACAGCCCGGGATCTTCGACGGCAGCGCCTCCTGGGACCCCAACGGCGTCCCCGGTTCGAGCCCGATCGCGAGCTACCACTGGGATTTCGGTGACGGCAGCTCGGCGAGCAGCACGACTCCCGAAGTCGAACACGCCTATGCGCAGGCCGGCGTCTACGCAGTGAAGCTGACCGTCGTGGACGGCTTCGGGCTGGAAAGCGAAGCGAGCAAGATCGAAGTGACAGCGGAGGTGCCCAATCCCGCAGCGCCACCGACCTCAGCGACGCCAGGAAGCGTTGTCGGTCCACCCTCGCCGTCCGCGTTGACCGAACAGCCTCCTGCTCCCACCACTGGTAAAGCCTCCTCCTCGCAATCCTCGGTCGTTCCCGATGCGCGTTTGTCCGGCGCTTCGCTGAAAGTGGCGACGAACGGGAGGGTTCCGCTCGTGATCACGTGCCCAGGTGGCGCGAGCGGCTGTGTGGGCGTGGTCACGCTGCAAACACTCGGCCCGGTCGCGGTGGCGCAGTTGGGCGATTCACACAAGCGATCGACGAAGGCTGTGTTGACGCTGGCAAAGGGTTCATTTGCGC
>Ga0210396_10006422_pt1 | contig 11272 bp, 13 predicted proteins | sample IncBWH17OmetaG_FD_155466 | JGI IMG/M metagenome (GOLD analysis project Ga0210396, IMG submission 155466) | Forest soil microbial communities from Barre Woods Harvard Forest LTER site, Petersham, Massachusetts, United States - Inc-BW-H-17-O ...
CGGCGTGGAGGGCTATAGCGGCGTGGAGGGCTCGAGCAGCGTGGAGGCGCCCTCCGGCACCGAGTCCTCCCTGACCGCGGGCGTCTGAGCTTCGCCCGCGCTCCCGTCGATGTAGCGCTCCAGGGTGGCGATCATCTGACGGTGGTAGGCGATGCCCGCCACGAGCGTCGCTTCGGGCCCCCGCCAGCGCTCCTTGTCCGGGCCGTCGGGCTGGGACCTCAACGCTTCCATGTAGCCCTTCAGCTCGGCAAGCTTGGCGCGATGCCAGTCGCCGCGCCCGGCGAACACCTGTTGCGGGTCGGCGCCGGCGAACACCTTCAGCATGCCCTCGTCCCGATACTGGGAGGGCGGCGCGCCGGGAGAGTCGGTCCACTCGCGCAGCGCCGCCCGCCCCGCGTCGGTGAGCGCGTAGCGCTTGCGCCTGCGCCCGCCCTGCTCCTGGCGTTGTGAGAGGTAGCCGGCCTTCGCCAGACGGGCCGGCTCCTCATAGAAAGTCGTGTGCGGCACCGGCCAGAAGTTCTCGATCGTGTGCTCGAGCGCCTGCTTGAGCTCGTATGGGGTCGCCTCGCCAAAGGTCCCGAGCAGGCTCAGCACCGCATATGAGGTTGTCGTCAGTCGGATCGGCTTGCCATTCATAGTTCGTCCTGTATAGTTCGCCTCGAACTATAGACAAAGGAGCTGGAGATGCCGGACACACACACTTCGAACACCGCTCCCGGCCGGACCGACTATGACGTGGCGATCATCGGCGCCAGTCTCGCCGGCTGCAGCGCCGCGATCATGCTCGCCCGCTCGGGCGCACGGGTCGCTCTGGTCGAGAAGAGTCCGGACCCACAGGCATTCAAGCGGATCTGCTCGCACTACATACAGTCCTCCGGAGTGCGCCCGCTGGAGCGCATGGGCTTGATCGAGCCGATGATGCAGGCCGGCGCGGTGCGCTCACGCGCCTGCGCCTGGACACGCTGGGGCTGGGTCGACCCGCCGGCGAGCAGCCGCCTGCCGAGTGGGATCAATCTGCGCCGCGAACGCCTCGACCCGCTGATCCGCGAGATTGCCGCCCAGACGCCGGGCGTCGAGCTGATCCTCGGGTACAGCGTGCAAGAGCTCGTCTACGACGGAGAGCGAGTCTGTGGGTGCAGGGCAAGCGACCCCCACGGGCAGACGGTCGAGCTGCGCTCGCGGCTCGTGGTCGGCGCCGACGGCCGCGGCTCGCGTGTGGCCAAGCTGGCGCAGGTGGATACGAAGAGATCGCCACACGGGCGCTTTGCCTACGGCGGCTACTTCGAAGGGCCTCCGCCCGCGAGATTCCCCGATTCGGCTCTATGGCTGCTCGACCCAGACATGGCAGGCGCCTTCCCCACTGACAACAACCAGACCTTCTATGCGGTGATGCCCTCCAAGGAGCGCCTGCCGCAGTTCCGGGAGGATCCTGCGGCTGCGTTGCAGAGCTTCGTCGCGGCGATACCGGACGCTCCGCCAATCACCGAATCGCGACAGGTAGGGGAGGTCATGGGCAAGATCGACATGACCAACGTGGTCAACGTCCCCACCGCCCCTGGCCTTGCGCTCGTGGGCGACGCCGCAAGCGCCGTGGATCCGCTGTGGGGCGTGGGCTGTGGCTTTGCCCTGCAATCCTCCGAATGGCTCGCCGACAGCGTCGCTCCGGCGCTCGGTGGCGCCGAGCCTCTAGACCGTGGCCTACAGCGCTACCGTCGTCGTCATTCACGCGGATTGAAAGGCCACACCAGGGAAATACTCGACTATGCGACGGGCCGCAAGCTCAACGCAGGAGAGAAGCTGTTCTTCTCGGCAGCGAGCTACGACGAGCGCACGGCGAAGGTCTTTGCCGCCTTCGGCTCGCGCAACATTGGCCCGGGACGGATGCTCGCCACCGGGATTCCGCTCGCAGCGCTCGCCAGCGCACGCCGCTCGATCTCCCAGCGCCGCGGCTCGTACGCGCCTTCGCCCGTGGCCACGACCGGTCAGGAATGACGACGACCGGCGGACCGGCCGCGAGTGAGCCTCAGAGTGGGCCGCACTGAGGTCATAAGAAGGCTCGTCACCGTTTGCTCAGCGAAACAGATCCTCTGCCAAAGGGCGTAGCAGCGCGGCGGCTCCGGGGCCGTTCTCTTCGCTTACGAACCGCTCCAGGCCCTCCACAACGACCACCGGCTCGCGCGAGTCCTTCGCGCGAGCCAGGTCGGCGAGCGCGGCGATCGCGTCGGCGACGGCCAGCCAGGTCGCGCGCAGCTCCATGCCTGTGCTGTCGGCGCGTCCTCGCCAGTCATCGAGCGGGGTCAGCCCGGCGCAGCCGATCGCCACGTCGCACTGACCGTGGCGCCAGGCGCGCCCGAAGCTGTCGCTGATCAGCACACCCACCCGCGCGCCACCGAGCTCGGCCAGACGCGCGCGGATTCGCCGCGCGGAGGCGTCCGGATCGCGCGGAAGCACGATCAGCGTGTCTGAGGCGACGGAGTTGGAACCGTCCACGCCCGCGTTGGCGCACACGAAGCCATGGTGGGTACGGCAGATCAGCACACCGCCCGCCGCCCGCAGGATCTCCGCGGACTGGTCGAGCACCACCTGCACCGCCCGCGGATCCTTGGCCTGATCGCTCGGCCCGGGCGCCTCCGCGGCGAGCTCGAGCGCACGGGCGCTCGGCCGCACCCCGTTCAGGTCGACGACGGCGCCCTCGGCCTTGGAGACGGCCTTGTGGGCGATCGCCACGATCTGGCCGTCGCGCAGCGGGCGCTCTGGCCGCTCGGCGGCCAGAGCCGCGAGGATCAGCTCGGCGAGATCCGTCCCGCGAGCGATCTCCGGTAGTCCGCTCAGGCCGCGGGCTGTGAGGCCGCTCACGAGCTCAGGCCGCCTGAGAGCCCTGACCGGCGGGCATGTCCGAGCTCCTTGACCTCGTCTCAGTCGAGCGCTCGAGGACCGCGCGGGTGCGCGGCGCCCTCACGCGCTCGCCCGCAAGGCGCTCGCGCAGCACGTTCAGGTCCTCGCCCGTGTCGATGTCGAGCAGCAGCGACGCCGGTCGCTCTATCCGCCAGCTCGCTCCCGCGCCGTCCGCAAGCTGCTCGTGGCGTGCACGGCTGTCAGGTCCGAAGCTGGGGGAGAGGGCGTCGGGGGGGCAGAGCAGCAGGCCGTTGGTGCCGCTGCCGTGACGGTCGGGAATGATCACGACCTCGTTCCTCAAGGCGTTCAAGGAGCGCTCCGACCCAGCTGAGGTCTCCGACTCGGCGTCCTCGACGCCGGCCTCCAGCAGCGTGACAAGCTCGTGCGGGTCGAGCGTGGGGCAATCGCCCGGCACACACAACGCCCGCCCGAAGCCGTCCTGTAGCGCCCTCTCAAGGCCCAGCGACACGGCAGCGCTCTGACCGTCCTCGGCCGAGTCCTCCACCACAATCGCGCCGATGTAGCGTGCGGCGCTTGCCACCGCCGGCTCGCGAGTCACCACGATCGTGGCCTCGATTGTCGGGCATTCGCACAGGGCGCTCAGCACATCGCCCACCATCGCCCGCGCGAGGCTCGCCCGCAACGACTCGGCGACGCTCTGGCCGAGCCGCTGCTTGGCGATCGGGAAGCGCTTGACGGGGAGGATCGCAACGGTGCGCATGTGCGCCAGAGCGTATCTAGACGGAGGCAGAAGCCGGGAGCACGAGCCCGGCGTCGTGGCGGACAACAAGTGACGAAAGCCCCGGCCGCCGCAGGTCAGGCTGGGTCAGGTCGCCGGCGGGTCAGGCTGGATCGGGTCGCCGAGGGTCAGGCTAGGTCAGGCCGCTGCGGGTCAGGCTAGGTCAGGCCAGATCCAGGGCCACGCGCGGCGGTACTCAAGCCGTGAGCGAATCGGCGAACGCGAGCGTCTGCTCGGCCACCCGCACGCGGGAGGCCCCATCGGGCATCGCCGTATCGGTCTGAAGCGTCGCCATGCCGGGAACCGGCTCGTCGGCGACGATGCCGTCAAGCAGCCCGGCCTGCACGGCCTCATAGAAAGCCACCACCCCCGCAGCGCTCACCGGTTGACCGTATGCCTCGAGGAACGCGGCGGTTGGTCCCTTGACGATCTCCCCGCCCACCACCGGGCTCACGCACACCACCGGCGCCGCGAGACCGGCGAGCGCGTCTCCGAGCACCTGCAGGATCGGCCAGATCGAGATCACCGGGTTGCTGGGACCCACGATCACCGCCCTGGCCCCTACGAGCGCCTCCAGCACCTCGGGGGTGGGGCGCGCCACGCCGCCGCTCGCCGGCCCCAGAGACGCCTGTGAGGCGGTCGTGTGTGACTGTGGAGTCGAGTCGAAGGCGACCTCGCGCACCCTCCCCTCGGCGCGCTCGCGGATCATGAAGCGCTGGAAGTCCCGCCAGCCCTGCTCGGTGCGCACCCATGTGCGCAGCGGCTCGTCGCACATCGGCAGCACCCGCGCGCGCACGCCGATCGACTCGTTCAGGCTGGCAAGCGCCTCGGTGGGGCGCAGCCCTTCCTTCTCGAGCTCGCGACGGCGCAGGCACCAGGCGAGGTCGCGGTCGCCGAGGTTGAACCACACCTCCATGCCAAGCTCCCGCAGCGCATCCATCACCAAGAACGTGTCGCCCTCGATGCCCCAGCCGCGCTCGTCGATCCGATCCGCGAGCCAGAACGACACGAGGTCGGGGTCGGGGGAGACGTGGGCGCCGTAGATGTCGATGTCATCGCCGGTGTTGGCGACCACCACAAGCTCTCCAGCCCCTACCACGTCGAGCATTCCACGGGCGAGCTTCGCCCCACCGGTGCCCCCCGCCAGCAACACCACCCCGCCGCTCATCGTGGCTTCCCCCAACGGCAGGCAGATGGCCGAGCGGCACGCCGTCTCGGGGCGAGCCAGGCGACGGTCCGGTGTGAGGGCCCTATCCCCAACGGTCGTCCGGCAGGCCCGTGATCCGGATGCCCGCATGGGTCTTGTGGCGCGCGTTCACCGAGATCATCAGGGCGGTCAGCGACTCCGCGATGCGCGCCATCTCAAGGCGTCCGCAATCCACGCAGCGCAACCCCTCGATCCGCTCGATCAGCTGCGCCGCGTGGCGCTTGTCCTCGTGCGAGTCGCCGCACACGAGCACGTCCTGGCCAAGGTCGTGGCTCAGATCTGCCAGCAGGCCGGCGCTGACCGTGTGCAGGGCCGAGACCACTTTCACGCCGTCGGGCACAAGCTCCTGCGCTGCCTGGGCGGCCGAGCCCTGCCACACGCCAAGCATCCGCGTCGCCCGCCCGCTCACGGCCGCAGCCAGCGGCACGGTCGCGTCGATCAGCAACTGCCCCTCGCTCAACGACTCCTTCAGATTTTTCAGCGTCTCTGACTGGTTGCGAAACGGGACGCTCAGGATCACCGTCCCGACGCCCTCCACCGCCCGCGCGTTCTCCACGCCGCTGAACGAGCCCTGCGGCACCGCTTCGCCGGCGCGCTGCGCGGCTTCCTCGGCGCGAGCGGTATCACGCGAGCCGATCACCACCGGCACCCCGGCGCGTCCCAGACGCACCGCCAGACCGAACCCGAGCGCGCCCGAAGCTCCGACGATCGCTACCGGCTCGGCGGGTTCGGAGGCCACGGCGGCGGAGTATAGGAGGGACCCATTTTTGTGGGAGCAAGGGACCCTCCGGAAGCAGGCTCCCGTCGCTCCTCGCCCCGCTCGATTACGCTCCCCACATGAGATTCGAGGGCAAGACGGCGCTCATCACCGGCGGAGCCTCGGGGATCGGGGCCGCCACGGCCCGCCTCTTGGCGGCCGAAGGGGCGCGCGTGGCGATCGGTGACGTCAACGAGGAGGGCGCCCGCGAGATGGCCGGCGAGCTAGACGGCTTCGCCTGCAAGCTCGACGTCACCGACACCACCTCCGTGCGGGCCGCGGTCGCCGCGATCGAGCAGCAGCTCGCCCCGGTCGACGTGCTCGTCAACAACGCCGGCACCGACCTGTTCTCCTACTTCGTCAACACCGACGAGGGCATGTGGGACTTCGTGCTCGGCGTCAACCTGCGCGGAGTCCTGGCCGTCACCCACGCCGTGCTCCCCGGGATGCAGGAGCGGCGCTCCGGCTCGATCGTGAACGTCGCCAGCGAGGCGGGCCGCGTCGGCTCCCAGGGCTCCTCGATCTACTCCGCCGCCAAGGCCGGTGTGATCGGCTTCACCAAGGCCATCGCCCGCGAGTCCGCGCGCTACCGCGTGCGCTCCAACGCGGTCGCCCCCGGCCCGATCGAGACACCGCTCCTGAACGCCGCCCCCGAACTGCTCGGCGAGCTCGGTGAGCGGCTGAAGCAGGGCATGGTCAACCAGACCGTCTTGCATCGCTCCGGCGAGCCCGAGGAGGTCGCCGCCGCGATCGCCTTCCTCGCCTCCGAGGACGCCTCGTATGTGACGGGCCAGACGCTGAATGTCAGCGGCGGCCTGTCGATGTGGTGATGGCGGGGGCCCGCTCTCTCCACGAGAACGCCCCCCCGACCCCCCGGAGGGGGGTCCCCTCCCAAAAAGACCATGGCTGAGCTTCCCACCTCCGTCGAGGTCCGGGAGGTAGGCCCGCGCGACGGCTTTCAGAACGAGCCGGAGATCATTTCCACCGAGCGCAAGGTCGAGCTGATCGACATGCTCGCCCGCACCGGGCTGCGGCGCCTGGAGGTGACGAGCTTCGTGCGCGCCGAGGTGATCCCCCAGCTCGCCGACGCCTCAGAGGTGATCGAGCGGATCGACGTGCCCGAGGCGGTCGCGGTCAGCGTGCTCATCCCCAACGAGCGCGGGCTCGACGCCGCGCTCGAGCACCGCGCCCGGATCGACGAGATCAATGTGTTCCTGTCGGCCTCAGAGACCCACAACCGCAAGAACGTCAATCGCTCGATCGCCGAGTCCCTTCACGGTCTCGAGGCCGTGCTCGGCCGCGCCCGCGAGGCCGGCCTGCGCTGTGAGGCGGTCATCTCGACCTCCTTCGGCTGTCCCTACGAGGGCCACGTGCCACCCGAGCGAGTGCTCGAGATCGCGTCGCAACTGCGCAGCTTCGGCGCCCAGGAGATCGGCTTCGGCGACACCACCGGGATGGCCAATCCCGTGCAGGTGGGCGAACTGTTCCGGCGCTGGGCCCAAGAGCTTGGCGACGTGCAGCTCACCGCCCACTTCCACAACACCCGCGGTCAAGGGCTCGCGAACGTGCTCGCCGCCCTCCAGGCCGGCGTCACCAGCTTCGAGTCGAGCTTCGGCGAGCTCGGCGGCTGTCCCGTGCCGGCCGGCGCCACCGGCAACATCGCAAGCGAGGATCTGGTCTCGATGCTGCACGAGATGGGCATCTCAACCGGCATCGACCTTGTTGCCCTGCTTGCCTGTGCCCGGCGCGTGCAGGAGGTCCTGGGCCGGGCGCTCGGCAGCCACACACTCGTGGCCGGCCCATTGGACTGGCGCGAGACCGAGCGCTGACCGCGTCCCGCCGTGCCCGGTTCAGACCGTCGACTCGGTTCAGACCGTCTCGGCCTGGCGGGCCTGCTCGCGGATCGTGGCCACGCAGAACTCCTGCACCGACACCTCCATCTCCAGGGTCTGCGCGATCGCCGGACGGGCCGAAGCGTCGATCACCCGCTTGGCTCGACCCACCGCCACATGCGAGTTCGCCAGCAGTTCGTCCACGAGCGCCTGCGTGGCCTGCTCGAGCTCATCCGGCGCCACCACACGGTTGACGAGCCCGATCCGCTCGGCCTCCGCGGCATCGATCGTGCGCGCAGTCATGATCAGCTCCTTCGCCCGCCCGAGACCCACCACAGCCGGCAGACGGGTGGAGCCGCCCACGTCGGGAATGATCCCGAACTTCACCTCTGGCAACCCGAACTGGGCGTCGCTGGAGGCGATCCGCAGGTCGCAGCCGAGCGCCACCTCCAGCGCCCCGCCCACGCAGGTGCGATGGATCTGACAGACCACCGGCTTCGGCATCGCTTCGCACAGGTTCGGGCAGTCAAGGAAAGTGTTTCGAAACGGCCTCAGCAGGCCCGCCTCGTTGGCGGAAGCCGCCAGCTCCTGAAGATCCACTCCGGCTGAGAACACAGGACCCTCGCCTCGCAGCACCACGCACTGCACCAGCTCGTCGTCGGTCGCGGCTCGCAGGGCCTGCCCGAGCGCTCGCAGCAGCTCCTGGCTCATCGCGTTGCGCTTCTCCGGGCGGTTCAACACGATGTGGCGGACCGGCCCGCGGTCTTCGGTGTCGACGATGCTCATCAGTGCCTTCCCTCGTGTTGTTGTCGTTGTCTTTGGCGTGAGCCGCGGCGGCTCAGATCGGTTTCGAGCTTCCTTGCGTTCGCCCCACCTGTGTAAGGAGCCCGGCTCAGCTCAGATCGAGCACCGGCGTCGGCGGCTCAATCGTCCCATCATGACCCTCGCTCGGAACGATCGCCGTGCCGACCGCGAAGAACTCGATCGTGTGGCTGCCCCAGCCGTGGCTCTTCTCCTGCAGGTCCACGCCCACGATGCCCTCGGCGCTCAGCTCCTGGGCCTCGCTCTGCATGCGCTCCATCGCAAGCTCGCGCGCGTCGTACAGCGCCTGGGTGAAGTTCGAGAGCTCCACGTTGCGCCCGGTCTGGGCCAGCGACTTCAGCATGCCCCTGTGAGCCACGTGATAAACACAGCTGCCCATCACCATGCCCACCGGGCGATGGCCCGTGCGCAGCAGCGTCCAGAAGTCCTGCCCGGAGAGGTCGCTCGTGAAGGGGCGGCCGTTGGGGGCCCTGTGCAGCACTCCATCCCTGTGCTTCACGGCCGTGCCGATCGCGATGAACTCCGCCATGTCCTGGCCCCACTCGTAGCGACCGATGTCCAAGCGCACGCCCACCACTCCATCAGCGCCGAGCTGGTCGGCCTCCTCCTCCATACGGGTCATCGCAAGCTGGCGCGCCCCGTACATCGCCTCCGAGAGCACGGTCATCTCCTGGCTCTTCTTCCAGCCCGCCACCTGGATGCCGATGTGGTAGATCGAGCTGCCCACCACCAGCCCCAACGGCTCAAAGCCTGCCTGCTTGACCAGCAGGAACTCGTTCACCGACAAGTCCGAGGTGAACAGACCGGCGCGGTTCTGCTGCAGGCGTGCCCTGCCCGCCTCGGGGACGCCCTCGAGCGATGTGGGGTCATAGCTGGTGTCGCTCTCGCCCTGGCTCATATCCCTGCTCCTCGTCTGTAGCGTGGCGGCGTCATCTTCGCGCTCCTTCCATATCTCATGCTCAGGACTCCTTCTCAGCTCGTCAGGTCGATGATCGGCTCTGGAGCCGGCGGCACGGTCGCGGAGGTGTCGCGGATCGCCGTGCCGATCGCGTGAAAGGTCACCATCAGCCCGCCGCGCGAGTAGGTCCCCGCTCCAACTGACATACGCGCGATGTCATGAGCGATGCGCACGCCGATCACGCCACTCGCATCGAGCCTGGCCGCCTGCTCGGTCAGTCTTTGCACAACCGTCTCTCTTGCGCTGTACACACCCTGTGTGAATTCCCCGAGCTCCTGGTTCTGGGTGAACCCGAGGCCACCGAGCATCTGCGTGGAATACGACGCCGCCACGAAGAACGCCGAGCTCCACGCCACAACTCCAAGCGGTTCGATCCCGGCGCCCAACAGCTTCGTGTAGTCGGCCACCGAAAGCTCTGTCAGAACCGGCTCGCCATGTTCCCGGCGCCCAGCCGGCCGCGATCGAGGCGCGGACCCGGCGTTCGCCGGGACCGACTCGCCGCGCTGCACGCGCTCAGACGGGCGCATCGGAGATGCGGACCCTGGGCTTGCGGTGTGACGCACTGCGGTGCCGATCACCACGTACTCCACCGAGTTTTCAGCCCAATCGTGCTCGCCGGTGCGCAACTCCACCCCGATCACCGCATCCGCTCCCACGTGCTCCGCCTCCTGCGCCAGACGACCGAGTGCTCGCCCGCGCACCTCGTTCCACGCTTCCGAGAGCGCTTCGATCTCGAACATGAAGCTGCCGCCCACGCCCGCCGGCCACGGGCTGTACTGGTAGCCCACCTGATAAATCGAGCTGCCCATCACCTGAGACAGCGGTCGCAGTCCCAGTCTGTGACAAAGGGCGAAGTCGGCCACCGACAGGTCCGAGGTGAACGCTCCGCCACGCTCTCCCAGCTCCCTCAGCCGTCGTTCCGCCCCAAGCGTGATCCCGCCCCGTTCCACCTGCGCCAGGGACTCCAGCTCCCGCGCTTGCAGCTCCTCGACGCTCGCCCCGCGGCCGCCTGTCCCGTTTGATTGATTCTCGGCGTCCTCCGGCGGCTCCCCGGGGCTCATCCCATCAGCCTCTCAAGCGCCGCCCGGGCCTCGGCGCTGCGCTGCGCCTCCTCGCGCAGGTCCGCCGCCAGCGCGCTCACCCACTCGCCCGGATCGAGCGATTCCCGCTTGATCGCGATACCGCCAACCTTGCGCTCGCGAGAGCCATCCACCCGGTCGGCCGCCACCGTCAGCTCATAGCTGTTGTCACCGATCGCCACCTGCACGCGCCGCACGCGCTTCTCCCCGCGCCCCAGCAGGCCGCTACCGCGACGCTCGACCCGCGTCTGCGCAGGCAACGAAGACTCGAGCTTGCTCGCCAGCACCTCCACCGAGATCCGCAGATCGGAACCGTCCGCGCGAAGCCCGGCGGCGGAGAGGTCGAAGTTCTCCTCTGCACACATGCAAGTGAGCCTACTCCCACCCCGTCCACACTCGTCTCAGGCCCGAGCCGCGGCAGCCACGCCCGGCTCGGCTATCTGAACTACATTCTTGATGTGACAGATCCTGGGCAGATACGTGTATCTGACGCCGACCGCGAACGGCTCGTCGAGGAGCTGCACGAGCACACGGTTGCCGGCAGGCTCACCGCCGAGGAGCTTGACGAGCGCCTGGGCGCCGTCTACGCAGCCAGGACCCGCGCTGATCTCGACGCGCTGCGCACCGACCTGCCGGTCAGCACGGTCGCAGCCCGTCTCGCCCTGGTGGAGCGCAAGTCCCATCTGCGCCGTCGCCTCGTCCAGGAGGCGGGCGGCTCCGCGACCGCGTCGCTCCTGTGTGTAGCCATCTGGTTTGCCAGCGGCGCCAGCGGCGCTTTCTGGCCGATCTGGGTGGTCATCTTCACCCTGCTGCCCCTGCTGCGCGACAGCTGGCGTCTGCTGGGACCGGGCTCCGACCTCAACGTCGTCGAGGCCCGCCTGCAGGCTCGTCATGAGCGGCGGCTCGCCCGCGATCACCGCCGCTCCCGCTATCGACGCTTGCTGCCATGATCGACCCTTCGTGATCTACCGGCGGGGGGGGAA
>Ga0210396_10006423_pt1 | contig 11270 bp, 12 predicted proteins | sample IncBWH17OmetaG_FD_155466 | JGI IMG/M metagenome (GOLD analysis project Ga0210396, IMG submission 155466) | Forest soil microbial communities from Barre Woods Harvard Forest LTER site, Petersham, Massachusetts, United States - Inc-BW-H-17-O ...
GAGCATCAGCCAAAGCGCGATGGCGAACACCACCGCGATGCCGATGATGGCGAGGCGATAGAGCGGCGCCGCCGCGGTGCCGACGCGGATGAAGCCGCCCAGCCCCGGCGGCGTCGCCACCGAGATCGGATCGCCGCCCCAGGCCATCAGGCAAAGATCGGCCACCATGAAGGAGACGCCGAGCGTCACCAGCACCTGCGCCAATTGCTGGCCGGCGAGCCGGCGCAGCAAGAGCCGCTCCATCAGCGCGCCCAGCACCGCCACTTCGAGCGCCGTGATGACGGCGCCGACCCAGAAATTCACCGTGAAGCCGAGCGCGCCGGAAAAGAACGTGGTGCCCAGATAAGCGCCGACCATGAACATCGAGCCGTGCGTCAGATTCGGAATCCGCATCAGCCCGAAGATCAGCGAGAAGCCGGCCGAGAGCAGAAACAACAGGCCGCCGAACGTCACGCTGTTGACGGTGAGCAGCAGCCAGAACGTCATTTCCGCCTTCCGCTTCCCGGCTGCTACGCTACTTTCGTCATCCCGGGCCGCGGGCGAAGCCCGCTGACCCGGAATCCATAATCACCGATAGCAAAATTCTTGAACAATCGCGCCATAATACACCATGCGGTGATTATGGATTCCGGGCTCCTCGCTTCGCTCGGCCCCGGAATGACGCGATCAGCACTTCGTCAGCGGCGGATAGTCGCGCGAATAGACCGGATGCGCCAGATATTCCTGCTCCGGCCAATCCCAGAACTGGCTGACGTTCTCGTAGGTCTTGATGGTCTTGTTCCAGAGTTTCAGGCCGTATTTGGCGCCTTCGGTGCCGATGCGGCGGATGTAGAAATTGCCGACCACGTTGTTGAGGTGATCGAACTTGAGCGGCCCGCGCGGCGTGTCGGTGAGGCTCACCGCCTTGAGCGCCGTCATGAACTTTTCTTTGTCGCCAGCGTCGCCCGCCGCCTTCAGCGCCGCTTCAACCACCTGGCAATTGACGTAGAGCAACCCGGCATATTGGCCCGGCACGGTGTCGTAATTCTTCAGCATGCCGTCGACAAAACGCTGGTTGCCGTCGGTGGCGAGGTCGAGCGTATAGGGACAGCAGCCGACCAGGCCGATCGCTTCCTCGCCGTAGCTCTTGAGCAGGGCATCGTCGCCGCCGGTCTCGCCGGTGACCACGGGATATTTCAGACCGGCGCTGGCATATTGCTTCATGAAACGCAGCGGGTTCGACCCGGCAAAGCCCTGGCAGACCACGTCGCAATCGGCGATCTGGGCGATGTAGGGCGTGTAGTCCGGCGTCACCAGCGGCGGCCACAATTTGTTGACGACGCAGCCGCCGTCTTTGGTAAACGCCGCCTGGAACCCGCCCATCTGCTCGTAGCCGAAGGCGAAATCCTCGGTGATGCAAAAGGCACGCTTGTACTTCAGCTCGGTCGCCGCGTAGTGCCCCATGGGATGCATCGCCTGCGACGAGGTCGCCGAGGCGCGCAGCAAATACGGGTTCGGCGTGCGCTGGGTGAGGTTGTCGGCCGCCGCCAGGCTGAGCGTCGGCATCTTCTGCTCTTTGATGTAATCGTTGATGGCGTAGAGCTCGAAGGCGGCGAGCGGGCCGAGGATGACGTCAACCTTGTCGCGCTCGACCAGTTCCTGGGCCTTGGTCTTGGCGCCGGCCGGATTGCCGCCGGTGTCGGCGGAGATGAAATCGACCTTGCGGCCGGCCATGGTGTAATTTTTTTCCTTCAGGAACGTCAGCACGCCCTGTTCCATCTGGATGCCGCCTTGCGCCAACGGCCCGGTCTTCACCGTGAGCAGGCCGAGCTTGAACGGCTCGGTTTGCGCGACCGCGGGCGCCGGAAACTGGGTCAGCGCGGCGGCCGCGCCTGCCGCAGAGCCGGCCAAGACCGCGCGGCGGCTGACCTTACGTGACGTGAATTTGCGAGACATTCGTATCCTCCCTGTGGCCCCGTTTGTCGGGTGCATAGCTGGCCGTCGCGCCCCCATGCAACGGCATTTTCAAGCCATCATTGGCCAAGCCGTTCCGCCCTGTAAAGTGCCGCAATCGTCGCGGTTTGGGATTATTTTTTCTTTTTCTTTGGCGGAATAATAGGCAGCAGCAAATAGGGCCGCGCCGCGCCGCCGAAATGCAGGGAGGTCGCGCCGCTGAAAATCTCCGGCGGCCGGTCGCGCGGATCGTCGTGCAGGAAGGGGCCGCAGCCGGTCAGCTCGTTCTTGAAGTTGGATAGCTTACCCCCGCTCGGGCCGGGATAGACGTAATCCTTGCCGCGGATGGTGAGCGCGACGCGATGGCTCGCGGGCACCACGATCGAAGTCGGCCAGATTTCGATATCGAGCGCCACCACCTCGCCCGGCTTGAGCGGCTGCTTTTTGCCGTGGGTATGATACGGCCGATAGGGCTTCGACAGTTTCTTGTCGAACTGGCGGTGCGAGGCGCGCAGCCAGCCCTGGCCGACCGGGGTGTGCGGATCGATGGCGCCCTGGAACACCACTTCCTTGAGGTCGCCGGTGAAGACCCGCAACACGGCGAAAATGTCGGCGTCCGAGGTCGATGACGAGACGAACAGTTTGACCGCGGAAGGCCCGGTGATCTCCGTGTCTTGCGTCATTGGCGCACTGAGAAATGTAACGCCATCGCCCATGGCTTCGAAACGAATAACTGACTTCTTCTTGCCGGGCTTGTCGCTGAGCGCGCCGTCGGTGGCGTCGAGATAAAACCTCGTCCACTTGGTGCGCTTGAGCGGCCACTCGCTCTCCGCGCGCTCGACGAAGCGGTCGACATGGCGCACCTGCAGCTGCACCGGCGCCTGCTTGTCCCAGCCGTTGTTCTTGCCGTGCAGGAAATGATCGAAGAAGCGCAGTTGCAGGTGCCGGCCGTAGTCGGTGTAGAAATGCGTCCAGTGCTCGATGCCGTGCGCTTCGAGCCATTTGTTCTTCGACGCGGCGCGGACAAAACCCTCGAAATTGCCGCGCGGGTGCAGCGGCTGGCCACCCCAATTCGCCGTCGACAGAAACGGCACCTTGACCTTCGACCAAATCGGCGAACGCGCGCGGTGATAAGCGTCGTCGAGCGGATGGGCGACGATGTCGCCGCCGAAGTCGTTGCGGTTTTTTGCCAGCTCCGCCTCCGACAGCGTTTCTGGCCCGCACACCAGTTCGCCGTGCACGCGGCTGCGCTTGCCGCGTTCGCCGGCGCCGTATTGCACGGTCTTGACCTGCATGTCGTACCAGTTCTCCCAGAACGTGCAGAGAATGCCGCCGTGATGGGTCATGTCGCGATACCAGTCGGCAGCGCCCTCCCAGATGCACATGGCGGCGAGATGCGGCGGCTCGAGCGACGCCACGTGCCACTGATTGATGCCGTAATAGGAAATGCCGTTGAGCCCGACCTTGCCGTTCGACCACGGCTGCACGCCGGCCCATTCGATGCACTGGTAGAAATCTTTCGTCTCGCGCGGCGAAAAATGATCGATCACGCCGGGTGAGCAACCGGCGCCGCGGGAATCGACGCGCACGCAGGCATAATCATGCGGCACCCATTTTTCCGGATCGACCACTTCCCAGCTCTGATAGAGATTGCTCGAGTCCGCCGTGACATCGGGATGCTTTTCCGCCATGCGCTGCCACGCGCTCGGATAGCCGTCCTGGAAGGCGAGACCCTTGGCGTAAGGGCCGTAGCTCAGGATCACCGGGTAGCGGCCGTCCTTGACCGGGCGGAACACATCGGCGCGCAGTACGAGGCCGTCGTCCATCGCGATCGGCACGTCCCAATCGATACGCATGCCGTCACGGATCTCGCTGCGCTGCTGGTGAGTTTTGCCGTGGGCCGCCACGCCCATGCGCGCTTCGCCTTCGAGCGATGACATGATGTCCTTCCCGGTATGCTTTTCGACCATTCCAGTTTAGTGGCCCAAGCTCGCAATTCAACAGGTTCGCCGCTGTAAGGCAATTATTGACAAGTGTATGCCATCACCTTACACTAGCACGGTGATCCGGTCTTTTCGCAGCAAGGCTTTGCGGCGTTTCGCCGGGCGTGGTGACGCTTCCAAGCTCAGCGTTCAAAATTCGGATCGTATCCGGCGCATTTTGCTTGCGCTCGATGTCGCAAAATTGCCGGACCAGATGAATGTGCCAGGATTACGCTTTCACCCGTTGAAAGGCCGCGACAAAGGCCGATACGCGGTCGATGCAAGCGGAAACTGGCGCGTGACCTTCGCATGGGACGGCGAGGACGCCGTCGATGTCGACTTGGAGGATTATCACTGATGGCCAAGAACCGTCCTGTCCGCGGCTTAAAGCCGATGCATCCGGGTGAGATGCTGCGCGAGGACGTGATGCCGGCGCTCGGCAAGCCCAAGACCGAGATCGCGCGATTGCTCGGCATTTCCCGGCAGACGCTTTACGATATTCTCGACGAGAAGCAGCCGGTGACCCCGGGAATGGCTTTGCGGCTCGGCAAGCTGCTCGGCAACGGCCCCGATCTCTGGATCAATCTGCAGCGCGCCTATGATCTCGCCACCGCCGAGCGTGAGCTTGCCGGCGAGATCAAGCGAATACCGACGCTGACTGCGGCATAATGATCGCATTCAGCGCTTTTTCCGCCTCGACTTACCTCGCTTCACGCCGGCCATCTTCTCCAGCACGGCGCAGACCGCGGCGGTGTCCTGATCGTCGTAGCCGCTCTTGCGCGCTTTGGTGTAGATCGCGCTGGAAGCATCGAACATCGGCGTCGGCACGCCGATCTTGCGGGCATAGCCGCCGATGACGTCCATGTCCTTCTGCCAGACCGAGATCTTCATCGTGGCATTGTCGTAATTGTTCTGCACCATCATCGGCGCGCGCAATTCGAAAATGCGCGAATTGCCGGCGCCGGTCTTGATCAGGTCGAAGATCAGTTGCGGCGGCAGCCCGGCTTTGATGCCCAGAACCATCGCCTCGGCGCTCGCCACGTTGTGGATGGCGACCAGGAGGTTGGCGACGTATTTCATCCGGCTGCCGTTGCCGAAGACGCCAACGTCGTGCACGGCGCGGGTGAAGCCCGCAAACATGGCGTTAAGCTTCTTGATCTCGGCGGCGCCGCCCGAGGCATAGACCACGACATCCCTGACCTTGGCCTGGGCACCGGTGCCGCTCATCGGACAGTCGAGCATGACATGGCCGGCCTTGCGCAGCTTGGCTTCGGCGGCGGTCTTGTCTTCCAGCGTGAAGGTCGAGGCCTCGACGATGACGCGGCGCGGCACCTTGGCTTTGACGATGGCCTCGACCGTCGCGGCCAGCGCCTTCGGGCTTGGCAGGCTGGTGATGATGGTCTCAGCTTTCCGCGCCACCTCGCCGGCGTCGCTGGCGATCTCGACGCCCGCCCGCGCCATGGCGCGCCGCCGCTGCGGCGCAATGTCGTAGCCGATGACGCGCCAGCCAGCGGCCACGAGATTGCACGCGAATGAACCGCCCATGATGCCGAGGCCGACGATACCGACGGCACCTTTCTTTCCCGAAGCCATTCCATTCCTCATTGTCGCTTTGCGTGGCGAGGCGATATGGCATCCGCCCTCCCCGCGCAAGCGGCTTTCTCGCCGCGCTTTGATCGCCTAATGTCCGCGCCGGGACGGAAGCGTCAGGAGAGTGCGCATGCAAATCGGAGTCGCGGGGCTGGGAGCCATGGGCGGCGCCATTGCGGCCCGTCTCATGGAAGTCGGGCACCGGGTGACCGTCTGGAATCGCACCGCGGCGAAAACGGCACCGCTTGCAGAAGCCGGCGCCAAGGTCGTTGACAGCCCTGCGGCGGTTGCCGCCGCGAGCGAAGCGGTCATCACCATCCTGACCGACGGCGCGGCGATCGACGCGGTTTATCACGGGCCGTCGGGCCTGCTGTCGGGCGACGTGACAGGCAAGCTGTTCATCGAGATGAGCACGGTGCCGCCGAGCGTGGAGACCACGTTGGCGCCGAAGGTGCGGGCCAAGGGCGGCACGTTCGTGGAGTGTCCGGTCGGCGGCTCGACCGCCCCGGCGCGGCAAGGCAAGTTGCTCGGGCTGATGGGCGCCGAGCCCGCGGACGCGGCGCGCGCCACGCCGATCCTCGATCAACTTTGCCGCAAGGTCGAGCACTGCGGTGCCGTCGGCGCCGGCGCCTCGATGAAGCTCGCCATCAATCTGCCGCTGATGGTCGGCTGGCAGGCTTACGCCGAGGCCTTTACTCTTGCTCGGGACGTCGGCTGGGAGCCCAAGCGCCTCCTCGATCTTTTCGTCGAGAGCAACGGTGCCAATAACGGCTTGAAGTTGCGCGCCGACATGATCGTCGCCATGATGGAAAGCCGCGATCCCGGCCCGACCACGTTCAGCATCGCCAATGCGGTGAAGGACTTGAAGACCATGATCGCCACCGGCGCCGCCAAGGGCGCCGACATGCCAGCGGCGAAAGCAGCCCTCGCCGCGCTCGAGGAATCCAACGACAAGGGTTTTGGTCCCCGCGACGCATCTCGGCAAACGGTCTATTGGCCGGGCCGCGACAAGCCATAAAAGTCTCTCACATCAACACTGGAGCGAACATGTCAGTCACTCTCGCGCAAGCCTCCACCATCGTCGACGTCGCGCTGAAAAAAGCACGCGACAGCAATCTCGCACCGCTTACCGTCGCCGTGCTCGACTCTGGCGGCCATCTCGTCGCGTTCAAGCGCGAGGACAAGTCCGGCATTTTGCGGTTCGACATCGCGTTCGGCAAAGCCTGGGGCGCGCTCGGCATGGGTTTCGGCTCGCGCACTTTGGCGAGCCGCGCGGCGAAGACTCCGCAGTTCTTCACCATGCTGGCGGCAGCGAGTGGCGGCCGCATGGTCTCCAATCCGGGCGGCGTGTTGATCAAGGATGCTTCGGGCAATATCGTCGGCGCCTGCGGCATTTCAGGCGACACCTCGGACAAGGACGAAATGTGCGCCGTCGCCGGCATTGAGGCGGCCGGATTGAAGGCCGATCCGGGAACGGATTAGGAGATTTGCGATGAAGCTCTTTTCATTCTGGCGCTCGCTGGCGACCTATCGTGTGCGCATCGCGCTCAATCTCAAAGGCATTACGCCGGACGAGGTGATCGACGTGAACCTGATGAAGGGCGCGCAGCGCGAGGCCGCCTACCGCGCGGTCAATCCGATGATGGCGCTGCCCGCTCTCGTCGACGGCGACGGGCCGGCGCTGTTCGAGTCGCTGGCGATCATCGAATATCTCGACGAGACCCATCCGAGCCCGCCGCTGTTGCCGCGCGACCCCAAGGGCCGCGCCCGGGTGCGCGGACTGGCGCAGATCGTCGCCTGCGATTCCCATCCGCTGATCGTGCCGCGGGTGCGCGAATATCTCGATCACGAGTTCAAGCTCGACGAGCCGACCCGCATCAAATGGTGCCAGCATTGGCACCTGATGGCGCTGAGCGCACTCGAAACCAATCTGAGCGACAAGGCCACCGGCCGCTATTGCCACGGCGACGCGATCACGCTCGCCGATATCTGCCTCGCCAGCCAGGCGGCCGGCGCGAAATTCTTCGGTGTCGATACTGCACCGTTTGCGAGTTTTTCCCGGATCGCCAACGCGCTGTCGCAGATCGACGCCTTCGCCCGCGCCCATCCGCTCAAGCAGCCCGGCGCGCCGGCAAGTTGAGCTCGATAACAGGATTATTTCCGCTCATCCCCGCGAAAGCGGGAATCCAGTGAGCTTGCGCTGGGTCCCCGCAACGGGGTCCCCATCGCGCGAGCGCGATGGGGTGCCCCTCGCGGGGACGAAAGGACAATGAGCCGCCGCTCACTGCCCTTTCGTCAGCACGGCCACCGATGACAGCGGCAGTGCCGTACTCATGCTGATGATGCCTTTGGTGGCCGCCAGATACGCCTTGTAATGGTCGCTCGCCTGATACGCGGCGAGCGCCGCGGCGTCGTCAAAAGCCGACAACAGCAGCACGTGGTTGTCCTTGGTCTGCGACACCGTGATGTCGAACTCGCGGCAGCCGGGATCCTGCACCGATGCCGCCGCATCGGTCTTCGCCGCGTCGATGAATTTGTCGCGCTGCCCATTTGCGATGTCGATCTCATCGACATTGAGGAGCAGCGGCGGATCAGCCTGCGGCGCCGGCGCTCCGCTTTTGTTCAGGGCCACCGAGGCGAACGGCCTGATAGTGTAGCTTCTGATCATCATCATGGTGAGGCCGAGGAACTTGGCGTAAGTCGCGGTCTTCTGATGCGCGTCCCAGGCGGCGGAATCGTTGAAGACCTCGAAGATAAAGACGTGGTTCTTCTCTTTTTGCCCGACCGAGCTGATGAATTCCTGCGTGCCGGGCTCCTTGATCGTCGCCGTCCCGTCGTCCTTCAGCGCTGCGAGGAATTTCGGCATCGAGGCCGGGCTGATTTCGAGATCGACCACGTTGACGAAGGGCGAAGCCGCTTGCGCCACGGCCTCCTGGCCGCGCAGCGGCAGCAACAACGCCGCGGCGACGAGCGTGACCGCGGCCCCTGGCAGCACGACTGGCTTCAGCATTGCAGTTCTTCTCCTGATCTGAAACGTTCACGAAAATGTAGCGGCTCCCCGCCGCTCTCGGTAGTGCCACAGCGTGACTTACCACCATTTGTGAAAATGATGCACTGGGCCGTTGCCGGCGCCGACCTTGACCCGGTCCGCAGCCGCGATGGCGGCGCTGACATAGGCCTTGGCCTCGCGCACCGCCGCGTTCAAGGACAGCCCCTTGGCGAGGCCGGCCGCGACCGCCGCCGCCAGGGTGCAGCCGGTGCCATGGGTATTCTTAGTTGCAATGCGCGGCGCGGTAAACCTTGCGCAGCCGTCGGCCTCGACCAGGAGGTCGACGCTGTCCGGGCCGCCGGCGTGCCCGCCTTTGATCAGCACCGCGCCGGCGCCGAGCGCGAGCAGCTTTTGCGCCTGCGTCCGCATCGCGTCTTCGTCGCGCGCCAGCGGCGCGTCGAGCAAGGTCGCCGCTTCGAACAGGTTGGGCGTGACCACGTCGGCGCGCGACATCAGCGACCGCAGCGCATCCATCGCGTCGGCACGCAGCAGATCCGCGCCGGTAGAGGCGACCATGACCGGATCGAGCACCACGTGACGCGGGCGATGGCGGTCAAGACCGGCGGTGACGGCGCCGGCGGCCGCGGCGTTGCCCAGCATGCCGATTTTCACCGCGCCAACGTCGAGATCGGCAAACACCGCGTCGATCTGCGCGCCGATGAAGTTGACCGGCACCTCGTGGATGGCGGTAACGCCTTTGGTGTTCTGCGCCGTCAGCGCGGTGATCACCGAAGCGCCATAGACGCCGAGCGCGGCGAAGGTTTTGAGGTCGGCCTGGATACCGGCGCCGCCGCTCGAATCCGAGCCCGCAATGGTGAGCGCGACCGGAACGGCCATCACGCGCCCCGCTTCGCCAGCGTGGCGTCGACGATCGCGCGCAGAGCGCGCGCCGCGGCGGCGGGGTCGGGCGCAAGTGACAGCGCCGAGATCACCGCCACGCCATCGGCGCCGGCGGCGATCACGGCTGCTGCGTTATTGGCGTCGATGCCGGCGATGCCGCAGACCGGCAGCTTCGGCGCGCGGGCATGCAGCGCGGCGATGACCCGCGCCAAGCCTTCGGGACCGATCGGCGCGTTCTTCTGCTGCTTCGAGCCCGTGACATAGACGCCGCCCGAGCCGACATAGTCGATCAGCTCAACCGGCGCGGCTTGCGCCTCCGCCACGGTCTTGATCGACAGCCCGATAATGGCGTCGCGGCCGAGGAGTTTTCGCGCATCTTCGACCGCCATGTCGTCCTGCCCGACATGCACGCCGTCGGCGCCTGCGGCGAGCGCCACGTCGACGCGGTCGTTGATGACGAGCGGCACGTCGAACGGCGCCAGCGCCTTTTTGATCGCGCGCGCGGTCTCGACCATGGCGCGGGTTTCGCTGCGCTTGTCGCGCAATTGAACGAGCGTCGCGCCGCCTTGCGCGCACAGCCGCGCCAGCTCGGCGAGATCGTGACCGCCCGAGCGCTCCGGATCGACGATGGCATTGAGGCGAAGATCGACGGTCATGCCGACACCCTGCTGCGCGCGCGCAACGTGGCGCCGTCGAGGCCGTGGAGCGCGTCGATGATCCAACTGGCGAAGCGCCCCGGTCCGCTCGTATTCTCAGCCGCCACCTCGCCGGCGACGCCAAGCGCGACCAGCGCGGCGATGGTGGCGCGCCAGCGATCGCGCTCCACCACCAAAGCAGCGGCGACCAGCGCCGAGCCGGCGCAGCCCATGGCGGTGACCAGCCCCATCAGCGGATCGCCGTTGGCGATTTCTGCCGAACGCTCGCCGTCGGTGACCACGTCGGTAGTGCCGGTGAGGGCGACCACCGTATCGTGACGTTTGGCAAAGCGCTGCGGCGCGTCGCCTGCGGCATCCCCGCCGGCAAGGGCTGCGAATTCGTGATGATTGAGCCGCACCGCGGTAGGCTTGCGGCTGACCAGGCTTTGCGCGAATTGCGCCCGCGCGGGCGAGCGTTCGATGAAGACCGGGTCGAGCACCCAAGGTTTGCTGCCCGCAGCTTTCCCGTCCTGCCCCAGCGCGTCCAGCGCCACGTCGATCGCCGCGCGCCGCTCGGCATCGAAGGTGCCGAGATTGACTAAAAGCGCATCGGCGCCGGCGACGAAGGCCGCGATCTCTTCGGGCGAAATGGTCATCGACGGGATGGCGCCGGCCGCGAGCAGCATGTTCGCCGTATAGGCCTGCGCCACCGAATTGGTGATGCAATGCACCCGCGGCGCGCGGCTCCTGATCCGTGCCAGCACGTCGGCTGTGATGTCGGCAAATTCGGCCGGTGCACGCATGTCCTTGGTCTTTCCGCAGCCTCCAACGATACTACGCCCTGAAACGCTCTTGCAGGCTCGTCATATATGCTATTCTGCCATCCGGAGGCGCGCATGATCCCCTTTTTCGTGCAGATCAAATGTCAGCTCGGCAAGTCCTACCAGGTCGCCAACAAGCTCGCGGACGCCGAGATCGCCTCGGAAATCTACTCGACCGCAGGCGACTTCGATCTGTTGGTGAAATTCTACGTCGATCCCTCGACCGATATCGGCCATTTCATCGCCGAGAAGGTACAGACCATCTCCGGCGTTGCCGACACCCGCACCATCATCACCTTCAAGGCGTTTGGAGGCTCGTAGTCGTTCCCTCCACCGCCCGCCGGCGCGCCAAGGCGAGCTGACGTTCGCGCCAGATCACGAACAGTCCGGCGGCCGCGATGATCGCGGAACCGACCACGAT
>Ga0210396_10006424_pt1 | contig 11270 bp, 9 predicted proteins | sample IncBWH17OmetaG_FD_155466 | JGI IMG/M metagenome (GOLD analysis project Ga0210396, IMG submission 155466) | Forest soil microbial communities from Barre Woods Harvard Forest LTER site, Petersham, Massachusetts, United States - Inc-BW-H-17-O ...
CTTCCGATCTCGGACTTGGTGCTGAAGTCGGTGTCGCGTAGGACCGCATACATGAAATCATCCGTTACGCGAACGGAGTTGTTGGCGTTCTGGAAGAAGATCGACGAATAGGCGTCGGAGTCGGGTGAAGAGCCATCGTATCCTGACGCGATCAGGGCGTGGGCTTTGGCTTCCTCTTTGGACTTGCACTCGATGAAGTCGATGATGTCGGGATGGTCGATGTTCAGGATGACCATCTTGGCGGCACGGCGCGTCTTGCCGCCGGATTTGATTACGCCGGCGAATGCGTCGAAGCCTTTCATGAAACTCAGCGGGCCGCTGGCTGTGCCGCCTCCGCTGAGGCCTTCGGTTGAGGAACGCAGTGACGAGAGGTTGGTTCCGGTGCCTGATCCCCACTTGAAGAGCATGCCTTCGGTCTTGGCCAGAGTGAGGATGGAGTCTAGCGAGTCCTGGACCGAGTTGATGAAGCAGGCCGAGCACTGTGGAGTGCTGTAACCCGTGACTCCGAATTCGACGCGGCCGGCTACCGGGTTCCAGTGCCAGTTGCGGGCGTCGGAGTCAGGCTCGATGCGATCGCAGCCAACATTGAACCACACCGGCGAATTGAACGCCGCATATTGGCGGATGAGAATGTGGGCTAGTTCATCGTGGAACGTCGCGCCGTCCTCTGGCGTTTTGAAATAGCCTTGCGCCAATCCCCAGTCGCGGATGGTCTCAGCGACGCGGGTTACCAGGGCGCGGACTCCGGACTCGCGCTCGGGCGTGCCGATGGTGCCGTGGAGATACTTGCTGGCCACGATATTGGTCGCGGTCATGGACCAGTCTTTGGGAACTTCGACATCTTTTTGCTCGAAGATCGTGTTGCCTTGGGCATCGGTAATCTGGGCTGTGCGGCGTTCCCATTCGACTTCGTCGTAGGGTGAGGCGCCGGGCTTGGTGAAAAAGCGGCGGAAGACTAGGCCCGGGGCTTTCTTGGTTGTGGCGTTTGGGACCGTGCTGGTAGTAAGGGCTCCTTTAGTGGTGACTTCCGACATTTCTTTTTCTCCTGCGGAGTCTTTGCTCCGCTGTATCTAGGATCATTAACTCAGTGGCTAAAGCCGGTCATTTGTCGGTTGGATCGCAGCGCTGCAAGCGCGGCGCCACCCAAAACCGAAGATCTCAACCGCGCCGTTCTTTCGCCCCGCTGGGGCTTGTCGGTTTCCGGTCTTCTCACCCACGGCGTGCGCCGTGGGCTGCATTCTTTCGCCGCTACGCGGCTGGGGCGGGACGATTGTCCTCCTATTGATCATCTTTTGATCATCTTCTTCATCAAAAACACTTGTACTCTCGTTTTGCATCTCAGGTGCTCAAAAACCTGATGGAATCGACGATGGTGGCCCAATCTGGGCCTGTTTATTTGATGATTCGCGCTCTTCCGAAGCATCTCCTGCCTTGGGAGAGGCAGTGGCTGAAGCCGGAGTTGATATTGCTGTTTTTGCGGCACGACTGAAGTCGTGCCCTGATAGAAAGCTTGATTTGGGAGCGTCGTTCCTTGAGATGGGTCCAGCATTCCCGAAGTCCGGCCCAGACGTGAAGCTGGCCGAGCGTTGCTCGGCTCCCCGGACGAGGGCGTCCGGGGCTGCGTGATTCTCGTCTGAAATTGGTTGCGCTGCTCCGGTGACGGCTTCGGCTGAGGACGCCATCCACCTCTGTAATGCTGTGAGCGCGGTCCGGCGCTGGACTGGATCCTCAATGACTACGTAACGGGCGAAGCAGCGACCGCTGGCAAAACGGATGCGCGCGGGATTTCCGGATAAGAACAGGCGTCCCAAGGCCATGCCCAAATCGTTGGCTTCCGAGATCTGGAAGAGCGCTAACATTCTCTTTCCGTCGCCTACGGGTAGCTCGCCGGGGCCGGCCACCTCTTCGCCGAGGGCAAAAAGCCCCGGCTTGCACGGGGCCAAGACGAGGCTGAAGCTGTCCTCGCAACGGAACCAGTTCGACCACTGCAGGCGACGATGATCGAAGGTGGTCTCAAAGCCGTGGCGAACCAGGGATTCCGCGACCAGATGGGCTAGACCTTCCATGAGTGCTCCCTTTAACTCGGACTCGAGGAAAAGGAATCCGAGTCCTCTCTTCGAGGCGTTATTCACAGCCTGCTTGTCGAACTGTTGTCGATTCCCGGGGGGATGTCCGGAAGACCGGACCGGGAAACGGCCACCGCTGCTCTTTTATTCTTCAGGTTTCAGGCCTCAGGCTTCAGAATCGTGAAGCTTGACGACTGTGTTTCGTTGGCGGGGCGGCGCGGGGTCACCTCGGCCCGGCGTCCGCCCCTGTTTACTCACTACCCTTGCATCGCTCCGCCACCGTTTCCGGAGGCGTTTACTGCCCTATGGGATGGTTACAGTACTCCCGCCCCTTGTGGCTGTCAAGAGGTAACACTATATATTGTATCTCGAAGCAATGACTGTGCAGATGCCATCTGTCGGACTCGTTTTCCACAGCCCTGTCTCGCTTTAGGTATTTCATTGACTTGTCGACCCTTTACTGGCCCCGACGAGGCGTCCGGGGTTACGCGAGCTTGGCGCTGCTTCACTTGCGCTCTTAGGCGCTGGCTGCCGGGGCGGGACGACGTTTGGTGGCTGGTAGCGCTATGTCTGGCATTCGGGGCGATGGCCAGCTTTCATCCGCGGGTCCCATGGCTACGTAGACATCTTCGAAAATCAGCCGGGGTGCGATGCGGCGGGCACCATCGGATGATTCGACCAGATAGTCGCCGGGCTGTCCGCGATGTTCGCGGCCGAGCGCGTCTACGAACAGGAGTGGTTGGGTAAGTTGGCGCGCCTTAATCAAAAAGCGAGTGCGATAGATCTTCCATGTAGCAGAGTTTTTTTTCACGTTCATTTGCCCTTCGAAGGGAGGAAGAATGAAAAAACGTTCATCGCGTTGCGAGTGCCGAGTTTCAATTCGTGCTCTTTCCAATTCGGTCTCTTGGCCGCAGGCGTGAATATTTGTTGGTTGAAGTGTGGTTGAGGACGTGACGACTCTACCCGCGCAATCAGTGGAGGTCAATTACCGAAGTTTGGTGCAGTAGAGGAAAAGTTGGCTGACTTTTTTCTCGTGTGAAACAGCGATCAATAAAATTCAATGGCGACGTTGATTCAGCCCTGTTATGTGCAGTTTTTCTGATAGATCAAATTGGGAAAGGGAATCGGTTGGTTCGATCAGGATAATTTCCACAGAGGATACACAGGAATTGCAGAAAAAAGAAGAAGAGCAGCCACCGATCTTCACGGATTTCACTGATCACCAACTTGTTTGCTTGGTTAGGCCGGGTCGAAGACCCGGCCCCACACAAGTTTGGTTATCGTCCGGCTAATGCTGGTTCGTGATGGCTCTGAAACGTCTTCAAGCGCTGGTTCACTTCATCCCAGTTGACTACGTTCCACCAAGCCGCAAGGTATTCGGGGCGGCGATTGTTGTACTTCAGGTAGTAGGCGTGCTCCCAGACGTCGTTGCCGAAAATGGGGAACAAGCCCTGGGAGATTGGGTTGTCCTGGTTGGGCGTGCTGAGGATCTGCACTTCGCCACTGGGTTTTCCGGCCAGCCAGACCCAGCCGCTGCCAAACTGTTTGGCGCCGGCATCGTTGAACTTGGTTTGGAAATCCTTGAAGTTGCCGAACGTTTTCTTGATGACGTCCGCGATCGCGCCGCCGGGGTCGCCGCCGCCCTTGGGCTTCATGATCTTCCAGTACATCGAGTGATTCACATGTCCGCCGCCATTGTTGCGAACGGTGGCGCGGATGTCCTCGGGGACGGCACTTAAGTCGCGGAGCAAATCTTCGGCACTCTTCGACTGCAGGTTCGGATATTTTTCCAGTGCAGCGTTCAGATTCTTAACATACGCACCATGATGCATGTCGTGGTGCAGTTTCATGGTCTGCGCATCGATCGTCGGTTCGAGAGCTGAATAGTCATAGGGGAGAGCAGGTAACTCATGTGCCATTTTGTTCCTCCTTCGTATGGAAGATGATAACGCAAAGACGGACGATTCATCCGAAAGAGTCATGCCGTACAGGAATTGCTGTAGTCTTGGCGCGAGAACCAGAGTCCTCGGACTTCGTAGTGCCTGAGGTGGTACATCATCGTCGTTCTGTTATTGAGCCGATGGCGCAGTTCGAGCACAATTAGAGATTCTGAATTGGAGGAGATTTGCACTGGCGACGCGTTCTTGCGACAGGACTGGTTGGGTTGGCATGGACTACGCTGGCACAGGCCAAAGACTTAGCCGTGATTTCCAGCAAATCGAACGCGGTGGCCGCGCTCACGTTGCCCGAACTGGTGAAGATTTGCAAGGGCCAGTTGAGCCGCTGGCCGGATGGCAAGGCGGTTAGTTTTGTGACGCGAGATCCAACTGCACCGGAGATGAAGCTGCTGCTGGACAAGGTCTATGCCATGTCGAAGGATGAGGTAAAGACGACGATTGCGGACGCCAACCACGGTAGGACGAACCATCCCGCGATCGTCGTGGTGGATTCCGACGAAGATGTGGTGAAGAACGTGGAGTCGATTCCTGGGGCCGTGGGTTTGGTGGATGTGTATTCCATCAATGGTGGAGTGAAAGTCCTTAAGTTGGGCGGGAAGTTGCCACTCGAGCCCGGATACGCGTTGCACGGGAATTAGGTTGGTTTCACCGTCGTTGTATCCGTTACGAGTTCTGCTCGGATATTGCGCTGTCGTCTCTCGCGAAGTGAGATCCGGGTGTTTGTTTCTCTGGCGGCGGTATCAGTCGCGCGGGCAAGAACCGAGGTCCCTCGCTTCACGAGGGATGGCAAGTTTCATGGGATGGCGAGTCTCATCGGATGACAAGATCGCCTGGTAGAAGCAAGCGGAGGCCTTTATCTCCAATTCGAAGCCCGATAAACCTGTCGCGCGCCGGTTTCCGCGCTATCCCGTGGACATACGCATATCGGTACAGATCTTTCGCTCCGGGGAAACAACCTCTTTGTGGGGACGTTCGAACGAGTTGGGCGAAGATGGCGTTGGGGGAACTTTAACGGGGGAACTGGAAGTTGGCGAAGTGGTTTCGATGGAACTTTCCTTGCCGCTGGCTGCTTATCCCCTGAAGCTTCGCGCGCTGGTCCGTTACCGCATTGGGTTGCGACATGGCTTTGAATTTCTCGCAATCAACGAGCAACAGCGCGATGTGCTTCAGCGAGTGTGTGAAATGCTGGCGACCGGCACGAAATAACGGCATCTGGCATTGAACCGTCTCTTCCTCCTGAAATTACCTCCGTAACTTTCGAGTAACTGGCTGGCAATCTAACATTCGAGTTAGCTCTGGTTTCAACCTAGGGGGATTCGAATGGGTGACCACATCACCCAGCCAGCGACGTCGGCTGAGCTTTCACGCGCGAAGTTTCTGAGAGAGGCACTTCAGCGGCGCACGCAGGCGATGTCCAGCTCTGCCGCGAACGCCGCCGCCACGCCCGAAGCGATCATCCCTGGGGTTGCAACCGACGATCCTGAGTTACAAAAAGCATATCTCGAGCAATTGGTCGAGTGCGCGCCGGAAGCGATTACGATTCTGGATTCCGAGTACCGGATTATACGGGTCAACGGTGAGTTCACTCGCATTTTTGGATTCGGTCCAGAGGAGGCGTTGGGACAACGCGTCGATTCGCTGATCGTCCCGCCGGATCGGAGTACGGAGACACAATGGATTGCGGGGTTGCTGGTGAAAGGGCAGAAGGTCGTCCTCGAAACCAAACGCCAGCGGAAGGACGGAAAGCTGTTGGATGTTTTCATCTCCACGGCTCCGATTGTGATCGATGGCAAGCAGGTCGCGATGTGCGTTCTGTATCGCGACAACTCGGAGCAGAAACGGGCAGAAACTCTACATTCGGCGCTGTATCGCATTACCCAGAAAACCAGCACAGCGGAAGACCTGCAGCAGTTCTATGCCTCGGTTCACGGGATTGTGGGCGAGCTTATGTATGCCCGCAATTTTTACATTGCGCTGTACGATCCGCTGACGCAACTACTCAGCTTTCCTTACTTCGAAGACGAACAGGATTCAAGTCCGACGCCGAAGAAGCTGGGTAAAGGTCTGACCGAGTATGTGCTGCGAACCGGCGAGCCGCTGTTATGCAGCCCTGAAGTCTTTGACGAATTAGTGAAGCGCGGAGAGGTGGAGTTGATTGGCGGCTCGTCGCTGGACTGGCTGGGCGTCCCTTTGAAGGCTGGAAATAATACCTTTGGCGTGCTGGTGGTACAGAGCTACTCCGGCAACGTGCGTTTCGGGGAAAAAGAAAAGGAGATTCTGCAGTTTGTGTCGCAGCAGCTGGCCAGCGCGATCGAATACAAGCGGAACGAGGAGGCGCTGAGACGTTCCGAAGCGCGCTACCGCTCCCTGGTGCAGAGCGCGGTTTACGGCATTTATCGGTCTAGCCTCGAAGGTAGGTTCTTCGACGTGAATCCGGCCCTGATAACCATGCTTGGCTATGATTCGGCGGACGAGGTCCTCGCCCTGGATCCAAAGTCGGATGTCTTTGTGGATCCCGCCGAGCAGGAACGCGTGATGGAGGAATTCCAGCGCGGCGCTCGTTTGGACAATGTTGAAGTCCGCTGGAAGCGCAAGGACGGCAACGCGATTACGGTGCGCTTAAGCGGTCGCGTCGTCAACAGCCCGGAGGAAACTGCCGAAGTTGTGGAAGTGATCGCGGAGGATATTACGGAGCGAAGGGTGCTGGAGAACCAGTTCCGCCAGGCGCAGAAAATGGAAGCTGTAGGACGCCTTGCAGGAGGCGTCGCCCATGACTTCAACAATTTGCTGATGGTGATCAGTGGTTATACGGAAGTCTTGCTTGAGCACACCCGGAAAAGCAATCCGATGTATCCGAAGATTGAGGCCATTCACCAGGCGACTGATCGCGCTACGACGCTGACTCGCCAACTGCTGGCTTTCAGCCGCAAGCAACTTTTGGAACTGAAGGTCGTCGATCTGAACATCGTTGTGGAGGACATTGAGCGCCTGCTGCGTCCCTTAATCGGAGAAAACATCGAGTTGCAGACCCAACTCGCACCGGATATTGGCCGGACCCGCGCCGATGCAGGCCAGATCGAGCAAGTCATCATGAATCTGGTGGTCAACTCCAAAGACGCCATGCCCGATGGCGGCAAGATCACAATTCAGAGCGCTAATGCGCAACTGAACCATGATGATCTTCGCCGGGAATACAGTTACATTCAGCCCGGTGCTTACGTGGTGCTGTCGGTAAGCGATACCGGGCACGGCATGGATAAAGAAACCCAACAGCGCATCTTCGAACCTTTTTTCACTACCAAGGAAAAAGGGAAAGGCACTGGCCTCGGACTCTCCACGGTGTATGGCATTATCAAGCAAAGTGGCGGCTACGTTCTGGTCGAGAGCGAGCCGCAAAAGGGCACAACTTTCCGTATTTACCTGCCACGCGTTGAAGACGCGTTGGAGCCAGCAGGTGCGGTCGGGGCTTCGTCATCGCAGAGTGGCGGATCAGAAACCGTGCTGCTGGTGGAGGATGAGGAATCGGTCCGTCAGTTGGTCCGCGAAACATTGGAGTCGAAGGGATACAAAGTCCTGGAAGCGGACCAAGGCGACGCGGCGCTGCGGATCGCTTCTCAATATTCGGGTGAGATCGACATACTGATTACTGACGTAGTCATGCCAGGGATGAGCGGTCGCGAGCTATCGGCGCGGCTATGCGCGTCCTGCCCGCGGACCAAAGTGCTTTACCTTTCCGGCTATACCGAAGACGCCATCCCGCACGAGGGCGGGCTCGATTCCGGCACCGCCTTCCTGCAGAAACCTTTTACCCTGCAAATGCTGTCTCGCAAAGTGCGGGAAGTGTTGGGCGAGCGCGGCTGACGCGCAGACGCCGCAGCGGTACCCGGCTGTTACAGCTTTTCCGGTGGTCTTAACCTATCCAGACCTGTCTTATTGTTTGCTCTCTCGCCTCCAAAAGCGGTTAATCCCCGTCACAAAATACCATCAACTTGCTAGCCTTAAAATACTTGCAGGAGAGAATCGTGTCACGAATCTGCAAGAGTCATCGCCTTTGTGCGGTCAAAGCCCACGGCCTGCTAATCCCGAAGGTGCTCGGCTTTCTCGTGGTAGTCGCCATCGTGCCCGGTCGGGCACAGGAACCGGCGAGTCCCGCCAACCGCGCTGAGGCGATCGCGATCATCGCGAATGCGCGCAAGATCGTGACGCCCAATGGGGTGGAGCGGTTGGAGAAGGTGCGAATCGGCGGGATCGATCAATGGGTCTCGGTCCGCGGCGCCGACCGCAAGAATCCGGTGTTGCTATATATCCACGGCGGGCCCGGGTACGTCTCCATCCCGATGAGTTGGTGGTTCTCTCGTGGCTTGGAAGAATATTTCACAGTGATCCAGTGGGACCAGCGCGCCACCGGAAAGACCTATCTGCTTACTGATCCTGCCAAGATCGCGCCCACCTTGACCCCCGAGCGGATGATTGCCGACACCGAGGAAATGGCTGCCTGGGCTCGCAAGGAATTCAGCAAGGACAAGATATTCGTCCTCGGCCACAGCTGGGGCAGCTTTCTCGGCCTGCAGCTCGCGGAGCGCCACCCCGAATGGCTGTACGCCTATATCGGCGTTTGCCAGCTGATCGACGGGCCCGAGAGCGAGCGTCGAGGCTGGCGCTTCGCGATGGAGGCCGCGAGCCGCGAGGGCAATGCCGCGGCGGTGCGCGAGCTCGAGGCGATCGCCCCCTACGGCACCGCCGGCCAGACCATCCCCATCAGGGACCTTTTGGTTGAGCGCAAATGGGTGGGTTATTACGGCGGCGTAATGGCCTACAGGCGCGATAATAAGGCTGATTCGGATCTCGCCCAGCTTTCGCCCGACTATGGCGACCAGGAGATCGGCCACATCTGGGATGGCAACAAGTTCGCAACTCCCTATCTGCTCCCGGAAGTGATCGCGCTCGATCTCACTCAGACCAAGAAGATCTCGGTTCCGCTGATCCTCTTCGAGGGCCGCCATGACCGAAACGTGAATTCAGAGGTCGCGGCAGCTTGGTTCGATACGGTGAAGGCGCCGGAGAAACACCTGGTTTGGTTCGACCATTCGGGGCATATACCCATGACCGAAGAGCGCGGAAAATTCCTCCTCTCCCTGGTGCGATACGCTCGGCCGCTCGCGGAGAAGGCAGGCGATGTAGCTCCGTGAACCCGGATCTTGATTAACATTTGTGGCTGGTGGCCGCGGTTCACCATCGCTCTCGGGCTGCGTGCAACTTTTCCAGCTGCCACGCGTCCTATCCACTGTAGAGCCGAATCCGCCAATCCACCGGGTGGTTCTTCTCGTACACTAAGTAGGAAGGACTTATTAATGCTGATCAAGAGGTCTGCTGACATCCCTTCATCTGATATCACTTCGAAGAATTTGTATTTGAACCGCCGGAAGTTTCTCGCAGGCACTGCTCTGGCTGGCGCTGCGGCCGCGACTGGCTTTGGTTTTCGCGAGTTCGCATCCCCTTCAATGACCGCGCAAGCCAACGCCAAAATTGACGGCATCAAGAAAAGCTCGTTCTCAACCAATGAAACCATTACTCCTTCCAAGGACGTCACCAACTACAACAACTATTACGAGTTCTCCACGGACAAATATGAGCCTGCAGGCTTGGCTAAGGACTTCAAGACACGCCCCTGGACGGTCACCATCGACGGAGCAGTGGAGAAGAAACAGGTTCTCGACGTAGACACAATCATCAAAATGGCGACACCCGAGGAGCGAATTTACCGGCATCGCTGCGTGGAGGGCTGGTCGATTGTCGTACCTTGGGTAGGCTTTTCGCTCAGCGAGCTGATCAACAAAGCCAAGCCCACGAGCAAAGCAAAATTTGTGGAGTTCACTACCATCGAAGATCCCAAACAGATGCCGGGGCAGCGGGCCCGCGTCCTCGACTGGCCCTACGTGGAAGGCCTGCGCATGGACGAAGCCATGCACCCTTTGGCGCTGCTCTGCTTTGGGATGTATGGTGAAGCTCTGCCCAACCAGGACGGCGCTCCGCTGCGCGTCGTAGTTCCCTGGAAATACGGATTCAAAAGCGGCAAGGCGATTGTGCGCATTCGCTTCAGCGACCGGCAGCCGCGGACAACGTGGGCCGAAATGGCTCCGAATGAATATGGATTCTACGCGAACGTGAATCCGCATGTGGACCATCCCCGCTGGAGCCAAGCCAAGGAGAGGCGCCTGGGAGAATTTCTAAAGCGACCGACACTGATGTTCAACGGCTACGATCAGGTGTCCAGTCTCTACAGCGGCATGGATTTGAAAAAGAATTTCTGAGCAGAAACAAAAACGGGTTCGTATCAGGATATGGCTTCAGCCATATCGTAGATTGTGATCCAGACGGACCGGCTTCAGCCACAGCGGCTAAAGCCGAAACGGTTCTCGGTGACCGACGGTTTGCCTGAAGGCATACCCTGATACGAATCCTGAAGTTTGCCTGAAGAATTGATCTCTACATGATTCGCCGCTTCAAACCCGTGGTCTTTCTCGCCTGCCTGATCCCGCTAGCGCTTTTGGGGTGGAAAGCCTACAGCGGCGGCCTCGGCGCAAATCCGATCGAAGTCATCACTCACGCGACGGGCGACTGGACGTTGCGCTTCTTACTGATCACGTTGGCTGTCACGCCAGTTCGCAAGCTGACCGGGCAGCTCTGGCTAATCCGCTACCGCCGCATGTTCGGACTGTTCGCCTTCTTCTACGCCACGCTGCATTTTCTGACCTACATCTGGCTGGACAAATTCTTCGACCTGCACGAGATGCTGCACGACGTAGCCAAACGCCGCTTCATCACCGTCGGGTTCACCGGATTCGTCCTGCTAATCCCGCTGGCCATTACATCAACCAAAGGATGGATCCGACGCCTGGGAGGCCAGCGTTGGCAAGCGCTGCATCGCTTGATCTACCTCAGTGCGATCGCAGGAGTGATCCACTACTGGTGGCTGGTAAAGGCTGACATTCGCACTCCCCTGAAATACGGCGCGATTCTAGCGGTGCTGCTGGGCTACCGGATCGCAGTATGGGCGGGCCCGAAACTAACCGCCAACAAAGCGAAATCGCTTCGCGAACGCCGCGTGGAAGTCCCCTAGAGATAAAGCAAACCAGGAGTGTCTCAATAAACTGAGCCTCTCACCCGCGAAATGGGGTGATCCTGCTTTCGCGGAACTGCGCCGGCAGGGCTAACATTTCTCCTGCATCCCTGGACCGGACAGCCC
>Ga0210396_10006425_pt1 | contig 11267 bp, 11 predicted proteins | sample IncBWH17OmetaG_FD_155466 | JGI IMG/M metagenome (GOLD analysis project Ga0210396, IMG submission 155466) | Forest soil microbial communities from Barre Woods Harvard Forest LTER site, Petersham, Massachusetts, United States - Inc-BW-H-17-O ...
TGCGCAGGACCGAGTCGGCGAGCTGCAGGATCGCGGTGACGGCGCTGAGACCGAACGTCACGCTCAGCACGATCGCGAGCTCGATACGCAACGCGCGGCGCTGCGTCGGCTGCCAGTCGGCGTCACCGCGGGACCAGGTCACCTCGACACGGTAACCGGGTGCGGGCGGCCGCCCGCCGGTCAGTCTCGGCGGGCCCGCAAGCCGTTTACGAACGGGCAGCCCATCAGCACCCGGATGGCCTGGCCCAGACCGGTGACGTCGTCAACCGGCTGGCGGAATGGCAGCCGGACGTCACGATCGCCTTCGGCGCTTTCGACACGTAACCGGACGCCGTAGCGATCCACGCCCAGCGGACGGACGTCTCCGCGCCGCAGCCGCGCGGGCAGCCGGGCGGCCAGCCGGGCGACCACGTCTCGATGAGCGGTGTCCAGGTGCCGAATCCAGCACGATTCAAACGCGCAGAACGGGTCCGGACGCGCGGCCAGCAGGCTGGCCACGTCGACGGCCTCAGCCCCGGTCGTGTCGGTCACCACCACCGACTCGATCTGCAGTCGCGCCAGCAGGTAGCGGGTGTCGTCAGCGCACTTATCAGTCACCGGGGGGGACCCGGATGTCTGCACTTGCAGCAGTGCCGGGTTGGCGTCCTCGGTGGCGATCCTGTCCAGCAACCCGTGCACGATCGGCAGCGGCACCTGGTGCAGCCGGCCACGGATCCAGACCAGCGAGCGGACCGGTTCACGCAGGGGCAGCGGCGCGTAATCGGCCAACTCCAGCACGGCCTGTGCGCCGTCGGCCTCACGGTCGCCTAAATGCGTGGCCAGCGCCCCGCCGACCGGCACGGTGACGGCGAACGACCCATCGCCGAGCAGATGGTGCAGGGGGGTGGTGAGCGGCTCGGCGCCTTCGACGGCCAGCAGCGCTCCGCTCGCCCGGACGCAGGTGCTGCGGATCCGCTCGGCCGTCGTGGGTGCCGGGCAGTCGGCAAGTGTCATCGTTGACCATCCTGGCTCGCGGGCAAAGTTAGTGAGGTAAGCCTAACTTAACTAGGGATGATGGGACGGCGCAAGACGTACGACCCGATAGGGTTTTGGTCGTGGGGAGCATCGCGTATCTCGGTCCCGGAGGGACCTTCACCGAGGCGGCGCTGCTGCAGATGATCGACACCGGCATGGTTCCGCAGCACAGCCCGGCCGCCGTGCGCCCGATGCCGGTCGACAGCACACCCGCTGCACTCGACGCGGTTCGCGACGGCACGGCCGCTTACGCCTGCGTACCGATCGAGAACTCGATCGACGGCTCGGTCATGCCCACCCTGGACAGCCTGGCGATCGGCACGCCGCTGCAGGTGTTCGCGGAGCTGACCTTGGACGTGGCGTTCAGCATTGTCGTCAAACCGGGTCGCACAGCCGTGGACGTCCACACGCTGGCCGCCTTCCCGGTCGCTGCGGCGCAGGTGCGGCGGTGGCTGGCCGCCCATCTGCCCACCGTGGAACTGCGCCCGGCCAACTCCAATGCCGACGCTGCGCAGCAAGTCGCCGATGGTCACGTCGACGCCGCGGTGAGTTCGCCGCTGGCCGGCGTCCAGCGCGGGTTGTCGACGCTCGCCGACGGCGTGGTCGACGAAGCCAATGCGCGCACACGCTTTCTACTGGTAGGCCGGCCGGGGCAACCGCCGGCACGGAGTGGTGCCGATCGGACGTCGGTGGTGTTGCGAATCGACAATGCGCCGAGCGCGCTGGTGTCGGCGCTCGCCGAATTCGGGATCCGCGGTATCGACCTGACCCGCATCGAATCCCGTCCCACCCGGACCGAATTGGGTACCTACATGTTTTTCCTGGACTGCGTCGGCCACATCGACGACGACGCGGTCGCCGAGGCACTCAAGGCGCTGCACCGGCGTTGTACCGATGTGCGCTACCTGGGTTCCTGGCCGACCGGACTACCTGCTGGAGCACCGCCACCACAGTTGGACGAGGCGTCGCGGTGGCTGGCGCGACTGCGTGACGGGTCGGCGGGCGAGGGGCAATCGCGATGAGCGGTCGCCTGGTATTAGTGCGGCACGGTCAGTCCTACGGCAACGTTGATCGCCGGTTGGACACCCGACCGCCAGGGAGCGAATTGACGCCGTTGGGCCGGGACCAGGCGCGGGCATTCGCGCGGGACGGGTTGAGCCGCCCCGGGCTGTTGCTGCATTCGGTGGCTACCCGTGCGGCGCAGACCGCGGCGGAGATCAGTGTCGAGGTCGACGTGCCGGCCAGCGAGGTGACCGGAATCCACGAGGTGCAGGTCGGCGAGCTGGAAAACCGCAGCGACGACGATGCGGTCGCGGAGTTCGACGCTATCTACAAGCGTTGGCATGAGGGAGAGCGGGATGTGCCGCTGCCCGGTGGGGAGACCGGCAACCAGGTGCTGGACCGCTATCTGCCCGTGGTCACCGATCTACGGATGCGGTATCTCGACGACGACGATTGGACCAGCGACATCATCGTCGTCAGCCATGGGGCGGCGATTCGGCTGACGGCCGCCGTGTTGGCCGGCGTCGAAAGCAGCTTCGTGCTCGATCATCACCTCAAAAACACCGAGGCGGTGGTGCTGACGCCGGTCACCGACGGCCGCTGGAGCTGCGTGCAATGGGGAACCCTGAAGCCGCCGTTCTACCCGGAGCCAGACGTCACTGCGGTGACTGACGCGGTGGAGTCGGGCAGCGACCCGATGGGCTGAGCGCCGTTGCGGTTCAGATCGCCAGGGTGGACGGCGCGCCCATCTCAGCGCAGTCGCAGCCGACCGCCTCGCAGTCGACGACGAAAGCGTGCGGCATCACCTCCGGGCTGGTGCACCCTTCCTCGGTGCACTCCGAGCGGCGCAACCAATGACGAATGATCGTGCCGTGGCAATGGTCCAAGCCTGCTCGGCAGTCGCGGCAGCCCCTGCTGATGCGCCGCTCCTCCTCATCGCTTCGTCCCCCTCGCCGCTGCGCGGCTGGGGGTGCCCCCACTGCATCGTCGCCGGCGGTGCTCATGCGCTGTTCTTAGCACCGATCGCCGACAGATCCGCGGCGCCGCGCCCGCCAGATCGCCGTGAAATTGGTCAGGCCCAACCCAGTTCATGCAACCGGTCGTCGTCGATGCCGAAGTGGTGGGCGATCTCGTGAACCACGGTGATCCTGACCTCGTCGACGACCTGGTCTTCGCGGTCGCAGATGTCCAACAGCGCCTCGCGGTAGATCGTGATGGTGTCGGGTAGCGAACCGGCGTAGTGGGAATCGCGGTCGGTCAACGCCACGCCCTCGTACAGGCCAAGCAAGTCGGCTTCGTCGGGGTGACGGTCGGCGACCAGCACCACCACGTTGTCCATCACGGCGGCCAGCCTTGGCGGGATCAGGTCGAGCGCGTCGGACACCACCTCGTCGAACCGTTGCGGATCCATCCGCACGGCCACCCGGCTATCCTCCCGGCGGCGGCGGCGGCGGCGGCGGTGGCGGTGGCGGCGGGGCTTCCGGCGCAGGCGGCGGGGGTGGCGCTTCGGGAGCCGGCGGTGGCGGCGCTTCAGGGGCAGGCGCCCCCGGGGCCGGCTGGGCCGGCGGTGGTGCGGCCGGTGCGGGCTGCTGCTGGGTTGCCGGCTGTTGCCCCGGAAGGTGGTTGTTGCCCTGCCTTGGTTGGCTGGCCGACGATCCGCTCGACGACGACGCGGATGATCCGCCGGTATCCGGGGTTGCCGGGATCGGCGGCAGGTTGAGCCGCTCCTGGGGGATGTCGGGCGGTGGAACGGGAGGCTGACCATTGATCCGCAGCGCCCCCTTGGCGCTGTTGAGCAACGTCGCCCAGCCGCCGTTACCCAGGGTCGCCCCGATGCTGCAGGCAACCTGTCGGCTACCGGCCGACCAGCTGGGCAGCGACAGCGTGCTGTAAATCAGCGTCAGGGTGGTGCTGCGCAACTGAACCGGGGCGAGGTAGGCGTCGGTCAGCCTGGTGCAGGAGTCCTTGATGAAGCCGTCCTGTTCGGGCTCCGGGGGCAGCGCGTCGGGAAACTTGGCCAGCAAGCTGACCGTGCCAGTGACCTCCATCGCGTGCGGCGCGGCGCAATCGATTGGAATGTCGGTGGGTTGATTGGTCGACGGGTCGATGCCCAGGCACGTACCGTCGGGCCAGACCTTGGACTGGTCGACGTCGGCGACCTTGCCCTTGAAAGCGATCTGCTCGTTACCCGCGCCCGGCAGCTGCAGGCCGCACAGCATCCGCCGCTCGCCGTTCTGCCGCCACGCTTTGTCGCCGGACCACAACATGCTGATGACGAACTTGCTGTTGGGGTCGAATTTCGCGCCCAGGTAGCGGCGCGCGGCCGACTCGCACTGCTCCTGGCTGATCTGCTCGATGCGGGTGGCCGACGGCGGCGGGGCGTCCGGGCCATACTCCGAACCCGGGAACGTGCGCATGTCGATCGATTCGGCGACCTCGAACCGGTGGTCGTCTTTGCAGTCGACGATGGTCGCAGCTTCGGGCATCCGATCCGGCCACATCAGGCAGTTACCGCTGGTGGCGTGGTTGAAGGCGTCGTTACCCTTCGATCCGGTGCTGGGCACGGGGTCGATGTAGCCGGCCAGCCGACCGGGACCACCCCCGATCGGAAGGGCGGTGACGAGCCCGGCAATCAGCAGACCGCCCAGAGCGGTCAGCAGCAGCGCGCGTCGGGTGGCCGAGGCCTGCAGAGCAGTCAGCCACTCGGCCCGCGGTAGCCGAAGTCCCAGCCGGCCGGCCGGCGACTTGTGCTGCTCGGTTGCGTTCGACATCGGTTCCATTCTGACAGGCCGACCGTGTCCCGTGACAGCTGTTGCAGAAGTAGCGTCATGTGGTTGTCGCCGTCGGGTGCCGCACGCGTAGGGTTCTAGGCCGTGATCGACCTGAAGTTGCTCCGCGAAAACCCGGACGCCGTGCGCCAATCGCAGACCAGCCGCGGCGAGGACCCGGCTTTGGTCGACACGCTGCTGGCAGCCGATACCGCACGGCGGACCGCGATCTCGAGAGCCGATTCGCTGCGCGCCGAACAAAAAGCCGCCAGCAAGAAGGTGGGAGCCGCCGCCGCCGACGAGCGTCCGGCGCTGCTGCAGCGGGCCAAAGAACTGGCCGAGCAGGTCAAAGTGGCCGAGGCGGAGCAGGCTGAAGCCGGGGCGCGGTTCACCGCGGCGCACATGGCGATCTCGAACGTGATCATCGACGGCGTCCCCGCCGGTGGCGAGGACGACTACCGCGTCCTCGACGTCGTCGGTGAGCCGTCCGCCATCGACAATCCGAAAGACCACTTGGAACTCGGCGAGGCACTGGGCCTGATCGACATGGAGCGCGGCGCCAAGGTGTCCGGTTCGCGGTTCTACTTCCTGACCGGTCGGGGCGCGTTACTGCAGCTGGGGCTGCTGCAGCTGGCGATCCGCCTGGCGGCGGACAATGGTTTCATCCCGATCATTCCGCCGGTGCTGGTGCGTCCGGAGGTGATGTCGGGCACCGGCTTCCTCGGCGCACACGCCGAGGAGGTGTACCGGGTCGAGGCCGACAACCTCTATCTCGTCGGGACGTCGGAGGTACCGCTGGCCGGCTATCACGCCGACGAGATCCTCGACCTGTCCGGCGGCCCGCGGCGCTACGCCGGCTGGTCGACGTGCTTCCGCCGCGAAGCAGGCAGTTACGGCAAGGACACCCGCGGCATCATCCGGGTGCACCAGTTCGACAAGGTCGAAGGATTCGTCTACTGCATGCCGGCCGACGCCGAGGCCGAGCATCAGCGCCTGCTGGGTTGGCAGCGAGAGATGCTGGCCCGTATCGAGGTGCCCTACCGGGTAATCGACGTGGCCGCAGGCGATCTCGGCTCGTCGGCGGCCCGCAAGTTCGATTGCGAGGCCTGGGTGCCGACGCAAGGGACCTACCGCGAGCTGACCTCAACGTCCAACTGCACCACCTTCCAGGCCCGCCGATTGGCGACGCGCTACCGGGATGCCGCCGGCAAGCCGCAGATCGCCGCGACGCTCAACGGCACGTTGGCCACCACCCGCTGGCTGGTCGCCATCCTGGAAAACCACCAACGGCCCGATGGCAGTGTGCGGGTTCCCGACGCGCTGGTGCCGTTCGTCGGTGCCGAGTTGGTGGAGCCGGTTTAGGTCCGGCCTTTGCTGCCGTCGTCGAGAGCAAAGACCGGATAGCGCTCTCCCTGCCTTATCATCTTGTGACCAACGTCCTGCATGCGTGGATGGGGCAACCGCGTCGGAGGGTGTAATGCGATGGGCCGGCTCACTCGGTGGTGGCGACAGTCCGACCACTACGACCGGCTGAGTTCGCACCTGCAGGCCCGCGGGATGGCCATCCTCACCCGCGCCACCATCGCGATGATCGCGGCCGGTTTGTCGGTCGACGCGCTGGGGACGATCTGGACCCCTACCGGTCCACGCGGCGTTATTCCGGTTGCCTGCACGTTGACCGCGTCCGTGGGCGCCGCGGCTGGCGCGTTGTTATGGGCCTTGCGCTGGCCGAGCCGCGCGATGGCGATTCGGTTCGCCGTGGCGGCCACCGCCTGCATCGCACTGATCGCACTGGCCCAACACCACACCGTTATCGGCATGCTGACCTGTACCACCTTCGCGGCCACGGCCACCTACATTGCGCTGTTTCACACCGCACCCTTGATGGCCTACAACTTTGCCATCGCCGGCTCGGTCGGCGCTGTCGAAGCCATCCGTATGGGGGCCAGGTACAACATCGTCACGGGCGCGTGTGCTTATTTGTTGCTGGTGATCCTCAATCTGGTGGTGCCCTTGGGTATCCAGGTGGTTGTGCACGTTCTCGGTTCCGACGCCGTGCGGGCCGAACGCGACGAGCTCACCGGCCTGCTGACCCGGCGCGCCTTTCGTCGGCGCGCGAAAGACCGCCTAGAGCAGGGTCGCGCCGAGCTGGCCTATTTCGTCATCGCCGTGATCGACTTGGACCGCTTCAAGGAACTCAACGACAACTACGGGCACGGCACCGGCGACGATGCGCTGGCCTCGGTGGCACGCGCGCTGCGTGACGCCACCGCCGACACCACGGTCATCTGCCGTTCGGGCGGTGAGGAATTCGTCATCGCCGACATCTGGCACCCAGACGAGGTGGAGCCGCGGTCACAGCAACTCTGCGAGGTGATCGCCGCACTCCCGTTCGGCATCACCGCCAGCATTGGCACCGCCGGCATTCACCCTGCTCGTCTTGCCGGTGACAGCGTCGAGTTACTTGCGGAGTTGATCGCGGCCGCCGACGGCGCCATGTATAGGGCCAAACGACGCGGTGGAAACCAGACCGGCCACCACCACTGGCCGCTTGCGCCGCGGCTGGACAGCTTCGATGCTGACGAAAGTGATTACCGCAGTGACGGACTCACCGCTTAGGCGGGCACCTTCTCGAGGGTGTGTTGGTGACGGCGCTGCCGTTCGATGGTGGCGAAGTACCAGGCGAGCGGGAAAGAAAAGCTGGTGAAAAAGCTGGCGAGGAAGAACAGCCAGGGACGTCGGATGCCGCGCCGATAGCCGTCGACGATGGTGAACACCGGTAGCAGAATGACGTTGGCGATGATGTAGTCCTGGTCGCCCGACCCTGCGGCCGGGTTTGCGAACTGTTCGCGTAGGAAGTGCGGGTAGCTGGCCGGGCCCTGGACGATGGTGCCCTGGCCGCCGGCGTCGAGCACGAAGTGGATGTTGAAGTACCAGCCCAGCGCGATCGAGGCGATGCCGGCTGCGTAGTAAACGCATTCCAGCGGCGACAGCCACGGTCCGTCGGCCGGTCTGGCGTAGATCTTCGGGTTCGAGGCGATGATCCAGCCGATGACGGCGAGCCCGAGTATTGCGTGAACGTAGAGCCAGATCATGGGCGAAGTCTCACCGGGCCCCCAAGTTTTGTCAAGATTGACACAACAAAATCTGAGGTACCTTACTGCCATGGTCCGTCCGGCGCAGACAGCGCGCAGCGAGCGCACTCGCGAGGCCCTGCGTCAGGCTGCGCTGGTCCGATTTCTGGCCCAGGGCGTCGAAGACACCTCGGCCGAACAGATCGCCGCCGACGCCGGAGTATCGCTGCGGACGTTCTATCGCCACTTCCGGTCCAAACACGATCTGTTGTTTGCCGACTACACCGGGCTGCACTGGTTTCGCGCGGCGCTGGACGATAGACCGGCCGATGAACCGATCATCGACTCGGTGCAGTCGGCAATCTTCTTGTTTCCGTACGACGTTGAGGCAGTGACGAAAATCGCCGCGTTACGGGGCGGCGAGCTTGACCCGGGCCGCATCGTCCGGCACATCCAAGATGTGCAAGCCGACTTCGCGGAGGCCATCGAGGCACAGCTGCAAGGTCGTAGCTGTGCAGCGGACGTGACGCCGGATGAGCGGCTGCGCACGGCGGTGACCGCGCGCTGCATCGCCGCGGCGGTTTTCGGGGCGATGGAAGTGTGGATGCTGGGTGACAACCGGTCATTAGGCGAACTGGCGCGGGTCTGCCATGTGGCGCTGGAATCGTTGCGCGCCGGCATCACCGACGCCTGGACAGCCGACGCAGTTTCGTCATAATTGACAAAACTTTGGGTGCATGTCAGCCTGCATTCCTGGAGGGCGAAGCATGAGCGGACGTGAAACAAGATACGACGCGATAGTTATCGGCGCCGGACACAACGGGCTGGCCGCGGCGGTGCTGCTACAGAAGGCCGGACTGCGGACCCTGTGCCTGGAATCCAAGCTCTACGCCGGCGGGATGGCGTCCACCGTGGAGCTTTTCGACGGGTACCAGTTCGAGATCGCGGGCTCGGTGCAGTTCCCGACCGCACCGGTGGTCAGGCAGGAACTGGGCCTGGACACCCTGCCGACGATCGACCTGGACGTGATGTCGGTGGCGCTGCGCGGTATCGGTGACGATCCGATGGTCCAGTACAGCGACCCGATCAAACTGTTCACCCACCTCAACGAGGTGCACGGGGCCGACGCCGTCAACGGCATGGTGGGGCTGATGGCCTGGGCGCAGGCGCCGACGCGGGCGTTGGGCCGGTTCGAGGCCGGCGCGCCGCCCAAGACGTTCGATGAGATGTATGCCTGCGCGACAAATGAATTCGAGCGCTCGGCGATCGATGACATGCTGTTCGGATCGGTCACCGACGTGCTCGACCGCTACCTTCCCGACCGGGAGAAACACGGCGCCCTGCGCGGCTCGATGACCGTGCTGGCCGTCAACACCCTCTACCGCGGGCCGGCCACCCCGGGCAGCGCCGCCGCACTTGCCTTCGGGCTCGGCGTTCCCGACGGCGACACCATGCAGATGAAGAAGTTACGCGGCGGCATCGGCGCGCTCACGGCGCATCTGGCAGATTCACTGGTGAGCGGTGGCGGCGAAATTCGGCTGCGCACCAAGGTGACCGAAGTGCTCGTCTCCGACTCCCATGTGACCGGGGTTCGCACCGAGGCCGGTGAGAGCCTGATCGCCCCGATCGTCGTGTCCGCGATCGCACCGGACCTGACGCTCAACGACCTGATCGACCCGGCCGCCCTGCCTGGCGACATCCGCGAACGATATGCGCGGATCGACCACCGCGGCAGCTACATCCAGATGCACTTCGCGCTGGACGAGGCCCCCGTGTTCGCGGCACCGTATGAGGCGCTCAACAACCCGAGCATGCAGGCTTCCATCGGCATCTTCAACACGCCGGAGGAGGTCCAACAGCAGTGGGAGGACTGCCGGCGCGGGATCGTGCCCGCCGACCCGACGGTGGTCTTCCAAATCCCCTCGCAGAACGATCCTGACCTAGCGCCGCAGGGCAAGCACGCCGCGTCGGCGTTCGCATTGTGGTTCCCCATCGAAGGCGGCGCGGATTACGGTCAGGCGAAGGTCGAAATGGGTCAGCGGGTGATCGACAAGATCACCCGATTGGCACCCAATTTCGAGCGCAGCATCAGCCGGCACACCACCTTCACGCCCAAACACATGGGCGTGATGTTCGGCGCCCCGGGCGGCGACTACTGCCACGGCTTGTTCCACGCGCAACAGATCGGCCCCAACCGGCCCGGCCCGAAGGGCTTTATCGGGCAGCCGATTCCGATCGACGGGCTGTACCTGGCCAGCACCGGCTGTCACGGCGGGCCGGGGATCACCTTCATCCCGGGATACAACGCGGCGCGTCAAGCGCTCGCCGACGCCGGCCGCTGATCGGCCCGCTAGTCCCGCTGATCCAGCAGCCGGTCCAGCAGCGCGGTGAACTCTTCCGGATCCGCCGGTGTGAACGCCGGTCGCGGCCTGGTTCCCGGAACATCCAGGGTGATCAGCGTTGACCGTAGCGGCCGCCGCATGTCCAGCGGCAGCCAGCGGCGCAGGTCCGAGCTGCCCCAGATGCGGAACCGGTGCATGAACAGCCCCAGCGGTTCGGCCCGGTACCCGCGGATCTTGTTCAGCGCGATGATCTTCGATGTGCCGGACGGAAAGTGATAGCGGCGCAATGTGATCGCCTCCCGGTCCAGCTGGACCAGGCCGTCATCGTATGAGCCGTAGCTAGATACGTTCATAGCCGGGAGCACCGAAGCTCGTGGCCGCGCGTGGTGAGGCAGCGGCCGTTCTCCAGGTTCCACTGCCACCCGTGCAGATTGCAGGTCAGCGTGGTGTCCTCGACGACGCCGAACCTGGACAGGTCGGCTTTCAGATGCGGGCACCGACGCTGAATCTCCCAGCCGTCCAAAGTGATCGACGCGGTATCGTCGTGCGCCTCGCCGAACCAGCCGTCGGCGTAGGCGATCCGCTCATCGGTCAGGCATTTGAAGAACGTATACAAGTATTCGTTGTAGCCGCCGACCCGCCACGCCTTGAACCGGGTGGACAGGAAGATGGTGTTGACCCAGTCGGGCTCGTTGTCGCGCAGCACCGTGCGGACCAGTTCCGGCGGGATGGCAAAGCCGTAGCGGAATTTCTCATCGGGGATCGCTTCCCGCACGGTGCGTTTGGGAAAGTCGAGCACAATTTTTTCTTGATGCGCTGCGGACCGTAGCACGAGTTCGACGGGGTAGCCGATACCATCACAGATCTCGTCACCGGCCAACATGATCGGCTCGAACACCGCTCGCAGCGGCTCGAGCAGCGACTCGCCGGCGGCGGGCGCCCAGCTGGCTTTCTCCGCCTCCAGCACGGGTTGCATGCGGGCGGCGTAGTCGGCGATATAGGCCGCCTTGCCGGTGGTGAAGATGGCCTCGACTTGGTCGCTGGGCAGCGGATGGTGCAGCGAGTTC
>Ga0210396_10006427_pt1 | contig 11266 bp, 11 predicted proteins | sample IncBWH17OmetaG_FD_155466 | JGI IMG/M metagenome (GOLD analysis project Ga0210396, IMG submission 155466) | Forest soil microbial communities from Barre Woods Harvard Forest LTER site, Petersham, Massachusetts, United States - Inc-BW-H-17-O ...
ACAGAAACGAAAGAGAATGGATGGGTCAATCCGCCACGTCAGAGTGAACCAGCAGGCCGAGAGTCTTGCAGCGTGGCTGCAAGATCCAGCGTCCGGCGGTTCTGCCCCAAGTAGAGCGCCCGAGCGTTCCCACTTGGAACAGGCCAGCAGCGTCCGGATGTAACTTTAGATGCTTCTCGATGATGCGCAGGGCCCGTTGCCTCACGGCTTCTCCCTCTAATTTGCGGCCCAGGCCAAAGTAGGCTTGACCAAGCACCATGGGACCCTGAAAGTCTTCCGGATTTGCCCAGCAAGCCTTTTCGTAAAATTGGGCAGCGTCCGCTAGCTCTCCTCGCTGCGGTCAAGTTCTACCCGAGCTTCGAGTCGACGTATCCTTCAGGCGCCAGCCCCAGCGGCTGCCGCTTGTCCGGGCATTTGCTCCTTCATCTTCTTTTGCATTTCCTGCGGTGTGGGTTCAGCCACGTGAGTGGCAACCATCCAGGTGTAACCGTCTGGGTCAACCACCGTGCCGCAGCGGTCACCCCAGAACATATCCATCACCGGTCCCTTGGACGTGGCCCCCAGCCTTATGGCCTTTTCAACTGTTTTGTCTGCGTTCTCGGTCAGGAGATACAAAGTGGACGGCGAACCGCCAAGTGTCTTCGCACTGCGCGAACCCATTTGTGGAATTTCTGGCCCCAACATCAGGGTGGTACCTCGCAGCGTCAGCTCAGCATGTATCGCTTTGCCGTTCGGGCCATCCATGATGCCCCGTTTCTCAAAGCCGAACGCCTTCTGATAAAACGCCGCGGCCGACTTCACGTCGGTCACGGTGAGTATTGTCGATACCGAACCATATAGCTTCTTATTGAGTGGGTCGATTTTCTTGGTCTTGGGCATAAGGCTCCTTTATTAAGAAAAGTCTTCAGCACCAACTGTCGAGGTTTGTCACGACGTACAGATCTCCGAAACCTCGCTCTGGTCAGCGGAAACCGACAATACTTCAAGGTCAAATGCTTGGTCAACTTGGGTCATGGATGCGCGAGCAGGTCCCGATCGTTATCCGCGGCAGTGATCAGGGCGGCCCGATACAGGGGACCGACAACGGATGTGGGGAAGTTCGAACAGAACCTTCTTTTGATTCGGCCGGGTAAGCCGGTCCACGGATACCCAGAACACGCTCAGAAGGTTCCCCCGACGTTATTTGAACTGGTTGCAGGAATCATCAAGGACCCCGTTGGTCGCCGAGCGCCGCCCAGGGAACTATTGCAGCTTTGCGTACTCCGCCTTGGCCTGCTTCAGTATGGGGATGTCGGGATCGGCGTCCTTCCATAGCGTGAGGAAATCCTGATAGGCCGCCCTTCCAGCAAACTAGTTGTGGGTTTCCATCCCCTGACCGACACCGATTCGTCGGCCGGAAAGAGTATCCTTCGATCTGCGAGGAACTCTCGAGAAATCACTTAGCGAAAGTTCTTCACCACCATGATCTTGGATTCCTCGAATTCGTTCTGAACGTAGAGAATCGATCTGCCGTCCGGAGACATAGTCAATCCCCAGCTGGGTGGTCTCTCCGTAACCCATATGGGACCGATCCGGTGCGTAGTCAAGTCGAAGAATTCTATGGTCGCTTTGGGCCCCGACCTGAGTATGGACCTTATCCCGAACCTAGAACGGGGTTGGTTCTTGAAGCTGAGGACATAAATCCCATTCCTGGCGAGTGCCCAATCGAACCAATTGGTTCCCGCAGGTTCATCCAAGACGCGGGTTTCCTCGCCGCCTTGCAGTGGCATCTTCCATATACCCGGCGCTTCGTACTTTGAATAATAAAGAAAGCGATCGTCGGCGGATTCCACTGCATAAATGCCACCCTTCTTGTTATCTGGACAAGGAGACCCACCCTTGGCCGGGACCTTCCACAGCTGAAAGGGTTCGGCTCCGCGCTTGGAAGCGAAATAGATCCATTGGCCATCTCTCGACCAATTAGGTGCCAAGTTATCTGCGCCGGCGAACGTGGGTATAAGTTGAGGAATTCCACTTTCGGCTACTTCGACAACATAAATGTCGCTGTGCCCTGCGGAATGGAACTCGAAGGCGATGTACCGACCGTCCGGCGACCAGCGGGCGGTTCCAGCCGTGCCATGCAATGAAGTTAACTGCTCACAATTCTCCCCGTTAGTATTGCAAACCCAAATCTCCCAATAACCCAAGCGGTCAGACTCGAAGGCGATTCTCTTTCCGTCGGGAGAAAACTGCGGCCGCATCTTGTCTCCTTTCCCCGAAATCAGGAGGATTGGCGGCCCGTGGGTGTGTTTTTCGTCGCGCAAGTCAATCCGCCAGATGTTGAACCTATCGAGTGTCTGCTGGTAAACGAGCTGGTTACCTTTAAGAGAGATAGATGGATAACCGGCGGTCACGCCGACGCCTGCAACCGGCTGCGGTCTTCCTCCTGAAGCGGATATCCGCCACAAACTGACGGGACCCCCACGTGCCGAAGAGAACACGATTTCGCGGCCGTCCGAGGTCCAAGCGGGATGCCCGTACATCGGGCGATTATCGAAGGTTAGGCGCTCAGGCTGGCCACCTATGGCCGACACGACGAAGAGGTCGTTCGCCACGCCCGCAATGGTCCCTCGTGAGAAAGCCACTTTGGAACCGTCTGGGGAGAAAGCGGGTGAAGTGTCAAGATACCCATCGGGTGGTGACGTGAGTGGTCGCTTGGTGGAATCGGCGAGGGAAAGTAACGCAATCCAAGAGCGAGCGTGATCCGCGTTACTGCTCTCTGCCAAAGCCAGGACTCTGCCATCTGGCGACCAAGCCAAACTCGCATACTCGCTGGCGGGTCCGACGTACAACTGATGCTCAGTGCCGCCAAGAGCTGGAACCACATATATGGCAAGCTCATCGCTAGAGTAACGAACAAACGCGACCTGTCGGCCATCCGGTGACCAGGTCGGACAGCAGTCGCTTGGATTGCTCGTCAGCCGTAGCGATTTTTCGCCACCGACGACGGCCGTATAAATGCCGGAACTTTGCTTCTGCTGGCTCCCGCTCTCAAGAAGCTCAAGAAAGGCGACTTGATTACCGTCGGGTGAGAAAGCCGGGGTCCCTTCAAACCCCGGCAGGGCAGCCAAGGGTACAGTTTCAACTGGGGCGAGCTGCGATTCTGCTGGTTTTCGGGACAGCCGCCATATCGTAATAACTGACAGCAGGGCTAGTGCGGCAGCGCCAAACCCTACCCAACTCCATCTCGCCCTAAGTCTCTCAATGCTCGCCTTCGAAGCGACCGGTGAGGCTGCATCCGAATCGCGCCGCAGCCGTCGCAAATCTGACCGCAAATCGGCCGCGTGCTGGAAGCGGAGATTCCGATCTTTCTCCAAAGCTTTGTCGATAATTCTTTCCAGCTCCGCAGGTAAGTCAGGATTCAACCTTACGGGCGCCACTGGAATACGGTTGAGGATGGCCTCAAAAATCGTGGCGCTACTCTCCCCTCGGAAAGGCAACTGTCCCGTCGCCATCTCATACAAGACCACTCCGAAAGAGAATAAATCCGTCCGTGCGTCTAGCTCCTTACCGCGAGCCTGCTCCGGGGACATATAGGCAACGGTTCCCAAAGTGCTGCCAGGGCTAGTCAAATGCTCTGGATCAACGTCTTGCGTGGCGAGCGTTTCAGCATTGCCAACCGCGCCCTTAGCCGAGCTGATTTTGGCAAGGCCAAAGTCCAGAATTTTGGCGTGTCCCCGCTCAGTCACGAACAAATTGGCTGGCTTTATGTCTCTGTGGACGATTCCTTTCGCGTGGGCCGCGTCCAAAGCGTCGGCGACCTCGATGGCAATGTTCAGAAGCGGTTCAAGCTCTATCGGTCGTCCCGAGATGGTGTGCTTCAGCGTCTTGCCATCGAGAAATTCCATCGCAATGAATTGCTGGCCGTCTTGCTGGCCGATGTCGTAAACGGTGCAGATGTTCGGATGATTTAACGCCGATGCTGCCTGTGCTTCGCGACGGAAGCGTTCGAGAGCAGCGGAGTCGTGCAGCATTTCGGCAGGCAGGAATTTCAAGGCAACGGAGCGGTGAAGCCGCGTGTCCTCAGCTTTATAAACCACACCCATTCCACCACCACCGAGCTTTTCGATGATGCGGTAATGCGAGATGGTCTGCCCGAGGAGTGATTGGGACTCCGCCATTTGGCGCACATCTTAGGTTGCGGTCGGAGGCAAGTCAACGAACGGAACTCTGTCGAATGCTGTTGTGACCTCGCATGTCATCGCCCGTGCGCTGGTGCTTGATTGTCGCGCTTACCTGGGCATATGAAATTGCCCAAAAACCACTTGATTGCATAACAATGTCGGCTCCTCGACCCGAGTAGACTTTGGTTGCTCAACGACCATAGGCTCGGGAGAGAGGAGCCGAACATGATGATTATAGGCGTAGATTACCACCCGAGCTTTCAGACGATTGCCTTTTTTCATGGAAGAGACCGGTGAGTGTGGTGAACAGGAACTGAACCACAGTGATGGACAAGCAGAGAAATTCTATCGAGACCTGAAGCAGCGAGGAATCTGCGTGCGGGTAGGAATGGAGGCTACCGGATATTCACGCTGGTTCGAGCGACTGCTAGCAGAGTTGGGGTTCGAGGTATGGATGGGCGATCCCGCGGAGATCAAGGCCAAGCGAGTGAAGAAGCAGAAGTTTGACCGCGAGGATGCTCGACTTCTTACGCCGGCTGATGCTGGAAAATAACTTCCCACAAATCTGGGTAGCGTGTCCGGAGAATCGAGATTTGCGACAACTGTGGCACCGGCATCGCTTGGTGCAGATGCGCACGAGGATCATGAATCAGTTGCAGGCGTTGGCGATGAACGAGGGCTATCGCTGGAAGAAAAGACTATTCAGCGAACAAGGACGAGCACAGTTAGAGAGACTCTGGTTAGCTCCCTGGGCCAGTCGACGTCGCCAAGAGTTGTTGGAGCTGTTGGACCGCATGAATCCGACGATTGAGGAGTTAACCGCAGCTGTCGAGCGGGAAGCCAGGAAGCGACCCGAGGTTCTGCGACTGATGACCCATCCCGGGGTTGGTCCGCTGACGGCGCTCGCCTAGGTGTTGATCATCGGAACTCCGACGCGGTTTCAACGCGGCAAGCAGATCGGCACGTACGTGGGCATGATTCCGTGTGAGGAGTCCAGTGCTGGCAAACAACGATTGGGACACATCAGCAAGCAAGGCAATTCCTTGTTGCGCTTCTTGTTGGTAGAGGCGGCCCAAGCAGCGACACGTATCCATCCTGACTGGCGACGTCGGTACATGCACCTGGCGATGCGTCGACACAAGAGTATTGCCAAGGTAGCGATGGGACGCAGGCTGGCGATCCGGTTGTACTGGATGTGGCGGAATGGTTGTGAGTATTCACCGTCGTTAGAGTTCGGTTCGTACGCGGGACAGCTCGGTACCGGACATGGCGTGAAGTAGAGCGTCGTGCAGTTGATGGAGCATCCCGCTCCCTGCAAAGGGAGTTTGAATTAGTAATCCTGGTCGAAGTTTTGATCGAAGAGATGTATGGGTCGGCGCGCTCTCGCGCTGGCCTCCGTCCGCCGCTCAAACTGCACGGACGGTTTTCCCGTATGCAGCTTTCACGAAGACTCACTGCTTCCGAGTTGCGATAGAAGGAATTAATCCAACTAGGTTGACAAGCCCGAACTCGCCGTAGAGCGTCGTCTGGGGCAGCCATTTCCAGCCGGCATTGCGCCAATGCTTGAAGCGGTGCGACCAGATGCGATGCACTATCCAGCGATCGAGTCGGTTGAAGAGCAATCGGACATGGGCTCGCTTGTAATACTCGCCCCATCCTCGCAAGAGCGGGTTTAGCTCTTCGATCAGCTCCTCGGTTGGCAAGGGCACCTTCCGCTTGGTGCGCTGCCGGACCTGGTCCAGGAAACTACGGATCGACTTCTCCTTGGGGTACGCATAGAGCGCACCCTCTCGGGCCTGACTACGAATCTTACTCGCGGGTAGATGGAGCTTCTTCTTCCCGCGTTTGATTTTGTAGCCAAGGAACTCGAAGCCATCCTGAGCATGAACGATCCGCGTCTTCTGCGGATGTAACTCCACACCCAATTGTTTCAGGATTCGGCCAGCAGCTTCCACTGCGGCTCGTGCCTCTGTCGCCGATTTACAGGTGATCACCCAATCGTCGGCATACCTCGTGAGCTGATACCCTCTCAGCCTCATCTCCCGATCGAACGGCGTCAGAAGTATGTTACTGAGCGTGGGCGAAACTACCCCACCCTGAGGAGTCCCGCGCTCGGATGGAAAGAGCTGGCCCTTTCCGTAGCTTCCTGCCTTGAGCATCGCCTCTATGAGACGAAGTACTCGGCCATCCGCTACTCGTTGGGCTACCAGCGTGAGAAGTTTCGCGTGATCCACGGACCCGAAGAAATCTCGGAGATCTGCGTCCACGATCCACTCCGACCCGCCTTGTATCTCTTTCCAGATTTTGCGCAGGGCATCCTTCGTCGATCGCCCTCGCCGATATCCGAAGCTGGCGTCATCGAATACCGGCTCGAAGATGGGCTCTAACCGATTGAGCAGTGCTTGCTGGCACACCCGGTCATAAATCGTGGGTATGCCGAGCAAACGATGCTCTCCTGGTTTGTCCCTCTTCGGGATGGGATGTTGCCGTACCGGCTGAGGCTGATAGGTATCCTCTTTCAACTCCCGTTCCAGCCGATCCAACTGCTGGCCCAGCTGCGCTTCAAAAGTCTCCAGAGTTTCCCCATCCACACCTCCACTGCCCCGATTCGCCTTCACCCTTTCCCAGGCCATCTCCAGGTTCTTCCGCTTGTACATCTTGTCGATTAATGAATGGACCTTCTTCGCACCCGTCAGGTTGATCCAGTCCACCAGTCTCCTCAGACGAGAATGTACGGGTTTTTCACTCATGGAACTGTTCCTCCTTCTCGCCTTTACTCATCTGGTTTTCTTTCTCTTCCCGACCGCCTTCGCCGGCTGGCCTTCCCCGACCCACTTCCGTCGCCGGTTGCCCGGTCACGTGGCTTTCATCACGCTTCAGGTACTATTCAGCCGTCCGTATACTGACAGAGCTTCACTCGCCACTTCGCTTCCGCTTATAGGTCTGCTTACTCCGGTGCCACCCGAAGACTCTGTCAGCACCTCCTGAGGTCACGTGCTGTTCTTCTGTACCGTGCCGCCCGCAATCACCTTGGTGCGGTGGGTGAATGAGAACGCCTTCGTCTTCATCTCGCAGACTCGACCTTGCCCCACCTTTGGCCGACCGGTTCATCTTTGGGTCTCCCCATTGATTGCGGCCCGGTACTTCTCCGCAGGCCCTTCAGATTCCATCTTGTGATGATCACTTGATGGACACCCTGCCCTCCGGAGTACGGCAAGTGGTGGCTCCAGGTCCGTCTTGGCTGTATCCGGCTTTCGCCTTCGTGCCCGTTTAGACGTCTCCATACCTTCCACTTCCTCCGGCCAGCGAGGAATTACCTCCGCTTTCTTGGATATAGCGCTCCTCATCCGAGCGCCAGAGGGACTTTAACCCTCCGGAACAACGCGCTGCTCAGCACACGAGATGTTTGGGTCGGACTGAAACCGACCGCTAGATTACGAACGAACCGTACTTGTCAGGGCCAATCGGAAGACACGGAAGGAAGCGGAAGAAAAAACTCTTTTAAGTGGTTGGAGAAGTGTGCCCAAAAAGTGTTTGACAGGGCCGACATTGTTAGAGATGTCCGGTAACCCGACTCTCCAGGAACTTGTTGAATAAATCCTTTCAAATCAACAAATCTGTGTAGACAAGTTCCTGGCACTTGCGACGCGTCGAAGACGCAGTCGGGGCTTATCGGGACTTAGGGTGCTGATGTCGGCTCAGTCGAGCCGCCACGGAGAGCGTTCCGGCCAGTGCTGCAGTGCCTCCGTCGCCCAGGTTGTCGATTTGTCAGCATGGCATGACGTGCATGGGTTGGGGATTTTGTATTTGTCGGTCATCGTTGGAGTGATGAAGGCGAAGGTGTGGGCGCGTACTTTTGTGTCAGCGATTGTGGTCTCGATTTTGGGCATGTGGCACGCGATGCAGTCGCTTCCGGTTGAGCCGTCTTTGTGGTGCGTGTGCTCTTGCAGGGTCAGCGTGCGGGGGCCGTTGAGGGACATTGGGGCATGGCAGTCGAGGCAAAGTTTGTTGGCGGGCTTGCGGAGTTGGGCGTCGTTGTCGGTGCCGTGGACGTCATGGCAGGTGAAGCAAGTTATGCCGCGGCGATACATCACGCTTTGGACGAAGTCGTTGCCCTGCATGCGGTTTTTGTGGGCGGTGCCGTCGGCAAAGTGCGTGAAGGTGGTCTGACCTAGCGTGTGGTCTTCGAGCTTCCAGAAATCTTGCAGGTTTAGGCCTACGCGATAGCCTACCGGCCAATCGTAGTGATTCCCTTCTATGGGATCGGTGAGCGGGCGGCCTTGCGAATGGCACTGGATGCAGGTGTCGCTGGCCCGAACGTAGTTCAGGTGGGCCGGATTCAGAATGTTGGCGCGAGTGGGGTTTGCGGAATGCTCGCTGCCCGGACCATGGCAGCGTTCGCAGCCTACGTTCCACTCGGCGACTTGCTTGGTGTGAATGTTGTAGTCGACGGAATGGCAGCCGTCGCAGGTCGGGCCTGTCGGGCGCCTCATGTTATCGGGTGGATAGAACGGCTCCCACCAGTCGGTACCCTTGGCGACAAAATAGGGTCGCCAGACTTTAGCGGTGACGTCCCATTGCGCGGGTTCCGGGAAGTAGTCGTCGCCAATTTTTGTGAAGTAACGCTGCTTCCAGATGCTTCCGTAAACGAAAGCGACATCGGCCTTGGTAAATTTCGCGAGCTTGTTGGTGGCGAGGTCGGGGATGATCGCGTCGGGATGCTCGCGCGGGTCGCGCACGACGTTGGCCATCGGAGTCTTCTTCCAGTGAGCATAAATTTCTTCGTGGCATTTTTCGCATTTGTGCGAGCCCACGTAGCTGGCTGAGATTGCGGTCTGCTGCTGGGCGGATTCCTGGAGAGTCGGTTGACGGAAGTCGCGGATGACGAGGACTAACTTCCAGCCGGAGTCGTCGGGTTCGTCGTGGGGATGGCTCCAGGCGGGCATGCCGGTGAGACGGACGCCGTTTCGGATGATGTAGTGGAGTTGGCCATCGGTCAGATTTTGGGTTTGCGGGGAGCGCAGATCGGGAACTTTCGGATAGAGGTTGCGGCCTACCTGGGTTAGGCCGCTGCCGTCGCTGCCGTGGCAGATGGCGCAGCGGTCGGCGAAGTCTGCGCGGGCTTCATTGAGAGTGGTCAGCGTGGGCTTCCAGGGATTTTTGGCGTCGCGGACGCGACTGGGGATGGAAATATTGCGCACTGTGCGAGCTACGACTTTCTCGAGGAAAGAAGGTTCGGCATTGGCGCTGAAGCCGCTGCGGATAAGCGACGCACCGTAAACGACGGCGATCAGTGCGAGTCCACCGAAGAACAGCGCGAAGAATTTCCTACGAGTCACGAATGGGACCACTGTTGATGTCCAGCCGCATCAGCATTCTCTCATCGCGCGGGTTTCTAGTCCGATGATGACAGAAAATACATAAGGCCAGCTAGGTGGTCGCTCTCCTTTCCCTGATTCGCTCGTCCATTAATTGGGGTGATTCATGAAAAGGTTTTGTGCCAATCGAATCAATCTGTCTTTCGCCTTGTTTTTATCGCTAGCGATCGCTGTTAAATGTCAGACTGCTTCAACGAACAAGAGCGTTGTCGACTTGCAGTGGTTCTCTGGACATTGGTCGTGCGATGGCAAATTCTCTCGCTCCGGAAAAACAATCTCGGCCGACCTCTCGTTCGAGCCGATGCTGCAGGGTAAATTGGATGCTATTTCGCCATGTGACCGTCCTCCGTTTTCCTATCACGCGCTCTCCGAATGGGGCTGGGACCAGAAGGGACAGCAGTACATATCTACAGTGCAAGACTCTACTGGTGGCATCCGTGTGTTCTATTCCCCCGGGTTTTCTGATTCTAAGCTAGTGTGGGACGGCAGGGCCCTGGGAAATCCAGCCGCCCAGGCGGAACAATTCGAATTTGAGAAAATTGGCCCAAACGCTTTTACCGTGAGCTATTCGTTTCAGCAGGATGGGAAGTGGCACGCTGTTGACAAGAGCACCTGTACCCGCAAACCAGAGTAAAGTCCCCACTATCGGCGCTGGGGGAACGCGATTCTTATCCGCAAAGAAGAGTTGAGCGGCGAACCACTAATCAGTTTTTGTACGGTGTGATCGACCGGTTTGAGTTTGTAGCCGCCGGGCCCAAGGGCTGCACTACGCACCCGCACAGCTTCTTACAAGCATCTGGATCATCATTTGCGGCAGTTTGGGGTCTAGCGACGGGATTGGGGGAAATCATGAAATATCTGTGCACTGTTTATCTTGAGCCGAACGCCTTGCAGGGCCTATCCGCCGACGAGCTAGCGAAGCTGAATCGGGATTCGCTGGATTACAACGACGAACTGGCCAAGAAGGGCCACTACATCGCTGCGTCGGCGCTGCAGCCGCCGCAGACGGCAAAGACGGTCCGCCACCGAGGCGAAAAGACCTTGGTGACCGACGGTCCGTATGCCGAAAGCAAGGAAGTCCTAGGCGGATTCATCCTGATTGAGGCGCGGGACATGGAGGAGGCGGTACGAATCGCGGAGAATATTCCCGTGGGAAAATTTGGAAGCATCGAGGTGCGGCCGGAAATGAAGATAGGATAGAACGTGGGTTATTCAAGATGTCAAAATCGGAAAATGTATCAAGACCATGATGCGTCCTACACAAGCGATAGAGTCAAGTCCCGGTAAACGCGGTTACCGGAAAATGGGTACTGGGATCAATTCGTTGAACGACGCTTGGCAAAGCGGGAAGAACAGAACGCAACGACAGTGGCAGAGGCCGTCAGGATTATTACTTCCCGCCAGAAGGATTCCAGATGTGACACGAACGCTTCACCGATGGGACTTGCACATCGCTGGGAAAGCCCCAAGCAGCACAAGCGCCGCCTAACAGCAGACCTGCGGTCGCCCCGGCGGCGAGAGCGATTACGCGAAGCCCAAACATCGCAGACACGCCGCCACATGCCGCCGCAACCACGATGGCAAGAAACCGCCATTGGCCTATGCTCAGATAGCGGAGGGCTGGTGTGACGAGCCAATACCGATACAGAATCCCAATTATGAGGGCGGTGAGCGACGTACCCAAGATTTCCCGTCTGCGTAGGAGCACGTGAAATTAGACACCGA